>Ga0105048_10004744_pt1 | contig 22062 bp, 21 predicted proteins | sample MAT05_FD_78382 | JGI IMG/M metagenome (GOLD analysis project Ga0105048, IMG submission 78382) | Freshwater microbial communities from Lake Fryxell liftoff mats and glacier meltwater in Antarctica - MAT-05 | ecosystem: Environmental > Aquatic > Freshwater > Ice > Liftoff microbial mat | place...
TGCGATCGATGTCACCGAGCGGTTCTCGATCGTCGAAGTGCCCGGGGAAATCGCCGACGATGTCATCGAACGGCTCGATGGCGTCCGGATGCGTGGCCGTCGCATCCCCGTCCGTCGCGACCGAGTCGCTGGCACACCCGCTGTGTAATACGAAGTAACGATTGAATCATACGATGGCACGGATCACTCCGTGCCATCGCACATTTCTGCATTGTCAACCAAAACTGTTGCACTTCGCGTTCGGCCAGAGTAGACTACTATTGTAATACGAAGTTATTCTCCACTACTGGAGTATTCAAAATGGTCCTGTATCGTTGGTCTGCGTTAATTATCTCCTCGTTCGCACTGACCGCTATGATCGGTTGCGGAGCGAGTTCGACCGTCGAACCCGATGAGGGTTGGACTGGCAAATCCGGCCCGAAGGTGCTGGCGTCGTTCTCGCCGATCCAGTGCTTCGCGATGAACGTGGCCGGTGAGTATGCCACCGTACGTGGCGTCATGTCCAACCAGGGGCCGCACCACTTCGATGCGGGCCCGTCGCATGCGCGGATGCTTGCAGGCGCGGATATTTTCTTCATAAATGGGTTGTCGCTCGATAATAGCGTCGCCAGGAAGATGTCGCAGAACCTCGGTAAAAAGAAGCTATCGCCGATCTCGCTCGGCAGTGCAATCCCCGATGAAATGCTAATCGAAGGAAACTGTTCGTGCTGCGACGATCACGGCACGCCCGAGGACGCGACGGCGCACGAAGCCCACGGCGACCACGACCCGCACGTCTGGCTGGGGATCGACCAGGCCAACAAAATGGTCGAGAAGATTCGCGACGAACTCAAGGCCGCTGACCCTGCGCACGCCGCCGATTACGATCGCCGCGCGACCGAATATTCCAGCAGGTTGAACAGACTCAAAGCCGATGGCCTCGCGATGCTGAAAGCGAAAACCGAACGGCAGTTCATCAGCTTCCACGGCTCGCTCGCATATTTCGCTAAGACCTTCGACCTAAAAGATCCTGAAGTCATTCAACAAGTGGCCGGCTCCGAGCCATCGCCTAAGGAACTTGATACGCTCGTCAAGCGTTGTGTTGCGAAAAAGATTCGCGTGATTGCCGTCGAACCGCAATACAACGCGACGACATCGGCGAAAAGCGTGCTCGACGAACTGAAACGGCGCGGTGTTGCGGACCCCGTGTTCGTGGTGATCGATCCACTTGAGACATCAACCGATGCTGAATTCGGCCCCGAATGGTACGAAAAGAAGATGCGTGAAAACCTCGAAGCGCTCGCCAAGGTGCTGAAATAACGTGATATCCCTCGCGGTCACCGACACGCGGCCGCCTATGGTCTCGATCCGGAATCTCCGGGTCGAGCGCGGGGGTCGTCCAATTCTATTCGATCTCAATTGCGACATTCCCAACGGGTTGATTACCGCAGTTGTTGGCCTTAACGGTTGCGGAAAATCGACTCTGTTGCGTGCGCTCGTCGGCGAGTTCCCATATCGCGGCGAAGTGAAGTTTGCCTGCGGGCAGAACCACACTCACCCGCGGCCGGACCACGTCGGCTACGTGCCACAACGCTTGACCATCGAAGCCGCGTTGCCGGTTACGGTTCGCGATCTCATCGGTTTAATGCTACAAACCAAGCCATTATTTTTCGGCGTGTCGAAGTGGGCCGTCCGTCGGATCTTGCCGATGTTGCAACGGGTCGGCGTCGCACACACACTTGATCGACCGATTGAAGGCCTATCCGGAGGGCAACTGCAACGCGTCATGTTGGCACTCGCGCTCGAACCAAAACCCGAACTGTTACTACTCGACGAGCCTGCATCGGGGATCGATTTCAAAGACCAACGCGGCTTCTACGATCTGATCGAAGAGATCAACCGCGAATCGGGCGTGACCGTTGTACTGGTTTCGCACGACCTTACCGTACTCGGGAGATGTGCGCACAACGTACTGTGTATGAGCGGCGGGAAAATCGTCGCAAGTGGCCCACCTGCCGAAGTGCTCAACCCGCAATCGCTCGCCAATACCTTCGGTACCGAACGACCGCTGATGCTGCCGACTGGCTAATCGTGAAACCAAAAAATCGGCTATTCGGCAGGTTCGATGATGGCCGTCATCGAACCTTCGCAGCGTTGGATCGTGGGGTCTGGGCCGTAGGCGTGGATTTGCTCTTGCTTGAGTTCGGCATGTTCTTTCGACGTCGTCAGTACGACGGCTCGGCCTTGCTTATCGACTTGCTCCGCGAGTTTGTAACCCTTTTCCACCGGATGGTTAAAAAGTTCCTTGAGCAACAAAATCACGTAGGCGTAGCTGTGATCGTCGTCGTTTAAGAGGATGACGTGGTACGGCGGTTGACGCCGTGTCCGCGTTTCACTTTCGGTTTCGAGTTCGGGTAGCGTTGCGGTCTGGCTCATGCATTGGTCCTACCGTGCGGGTGAAAGCCCATTGTAACCGACGAAGCCCGTGCTGCAATGAACTACTTTCCGTTCACGAGTTTCGGCACTTCGCGCGAACTGGTAGCGGTGAGTTCAGGAATCAGTCGGCCGAAACAGGCGATAGCAATATCGTCGTTCTGCGGCCGTCCATTCGCATGTTTCCGCACTGAAGTAATCAGCCGTTCTCCGATGACGACCGGGCGGTTGGATGGTCCTGGAGGCGATACGTCGAAGATCGATTTGCTCACGCCGATCATTTCGAACATATCGCCCGCCGGCGACATCGCATCGGAGACGCCGTCGGTGAACAGCAAGATGTTATCGCCTTCGTTCAACTCGAACTCGATCGATTGATATTCGAAACCCGTCACGAGGCCGAGCGGTAACCCGCTGAGATCGTTGCTAATCACTTCGTCGAACGATTTGTCCGAAAGCCGGTAGCGGTTCGGGTTGATGTGCCCCGCATTCACCAATGTCACTTTGTGCGTCATCGGGTTGAGGATGATCGCAGCCATCGTGACGAATCGATCGCCGATCCCGCCGCGAATGAGTTGCTCGTTGAGGAGGTTGACCGCGGCGGCGAGGGTCGGTTGCGTGAGTATGCAGTAGCGGGCCTCGGCACTCAGTTTCGCCATAAGCAGCGATGCCGGTACGCCCTTTCCTGCGACGTCTCCGAGCATGATCGCGATACGGCCATCGGGCAACGTAATAAGGTCGTAGTAATCTCCACCGACGGTTTGGGCTGCGCTATACACGGCATAGAACTCGTAGCCTTTCGCGACGGGCATGTCTTTCGGCAGGAAGCCGAGTTGCACTTTCTTCGCGATTTCGATCTCGTTTTGCTGCTTCTCCCGCGCCATGTTGTTTTCTTGGTACGTCGCCTTTTCAATCGCCACTGAGGCAAGGTTTGCGACAATTAGCAACATTTTCAGGTCGTCTTCACGGAACTTCTTGCTGCGATCTTGCGTATCGAGTTGCAGTGCGCCGATGGCGATGCCTTCGGTAGAAACGAGCGGCACGCACATCACCGACCGGATGCGGAACTCGGCAATCGACTGCGCGGCCCCCATCGCGGCATCAGACGAAGCATCTTCGCTGAGGTACGCCGTCTGCGATTCCATGCACTTCCGCACGATCGTCTTGCTAAAGCGGTGGTCGTCGCCGGGCGTCGAGCGTCGCGCCTTCACGACTTTCGGAATGAGCTTCGTGCCTTCGCTGAGAATGATGAAGCAACGGTCAGCCTGGCGGAACACGCCGAGGACGCTATCGGCAATCACGTTCAACAACGGGTCGAGTTCATTCGCTTTCGACAGCGCGACGCTGATATCGAGGAGCGCCCGGAGTTTGTCGTTCGGCTGCGCGCCGAGTAATTCCGACGTCGGTCGTAAAGCCACCGTCGATTCGACGTTGCTTAGGTCAGAAAGTTCGTCGCCGTCTATAACTTCTCCGACGCCTGGCCCGAACTCGCGTGGCAGTTTGATTCGGGGCTTAGCTGCCGATACGGCGGCTTCATCTTGATAAAGAAATTGAAAGTCGCAAATCTTAATGCGGTCGTCGTGCTTCAGTTGGTGCGGTGCCGTGATCGCGCGATTGTTGACGAAAGTACCGTTACGGCTGCTGAGATCTTCGATGAAGAATTGGCCGTTTTTTATGACGATCTTCGAATGTTGCCGACTCACCGCATGATTCGGAACGACGATCCCGCACTTGTCTTCGCGGCCGAGAATCACCTCTTGCGGTTTCAAAATGTGCGTTTCAGCCACACCCGTCGAACCGGGAAATTTGATCAGTGTCAGCGTTGGCATGGCGTTCATCCGAAGCAACGGAAAGAGCATCGAGTACAATTTTATCGAGATTCTGAATGCCGTGCAAGAAATCCTTAAGACGAGTACGAAATGCATTTTTGCAGGATCACGCCCACGTCGAGAAACGCACGACAGACTTCAACTTATACACTAAAAATTGTTCAAGCGGCCTTGAGGCCGGGGAGTTTGTGCCACCAGGGTGCGGAGGCCGGTTCTTCGTGATGGTGATCGTCGTGCTTGTCGTCTTTCTTGGACTTCTTCTCTTGGGATTTGGCAACCGGTTTCTCGGTCGTCAAAACTTGCATCCCGATGCCGAGCAACGTCGCGACAATCACCCCGCCGTTGAGTGCGGTGCCGTGATCGCTTACCCATTTGACGGCATCGTAGGTTCCTAAACTTTGCGCGATGAAGAACGCGGCGTGCCAAGAGATGAGTACGCCGGCAAAACTCGCGAGCATCATCGTCCAGAGCCGGTAAAGAATCACTCCAAACAGCCCTCCGGCGAGGAAGACCGCCCACATCTCTTGGGCGTGCGGCAACACGGATTGCACGGCAATCCACGCACCGACGCCCCCCGCCACGAAGGCGAGCAGTTTCGCAATCTCGAGTGCCATGACACCGCCCGCAAACGCAAGTAGCACGCCGATAACGAGAACCTGGCCGCCTGCCGCCTTGCCCGCACTGAGACCGAGAACCCCCGCCGCCGTGGTGATGCCGAACACCACCCAGAAGCGGTGCCAACGCCAGCCGAACGCCCAAAGCAGAAAGCCGACGAGCAGCGCAAAGAACGCCGCACCAATCGACAGCCCCTTGGCTTCCATCAAAATGTCGGGCGCAATGAGTTGCATCGGTTTAACACGGGGAATGAATTTCGCGTTGCGCAGCAATCCGTTCTCTACTGGAAGGTTATCCAGATGGAATCGTTCGCGTCAAGCGACCCGCACCCGCATCCGGGTGAAATCTCGAACTGGAGCAAGAAAGTGTCGGCTTCTCCGTCAAGGTTTAACTAACGCGAGAGAAAGCTGGTATACTTTTCACTTCGAGCTGCGATCCCGACACGGGTGAACCGATGACGCCATTTCATCTCACGGGCGACGCGTTGTGGCAACGCATGGGGCGTGCTGTGGAAAAAGTGCAAGAACGCCTCGAGCGCACCGCCGCGATCTTGGAGCAGGCGGGAATTCTGTACGCGATCATCGGCGGCAACGCCGTTCGGGCGTGGGTGGCACAAGCCGACGAGGCGGCGGTTCGGACGACGCGCGACGTGGACATCCTTTTGCGCCGGGCCGATTTTCCACGGGCAGTCGAAGCGATGGAGCGAGCGGGGTTTATTTACCGCCACGTCAAGAGCATCGATATGTTCCTCGATGGGCCCGGTTCTAAAGCGCGCGATGCGGTGCACGTGCTGTTCGCGAATGAGAAAGTCCGGCCCGAAGACCCCGTACCGACTCCCGATGTCGAAGAATCCGTGGACATTCAAACGCACCGGATCTTGCAACTCGAAGCGCTCGTTCGCATGAAGCTGACCTCGTTCCGCGACAAAGACCGGATGCACCTGCGGGATATGCTCGACGTCGAGTTGATCGACGAATCGTGGGTCGCACGATTGCCAATCGAGTTGGCACCGCGACTACAAACAATTCTCGACGATCCGAACGGTTGATGTGATTATCACTGGAACACGTCTCATGGCACGCCTGGGCCTGGCGGTTGATCGGGGGCATCCACTTTCGCCAGGATCGCTTCCCAGATTTCGAGATAGCCCAATTTCCGTGCCCAGCATTCGACTTCGGCACGATCGACTCCCTCGCCGGTCACGCGGAGTATACCGGAAATATCCCGCAAGTGCCGATCTCCGCCTCCCTCCGAGTAGTACCAGAGTTTGCCGAGGATCACATCTTCTGGGGCCGCCACGTAGCCGGAAAAACACTGCTCTGCTGACCCAAACACCACGTGTCGTCGACGCTTCAATTGCCCGGCCGACCACGGATCGAGACCGCTGAGGATGAAGTCAATTTTGTTTCCACTAAAAGTGTGCAATAGGTTGAACTGAAATCGCCTGCGAACCGCGTCTCGAACCGACTCATCGCTCAGGTAGTATTCCGTGCTGGAGAAGGCCGTGCAAAATTGAGAAACGGAATGTAAATGATATCGATGACAATATCGATATCATTTGTGAATCTCGGCTCTCCATAAATGCTACTGCCCCAAGATCCGACCAAAGCATAAAGAATCTTGAGTCGCTCAAGAGTCGCAGTCGCATACTTCAATAACTCAATTTGTTCCATTCGCGAGTCTCCGTGAAACGGCCACAGCGATTTCTTGCTCGGTCCACTCCGGGTGACGATACCGCTCGCCGGAGGCTAGGAGGGTGCGTGCGGAACGATAACAATCGACGATCATCGCCACACGTTCTGCGGGTGTTTTCGCAGCCAGGATTGCGGCATAGGTTCGGTCAATGACTTCGACGCGGTATTGCTTCATTGGGGTAACCTCTACACCGAATGATATCGGATCGTGGCCTGCGATGGGCCGCAAAATACCCGTGTGCTGATCGACTTCCGGTAGGCGGAAACCAGAATTTGCAGGTTCGTTCGCTCACGGATATAAAGACAAGGCCACTTGGCTGGCAGATTCGGCCGTTTCTTGGCTTTCGTGGGAGGCCTGCGATGAACGCAGCGATTGCTTCGACACTCTTTTTGTGCATGATGCCTTCGATCCAACTGCCGATCGGCTTTTGGCAGGTTTCGCCAGCCAACCGTGTCACCGTCGATGGCGAAGCGGTCGAAATGAAGATCGTCAAAACGCGCGCGGCGGTGATTATCCACGGTATGCAGTTGTACCCGATTCGCCCGGAAAAGGCAGCGAAGCCGCAACAGCACGATTACCAGATGCCGAAGTCGTTGTTGGTCGAGGCTCTTTCGGCCGACTTCGACGTATATGCGCTCAGTTACGCGCAAACCATTATCGTCGATGGCATTTCCGTCAGCGAGGGCGTGCGGTCGAACATCGAGAAACTGCGTGCAGCGGGCTATAAGGAAATCGTGCTCGTCGGTCACAGTGCAGGTGGGATGATCGCGCGGCATTTCGTCGAACGCTACCCGAAAAGTGGCGTGACTAAAGTGATTGAAGTCTGTGCGCCGAACCTCGGATCGGAGTTCGCAACGATCAACCTCGGGTTGCCGAAACTGCAAATCCCGATCATCAAATCGCTTGACCCGAAAACGCGAATTAACACCAGTGAGTATGCGAATCCGCTATCTAAGGAGATCGAGTTCGTTTGTGTCGTTTGCAAAGTGCGCGGCATACCTGGCGATACGCTAGTTGGCCTCGATAGCCAATGGCCCATAGATCTGCAAAAACAAGGTATTCCTGCGTCGCTCGTGGCAATCAATCACTTCGACGCGATGAAGGCGAGCCATTCGGTGAACCTGATCGGCGAACTGGCCCGCGAAAAACTCGTACGATGGACGCCGGAACAAGTCGAGACGGGCCGCCAAATCTTGTTCGGCCGCGAAGCCGATATGGCCGCGATCAAGAAAGCAGATGTACGCGAGCGACCACTGCTGAAACTCCTCGGCAAAAAACTCGCGGATCGTTAAAACCTACCCAAATTCAGAGAACTAATCATGGCGTTTTGGCTATTTAAACAAGAGCCGGACGAGTTCAGTTACGACGACCTCGTCACGGCGGGAAGCACAACGTGGGAAGGCGTGACAAACGCACTCGCCCAGAAGCACTTGCGGGCGGTGGCAGCAAGAGATCGCGTGTTTCTTTACCACACGGGCAAGGAAAAGTCGGTTGTGGGAATCATGGAAGCCGTCGAATCACATGTAGACCCAGACAACGAAAAGTTCACGATCGTGACGGTGAAACCGATCCGGAAGCTGAAGACGCCCGTGACGTTGGCGGATATCAAGGCCGATGTGAGATTCGCCACATGGGAACTTGTGCGGATCTCGCGGCTATCGGTCATGCCGGTGCCACCGGAGTTATGGAAAGCGATTGAGTTAATTGGGAAATGAAAAAACGCCCGGCAGTTTCCTGCCGGGCGTCTTGGTTCAGGCGGCCGTCGCAGACAGTCGCCCGTCTTGCGGTGGTCAGGACGACCCTACCTCTGAACCTTGAAAACTATGACTGATCAAGTGATCACCTCCTTATAATTTGCGTTTACTTACATCGCCCGTAAAGTGTTTAGGCGTGCAAGCCGTTAGTTCGTCGTGCCACGGTCGCACGACCCACACTCAAATAGTAGACAGCGTTTCGGCGGAGGGGAAGAGATTTTTCGCGACTCGGCCATTTTTTATGCGAAGATCGTGTCACTATGGACCACGATCAACGTTTCAAAGAGATGATCCGCCTGTTTTTCCCGCAGTTTATGAACCTGTTCTTCGAGCGTTACGCGACGGATCTCGATCTCACGACCCCGGAATGGCTAGATAAGGAAGTGCTGCCGAACCCGCCAGAAGGCGAACGGCACGTCCTCGATCTAGTCGCGAAACTGCGAATGAAACGCTCGCAGGTCACGGGTTTACTGGAAGAATGCCTCGCTCTCGTTCACGTCGAAATTGAATCGCAGGACCGTACGACCGAGTTGAAGCCACGCTTGCCGCGATATTTTTTTCACCTGCACGACAAGCACCGCTTACCGGTGTTGCCGATCGTACTTTACTTGCGGGTCGGCATGGAAGGCATCGGCGTCGACGAAGTGAAGATCGATTTCGGCCCGCTCCAAGTGATGAAGTTTCAGTATTTGTACGTTGGGTTATCCTCGCTCGATGCGTTACAATATTCCCGTGGCGATAACATGCTCGGCGTTGCGTTATCGGGACTTATGCGAGCGAATCCTGTCGACTGGCCGCAACTCGGTGCGGATGCGTTACTGAAACTCGCCGATGCCCCGCTCGACGATCAGCAGCGATTCCTGTTGAGCGACTGCCTGCAAGCCTACATCCCGCTCGACGCAGCGGGACGCGAGTTGTACAAACGAATTACGAAGGCCGAACCTTATTCGAGGATAAAATCGATGAACAAGACGCCGTATGACTTGGGCATGGAAACGGGAGAAACAAAAGGCATCGAAAAAGGCATCGAAAAAGGCATCGAAAAAGGCATGGAAAAGGCGTTGCGGGATGTGGCGATTGCCTTGTTCGAAAGCAAGTTTCGATCAGTGCCCGTCAATATCGTCGAACGAATTGATAATCTCTCCTACGCTGAGTTGCGAACGCTTGCTATCGCTATTCCCGGTGCGGCGACGATTGAGGATTTGTTCCCGCAAGTTACATGACAGTACGGTCGTAGCTAAAAGAACAGTTCACAGTTGACGTGTTCTGTGGGTATCGTTCCAATTGCGACCACGCTGATTTCGAGGTATCACATCAGTGTTTGGAACTGTTCACCGCGTTAGAGGTGCCGTTCGGCGTTTCTGTGTTTATCGCTTGAACACTCGCCCGCCAGCCTACTCCTCATAATATAAATCTGATTTTATCACTCGCACGAGACACAACTATGGCCATTAAGCCCGAAGTTCGCTTGCAAGAATTGCACCTGATACTTCCGCCCGCACCGAAACCGATCGGCGTTTACAAGCCGGCGGTGCGCGTTGGCAACATGCTGTATATCTCGGGGCACGGGCCACTAAAGCCGGACAAAACGCTGATTACGGGGCGAGTTGGGCACGATTTGACGCTGGAACAAGGCAAAGAAGCGGCGCGGCAGACTGGCCTTGCGATTCTCGCCACGATTCGCGATCAACTCGGATCGCTCGACAAAGTGAAGCGGCTCGTGAAGACCTTTGGCATGGTGAATTGCACCCCGGATTTCGGCGAGCAACCGAAGGTCATCAACGGGTTCTCCGAACTGATGAAAGACGTGTTCGGCGAAGACGCAGGGATTGGCGCGCGGAGCGCCGTCGGGCACAATGCTCTGCCGGGCAACATCGCCGTGGAAATCGAGTGCATCCTTGAACTCGAGTGATTTCGACCGCAGAGTCGGAAGTGCAACAAGGAGCGCTGAGATGAATTCGATGAATTTCGAATAATTTCCCGGCGCCGTCTGCACCCTCTGCGGTTAATAATCCTGGGTCTAATATTGTGGCTCTGAGTAAAATGAATCCGATGAATACGACAGTTGCCCCGACATTAAGCGTTCCTGCTGTGACTCGCCCGGTTCGCCCCGCACGCCGGGTGATCTGGCGCTACTTCAGCATCCTGCTCGGCTTCCACTTGCTGTTGCCGATTGCGTTCTTCGATCCGTTCTTTACGTGGTGGTTCCCCGTTTACCTGCTCGTCGGCAACGCGATCTTCGGCTCGATCGGCATTAACCTCGCATATCACCGGCTGCTGACGCACCGTTCGCTCGAAGTGCCGCGCTGGCTCGAAAAAACCTTCGTAATGTGCGGCATTTGCAGCCTTGAGGGGCCGCCGTTCAAGTGGGTCTGCACGCACCGGATTCACCACCAGGAAAGCGATGTTGAGAAAGACCCGCACAGCCCGCGGGAGAATTTCCTCTGGGGGCACATGGGCTGGATCTACACCGAAGACCCACGCATGAACTCGTTCATGACGTACGACAAGTACATACCAGATTTGCTGGAGGAATCGTACTTGCGCTGGCTGCACAAACGCAGCCGGTGGGCGCAGCTGTACCTCGCGCACATCGTGTTGCTCGTGGTGGCCGCTGCCGGTGTCGGTGCAATCTTCAACGGCACCCAAGGCGCAATTTACGGGGCCGCGCAGATGTTCGCGTGGGGTGTCGTCGCTCGCACGGTGTATGTCTGGCACATCACTTGGTTCGTGAATTCCGCATCGCACCGATGGGGTTACCAGAACTATAAGACCAACGATCTCAGCACGAATTCGTGGTGGGTGGCGCTGCTTACCAACGGCGAAGGCTGGCACAACAACCACCACGCCGCCCCTCGTGCCGCGAGCCACGGTCACCGCTGGTGGGAAATTGACCTCACCTACTCGTTCGTGCGACTGCTGGAAATCGTCGGCCTCGCGAAAAAGGTCGTGCCGATCGTCGTGCCCAAGCACCGCCTGCAGGAAACCGAACCCGTCGTGGCGGCCTAAACTGTCAGAGACGGGGAGCATTCGGTGAATGGCCACTTCAAAGATTTTCACGATACGTTGCCCGAACGAACGGCTCGTGAACAATTTTTTCGCAGGCAAAAAGTGGCTCGCGTTCGTTCGCGAATGTCTTCTGTTCGACTTAATCTGTTTGGGTGTGGGTATTGGTGGCACAATTTGCGGGCTGATCTGCGGCGACACGGTCGAATCGGCGATTGTTCGCTTCGCGTACGGAGTATTCGGTGTCGTTCTCGGCGCGGTTTACGGCTTTGCCCGTGCGATCTGGTATCTGTTTCGTGAATCGATGTACGGAGAGATTAATCGGTCGGAGCCAACCGATTCGATGACTGCATTTCGTTCGAACGCTTGGGTCTTCGGTATCGGAATTGGCAGCTTGATGGTTGCGGTCCCTGGCGAACGTTAAAACCAGTGGCTCATCGCACTGTCCGGGTTAGCCGGTGGCGTCGCATTCGCCTTTGCCATCCAACTCCGCGGTAGCCACCAAAAGTAAACTGTCACCCTTCGCTATCCCACTTCCTTAGCCTATTGCTTCATGTGATCGATGACGGCTTGCATCGTCGGGAACACGTAGGCCGCTGCGCCGACGTGCGTGGCGTCGAGCCATAATATTTTTGGCTTGCCGGTCGCCTCCCAGAGTTTCGTCATCGCGGCGGGCGGCACGACATCATCGCGACTTGCGGCGATCAGTAACAGGTTTTTTGGCTTCAGTTGCAGGGCGTAAGTGATCGGGTCGATCGGATCGATCAGTTTTTTGAGGCGATCTTTGCTACCGCCCAGTAACTCGTTGATGCGGCGTAACTCCGCGCCTTTCGGGTGCTCGTAGAAGGCATCGACGAGGCCGCCACCACCCAGCAGCAGGCACGCCGACTTCAGCCGCGGTTCGGCGGCTGCGGCCAAACCACCTACGAAACTTCCCATGCTCGTTCCAACGATGCCGAGCTTCTTCGCATCGACTTCCGGCCGGCTCGCAAGCCACGCCGTGGCGTAGCGGCAGTCCAGCACCGTCTGCGTGATCGCGTTCACGGTGTGTTCGATGTCCGGCATCATCATGCGGATTTTTTCCGTCGTCGGGCGGCGCGGCCCGTAGTACGCCATGTACACGACGAGAGCGGCGACATCGTGTTGCGCCAGCCAAAGCGCCTCGCCGCGCGACACGACTTGCCGGCCATCCAAGATGTCCAACACGATGACGGCGGGAAGATTTTTGCGATTCTTCGGCGCGTAATATTCACAATAGACCGTATTGTTTACGGGGAACGCAGACACGATTGGTGAAGCAAATCGTACGTCGAACACGTCGACATTCGCATACGGCAGCGCGTACTTCAACTGCATCTCGAACGGAAATGTCGTCGATTTCAAACGGAATCGTTCGGGTGTGGTCGCCACTTCGGTCGGCTCGAATGTCGTCGTGCCCTTCACGACATCCTCGGCGCTGGAACATAACGGAACCGCGAGCAAGATTAACAAAGTGAAGAGCGTTCGCATGGGCTATCATCTCCGGGGCTATTCGCGGCGCGTATTGCGCAGACTCGCCGTTGCACCCACGGCGATGCAGCGTATGATAGCAACGAAACAAATGGTCTGCACGCAATATCACGCACCTGGGGCATTCGACTGATGGCCAAACTGGATCGCAAGAGTATGGATAGTGCCGATGTCGGCCAATCGTGGAAGCTTCACGATGCCCTCGAAACCTACGGTATCCGCAACTGGAGCAAAGGTTACTTCGGCATCAACAAGCTCGGGCACGTCGTCGTTCATCCCGACAAAAATTCCGAACGCTCCGTCGACCTTAAAGACCTCATCGACCAGTTGCAGAATCGTGGCATCCAGCTGCCGATCTTGCTGCGGTTCTCCGGCATACTCAATCACCGCATCGGCGAGATCGCCGGCGCGTTCGACAAGTCGATCGCCGAATACGGTTATCAAGGCAAGTATTGTTGCGTCTACCCGATCAAGGTGAACCAGCAGCGCCACGTCGTCGAGGAAGTGTTGAAGTTCGGTAAGCCGTTCGGTTTCGGCCTCGAAGCGGGTAGCAAGCCGGAGTTAATCGCCGTGCTGGCCGTCACGAGCGGCACCGACGAGACGCCGATTATTTGCAACGGTTTCAAAGACGATGAGTTCGTCAAAATGGTGGTGTTGGCGCGGAAGATCGGCAAGAACGTCATGCCCGTCATCGAGAAGTTCAGCGAACTCGAACTGCTCGTGAAGCACATGGAAGAACTCGGCGTACGGGTTCCCCTCGGCGTGCGCGTGAAACTCGCAAGCCGCGGCGCGGGCCGTTGGCGCGGCAGCGCCGGCTACCGCAGCAAGTTCGGTTTGACACTGACTGAAGTTCTCGAAGCCTACGAGTATCTCAAGGCGCGCGGCCTCGACGATTGCTTGCAGATGACGCACTTCCACATGGGTTCGCAAGTCTCGAACATTCGCAAAGTGAAAGACGCACTCACCGAAGCGGCACGCGTGTACGTCGAGCTTTACCGCATCGGGGCCGGGCTGAAGTTCATCGATGTCGGCGGTGGCCTCGGCGTCGACTACGACGGCTCGCAGACCGATTTCGAATCGAGCATGAACTACACGTTGCAGGAGTACGCAAACGACGTGGTGTTCCGCATCAAGAGCGTCTGCGACGATGCCGGCGTGCCGCACCCGAACATTATCACTGAGAGCGGTCGCGCACTCGTCGCGTACAGTTCCGCGCTCGTCTTCGACGTCCTCGGCACATCGGATTTCGACAAGTGTACCGTACCCGACGAACTGCCACCCGATGCCCCACAGCCGATTACCGACTTGTTCAGTAACTACAAGGAACTCAACAAGAAGAATTATCTCGAAAGCTATCACGATTCCGTACAGAACATGGAAGAGACGTTGAATCTCTTCAACCTCGGCTACCTGAGTATCGAACTGCGTGCGTTGGCAGAACGCATGTACTGGGCGTTCGGGCGAAAGTTACAGCGGCTCGTGAAGGAAATGGACTACGTACCCGAAGAGTTGAATGGCCTCGACAATATGTTGTCGGACACATACTTCTGTAACTTTTCTGTATTTCAAAGTATGCCCGATTCGTGGGCGATCAAGCAACTGTTCCCCGTGATGCCGATCCACCGGTTGAACGAAGTGCCGACGCGGCGCGCAGTGTTGGGCGACATCACTTGCGATTCCGACGGCAAGATCGATCAGTTCATCGACCTACGCGACGTCCGCAACACCCTGGAATTGCACCCCGTGACGGAAGGAGAGCCGTATTACCTCGGTGCGTTCTTGCTCGGCGCGTATCAGGAAATCCTCGGCGACCTGCACAACCTGTTTGGCGACACGAACGCCGTCCACGTCACGCTCGAAGAAGACGGCACGACCAACGTCGATACCGTCATCAAGGGCGATACGGTTACGGAAGTGCTGAATTACGTGCAATATTCGTCGGAGAAGTTAATCGACCGCATCCGCAAGGACGTCGAACGCGCCGTGCGTGCGGGGCAAATTTCGGTGTCCGAAAGCAAGCAGTTCCTGAAGTTCTACGAAAGCGGCCTCGACGGCTACACCTACCTCGAAGAGCCGTAAGCTTCATGGAGTATTATCGTTTCCATGTGGCGTGCATATCAATGTGATTTCCCACCGCTACCGACGCCCACTCGCTCATCAGAGGAACGGCACGATGCCTGCGACGAATCCCGTGACAGTCGGCCCGTTATCGATCGGCGGGGGTCCGCTGGCGTGGATCGCGGGACCGTGCGTAATTGAAAGCCGCGATCACATTATGCGGATCGCGGAAACGCTCCGGAAATATGCGGACGAACTCAACGTGCCGATGGTGTTCAAGGCATCGTTCGACAAAGCGAACCGCAGTTCGGGCAAGTCGTTTCGTGGGGTGGGCGTCGATGCAGGAATGAAGATTCTCGCAGAAGTAAAAGCGGAATTCGGCTTCCCGGTCACGACGGATGTTCACGAAGTCGGTCAATGTGCGATGGTGGCGGAAGTTTGCGATGTTTTACAGATACCCGCATTCCTCGCCCGGCAGACCGATTTACTCGAAGCGGCAGGCCGAACGGGGCGAGTAGTGAACGTGAAAAAGGGCCAGTTTATGGCCCCGTGGGACATGAAGAACGCAGTTGCGAAACTGGCGGAAGTCGGCAACCATCGCGTGCTACTGACGGAGCGCGGCACGACGTTTGGGTACGGGTTGCTCGTTAACGACATGCGAGCGATACCGTGGATGAAGGAAACCGGTTGCCCCGTGATCTTCGACGCGACGCACAGCGTACAGACACCGGGTGCGTTAGGCGACCGGACGGGCGGGGACCGAACGATGGTTCCGTACTTGGCCCGTGCCGCAGTGGCTGCCGGGTGCGATGCGGTGTTCGTCGAAACGCACCCGAATCCCGAATCGGCACCCAGCGACGGGCCGAACATGATCCCGCTCGCGGAACTACCGAAATTGATTCGAACGTGTACCCGAATCCGAGCGGCGCTCGACGCCCCGGAGTGGCCCTACTGAGTCGCCGAATGAAATTGCTCCCCGTTTGCCTGGTGATGATGATCGCGATTGTCGGTTGCACAAAACCACCGACGACGATCACCGGCCCCGCCGATACGAAAGTGGTTGCGGTCGATCCGTGGCCGATACTCGCTGCGACGATTCGGCGTCAAAGCGATGTCGGCACCATCCGTCAGGGATTGAACCAGTTTGCCGCCGATGCCTCTGCCAATGCCGCAGACGTATCGATTCCGAACCTGCCCGCAACCGCGTTGCAATCGCTCGTGGATCGATTCCGGCCATCGGACACGGACCGTCGCGAAATCGAATCGAAAGCATTTACGAGCCTCGACCCGAACTACATTGCGGAGTGCATGTATTTCCGCGACGTCGTGCGTTCCCTAGACGTCGGCGGTTTGCCACTCGACAAGCAAGCGAGTATCGGTTTTGCGTGGGTATGCCGAAACGTGTACCTTCAGCAATGGCTGCTCGGCCAGACGCAGGAGGGCATCGTGTACGCACCGCCGGTGCCGCCATCATACGTGTTGCGACGCGGCTATGGCACCGGTTTCGAACGGACATATGTGTTTCTAGCGTTGCTGCAACAAATGGGTTTCGATGCCGGTTTCATCGGAGTGACGGGTCGCGAAGAGGCACCCGAAACCGCAATCGTCGATAACAAAATTGCCAAGGGACCATTCTGGGCCGTCGGCGTGCTCGTCGGCAAAGACGTGCTGTTGTTCGACCCCTGGCGCGGCGAACCGCTGCCCGGCCCCGGCGGCAAAGGAATCGGAACGCTCGCACAAGTGAAAGCGAACTTAGACCAATTGAAGCCGTGGATCGAAGACAAATCGAAACCGTGGGACGTGAAGCTCGAAGATGTCAAGACATCGACAGTTTATCTGAGTGCACCGTTTTCCGCGCTGTCGATGCGGATGAAACTCCTCGAAGAAAAGTGCCAGGCCGATATCGGCGTCGCACTCGATACCGACCTCGACTCGGTGGCCAGCCGATTTGCGGTCAGTCTCGGTACGCCACCGTCGTACTGGGGGCCGCCGGTCAAAACGAGTACGCATTGTTACACTCGCGTGTTAGCGTCGTTTTTGCCAGCAGAAGAAGGCGGAAACGATCGCGCGACGGGGTCGATGCAACTGTACTTGCGGCTGACGAAGATCGAACCGATCCCGTTAGCGGTGTACGTCCCCCCGGCGGAATTGACCGCAAAGGAAGCGACCACCCGACTGCAACTTTACTTCGGCGGCTGGTTCGTGGAGAAGTTCGTCGATCCGGCCCCACGAGAGAAGATTCAACGCGGTCAGTTCGGTGAAGCCATCAAAATCCTCGTTGAACGCGAACTGCAATCGTCGATGGCCCGCGAACGCATTCGGGTGAATGCGCAGTCCGAACCGCTGATTCGCGAATGGTGCCAGACTGCTAATGAGACTTACAACACGCTGAGTCGAGCGAGACTGTCGACGAACCGCCTCGCGGATTTGCCTTTGGCCGAAGCGAAAGTCGAAGAGTTCTGGAAGTCGCGGCCCGCCGCCATCCAGGCGATTACCGACACTTCGATTGCGTCCGTTGGTCTCGCCGAATCGGCGTACTTACTCGCTGTGTGCAAGCACGAGCAAGCCGAACGCAGCCAGGTGCGCTATCAGAAAGCTTCGCTCGCGGGAGCGGAGAAGATGCAGCAACGAGCGTTAACGTTGGCACAAGATTCGTGGAATGTTGCGAACGATGCCTGGCAACGCTACGACGCACATTCCGCCGTGTTTGCGAAAGCGATGCCCGAACGCAAAGCGCATATCCAGCAACTGAAGCAGCGTGCCGCCACGCTCGCCGCCGATCCGAACAGCGACAAATGAAGACGTGATTTAGTTGATCAAATTCATACTTGCGAGCCGTCGCACGAAGACGATGCTTCCGACGATGGCGGATGTCAGGCCGGCCATCAACACCGCACCGGCGGCGATATCGAGACACCCTTGAATTCGGTTTTTGCTCTGCGCATCGAGGCCGTGAAACAGGGTTTCGATGGCGCTGTTAAACAGTTCCGCCGTGAACACGAAGCCGATACAGCCGATAAGTAGGCACCATTCGATCGGGTCGCAACGCAACACGAATGCCGTCGCCACAACGAGCACGGCAACGAAAAAGTGAACGTAGAAGCTGGAGTGTCCGCGGACGCCGCGCTTGATGCCACGAAAAGCCTCGCGGAACTTCTCTCGCCAACGCCGTGGCTTTTTAGGCTTAGCCGTGCCAAACGAGGAATCGTCGGGGTTCCACTTCATGCCTCGCCCGATCGGTTTAGGGTTCAGAGGTTCCACCGTTCCACGACCTCCGCGTTATTGTTGGATAAACGGCGAACCGATGAGGCCCGCACCCGTGCCCGCTGCGAGGTTAGGAACGATCGAGAACTGGATGCCAAAGTTATTGACGAGTGCGTTGTAAGTGAGGCCCAAATATACAGAAAGATCCGGCCCCGTACGAACGACTGTGAACGTATTCGATAGCGCGAGCTGCGTACCGAAGTCGTAAGTCGAAGCGACGTTGACGCCGTACTTTTTCGTGAGTTGGTAGCCGAACGAGGCCGTGACAGCCTTGCTATTAATCGGTTCGATCTGACGGTAACCGAGGAAGAAGTTCGAATTATCCGGACGCGCGAAGTACGCGCCGACACTCCAGTATCGAGCGCCGAAATCGAACGGGTCGAACCAACCCGCTGCGGTGAGCGCAGTTTGATCGCCGACGTTCCAAATATAGTTGTATTCCAGGAACGAGACGGACTTTCCGAAATTGTCTTTGTTGGGATCGGGGAAGATTGAAGCGGACAGATCGAGAAACATCCAGTCGACGGTATGTTCGCGACCGGGGAAACCGCGTTTCGTTTGCAGACGCTGATCAACGCCGACGCGGAGAACTTGGAGTTCGTCGAGCGTATCGACGCGATTGTCAACACCGCGGCGAATCGCGTAGCGTTGCGGGTCGAAAATCGGCGACGTCGACAGTGCCAGTCCCGCAGCGCCTTTCGTGTAAAACGTCTGCGCCGGTGTAATCGTGCGATACGCTTGATCGATGGCATCATCGTTGAGACGGTCGAGCAGTGGCAACTGCCCAAACGGCGTGTTCGTGCGGGTAATCCGATAATCCGAATGCAGAGTCGCTTTGTGAAACAAGCTTTTCACGTTGAACAATTCGCTCGCGGCATCGGGGTAAAGTTGCGACACCGAAACCGACGATCTCACGCCGCCACCGCCGTAAATGCGACCGGTTTGCTCGCCGGAGAGATCGTTCGAATAGCCCGCTAAATCGAGCAAGCCATACGGTACGACATTCACCGGACCCGCACGCACGGGCAAGCTGAGTTCCTGCATCCAGTCGAGGCGGCCCGTGTCGAGACGTTGCTGTTCGGTGGGCAATAGCGCGAACGGGCTGACAGTCGTCGGGCGAAATTGTGCGTAGCCAGCATTGGCCCGCGAGTTATAGCTGAACAAGTCAAAAAAGGATTGCCCGATGAGATTACCCGACACTTTCGGCAGCCATCGCGTTTCCGTAATCCAGTCTCGTTTCTGGCCACCCTGCGCATAAATCGAGCCTTGCCACTTCCCACTACTGGCCGCAAGGTTCAGAAACGATTCCTGGTTGTATCCCAAGTCGAATTCTTGTTTGAAAAATTGCTCGAGGTAGTTCTTGTCGCTGACGTACGCGAGTTGTCGTTGCAGCGTAACGTGCCGACGTCCATCGAGAAAATTTCCCTCAGGGTCGCGGTCGGCGAGAATTTCGAACTGCGTGCGCCATAGTGCCCGACCGCGGAACGAGGGGTTTATCGGTTCCACACCGCGATCGCCACCTAGTACGTCGATGCCTTTGTCGAGGATGCCATAGAGTCGGAAATCGTTTTTGATTGGGCCACCGAACCCGAAGAAGCTCGGATCTCTCGCGGTGTAGTCCGTCCCGAATGCAGGGCCGCGATCTGTCAGGTAATCGAGATGGAGTTTCCAGTTGTGATTCTCCGGACCGCGAAGCGCCAGCAACTTGTACACTTCGAACGTGCTGTAAAACTGCCTGCCGAAAATACGGTCGTTGCCGAAGCCGATACCGGACAGCGGGCCGAGCGGTTCGGCCGGATCCGTTCGCGAATAGGGTGTGTAGAAAATCGGTACGCCGAGGACTTCCACGCGGGTATTACGCCCTGTAAGAACCCGCTCAGAACCGTAATCGACTTCGCCAGTGGTGATGCTGCGATAGGGAATGCCGAAGATATTCCGCCGCACCGTTTCGCGTTCGAGAAACTCGATGTCGCGCGACAAAAACTCGATCGACGGATCGGAAGGCAACTTGCTCGAATAAACGCCGGCACGCTTTGCGTTCCACTCGTTCTTGCCGAGACGGTTGATGCGTTCCGCGTACAAGTGTACGGAATCCTTCAGGTGATCGAACGCCAGTTCGAGATCGGCCTTGAGCGCAATCGCCTTGTTTTTGTTGACATCGTAGTAGATCTGATCCGCTCGGAGTGTTCGCGTCAGGTACGACTTTTGTCCGAATGTTCCCTGCGTTTCATCCTTGCTTCGCACGACGACGTTCCCCGTAAGGAACATCTCAATTTCCATCGGTTTATCGCCAGTCGGCTCGTTCTGTGTCGCCAGTCCGTCCATGGCATTCTTGCCGTTCAACCCTTTGATCCAGACGACGAGGTTATCGGCGGCGAACTCGAACTCCTGTGCGACCGGTCCTTTGCGACCGCCGATTTCGTAGGTGATATTGATGATGAGGCCGCCGGTGTAAATCAACCGCTGCGTCCCATCGCCGATCGGGATAAAGTCGAACTTCCCAAGGTTGCCGTAACGCGGGCTGAACCGGAGGATCTGGTTGCGTGCGTTGGGTAAATTGACCCGCGAACCTTCGGTTAGGAATAGCTCTTCGTTACGTGGTGCAGTCGGGCGAACCGGCGGCCCGACGCCCGATGGTGAGTCGGGTATACTGGGCGGCGGGGACGGAAGTTGCAAACTGTTACGCGGAAACGGATCGGGATCCGCGATCGTTGGTGATACGATCGGCGGCTGATCCAATTGCGGCAACGGGATCGGGAGGCGCGGTGGCTCTTGCCCGCACGCTAGCGCGACTGTGCTAAGAACCACCAATATCGCGGCCATTCGCCTAACCACAGCCCCTCCGTAGGCACGTGTTCCAGCCGAGTGCAAAGCCATCACCCATCCGTGGGTTGCGAACTATAACCCGAACGGAAATGGCGTCAAGCCAGATAGAAAACGGCTGCCAGAACCATCGAAACTTTGGTTCTGGCGTGATTCCAGACGGTCAAAATCGGACGTAAGTCGTTGGTGGGTTAGGTTGGTTCCGAAATTCGGGAATGAGTCCACGGTAGGGTGGGTGGGTAGTGCCTGGAGTCAATTACCTGCTACCCAACACCGCCGCGATTGGAACACTGTTTAGAAAACAAGTGCGATTCCATAAACTGTTTCGGACCGCAAATTCCTAACAGGACTTCGAGATGCCAAATTTCCGCACGATTTCCGCAATAATCGCAATCGTACCGCTCGCGTTCACACCATCGACAGTGGAAGCCGCTTTCGTCGTCGTTTCCAACGCCACCGTGGAAACGATCCGCTTCGATCGCGTGCTTCTCGATGGGAAAACCAAATCCGAATCGTTGCTCTCCGGGGAGTCGCGACCGTACCCATCGGGCAAAACTCTCGACCTCGTTTACCAGTCAGAAGGTAAGGCGACGCCAGTCAAATTGAACGCCTATGCTGCCTACGTATTCGTGGCAAAAAAAGCCGCATTGGACCTACGAGGAATCGAACTCGCAGGGGCAGCTCCGGCAGTCGGCGACAGTCCGGATTCCGTAACGATGGCTGCGGAACTCACGGTGAATGTGAAAATTTACGTCGATGAAACCGAACGCCGCACGAGAAAAACCTGGCAGGCGGCGCAACGAAAGCGCTTCGAGCAGGCCGCCGAGATATTGAAGGCCCACACAGGCGTAAACTTCGAGTTAAGCGGCTTCGACGACTGGACTACCGACCCGAATGTCGTCGATTTGAAAGGTCTACTCGGCGATTTTGAAACGCAAGTGAAGGCCGCACCCGGAACGATTTGCATCGGCTATACGAGTCGCAAGTTCGAGGCGATCGGCAACGAGACTGCCAAACCGCTCGGGTTCGCGGTAGCACGCTCCGCACTGCGAACACACATGATGGTTCGCGAGTCCGAGCCACGAACCGAACCCGAA
>Ga0105048_10004745_pt1 | contig 22062 bp, 17 predicted proteins | sample MAT05_FD_78382 | JGI IMG/M metagenome (GOLD analysis project Ga0105048, IMG submission 78382) | Freshwater microbial communities from Lake Fryxell liftoff mats and glacier meltwater in Antarctica - MAT-05 | ecosystem: Environmental > Aquatic > Freshwater > Ice > Liftoff microbial mat | place...
CCCTGCTCGGGGTTTTCTTTAAGCGTTGCTCCAAGTTTGGCTAAATCAGCTTTGATCGATGAATGCTTCTTTTGTAGCCGCTTCAGTTCGCGAGTGAAGTCCGAAGTTGCCGATATTTTATAACTCATTGAGCAATTCGTCCAGAGATTGCAGTTTGATTTTTCCTTCAAGATGGAGTTTCACTTCCTCAATCGCGTGCTTCAATCCCTGAACGATTTCTTCCTTTGTCGGCTCTATATATTCCTCTTCAGGCTCTGGTTTGAGATCCGGTAAGTGGTAATTTTTTTTTATTTTATCCCACTCCCGAATCGGGATATACACACCAGTAGGCTTGCCCTTGCTGTCGCGCAAATACTGAATATTCATGGCTCTTTTAATTTGTTATACAAGTTAGGCGTAAACACGCCAATGCTCCAAAAAAGTTGGGCCGCTCCCTCCTATTTGCTTTTACCTTCGGGAAACTTACCCCCCTCTTTTTTGCGTTGTTGTTAAGAATAAGCCAACCGCTTCGGCGGCCCTGACAACAACGTGATCGACGAAAACGTAGCAGTAAACACCGACATAAATACGGCGGCAGAAAATGTTTCTGTGGCCCACGCTCGTGGCCTAAATAACATCGATCTTACTGGTTACGAACAGATTGACGTATTCGGTGCCCGAGAACACAACCTCAAAAACATTGACGTTTCCATTCCCCGTAACAAGCTGGTAGTGGTGACCGGTATTAGTGGCAGTGGCAAATCGTCGCTGGCCTTCGATACCATTTATGCCGAGGGTCAACGGCGCTATATGGAGAGTTTTTCGGCGTATGCCCGTTCGTTTATCGGCGATATGGAGCGGCCCGATGTGGATAAAATCAATGGCCTCAGCCCGGTGATTTCCATTGAGCAGAAAACAACCTCCAAAAACCCCCGCTCTACCGTTGGTACTACAACCGAGATATACGATTTTTTGCGGCTTCTCTACGCTCGTGCGGGTGATGCATACTCGTATGCGACAGGCCGAAAAATGGAGCGGCAATCGCAGGATCAAATTATCGACACCATTATTGACCAGTACGAGGGCCAGAAATTGACCTTGCTGGCGCCCGTTGTACGGAGTCGGAAAGGGCACTACCGGGAATTGTTTGTGCAGATTGCCAAGCTAGGCTACACCAAAGTACGGGTCGATGGGGTGGTACAGGACATTATGCCGAAAATGCAATTGGACCGCTACAAAATCCACGACATCGAAATTGTAATCGACCGGCTTGTTCCCAAGCGCGACGAAGGTGATGGCCAATCGCGGTTTCGGATCAGTCAGTCGGTGCAAACGACGCTGAAACAGGGAAAAGGAGCGATTCAAGTGCTGGTTGGTACGGGCGAGGGGGCTAAACTGGTATACTTCTCCCAAAACCTGATGGACCCGGAGTCGGGCATCAGCTACGACGAGCCTTCGCCAAATTCGTTTTCGTTCAATTCACCCTACGGTTGGTGCCCCACTTGCCAGGGTTTAGGCAATGTAGAGGAAATCACCGAGGAGTCGATTATTCCTGATAAAAAGCTGAGTGTAAGCCGGGGAGCCATTGCTCCGCTTGGTGAATACCGCGAGTTATGGTTTTTCAAGGAGATCGAACTTATCCTGAAAAAACATAAGCTCAGCCTGACTACGCCAATCGAAAAATACCCTGAACATCTGCTTAATGCACTTCTCTACGGGACCGACGAGGAGGCCGTAGAGCCAACAAAAAAAGCATCAGGGCCTGATACATCGTTCAAATTTGAGGGCATTATCAAATTCCTGAAGCGGCAGCAGGAAAACGGCTCCGATAAAATTCAGGATTGGCTAAAGGATTTTATGGTTATCCGAACCTGCCCCGAATGCGAAGGAGCCCGACTCAAGAAAGAATCGCTGTATTTTAAGATTGCCGACAAAAATATTTCGGAACTGGCCCAAATGGACATTTCGGAATTGTCGGCCTGGATGACTGACCTTGAAAGTCGCCTGAGCAATCGGCAAAAAGTAATTGGCAAAGAAGTACTGAAGGAAATTCGCAAGCGTACTGGCTTCCTGCTCGATATTGGCCTTGACTACCTCACACTTGACAGGCCGCTCAAAACACTGTCGGGTGGCGAAGCACAGCGTATCCGGCTGGCAACCCAAATTGGAACCCAATTAGTTGGCGTTCTGTATATTATGGACGAGCCGAGCATTGGCCTTCATCAGCGCGACAATGTTAAACTGATTGATTCGCTCAAAAATCTTCGCGACTTGGGCAACACCGTATTGGTGGTTGAACACGACAAGGACATGATGCTCGAATCGGACTATATACTCGACATTGGTCCTGGTGCAGGTCGCCACGGTGGCCATGTGGTCAGTGCTGGCACGCCCGACGAGTTTATCCGCAAAGGTGGCACTACAGCTGATTACCTGAGTGGTCGCCGAAACATCGAGGTACCTACCGAACGGCGCATAGGCAACGGCAAGTTTCTGATTATTAAAGGAGCTACTGGCCATAACCTCAAAAATGTGACCTTGAAATTGCCGCTGGGTCGGATGATTTCCATCACGGGGGTATCGGGTTCGGGTAAGTCGTCGCTTATTCACGAGACGCTTTTCCCGGTGCTTAACAAGCATTTTTACAAGTCGAAGCGTGGGTCACTGAACCACAAATCGGTGGAAGGCTTAGAATATCTCGATAAGGTAATCGAAGTTGATCAATCGCCTATCGGCCGAACTCCCCGCTCGAACCCGGCTACGTACACGGGCATGTTTTCCGAAATACGGGCCTTGTTCGCTGAGCTTCCCGAAGCCAAAATCCGGGGCTACAAACCGGGTCGGTTCTCATTCAACGTGAAAGGGGGCCGGTGCGAGGATTGCGAAGGGGCGGGGATGAAAAAAATTGAAATGGAGTTTCTGCCCGATGTTCACGTTGCCTGTGAAACCTGCAAGGGCAAACGCTTCAACCGCGAAACGCTGGAAGTCCGTTTCAAGGGTAAGTCCATCGCCGACGTGCTCGATATGACCGTTGAGCAAGCACTGGAGTTTTTTGAGTCTCAACCCAAAATTTTGCGAAAGGTTACCACGCTAAACGACGTTGGCCTGGGCTATATTACCCTTGGCCAACACGCTACAACGCTATCGGGTGGGGAGGCCCAGCGCGTAAAACTAGCCGAAGAGTTGTCGAAAAAGGACACGGGCCAAACAATGTACATTTTGGATGAGCCAACTACAGGGCTACACTTTCAGGACATTGCTCACTTGCTCGACGTGCTGAACAAACTGGCTAATAAGGGCAACACTGTTCTGATTATCGAGCACAATATGGATGTCATTAAGGTATCGGATCACATCATTGACCTTGGCCCAGAAGGCGGCAACAAAGGCGGGTATATTATTGCCGAGGGCACCCCCGAAAAAGTAGCAAAGGTAAAAGGAAGCTACACAGGCAAGTTCCTGGCTATGGAGTTGAAATAAGTTAATATCGCTCCCGCTGCATTTCCCGAGTTACGTCGCGCTCTTTAATACTATCGCGTTTGTCGTAGAGCTTCTTGCCCTTGGCGAGCGCGATGTCTACTTTAACGAACCCCCGGTCGCTGGTATACATCCGAGTGGGCACAATGGTTAGCCCCTGATCTTTCAGCTTCTCAGTTAGCCGACGGAGTTCACGTTTATTGAGCAGAAGTTTGCGGTCGCGCAGCGGGTCATGGTTATTGTAAGTACCCTCCATGTAAGGCGAAATGTTCATGCTGCGGATAAACAGTTCGTCATTGAGGAACAGGCAATAGGCATCCGTTAGGTTTGCTTTCCCCTGCCGAATTGATTTTATCTCGGTGCCGGTCAGAACAATGCCCGCCGAATACGTTTCCAGGAAGCTATACTCAAAGGACGCTCGCCGGTTGCGAATATCCACCTGTTTGGTAATTGATGTCGAAGCCATTTTAACGTTGGCAGGTGGCAGGTGCAGTACGCAGAACATCTGTTGTAGCAGCCACGCCGGATTGGGCCGCGAAGATAGGCAGAATAGCCAGAATCCCGAACGGGTAGATAATCTAACGAAAAAGAATAAGGAGAGGTTTCACCTTTGTTGCCGGAGTAACCATTGAATAGGTGACACGTGGGCAACTGTTGCATCTAAAAGGCAAGTTACCTGGTCAAAGGGTCGCCCGGCTGGCCGGGGTATGTTTTCGTGTCACAGCCTCAGGACCTTATTCATACCTCCGGCCAAGCCAAAGCGATGTAGTTTTTAGTGTAGTTAGGCTATTGCGCTACACAAGTACTTCTCGAAAAATGTAAGCAAAAAAGATATCTCTTTCGGTGAAAACCGAAATTTTTACATGAAATACCAAGAAAAGTACCAGGCTAGGCAAACAAAATACAAAAAAGCATCTCAAGGGGTCTCAACCGATTAGGCGACTATATATACTACAAAAACCAGGCCAAACAAAAGCCCCATCATCAGATGTTTTGATGATGGGGCTTTTGTTTGAAACCGTCAAACTAATCTACAGGCTTATTATTTTGCGGGGGCGGCCTGTTTGTCTTTGTATTCCTGATTAAGGCCATCCAACACTTTTTTGGTTACATCATTATCCGTATCAGCAAACAGAATGCCTCCCCCTTTAGTGTAGCCTAATACAAATTCATACTTATTCTGAGCATTGTATTTTTTGAGGTACTCATAAATCTTGTTATATAGTTCCTCGTTTTTCTTTTGCTCTTCCAGCGCCAGTACCTGAGCTGCCCGCTCCCGATACTGTAATATATCCTGCTGTTCTTTCTGAAGAGCGGCCTCTGTAGCTCTTCCTTGCTCCATTGTCATGGTTGGCGCTTTTTGTTGGAAGAAAGCGGCTTTGTTTTGCAGATTGCGGCCTTTTGTGGCTAAATCATTTTCCAACTGGAACCGCTTGCTTTCCAATACTTTCTGAGTGTCTTTGAAAAACTCATATTTGGTCAGCAGCGAATCTACGTTTACATAAACGTTCTCTTTTCCTTTGGCTTCAGTAGCCGTTTTTACAGTTACTTCGGCAGGTTGGCGATCTTTGAAGTGTAGATAGTACAACACAGCTACGGCAATGGCTAAAACGATGTTCAGCACGAATGAGGCATTCTTCACGAGTTGGTATTTAAGTGGTTTCTTACAGATTTTAGAACAAAGCTACGGATTTTCCAGAGATGTCATCTTTCTAAACAAGATCGGGGCCGCCCATACGGACATCTCTGATCCGCCTTACACTTGTTGTATTACAGGCCGGGGAGCCAACACTTGTCGCAAATAGAAACCTGTCAGCCCCGCTATGCCACCAACCAAACCGCCAATTAGCGGGGTAATGGTCAGTAACAGACCCGCATTGTTTGGCACTTTGAATAACAGCTCGCCCATTCGCGCTGCCAGACCTCCCTCATTCTGAAAATTCAGAAAACCGGCGTAGGCCGCCCAGACCAGTATAATGCCTGCTGTGCCTTCGATAAAGGCTTTGCCGGCAGTACTGCTTTGCCAGAAACAAATAATAAAGGCAATGGGCGCAATAACCCACCACGGCATAAAAAATTGCGCAATGGCGCTTAGAACGGCAATGATTAACGTTGGTATCATTTTAAAGTGATTGTCTGTGTTAGTTTAGGATGCTTTTCGGTAACTGACCGGAGATACACCAGTTCGTTGAGTTGACCAGTACGCCAGGCTTCAAGCAACCCCTGATAGGCCGGACTGCCGGGGTTGCCTGATTGCCCACCGGGATACACGCCGTACGCTTTAGGAGTGGGGCCTAAAGCCACAACCATCCGCCACGAAGGGCCATTACGAGCGGTGGTTGCGTTCACCACCGAACTTCCTCCACCATTCAGTACATCCATTGCACTAAAAGCATCAATGCCCGGTAACAGATGCCGTACATCAGTGCTTTTGTTCAGCGCCCAAGCCCATGTTGGGCTCAGTGGACCATTCGCTCGTGCCAGGGAGTCACAGGCCGCTTTCAAGCTATTCGTTACGATCCCTCTAGCAGATTCGCGGGCGGGCGTCGACACATTGTCGAACCAACGGGCCGAAGTATCGTGCTGAAGCATAACCAAGGTCCGGTCGAAGCTGGGGTAGCGCATGGGTAGCGTATCGCCCCCATCGAACTCATCTTTCCAGATACCATCGAGTAATTTTTCCATCCACAGGGTGAAAATAGTTGGGGCTATCTCGTCAGCATCGTTCCGGTGCGACCATTTTTTTATGGTTTCTAAGGCTGCTATCTGATCGCCCTGAAGCGACTGAGCTTGCACCAGTGCGAGCAAGGTAGGCAGGGCATCGGTAGCCCTTAGGTTCGTGTTGTCATTTTGTAACGCTCGTAAGCTATCGGGGGTAGCCCCTTTCATGACTGCTAACCGCTCATTGATACGCCGACCCCGCTCACTGGGGGCAAACTGCCAATTCAGGTAATACGGATACGTTTTATCGGTTGAGAACTGGTTGGCCGAACTCACAAAGCCACGGGGCGGGTTTTTTACAACCGGGTTCTGGTCAGAAGGAATCCAGCCCTGCCAGTCATAAGCGGGGTTTGTACCATCCAGAATAAATTTACCCTGGTCTTTCCATTTGAGCGGATACTTGCCATTGGGCGAAATAGCAATGTCTTTATCAACGCTGGCAAACACGAAGTTCTGAGCCGGTGCCGCAAAGTGCGTTAGGGCTTGCCGATAGTCGGTGTAGTTTCCGGCACGGTTCAGCAGGTAGTAGCAACGAAGTTCGTTAGCAGGTTCGTGGGCAATCCAGCGGGCTGCATGTCCCGTGGGAATGTTAGGGCGAAGCGGTTTTGTACCAGTCGAATACACCACCGGGCCATGGTGGGTGTAACGCACGGTGTCGATAACGTCGGGTTTGCCCTTTACCTTGTATGTCTCGTATCGAGCGGTGGTTGGTTTCCACTGATTGTCGTGCCAGTAAGCCGTTTGAGTAGCGTCTTTAAACTTGATGGCATAAAAATCCAGCACATCGGCCCCAACGTTGGTAACACCCCAAGCCACTTTCTGATTGAATCCGATGATTACACCCGGCGACCCTGGCAGCGATACACCACACGCATTCATGGTTGGCGTAACCAGCTGAATCTGATACCAGATCGATGGTAGGCTCAGGGTAAGGTGTGGATCGTTAGCCAGAATAGGATAACCTGTAGCTGATTTTTCGGCACCAACCGCCCAGTTGTTCGAACCAATAGCGGGATCCTGCCGGACCAGACCGGCATCGAACGACGGAGCTGTAGCGGCCAGAAGTTGCTTTTGCACAGCCGCGTCGGTTGGCGTGGCCGGAACTGGCAAAGCCTTGAAATCCCACTTGGTACCAGCCGGAATAATAGGGCTCTCAAGCGCTGGAAAGTCGGGGAAGAGGTCGGCAACCACGCCAACGCCATATTTGCGGAGAATATTGGTCATGCGCAAATCGTCGGCACCCATAGCCAGCGTACTCGTCATGAGTTTGAGCAAATACGCACATTTGATCGGTGTCCAGGGTTCGGGTGCATACCCCAGCAGTTTGTACTCGATAGGATAGTTGGCTGGTTTTAGCGACTTGATGTAGGCGTTAATCCCGGCGGTATAGGCTTCTACAACCATGCGGGAAGTGGGCTCTTCCATCATCATTTTCAGGGATCGTTCGGCGCCAAATCCCATGCCCATGCGTCGGTTAAAACGGTCCGTTTCGAGCGCCCGTTCACCAACAAGTTCAGTTAATCGACCTGCGGCAGCGTGCGTCTGAAACTCCATTTGCCAGAGCCGGTCGCGGGCTGTTACATAGCCTTGCGCAAAATAAGCATCAGCCTCATTTTGCGCAAAAATGTGGGGAACGCCGAATCCATCATAGCGCACCGTTACGGGCTGCGAAGTACCATCAATATCAACGTCGGTATCGACAGGCTGGCCGATAGCCTTTTCGGCATTCTGCCAGAAACCGGTAAACGGACTCAGCAAGGGTCCGAAAGCGGGTGCAGGCCCCCAGGGGCGATTGAGTGCCCATACCAGTCCAATTGTTACTAAACCAAATACTACAGCACGAAAAATTCGCATACGTTTTGTGTTGGGAGAAATCAGGGTGAGATCAAACCGCAAAATGGATATTCCATTTAGACTGAGCAAATATAAAGTAGTTCTTTTCTAAGTATTGCGTTTTATATAATGATTATCTTGTTGGAACGTCATTGATTTTTGAAAGAAGACTTCCCACTTTTGATGTAAAACATCAACTCTGCTCCCTCTATGCGATTGCTCCTTTTTTCCTGCCTGTTTATGACAACATCGCTTGCTATTGCCCAAAAGCCTGCGTTCGACCTTGAAGGTCACCGGGGATGCCGGGGCCTGATGCCCGAGAACACGGTGCCGGCCTTTCTGAAAGCGTTAGATTTGGGCGTTACAACGCTTGAATTAGACGTAGTTATCAGCCAGGATAAGCAAGTAGTCGTGTCGCATGAACCCTATTTTAATGCCGATATTACGCTGTCGCCCAACGGAAAGCCGGTCAATAAAAAAGACCAGAAAAGCCTGAATCTGTATCAAATGCCCTATGCTGCGATCAAACAATACGATGTTGGAAGTCTGGGAAATCCGAATTACCCGGAACAGCAAAAGCTAAAAACGTATAAGCCATTGTTGTCGGAGGTAATTCGGGAAGTAGAAGCGTACCGTATAAAAAAGGGTTTATTTGCTTTTAGTTATAATATCGAGGTGAAGAGTTCGCCTTCGGAATACGGAACATACCAGCCCGAACCAGCTCCTTTCTCAGATTTGGTTCATGCTCAGATTATGGAACAACTGCCGCCCGAACGTGTTATTATTCAGAGTTTCGATTTTGCGGTGTTGAAACACTGGAAAGCCCAGATCGATGCTGGAAAATACCGAAAAGTGAGACTGGCAGCCTTAGTCGAAAACCTGCGCAGCCCCGAGAAGCAGTTGGAAGAGTTAGGATTTTTACCCGACATTTACAGCCCGTATTTTCGCTTGTTGAGTTCAGAAAAAGTTACCCGGCTTCACGAAAAAGGAATTAAAGTTGTTCCGTGGACCGTAAACAAAGCCGACGATATGAAACAGTTGATTGACTGGGGCGTTGATGGGCTGATTACTGATTACCCCGATAGATACACCAAATAATAAACTATGCACCTGCTAAACACAACGCTGAAATGGCTTCTCAGGCGCCGATTATTGCGCTTTGAGGCTATGTCAGCGCACCCTGGTGCCGTGCAACAGCGTGTATTCACAAATTTGATTCGGCGTGGACGACGGACCGAATGGGGCAAAAAACACCAGTTCAACAGTATTCGGTCGGTACGCGATTTTCAGGAACAGGTTCCGGTTTCGACCTACGAAGAACTGTTTCCCTATATCGAACGGACTATGCGGGGCGAAACCAACGTACTTTGGCCCTCGCCTGTTCACTGGTTCTCCAAATCGTCGGGAACAACCAATGCACGGAGCAAATTTATTCCGGTTTCGCAGGAGTCTTTAGATGAATGCCATTTGAGAGGGGGCAAGGATATGATGGCTCTGTACATTGCCAACAATCCCGATAGTCAGACCTTTACGGGCAAAGGGCTATCAATTGGCGGTAGCATTCATCCGAACCCGTTTAACAATCAAAGTGCCGCAGGCGATGTATCGGCTGTGATTATGAAAAACCTGCCGGCCTGGGCCCAGTTTATCCGCACGCCACCGCTGGAAGTAGCTCTGATGAGCGAGTGGGAGGATAAAATGGAGCGTATGGCCGAGATAACATCGCAGGAGAATGTGACTAGTATCCTCGGCGCACCCACCTGGACACTGGTATTGCTCGAAAAGATTTTGGCCCGCACTGGCAAGCAGAACATTCTGGAAGTTTGGCCAAACTTCGAGGTGTTTATTCATGGTGCGGTAGCGTTTCAGCCCTACCGGGAGCTGTTTCAGAAACAGATTTTCCCTTCGTCAAACGTTCGCTATTTAGAGGTTTACAATGCCTCTGAGGGCTTTTTTGCCATTCAGGATGACATCCGGCGAATCGGCGAAATGATGGTTATGCTCGACTACGGCATTTTCTACGAATTTGTGCCGATGGACGAGGTCGGGCCGCGGTCGGTCGGGCCGCGGTCGGTCGATAATCCCCACCCCAAAGCATTGACCATTGAGGAGGTGGAAGTAGACAAAAACTACGCCCTCGTTATCTCGACTAACGGAGGTTTATGGCGCTACCAGGTAGGTGATACCGTCCGGTTTACGTCATTGTATCCTCACCGGCTCAAAGTGAGTGGGCGTACCAAGCATTTTATTAATGCCTTTGGCGAGGAGGTGATCGTAGAAAACGCCGAAGCAGCCATTACCCGAGCTTGCGAAGCCACCGGAGCCATTATTACCGATTACACAGCCGGGCCAGTTTACATGAGTGAAGGTCAGAACGGGCGACACGAATGGATTATCGAATTCTCGACTCCCCCCAACAACCAGAGCCGTTTTAACCGATTGCTGGACGAAACACTCCGGCAGGTCAACTCCGATTATGATGCCAAACGCTATAACGATATGGTGTTGATTGAGCCATTGATTCATGCCGTACCACGCGGCACGTTTTACGGCTGGATGGCTCAGCGTGGCAAACTCGGCGGGCAGCACAAAGTGCCCCGGCTGGCTAATACGCGGGAATATTTAGACGACATTCTGGGGCGACAATCGCTCTTATCCTCGTACTAGCTTCTTCTCCTTGATAAACGCATTTGTCATCACCAATTTATCAGGATTTAACACGACCTGTTTCAGCACGTCGCATACGAACAGATCGTGATCACCGGCGTTTATCTCGCTTAAAACGCGGCATTGGGCATAGCCCACGGCCTCTGTCAAATACGGGCAGCCTCGCTCATCCAACGCATAAGGTAGGTTTTTGAACTTGTCTTTAAGCCGTCCACTTTGCTGCCCCAGCTTCCGAATCAAGCCCGTTTGATCTATAGCTAACAGGTTTACGTTCAGAATGCCGCTTTCGCGCACCAATTCTATGGTAAAGTCGGGTTGGTAAAGCGCCACTACGAGGTGCATTCCACCCATACTGGTTTGCATTACCCAGGTGGCAATATTGGCATTTTGGCGTCCATCAACAGTTGCGGTTGTGATCGAATGAACGTCGTAATTCTTGTATTTGAGCAATCGTTTTGCCATTGATTCATGTAGTATGCGGTACTACGAAAACTTGAACAGTTCCCTATTCGTTCGCTGAGCGCAATAGCTCCAATCCCTTTAGCCTAAACGCTCCACCCTTCACCCCAATCGCTTATATTTGCGGGCCAATGCCTCCTCATTCATGGACGACCCGCTTATAACTACCCTCATCACGCTCATTCTGTTACTGCCTTTTGCCGGGTTTCTGGGCGTTCGGATGAGTTCGCAGCGGTGGGCGGGTGCGGTAGCCATTGGGTTAACGGGAACTGGGCTTGCCATGTCGCTTGGCTTATTGGGCAGCACATCGGCTCCGACGATACCTATTCTGAGCGAATGGGTCCGGGTATCTGACAACTCCTTTTTTGTCGGTTTTCGGTACGACCGTCCCTCAGTAATTATACTGGTTCTGGCGCACTTTATAGCTCTCCTGGTCCAGATTTACTCCCTTTCGTATTTAGAAAACAAGGCCGAGCGCCCACGCTATTTCAGCTATCTACAGCTGTTTTTGGGGGCTATGACAGGCATTCTACTGGCCAGTAACCTGATCGTTTTATACGGATTCTGGGAGTTGGTCGGGCTGGCTTCGTACTTGCTCATTGGGTTCTGGTATCATAAACCCGAAGCAGCCAGAGCTGCCCAGAAAGCCTTTCTCTACAACCGAGTGGGCGATGTAGGCTTTCTGATTGGTGTTCTGCTGACCTATAAACTGTTTGGCACCGTTGAATTCTCCTTGTTGACAAAAGTAGCCCCTACCGTAGTGGGTCTGCTGCTGTTTATGGGATGCATGGGCAAATCGGCGCAGTTTCCGCTCATCGGCTGGCTCCCCGACGCTATGGAGGGTCCTACGCCCGTGTCGGCTCTGCTTCATGCGGCAACAATGGTTGCCGCTGGTATCTTTTTACTGGCCCGGATTCATCCGCTGCTCTCACCCGATGCGCTTGTTGGGGTGGCGCTTATCGGTACTATCACGGCTCTGTGGGGTGGTTACTCGGCTCTGTTTCAGAACGACATCAAGAAAGTGCTGGCCTTCTCCACAGTTAGTCAACTGGGATTGATGGTTGCCGCGATGGGCACCAACAATGTAACGGGTGGATTATTTCACCTGTTGACCCATGCCTTTTTCAAAGCTGGTTTATTTTTGGGAGCGGGAGCCGTTATTCACGCCCTGCACACCCAGGATATGCGCCAAATGGGGGGACTTCGCCGGGCGATGCCTATTACATTTTGGGCCTACGCCATGTGTGCCGCGTCGTTAGCGGGCGTGCCGTTCCTGTCGGGCTTTTTATCGAAAGAGAGTATTCTGACCGGGGCATTCGGCTGGGCAGCTGAACAGGCTAACCCACTAGCTTATGCCATTCCGGTTGCACTTTTGCTTTCATCTGGGTTAACGGCCTTGTACATGGCCCGTCAGATTCGGATGGTGTTTTTGGGCGAAAACCAACGTGCTTCTCAGTCTGGCAGTCAACCGCACGAACCCAATCGGTTGTTGCTGGGGCCGGTTGTTTTACTGGCCATTTTTTCGGCCTGGTTCTGGTTCTCGCTTAATCCACTGTCGGCACACGGTAGTTGGGTGGAGTTCTGGTTCTCGGGCAGCATGCTGGGGCATTCTGTAAGCGGGGTAGAACCGTCGTATTCTGCTCCCATTTGGCTTGCTCCCTTATCGGTTTTATTGGTGGCTCTTGGTGGCTGGTTTGGTTTCCGCCTTCGCGACCCTTCCCCCGACCGGCTAGTGGTGCAGGCATCTATCCACTACGGTTTTCTGGATGAGTTTTTGAACTGGCTGATAGTGCTACCCGTTCGGCGGCTCGCCCACTGGTTACACCAAACAGATAGCCGGGTGGTCGATGGCGTTGTAAATGGCACAGCCGTTGGTACCGTGGTGCTGGCGCATCTGGCCCATGCTCTAGACCGCTATGGTGTCGATGGGCTGGTGAATGGTAGTGCCTGGATTGTTGGCCGACTGGGCAAACTAACCCGATCCGTACAAAGTGGACGCATACAGTCGTACATCACGGCGGCTGTGGTGGGTTTGTTATTGATAATTTGGTTGATACTTTACTAGCACACGGATGACATAAATTGAGCGGATTTTACACAGGTCTTTCATTTATTGCTGCGATCAAAACCCGCGTAAATCTGCTCAATCCGCCTTGTCCGCGTGCCATTCCACAGTGATATGCTGCTTTCATTACTGATATTTTTACCGCTTTTGGGTTCGTTGGCGGTGGCCCTGTTACCTAAATCGCAACAAGGCCAATTCCGCTGGATCGCGCTGGGCGTTACTGTAGCTAACCTGCTCGTGAGCGGGCTGGTATACACCGCTTTTGACCGTACCCAAACAGACTACCAGCTTGGCCAGCAAGCCGATTGGATTACGCTCTCACTGGGCACCCTCGGCTCCGTGTCCATTGATTATCTGGTGGGCATCGACGGCATGAGTTTCCCGCTGGTTCTGCTAACGGCAGTGGTGATGCTAGTGGGTGTTATATCATCCTGGAATATTCAGGAACGGCAGCGGGCCTATTTTTCGCTCTACCTGTTGTTAACGGGTTCTGTAATGGGATGCTTTCTGGCACTCGATTTCTTCCTTTTCTTCCTGTTTTTCGAGTTCATGCTACTGCCCATGTACTTCCTCATTGGGCTATGGGGTGGGCCGCGCCGGGAGTACGCCAGTCTCAAGTTTTTCCTCTACACGCTTTTCGGCTCCGTACTGATTTTGCTGGTAATGATTGGCCTCTCAATGTCGGTGATGGACCCCGTCAGTACAGCGCTGGCTACTGGCCTTATCAACAGCCCCGAACTGGCCGACACCAATGTAATACGACTGATTCAGGCGCAATTAGCCAACGGACAGATAAACCCCGCCCGGATTGTCCATACATTCGATTTTCGGTATCTGGCCGATGGTGGAAATTATCTGCCCAGTTCGTTTCTGAGCGTAGCGGGCGAAACGCTTCCGCTCGGTATACCTGCCCGAATGCTGGCCTTCTGGGCTGTTTTTCTGGGCTTTGCCATAAAATTACCCATTGTGCCATTGCATACATGGCTCCCCGATGCGCACGTTGAAGCTCCTACACCGGTATCGGTGGTGCTGGCGGGCGTGTTGCTCAAAATTGGAGGGTATGGTTTCATCCGCATCGCCTGGGGATTTTTTCCCGACGGTGGGGCCGAATATGCCCGCGTTCTGGCAGGGCTAGGCGTTTTATCAATCGTTTACGGTGGTCTGAATGCGTTGGCTCAGAACGACGTCAAAAAAATGATTGCGTACTCGTCGGTTTCTCACATGGGTTTTGTGCTACTGGGGATTGCCTCGCTCACTCCGGAAGGAATCAACGGTGCCATTTACCAGATGGTGAGCCACGGCATCCTGTCGGCCATGCTGTTTTTGATTGCCGGGGTAGTGTACGACCGCACCCACGATCGCCGAATCGACTCGTATCGGGGTTTGAATCATGCCATGCCTCAATATACCACACTTACGGCGGTGGCCTTTTTTGCGTCACTCGGCTTACCGGGATTCTCGGGCTTTGTAGGTGAGTTGTTTACCCTGATGGGCAGTATGCAGTCGGCTTGGTTGCCGGGTTGGCAAACGGCAGGGGCTGCATTAGGAATCGCTTTGGCCGCCGGTTATTTTCTTTGGACACTCCAGCGTATGTTTTTCGGCCCTTACTGGACCCGCCACGACGTTTCGCCAGCTACGGAAACTGTTCTCCTCCCCGATCTCACCACCCGCGAACGCTGGATGCTGATTCCGCTGGGGCTGTTATCGCTTATCCTGGGTTTATTTCCTAATCTGGTCTTCAACCTCACCAGTCCGACTGTGAGCGAGTGGCTAAAGAAATTTTTAGTGGAGTGACTATTCGTTCAACTCCTCAAAATCAAACACCACCCGAACGGCAATTTGAAAACCGCTGATAGATTCAGATTGTAGAATTCCGTCTTTCAGCTTTTGGGCCAGATCAAACTGATTTCCCTTCAACAGATACTGCTCAATAGTTTCGGCCTCTGTATCTACAATCCAACATTCCCGAACGCCATGACGGGCATAATCATCTTTTTTTATCCCGTAATCACGATCACGAGTGCTATCGGACAATATCTCAACCACAAAATCTGGTGGCGGAAACGCAGATTGCTTCTTCCCAAAACTCCGCGCTGTTTCCATATTCCAGAAGCAGATGTCCGGCTCGTAATCATTACGGGTCAACCGAACCATAACCTTTTCATAAGCAACCTTTCCCAACTTCCTTGCCTTCACGAAAGGCAATAGTTCAGTTGTAATATTGGTTGACGCCATCCAGTGTCGCCCATAAATTGGGGAGTGGTAAATAATTTCGCCTAAAATGAACTCCGCTTTTACTCCTTCATCAACATCAGCCCAAAAAGCATGGCGACGCTGTTGTTCATCTTCCCACACCTTTTCGAGTTGATTTATCAGTTCGCGAAGATTAGGCGCTTTCAGCAATTCATCAACAGTAGCGATCATGGTGGTTATCAACCTGTTTTTTCTACTAATATACGCCATTCGCTCATAATCTCCCAACACGAAGCCAGTACTCCTGTTAACGTATAGAATAACCAAATAAACAGGAAATTATGGCAAAGGACACAGAATCTCTGGCCAAATTACCCGGCATGGCTCAAATTGACCCTTTGCCGAGCGGTTCCAGTAAAATCAATGTGGGTGAAAATGAACGGGTCCTCTCCGTAGCGGGTGGGGCATTGCTAGCGGCCATCGGCCTTAGTCGAGGCAGCCTGGGTGGAGCCTTGCTAGCCGTGATTGGCGGTGTGCTTGTATTCCGGGGTGCGTCGGGCTACTGTCCCATCAACGAGGCTATTGGTCGAGATACAGCGGAAGGGAAAGCAGAAACTGACGTGATCGAAATCGCTGAGGTTATTACGATTAACAAACCCCGCGAAGAAGTGTACAAATACTGGCGTAAGTTGGAGAATCTGCCCAAATTCATGACCCATCTCCAATCCGTTAGCCAGCTCGACGATAAGCGATCACATTGGGTTGCTCCAATTCCCGGAACGGAAACGTTTGAGAATTTCGGCAATGTTGAATGGGATGCAGAGATCGTTGAAGAGGAGGAGAACAGCCGCCTGGTGTGGCGGTCTGTGCCAGGGGCCAGTATCGACAACTCGGGCGAGGTACGCTTCACTAATGCCCCACAGGGCCGCGGTACTGAACTTCACGCCGTAATCAAATACCGTCCGCCACAAGGTATGGTCGGTGAAGTAGCCTCAAAGCTGCTCAACCCGATATTCAAAAAAATGGTAGAAAGCGACATCAAACGCTTCAAACACCTACTCGAAACCAACAGTATCCCGGTTGGGCAAGACGAATTAGTAGCATAAAAAAAGGGCCGTAAGCGGCCCTTTTTTTATAACTGTTCCCAGACTAATCGCCAGCCGTTGGTGGCCATCTCGTAGCTGAGGGGCAATTTCACGCCCGGTTGTTTTGTCTTTTCAACGGCCACTAACCTGAGGTTTATGGTTGATTGCGACTGAGCTGTTACCAGACGGTCGGTATGCAGGAATACCCGCCCTGAGGTAGGTTCGATCATATCGACGTGGGCGTACAACAAATCACCCACCGAAACGGGTTGCCCGTTGACCTGGCTTGGCTGCACCACCTCAAACAACACCAGCTGACCTTCGGTGAGGGCGTCTTCGCCTAACCGCCGGGTCATAATACGGGGAGTGGCTGGGGTCTCTGCTGCCGAGACCTCTACCAAAGGGGCACCAGCAACCGATTCTTCATCGACCTCGATGTCAGTAATCAACGTTACCTCTTCTAGCAGCGTGTTTGCGGCTACACCGGAGTTCATAGTAACCACTGATACGGCAGCATCTTCTGCTTGTTCCGTTTGGTAAGACGCCAAAATAGCTTCCCGGACCTGGGTGGATACAGGAGTCTTCGAATCACTCAGTTCAGCAACGGTTTGCTCGTTGAAGTAGTGTCGATAATCGGCTGGGTGGGTGAGCAGTTCTTTGATGGCCATTGCCTGATACACATACACCTGCGTTTCTGTAGCACGATAGGGCATAGCCATCGGGTGTTGATCGGGAAACCGACGGCGCATATTCTGCACATAAGTAGGCCCGGCGTTATAAGCAGCCGCCACCAGCATCCAGGACCCTAACTGATTGTGAAGTTGTTTAATGTATCGGCAAGCCGCGTGAGTGGCTTTCAGCAGATCATAGCGTTCGTCATGGCCTTTACCCACCCGTAAGCCCAGCAAACGACCTGTTTCGGGCATTATTTGCCAAAAACCAGCTGCTCCCCTGCGCGACACCGCCCGGTTGATTGCCGCGCTTTCGAGCAAGGGTAAAAACCGAAAATCTTTGTGAATGCCGTAGCTGGCAATAATTGGGTCGATAACCGGAAAAACCACCGAAGCGCGACGTTTGAGCGCTGTCAGATGCGAGGGATGAGCAGCCTGCCGGTTTAATATTCGAAACCAGCGTTGCTTCACAGCAGGCATGTTTTCGGGCATGCTTTCGCCACAAAAGGCTATCTCGGCCGTATTTTGGGCCAGCACCGAAGTTGCTGCTAAAATACAGGATGTGACGGCAGAAAGTACGGTTTTTATCATTAGAGGTCGGTTTAGGTACACAGGTTAGGGTTACGCCACTCAACGGTTGCTTCACTCGCTCTGCTGACCCTCTCCACTGGGTTCTGCCCTGTTAATTACCCGGACCGTTCCCTACTGATAAGGGTCGTGCCAGGCTGGCAAAATCAATCCTGCAACCGGATTATAAAATTCTTAATCGCGTTTTTCTTGATAATTCGCGTCAGTCGCCCCCCTTCATATACGTACTCATCTTCGCGGTCATCGAACCGGGCGCGGTAGGTTCCTTTGGGGGTTTTCGTCAGTATGTAATAATCGCCAAAATACTCTGCGAACACCCGGTTTTCGCCAGACGGTTCGCTAAAGTACAGATTAACAATAGAATAATCAATATTGGCGGTTTGGGTAGCCTGCCGTTCGTACTTGTACTGGGTGGCTTTGATGTCGTAGTGGTCACCGTTCCAAACCGTGCTGGAAGCGTAGTTTCCCCGATTTGTCTTTGTTTCAACCACTGCCGAAAGCAGTTTGTCACCCCGGTATTGGCAGGTCGTTTTATAGTAAATTTTAACCTTGTAGACCAGTAAATTCACCAGCACATCGCTAACTGTAGTGTAGTTTGTTAGCTCTCCCTGTACCTGTTTGGTAGCGGTCATCGTACCAATTTTTGCCCCCGCCATTTCGATGACATACCGGTGCGTTTCGGATTGAGCATTGGCTTGTGTTGTCAGAAAAACAATAACTAGAATCAGGGCAATGGGCATACGTGTGTTTTGCTAAATAGTCCGAATGTGTCTCAAACATACGGAGATCAGCCAAAAACACGCTTAAAAGGCCGTGAAGAATCGCGAGCCGCCCTTACTATACGATACTTTCTCAAGTTTATCCAATTTCTTAAACAGCCATTTTTTATGAATAGGCTACCTATCTGGCTTCGCCCCGACAATTTCTCAAAAAAAGTCCTGCCTTGTCGACTCTGAACCCTAGCTTTGCGGGATTTTTGGCCCTACGATTCCCAGGACTTTAGGCCAACCATTAAACTTTGTGCAGGTTGAATTGTACATTCTCCGGCACACCGGATTACATCACTACCCCGTCGAGAAATGCCAAAGAATTCAAACATCCGCTCGGTTCTCATTATTGGCTCCGGCCCCATCGTTATCGGTCAGGCGTGCGAGTTCGACTACGCTGGTTCGCAAGCTGCCCGCTCCATCCGTGAAGAAGGCATCGAGGTCAGCCTGATCAACTCCAATCCGGCCACGATCATGACCGATCCGATCAATGCAGATCATGTTTACCTGCTGCCGCTGGAGAAAAAATCGATTGTCGAAATTCTCAAAAAACACCAGGAAATGGGTCGCCCCATCGACGCGGTGTTGCCCACCATGGGAGGCCAAACAGCCCTGAACCTCGCTATTGACTGCGAGAAGGCCGGCATCTGGAAAAAGTATGATGTGAAAATCATTGGGGTCGATATTAAGGCTATCGAGACCACCGAAGACCGCGAGAAATTTCGGCTCCTGATGATTAAGTTGGGGGCGGGTGTTTGCAAAGGGCGCACGGCCCGTTCGTTTCTGGAAGGCAAAGAAATTGCGCAGGAGATTGGTTTTCCGCTTGTAATCCGGCCATCTTTTACGCTCGGCGGCACAGGGGGCGGCTTTGTGCATACCGCCGAAGAGTTTGACAAAGCCCTCACCCACGGGCTACATGCGTCGCCGGTGCATGAGGTACTGGTAGAACAGAGCATAAGCGGCTGGAAAGAATATGAACTGGAACTGCTGCGCGACGGAGCGGGTAACTTCGTGATTATCTGCTCCATCGAGAACTTCGACCCAATGGGCGTTCACACGGGCGACTCCATCACGGTGGCTCCGGCCATGACCCTACCCGACACGCTCTACCAGCAAATGCGCGATTTGGCAATTCGGGTTATGGATGGCATTGGCAAGTTTGCGGGCGGTTGCAACATCCAGTTTTCGGTAAATCCCGAAACCGACGACATTATCGTGATCGAGGTGAACCCACGGGTAAGCCGGTCATCAGCGCTGGCCTCCAAAGCAACGGGCTACCCTATTGCCAAGATTGCCGCTAAAATGGCGATTGGCTATAATCTGGACGAACTGATTAACCCGATCACCGGCACCACCTCGGCGTTTTTTGAGCCCGCTATCGACTACGTGATCGTGAAAGTGCCGCGCTGGAACTTCGACAAGTTTCCGGGAGCCGACCGTTCGCTGGGGTTGCAAATGAAGTCGGTAGGCGAGGCAATGGGTATTGGCCGGAATTTCCAGGAGGCCCTACAAAAAGCCTGTCAGAGTCTCGAAATCCGCAGAAACGGTCTGGGTGCCGACGGCCGCGAACTGTCTGACATCAACGCACTCAAGCAAAGCCTAGCCCACCCAAGCTGGAACCGCCTGTTCCATATTTACGATGCGTTTAAAGCCGGAATGTCGTTTCGCACGATTCGCCAACTGACCAAAATCGACCCCTGGTTCCTGCATCAAATCGAAGAATTGATCGAGCTGGAGCGCGAAATCAGTCAATACGATCTGGACGACCTGCCGCCCGAACTGCTCCGTACGGCCAAGCAAAAAGGCTATGCCGATCGACAACTTGCTCATATTCTGCAAGTTAAAGAGAGCAAGATTTACGCGTACCGCCAGAATCACAACATCCGGCGGGTATATAAGTGCGTGGATACCTGCGCGGCTGAGTTCGAGGCCCAAACGCCTTACTATTACTCAACCTTCAACAACCAGTTGCCCATTACGCTCGACCGTCCTGAGCCGGTTTCTGACCTACCCGGCAACGAGTCGGTCCGCTCGAACCGCAAAAAGGTGGTGATTTTGGGGTCTGGTCCGAACCGGATTGGGCAAGGCATCGAATTCGATTACTCGTGTGTCCACGGCGTATTGGCCGCCAAAGAAGCGGGCTACGAGACGATTATGATTAACTGTAATCCAGAAACCGTCTCGACCGATCCCGATATTGCCGACAAACTGTATTTCGAGCCGGTGTTCTGGGAACATGTTCACGCTATTATCATGCATGAACAGCCCGAAGGGGTCATTGTGCAGCTGGGTGGCCAAACAGCCCTGAAAATGGCCGAGAAACTGACTCGCTACGGCATCAAAATCATCGGTACGAGTTGGGATGCGCTCGACCTCGCCGAAGATCGGGGCCGGTTCTCCAGCCTGCTCCACGACCTCGGCATTCCATACCCTAAATTTGGGACGGTTCGCGAGTCCGAAGCGGCTATCGACCTGTCGCGCGAGTTGGGCTTCCCGCTGCTGGTGCGGCCCAGTTACGTGTTGGGCGGTCAGAGCATGAAGATCGTGATTAATGAAACGGAACTGGAGCAACACGTGATGAAAATCCTGAGCGACATTCCTGACAACAACATCCTGCTCGACCATTTCCTCGAAAACGCCATTGAAGCCGAAGCCGACGCCATCTGCGACGGCGAAACGGTGTACATCATTGGCATTATGGAGCATATTGAACCGGCAGGTATTCACTCCGGCGACTCTTTTGCCTTGCTACCACCTTTCGATCTGAGTGAAAACGTAATTAGCCAAATTGAGGAATACACCCGGAAGATTGCGGTAGCTCTGAAAACGGTGGGCTTGATGAACATTCAGTTCGCGATCAAAGACGAGACAGTATACGTGATCGAGGCTAACCCCCGCGCCAGCCGTACGGTACCGTTTATCTGCAAAGCGTACCAGGAGCCTTATGTGAACTACGCAACGAAGGTGATGCTGGGTGCCAAAGTCACCGACTTCACCTTTAACCCGGTCAAGAAAGGTTTTGCCATCAAAATTCCCGTGTTCTCGTTCAGCAAATTTCCAAATGTGAATAAGGAGCTCGGCCCCGAAATGAAATCGACTGGCGAAGGCATCTACTTCATCGACGACCTGACGGACGATTTCTTCCAGAAGATTTACTCGGAGCGGAACCTGTATTTGAGCCGGTAGGAAGGGCCACAAAACGAAAACCGAATCGAAATCGTTGTCTTTTGCACAAAGAAAACAACTTGACGTGATGGAAGCAACAGAGACCATAGTAACCCGTGAAGAAGAAAACGCCCGTATCGTTGCGCGTTACAGAGCCTTTCTGAAACGCCGGGAAGAAGAGTGGGCTAACCATGATGCTGACCCAGAACGGCAGAAACGCATTGCCGAAACTTCAGCAAAATTGATGAAACAAAACGAAGAGGAAGGAACCGTTACGCTAAACCTACACAAATCTGAACATCGTCCAGACTGCTGTTAGCTTCCTGCTTCACAGCCTTCCCATTAGCCGTAGCCGCCGGGTTGTTCAAGGCTCCACAGGCCACCCCCGCGTA
>Ga0105048_10004747_pt1 | contig 22054 bp, 20 predicted proteins | sample MAT05_FD_78382 | JGI IMG/M metagenome (GOLD analysis project Ga0105048, IMG submission 78382) | Freshwater microbial communities from Lake Fryxell liftoff mats and glacier meltwater in Antarctica - MAT-05 | ecosystem: Environmental > Aquatic > Freshwater > Ice > Liftoff microbial mat | place...
CAACCACAGACACCGTCGCAACCACAGACACCGTCGCAACCACCGAGCCGATAGGGGCAGGGCTGCCCGCCAAGTGCGTGCCGCGGCCAGTTGCAGTCACGGCGCAGCGTGTCGGTTCATCACCGCTGGGGTCGGACGCCTTCGGCCTGATCGATGCGGTCGCCATTCCCATCCCGATAGTTCCGAACCCGGATGGGGCACTCAGCGCGGAGGAGACGAAGACCCTCGCGGTCACCACCGACCTGCTCGGCTATTCGCTGGTGTTTGCGGACGAGGAAATCACGGGCGGGGGCCGCATGTTCTTCCAATTCGAGCCGTCGACTGCCGGCAAGCTGCGTGGGCTGGTGTCGATCTTTCCCGCGGCGGGCGCGCCGTTCGTCGCCGGCGACGTGGTGGTGTACGGCGAGGCGGCGGGTCTCAGCATTCCCTTGCCCACCATGGGCGCCGACCTCGTCGCGTTCGACCAGGACACCAACGCCTACCTCAACGAACCGACCGGTCAGGTCGCCGTCCTCGGCATCACCGACGATGCGGTGTGCCTCGACGTCGATCTCACGTGGAAAGTGAACGACCCGGACGACAACGTGCTCACCATCCAGGGCGTGTTCGTCGGTCGTCTGCTCGACCGATCCACGTTGGTCATCCTGGGCTGACTTGAGTGCGAATCAGTAGGTAGCCGTCTTCAAGGGTGGACTCCACGAGTTCGGCGCCTGCGGGCGGTTGGCCGAGGCAGCGGTGGCGACCATCGACGAGGCGCCAGCTGGCTCGAACATCGGGTGGTGGCAGATCGGTCTGCACCCAGGTGCGTCCGGCGGCCAGCGCTGCCAGCCTGCCCGGCGACCCGGAGAATCGGATCGACCCATCGGCGATGACCAACACGGTGTCGCTGACGGCTGCTTCGTCGGTCATGTGTGTCGACACGAACACTGTCGTCGATCGGCGGCGTTCGGTGAGAATCTCTCGGAGCCGCATCCGCTCATCGGGGTCGAGACCGGCGGTCGGCTCACGCAGCAGCGTCGACCTTCCGGCGCCATTCGGGTTCAACGACACTCCCTTGGAGACCAGTTCGGAGTCGGCTTCGCACGAGTCACGCTCGCCGCCGGTGCCACGGTTGCAAGCGCCGCATCGAGCTGAGATAGCCGTGAGTCACCGATCGGAGAGTTCTGATCCGCCGTCGCTAGTTGCGCTTGACGCGGCCGCGGAGGGACTTGAAGGCGAGGGTGAAGGAAACGGTGCCCATACTTGCGATGGCCAGCACGGCTTTGCCGATGCGGTCCCATTCCCAGCCGGTCTGCAGCAATGCCCGCATGCCGTCGAGCATGTACGTGGTCGGGTTGAACTTGACGGCCGTAGCCAGCCAACCGGTCATCGCTTCCTGGGGCAGATAGGCCGTCGTCAGAAAGGCGAACGGGAAGAACAGCAGGAATGCGTTGTTCACCGCTGTCGGGTTGCCCGTGCGCAGCGCAATCGCATAGGGGAAGCCGGTGAACGCCAGCCCCCACAAACCAGCCAGCAACACGAACATGATGATGCCGCCGATGCCGGTCGCCACATTGATACCGAGCACGAGCCCCAACACCAGCACGGGCACGGCAAGCGCGACGATCAGTACGAAGTCGGCCGTCATCAGACCCAGCAGCAGCGTGCCGCGACGCACGGGCGTGAGCAGTAGGCGATCGAGATAGCCGTTCTGGATATCTGTCACCAACGCGTTCGCGCGGCTGACGCCGGTGACCGCGAACACGACGGCGACCGGCAACTGGAAGGCCTTGTAGTCGAAACCGGGCGGGAAGCTGTCTTCCACGAACGACTGCAGCGCGCCCACATTGACCACGAAGAAGAACAGTGGAATCGCGAGCGCAGGCCCGAAGGCCTCAGGGTCGCGCCACGTCAGCCGCAACGCGCGCAGGCTGACCGTGCGCAGGTCGGCCCAGAAGCCGGCACGCCGTGGGTGCACCCGCTCGCCGTGGGTCACTGTTGTCGCGCTCATGCTGCGTCCTCCTGCATGCGGCCGCCGGTGAGGTGTAAGAACACGTCGTCCAGAGTCGGCGTTCGCAGCGTCAGCCCCTCCACCACGACGCCAGCCTCGGCCAGCGCGACGGCAACCGGGCTGATCGCGGCGGCGCCATTCGCCACCGACATCACGACCTCGTCGCCCGCTGTCTCGACCCGTTCGACCGCATCCAGCCGGTCCACGATGGTTGCGACCGCGCCAGACGTCCCGGCTGCGACGCGAGCGACGATGACGTCGCTACCGATGGACCGTTTCAGCTCGGTCGGGGTTCCTTCGGCCACCAGCTTCCCGTGAGCGATGATGCCGACTCGGTTGGCCAGTGCGTCCGCCTCCTCCAAGTACTGCGTGGTGAGAAAGATCGTCATGCCCAGTTCCTGATTGAGGTAGCGCACCTCGGCCCACACGGCGGCCCGGCTGGTGGGGTCGAGCCCGGTTGTGGGCTCGTCGAGGAACAGCACCTCGGGCTGGTGCACCAGCGCCGCCGCCAGATCAAGTCGACGTTTCATCCCGCCCGAGTAGGTGTTGATGCGATCGTCGATGGCCGACCCGATGTCCACGAGCTGCAGTAGCTCGATCAGTCGTCGACCACGCTCCACCTTCGACAAGCCGTAGAGCCGGCCCTGAAGGTCCAGCAGTTCGCGACCGGTCTGCTTGCCGTCCAGCGCGGCGTCCTGCAACGCCACACCGATTCGCAGGCGAACCTTCTCCGCGTCGCGCGCTACGTCGAACCCGGCGACGCTGGCCGAGCCACCCGTGGGCGTCAGCAACGTGGTGAGCATGCGGACCATCGTGCTCTTGCCGGCGCCGTTGGGCCCGAGGAAGCCGTATATCTCGCCGCCGGCAACTGCCAGATCGACACCGTCGACGGCACGTTTGTCGCCGAACGCGCGGGCGAGTTGATGGGCTTCGATAGCGGCACTCATCCGGCCGAGAGTACGCCGCGCTAGCGCTTGGCGCGCAGCATTGCCTCGATGCGGGCCACCCGCGTGCGGGCCGGAGGATGCGTGGCCGCAAGCCGCTCGCGCCAGGTGAGTGGACGGTCGCCACCGAAGTCGGCAACGAATCGACGAAGCGCCGTGGCGAGTGGGCGGCCGAAGCCCATCGCGACCGCTCGGTTGTCGGCCTGGAACTCGCTGTTGCGACCGACCATGTTCGCCAACATGTTGCTGAGCAGGAGCCCGCTGAGGAACACCCATGACACGGCGGTGAGGAGCGCTGCAACCGTGCGCCCGAGCGCGGTGATGGCCGAAGAGTGGCTGGCGTAACTGGTAGTGGCGGCGGACGCGACGTTCTGCAGGAAGAAGCCAATGCGGGCCAACAGCAGCACTGGTATGGACAGCCACTGCCCAACCGTCAGTGCGACGGTGTGGAGGCCCAGATGATGGCTGAGTTCGTGCGCCAGGACACCGGACAATTCGTCACGTGGAAGTTCGTCGAGGGCGTACGAGGTGACCACGACCAGGTGCCCGCCGCAGGCAAACGCATTCAACTCGTTGGACGGCAGCACCGCGAGCACATAACGACGCGCCGGTAGGTCGTTCATCTGCAGCACGGGTCGCCACGCGGGGCCGAGTACACCGCGCTGCTCTGGTGTCGGCCGACGTGCGCCCAGTAGTGGCGCCAACACGAAGACCTGCACCGGCCGCAAGAAGAGCAGCACGACAGCTGCGAGGTAGCTGACCGCGAACCACACGTACGACACGTTCCAGACCAGGTGCACCGGCCACCAGAACACCAGGATCGCGAGCAGCCATACCGGCGCGACAGCCAGCACCGGGGCGATGGCGGTGACGGCCGAACTGTCCAGATTTCGGTGCGCGGCACGCGCTCGCCGCATCGGTTCCACCGGCTCAGACTAGGAGGTGACCGCTGCTCACAGGCGGTGAGACGGTTATCACAGGAATCTTCGCTATCGCGCCGGCAAGAACGGTCGATAACTCATCTGAACCAGCAGTGCGGGTCCCGCGCCTGCACGAGGATCGAAAGGGTGAAGATGACGTCGATGGTGCCCGCAACGCACAGTGTCGGCAGTGAGCCCACGGTCATCGAACTTCTCGAAACGGCCCGCGGGGCCGAGTCCAAGGACCTCGGCAGAGCGCGCTCCATGGTGCAGCAGGCGCGCGTCTTGGCGCGTTCGCGAAGCGACGAGCACGGCGAAGCGGAAGCGCTGTACCGACTGGCCGAGTTGTCGTACGCCGACGGCCTCAACAACGAGGCCTTTGCTGTGGCGCTGGAGGCACGCGATCTGGCGCACCGTTGCGGCGCGGCCAAGTCAGAGGTCAATGCGCTCAACCTGATCGCTGCTGTGCAGTATCAGGCAGCCAACTTCTCCGAGGCGCTGTCGTCTGCGCTCGCTGCCCTGGAGTTGTACCGCTCGACCAACGAGCGATCCAGCGAAGGTCTGCTCCTCAACTCTCTTGCCGTCATCCAGCACAGCCTGCGCGACACGGATCGAGCGATCGTCACCTACGAAGCAGCATTGATGGCCAACAAGGGTCAGGACCGCCCCGACCTCGACGCCATCACACTGGCCAACATGGCCAAGGTCCGCGCCGACCGACACGAGCATCTGCTGGCTGTCAGCCTCGGCGAATCCGCGCTCGAACTCGCCAAGGTGCACTCGCCCGAGTTCGTCCCCGAGATCCTGGCCCGGCTGGGCATTGCGTACGTCTCGCTGTCCGCCCTGGACCGTGCAGCCAGCTGTCTCGACGAAGCCGACGGAGTCCTGCGCGACCGCACAGCCCGCCGTGTTGCGCTGTCACCCGGCAGTGTCGTCACGGTGAGGACCGCGCGCGGCGATCTGTACGTGGCGCAACACCTACGCGATCATGCAGTGCGTGAGTGGAGCGACGCCCTCGAGCTCGCAACGCAGGCAAGCATGACCGAGGTGGCGCTGAAACTGCGCGAGAAGCTCGCCAGCCTGTGCAAGGAGATGGGCCGTTTCGAGACGGCGCTCGCGCACCAGGAAGCTCGCTACGCGCTCAACGAAGAAATGTTCAGTCGCGGTACCGACCTCCGCATCCGCACGCTGCAGATTCAGCACGACACAGAAGCCGCCCGTCAGCAGTCCGAGATCCTGCGCCTACGCACCACCGATCTCGAGGCGCTGGTGGCACAGCGCACCGACCAGATGGAGGTGTTTCTGGTCGAGGCGTTGCGTCGCGTTGCAGTGTTGGCCGAGTTCAAGGACACCGCAGCGGTCGCCCACCCCGTTCGCGTCGGCGACCTGGCGGCGGAGCTTGCGGTCGAGCTGGGTCAGACCACGGAGTTCGTCAACCGGTTGCGGTTGGCAGCGCGGCTGCACGACATCGGCAAAGTGGCAGTTCCTGATGCAGTGCTGTTCAAGCCCGGTGCGTTGACCCCAGCCGAGTTCGAGATCATCAAGACCCATGTCACGATGGGCGCAGAGATGCTGGCCGACAGCCCATCGCCACTCGTCCGGCTGGCTGCCGAGCTGACGGCCACGCACCACGAACGTTGGGACGGCTCGGGCTACCCCAAAGGGCAGTCGGGCGAGAGCATTCCGCTCAGCGGCCGCATCGTGATGGTTGCCGATGTCTACGACGCGCTGATCAGCGAGCGTGTCTACAAGCACGCATGGTCGTCGCTCGATGCCTTCAACTACGTGGTTGCCGGACGTGGCACGCGATTCGACCCGCGCATCGTCGACGCGTTCATCGCGGTGATGACTCGCCGCGACCCGTCGCTGGAGTTGCTGCTCGACCAGTCAGCGCTTGCATGACCCAGTCACCGACCAACGCGGCAAGGTCATCGATCGGAATGGTCAGGCGCCCACTGCGATGCGCATGGCTGAACGACGACACCGAACCGAGCACGCCGATTGCGTAGAACGAAGGGTCGCCATCGGGCAGTAGTCCATCTCGTTGAGCGGCTTCGAGCAGTCGGCGCACATCAGAGGCGTAGACATCGCTGCCATCCTTCATCACCGCGCTGAGCGAATCGTCCGTCCGTTCGACATCGAGCAGCGCAAAGTACGTCTGGTGTTCGGCCATGAACCGCACGCTTGCTTCGGCCCCCTGGCGGATGCGGGTGACGGGGTCTGCCGACGGATCCATCGAGCTGGCCTGCGCGCGTCGAAGGTTGAGGCGCATCGTGCGCACCAACTCCGCGAACAGTGATTCCTTGGTGGGGAAGTACCAGTAGAACAAGCCTTTGGCCACGCCGGCTGCGGCACAGATGTCGCTGATACGCGTCGCGCCGTAGCCCTTCTCCGTGAACAGTCGCTCGGCGGCCTCCAGCAGTTGCTGTTTGCGTTCGTTGCCCTGTTCGGTATGACGGCGATCGTCGGCCACCAGCCCAGTCCAGCAGGCATTGACCCGTGGGTCAATCCGAGTGTTGGCACGAGTCGTACACTCGACCGTATGGCAAGTACTCGGCCTCAGCGCATCACTGAGCATTCGCGCAACGAGAAGTGGAAGAACGCGCCGCTGCGAATCGAGATGCTGGAGTGCATCAACTGCGATGCGTGCCTGCGCCACTGCCCGCCGCAGTTCGGAGCCATCTTCAACCACGGACCCGACGTCGTCATCATTCCCGAGCTCTGCAGCGGGTGCGACAAGTGCCTGCCGGTGTGCCCGGTGAACTGCATCTACCCGTTCGAGGAGTGGGAGACGGCGGGCTCGCCCCTGGAGTGGTGGGACGAAGCAGCAGGCCCCAACGACCCGTATCTTTGAGCATTGGCTGACATACTGCACGCATGCTTGCGTCGATCCCCAGCCCGTCAGACGGGGTGTTCAACATCGGTCCGCTGGCGATTCACGCCTACGGGATGATGATCGCCCTCGGGGTTGTCGCCGCGGTGTGGCTGGCCGGCCGCCGCATGGAGAAGGCCGACGTCGGCACGCGAGACGACATGAGCTCGATCGCAATGTGGGCGGTGGGCGCCGGGGTGATCGGCGCTCGGCTGTATTACATCGTCACCGACAAGAGCCAGCCGTGGAAAGAGCCCAGCCGCTGGCTGAAGATCTGGGAGGGTGGCCTCGGCATTCCCGGTGGGCTGCTGGCCGGCGTGCTGGTGGGCGTCTGGGCCATCAAGCGTCGCGGTTTGTCGGTGCCCGGTGTGCTGACTGCGGCGGTGCCGGCCATCCCGTTGGCGCAGGCCATCGGTCGCCTTGGTAACTGGTGGAACCAGGAGCTGTTCGGTCGTCCCACCACGCTGCCGTGGGGCCTGGAGATCGACGACAAGAACCTGCCCGCCGGCTATGCGTCGGGCACGCTCTTCCACCCGACGTTTCTGTACGAGGCCCTGTGGAACCTGGCGCTGTGCGGGTTGTTGATCCTCATCGACAGGCGGATGAAGTTGCGGCCCGGCCGGCTCTTGGCGGTCTACGTCGCGGGGTACTTCACCGGTCGGTTCTGGATCGAGGGTCTCCGTATCGACCCTGCCAACTCCGGCGGCGGCTTACGACTGAACCAGTGGGTGTCGGTGTTCGTGGTTGTTGCCGCCGTGTTGTATCTGTTCATCGATCGCCAGCGGCACCTGCACGACGAGCGGGCAGCTGAGCCGGAACTCGAAGAAGTCGACGAAGCGTCGCCCGTCTCGGCGGACGAGGAGAGCGACGAGTACGTTCCGCACGATGAGTGACGACGTTGTACTGATCGAACACCGCGAGCCCGGAATCGCGCTGATCACCCTCAACCGCCCAGAGCGATTGAACGCCTGGAACGGTCCGCTCGCCGCCCGCTACTTCGAGCTGCTCGACCAGGCAGCTGCCGACCCGACGGTGAAGGTGATCGTGGTCACCGGCGCCGGTCGCGGGTTCTGCGCCGGTGCAGACATGGAGACGCTGCAGGGCATCGGCGCTTCCAGCGGTGGTGACGGAGCGGAGAGCGCCGCGGGCGGTCGCCCGCAGTACCACACGACTCTGATCCCCAAGCCGGTCATCGCTGCCGTCAACGGAGCCTGTGCCGGCATCGGCATGGTGCAGGCGCTGATGTGTGACATTCGATTCGCCGCCGCCGGAGCGAAGTTCACGACAGCGTTTTCGCGCCGCGGTCTGATCGCCGAGTACGGAATGAGTTGGGTGCTACCGCGGCTGGTCGGCCATGCCCATGCGCTCGATCTGCTGTTCTCGGGTCGGGTGTTCCTGGCCGAAGAGGCTGCGCAGATGGGACTGGTCAACGAGGTTGTCGCACCGGAACACCTGTTGGATCGCACGCTCGAGTTCGCCGCCGAGCTGGCTCAGTTCGCGTCGCCGACCTCGATGGCTGTCATCAAGCGCCAGGTCTACGGCGATTGGGATCGCGGGCTGATCCCCGCCACCGGCGACGCGATCGAGATGATGAAGGCATCGCTGCGTCGGCCCGATTTCAAAGAGGGTGTGGCGAGCTTCCTGCAGAAGCGCACGCCTGCGTTCGACCCGATCGACCCCAGCGCCTGAGCCGGTGTGGGCTCAGCCGAGCGCGCGAAGTTGTTCGGCCAGTACTTCCGGGATGACCGGGTTGAAGAACTCGCCGCAGGCCACCTCCGCGGCGGCGATGAAACGCGGCACGCCGGCGCTGCGCCACGGCGAGACGATCTCGATGTTGAACCAGGCCTGCGGCCATTCGCCGCCGTCGGTGGGCCGCTGGTTGAGCCACATCATGTAGGGCAACGGCCGCCCGTAGAGCCGGTCGAGGCGGCCGAGCACGTCGGTGAGAATGGTCGCCAGTTCGTCGCGGCCGCTGTTGTCGAGCGCCAGTAGATCCGGTACCTGTAGCCGGGGGGCGATCGATACCGCGATCGGATACGTGCTGGCGAAGGGGACCGATGCCACCCACCCACTGTGCTCGGCAACCAGCCGCTCGCCGGGCTGCAGCTCGGGTGACCACTTCGCGTCCAGCAGCCGCGACGGCCGGTCGGGGATGTGGTCGTAGGCGTAGATCTGGCCATGAGGATGGGCGATGGTGGCGCCCACTTCCGGCCCACGATTCTCGAAGACCAGCACGAAGTCGACATCGGGTCGCGCCCCGAGCACCTCGGTGCGTTCCGCCCACAGATCGATCACCCGGCGGGCGCCGGCGCTACCGAGCGACGCAAAGGTGGCATCGTGCTCGGAGGTGTACAGCACCACTTCGCATCGGTCGCCGGGCATCGCCGGCCAGCGGTTGGTGAACCAGCGAACTTCGTAGGGTTCGGGGGCCTCGCGCCCTCCAGGGCAGAACGGGCAACCGGTGCTGGGCAGGTTGGGTCGCGCCTGACGGGTGCCTACGACGTGCACCACAGTGCCGAGGTATGGGTCGATTCGGTCATCGGGGTGGTCGGAGAGCGGTTCGGTCATGGAAAATCAGTCTGGAAGACGAAGACCCGAGGCGGTGTCGAAAAGGTGCAGTGCTCCCGGGTCCGGACGCAATTGCACCGTGTCCCCGGCGCGAGCGGTGGAGAGGCCCTCCGCGCGCGACACCATGGACGCAGTGGTGTGGCCCTCTGGCGTGCAGTACAGAAAGCTGTCACTGCCGAGCTCCTCGACGGTGGCGATGGTCGCGTGAACGCCGTTGCCGTCGTGGCTGAGGTGGAGGTTCTCGGGCCGTACACCGACGGTGAGCTGATCCGAGGTGAGCGCGGCTCGCTGCTCCGGCGTCAGGGGGATCTGCAGTGAGGCGAACTCGGCGCCGTCGCTGTTGACGGTGCATTGCATCTCGTTCATCGCCGGCGACCCGATGAACCCAGCGACGAAGATGTTCGCCGGCCGAGTGAACAGGTCGCGTGGCGAGGCGCACTGCTGGAGCAGGCCGTCCTTCAGCACCGCGACCCGGTCGCCCATGGTCATGGCTTCTACCTGGTCGTGCGTGACGTACACGGTGGTGACGCCCAGCCGCCGCTGTAGCGCCGCGATCTGCGTACGGGTCTGCACGCGGAGCTTGGCGTCGAGGTTGGACAGCGGCTCGTCCATCAGGAACACCTTCGGGTTCCGCACGATTGCCCGGCCCATCGCGACCCGCTGACGTTGGCCACCGGACAGCTTGGCCGGCTTGCGGTCGAGGTATTCGACGAGATCGAGCAGCCCTGCAGCTTCCTTCACGCGCTCACGGATCTCTTCCTTGGGCAGCCCCTTGATCTTGAGGTGAAAGCCGATGTTCTCCGCCACTGTCATGTGCGGGTAGAGGGCATAACTCTGGAAGACCATGGCGATGTCGCGATCGCGAGGTGGCACCCAGGTGACATCTCTGTCGCCGATGAGCACCGACCCGGCGTCGATCGGCTCGAGACCGGCGAGCATACGCAGGGTCGTGGACTTCCCACAGCCCGATGGGCCGACGAGTACGAGAAACTCGCCATCCTCGATCTCCAGATTGAGACGATCGACGGCGGGATGCTTCATTCCCGGGTAGATGCGTGACGCCTCGCTGAACGTGACGCTAGCCATTCGCTCTCCTTCGGTCGGCCGCCCGAGTCTCGAACGGCGCTGGTACTTCGTTGAACTGTGGGTCCGCCAACACCAGATGCGGCACGGCCTGCTCGAGCGCGGCGCGGGCCGCGGCCGGCAATGACTGGTCGCAGATGACCGTGGTCGCCCGCATCAGCGGCGCGATGGTGCTGAGACCAATGATATTCCATTTGGTGTGGTCGGCGAGCACCATGAGGTGTTGCGTGGAGTCGACGAAGGCGCGATTGGTCTCCGCCTCCTGCAAGTTCGGTGTGGTGAAGCCGGCATCGGTGGCCATGCCGTGCACGCCCATGCAGACCACATCGAGGTGCAACGTGCGCAGGGTGGCCAGCGCCACGGCCCCCACCAACGCGTCGGAGGGAGTGCGATCGCCGCCGGTGAGCACCACTGTTCGGTCGGCGCGCGGGGAGCGATAGAGCACATCGGAGACCCGCACCGAGTTGGTGACCACCGTCAGATGAGGGATGTCGACGAGGTGGTAGGCCAGCTGCCAGGTAGTGGTACCGGCGGTGATGCCGATGGCGCTACCCGGCGTGATCATCGCAGCAGCGGCTATGGCAATTGCGTGCTTCTCAGCCATGTTGCGCAGCGACTTCGCTTCGAACCCGGGCTCGTCGCTGCTGCGTTCGGCGCGCAGCGTGGCGCCGCCGTGCACCTTGGTCACCATCCCGGTTTCGTCCAGCATTTCCAGATCGCGACGGATCGTCATGTCGCTGACGGCCAACAGGGTGGCCAGCTCGCTGACCCGCACCGCTCCGCGCCGGCGCACCTCGGCCACGATCACGTCATGGCGTTGACGAGCCAGTGCGCGCACCGCACCTGCGTCGACAACCGTGCTGGACATGTGCGTAGCCTGCCCCCACGTGTACGGAAAGTCAACAGTTTCGAACAGAAGAAGGTGACGAACGTGCAGAAATCTCACAGATCCTGTGCGAATAAGGAACAATGGCACTTGACACACACGCGCGGTTCATGGGAAGTTCATGTCAGCGCTCGACAAGTCTGCGTGCGTCCCAGCAATCCAACACACTTCCATTAGGGGGAAACGTGTCAGAAGGTTACGAACAATCACCCAGCCCGAGTGATGTCGGGTTCCAAATCGTGTCTCGCCGCAACGTCATCATCGGTGCTGCGGCCGTTGCCGGTGCTGGTCTGCTCGCAGCCTGTGGCGACGACAAGGACACAACGTCCAACACCGCAGGCGCTGGCACCGACAGCACTGCAGCGGCCGGCGGTACGGATACCACCGCAGCCGCAGGTACCGACACCACTGTCGCCCCGTCGGGCGATGCCGTCACCGTCGGCGTCAACGAGGCAGAGGGTACCAAGCCCTACGACGGCGCGAAGGCCGGCCTCGACGCCACCGGCGTGGCCTACAAGGGCAACTTCGTCGACCACAACAGCTTCCAGGACAACATCACCAGTTACCTGCAGCAGCCCGACGACGTGTTCACCTGGTTCGCCGGCTACCGCATGCGCTTCTTCGCCGACAAGGGTCTCGCCGGTGACATCAGCTCGGTGTGGGACAACCTGCCCGACTTCACCGAGGGCTTCAAGACTGCCGCCACCGGTAACGACGGCAAGCAGTACCTCGTACCCACCAGCTACTACCCGTGGGCCGTGCACTACCGCAAGAGCGTGTTCGCGGAGAAGGGCTACACCGTCCCCACCAACAAGGACGAACTGCTCGCTCTCGCCGCGAAGATGCAGGCCGACGGCCTCGTGCCGTTCGCCTACGCCAACGATGGCAAGTGGCCGGTACAGGGAACGTTCGACATCTTGAACATGCGCCTCAACGGCTACCAGTTCCACGTCGACCTGTTGGCCGGCAAGGAAGACTGGACCGGCGAGAAGGTGAAGAACGTGTTCGCCGTGTGGACCACCCTGTTGCCATTCCACCAGGAGAACCCCAACGGGCGCACCTGGCAGGAAGCAGCGACCGCGCTGGAGAACAAGGAAGCCGGAATGTTCTACCTGGGCACCTTCGTCTCCAGCAACAGCACCGACCAGGCCTACCTCGACGACCTCGACTTCTTCAACTTCCCCGAACTCGACGCAGCCATCGGTGCCGATGCACTCGACGCCCCGATCGACGGCTTCATGATGGCGGGCAAGCCGAAGAACGCAGATGGCGCCATGGCCATGCTCACTGCGATCGGTGGGCTCGACTTCATCGACGCAGTCAACGCGGTCAACCCCAGCGCAGTGCCGGCGAACAGCAAGTTCGACGCCTCGAAGTTCACGCCGATCCAGAAGAAGTCGGCCGAGTTGGTCAGTGCTGCCAAGAACATCGCGCAGTTCCTCGACCGCGACACCAGCCCGGACTTCGTGTCGAACGTCATCGCTGACGCCTTCGCGAGCTTCCATGCTGATCCGTCGTCGATCGACTCGATCCTCAAGGACATCGAAACTCAGAAGTCGCAGTACCTCTGAGAATGAGCCATGGAAGCTGACATTGCAGCTCCCGTCGAAACGGCGGCGGTGCCCCCGGTGGGGCGCCGTCGCCGGCGGCGGTACTCCCAGTTGTCGCGTGGTGACAAGATCACGCTGTGGCTGATGGCCGGCATTCCCACCCTCATCCACGTGGTGTTCGTGTGGGTTCCGGCGTTCATGACGATCGCCTTGTCGTTCACCAAGTGGGACGGCCTCAAATTGGGCACGTGGCAACCGGTCGGCTTCGCCAACTACTGGGCCATCTTCACCGTCTTCGACGGGAAGTTCTACCCGGCGCTGTTCAACAACATCCTGCTCCTGGTCTTCCTCTCCGTGTGTAGCACCGTTGGCGTGTTGTTCGCATACCTTCTCGACAAGAACATCCGCGGTTCCGCCATCTACCAGAGCATCTTCTACATGCCGGTGGTGCTCTCGCTCGCCATCGTCGGGTTCATCTGGAAGAGCGTGATGTACTCGCCGCGCCAGGGTCTGTTCAACGTGGTGCTCGGTCGCACCGAGCAGGGCAATCAGATCGACTGGGTGGGCAACTCCGAGAAGATCTTCCAGTTCCACATACCGGGCCTCGACACCCCGTTGGGTCTCACCAAGAACTTCGCCGCCATCCTGATCGCGATGGCCTGGCGGCACATCGGCTACGTGATGGTGCTGTACCTCGCTGGTCTCAAGAGCGTCGACCCGGCCATGCGCGAAGCCGCCGCTATCGACGGCTGCAACGAGTGGCAGGCGTTCCGCCGAGTGATCTTCCCGGTGATGAAGCCGATCAACGTGGTGGTGTTCGTCATCACCGTCATCGAAGCCCTGCGGGCGTTCGACATCATCTTTGCGCTCAAGTCGCCGATAGGTACCAAGGTGTTGGGCGTGTTGGTGCGCGACAACCTCGTCGGTGAGGGAGGTGGTTCAGTGGGTCTCGGGTCGGCGTACGGCGTCATCTTGCTGCTGCTGTGCCTCGGGTTCATCATCTGGTATCTCATCAACAACTATCGAGAGGCCGAGTCATGAGCGCGCAGCTCACCATCGTGAAGCCGCCGGCCAAGCACACCAGGTGGTCGCGTGTCTTCCTCTACGTTTTCCTCACCTTCATGGCGCTGGTGTGGTTGGTGCCGGTGGGCAGTGCCATCTATGCCGCCTTCCGCCCCTACGCCGAGACTCAGAAGTACGGCATCTTCTCTTGGCCGAGGGCGCTGACGACGCAGAACTTCAAGGATGCGTGGACCCAGGGCAACATGTCGCGAACGTTCAAGAACACGATGTTCATCGTGATTCCATCGATCGTGCTCATCCTTTTCTTCTCCAGCGCAATGGCCTTCGCAGTCAGCCGCTTCAGCTGGCGCTTCAACGTTGCGCTGCTACTGCTGTTCACCGCCGGCAATCTTCTTCCCGCACAGGTCATCTTCCAGCCGCTGTTCCAGATGTTCAAGGCCACCCCGTGGCCCGACCTCCTCAGCGATACCAACACTGGCAGCCTGCTCGGCACGAAGATTGCGGTGATCATCGTGCATGTTGCGTTCCAGACGGGCTTCTGTACGTTCGTTCTCAGCAATTACATGAAGACGATTCCTAAGGAGTTGGGAGAAGCCGCGTTGGTCGACGGCGCGAGTGTCAGTCGGCAGTTCTTCCAGATCATCATGCCGTTGTGCCGCCCTGTGCTCGCAGCACTGGCGACGTTGGAGTTCACGTGGTTGTACAACGACTTCTTCTGGGCCGTGGTGCTCATCAACCAAGGTGACCAACGCCCGATCACCTCCTCGATCGCCAACCTCGGTGGTCAGTTCTTCTCCAACGACAATCTCATCGCTGCCGCTTCTATGATCGTGGCAATGCCGACGCTCATGGTGTACCTGGCGCTACAACGCCAGTTCATCGGTGGGTTGACGCTCGGCGCGAACAAGGGGTAGTCCATGATCCACCTGCGCGGTGAGCACACCGACGTGGTGATCGACGAGTCATTCGGCTCGCCGGTCATCGTGCACTGGGGCGCGCCGCTGGGGCCCGTTGACCCAGCCTCCATCTGGTCCGCGCTGGCTCGCCCGCTGGTGCCGGGGTCACTCGACGTCGTCGCTCCGGTCAGCATCATTCCTGAACATGGCAGCGGCTTCCAGGGGCGTCCGGGTCTCACCGGTCACCGCCAAGGTGGCACTGCGTGGTCACCGCGGTTTGCGGCGCACGAGGTCCACTCCGTCGACGGTGGGGTCGTGGTCATCGCTCTCGACGCTGTGGCCGGGCTGCGACTGACCACCACCATCATTCTCGGCGACGTGCTCACGGTGCAGGTGCGGGTCACCAACGAAGTCTCCACCCGCTATCTGCTCGATTCGTTGCACCCGACCATGCCCCTGCCGGCCCATGCGTCCGAGCTGTTGACCTTCGATGGGCGCTGGACGCGTGAGTTCCACCCTGTGCGACGACCATGGGGGAGCGGTGCCTGGGTGTCGGAGAACCGCGCAGGTCGTACCTCGCACGAGCACCAGCCGCTCGTCTTTGCCGGCACCCCCGGGTTCGGTGAGTGGCACGGCGAGGTGTGGGGTGTCCATGTCGCCTGGAGCGGTAACCACACGTTGTTCGCCGAATGCATGCCCGACTGCCGCCGGTACGTCCAGGGCGGCGAGCTGCTGCACCCCGGTGAGTTGTGCCTGGAAGCGGGCGAGTCGTACGACTCACCGACCATCATCGCCACCTACTCCGGTGGCGGGCTGACGCGGGCAGCTTGGGGTTTTCACCGCTCGTTGCGCGCACTACCGTCGCACCCTCGGTCGGCGCGACCGGTGCTGCTCAACACATGGGAGGCGGTCTACTTCGACCACTCCACCGCAGCGTTGCAGGAGCTGGCCACCTCCGCCGCCGAACTGGGCATCGAGCGCTTCGTGCTCGACGACGGCTGGTTCGGGTCACGCCGCGACGACGATCGCGGCTTGGGCGACTGGTGGGTCTCGCGAGAGGTGTACCCAGACGGTCTCGGCCCGCTGATCTCGCATGTTCGCGGGCTGGGTATGGAGTTCGGAATCTGGGTGGAGCCCGAGATGGTGAACCCCGACAGCGATCTATACCGCGAGCATCCCCAGTGGGCACTCACCACGGCTGGTTACGAGCCGGTGCTGGGCCGCAATCAACTGGTGCTCGACCTGGCGAACCCCGACGCGTTCGCTCATGTTCTCGGACAGCTCGATGCGGTGCTACGCGACCACGACGTGGCTTACGTGAAGTGGGACATGAACCGCAACCATGTGCAGGGCAGTGGCAGCGAGGGCGCCGCCGGAACTCATGCACAGACGCTGGCGTTCTACGCGTTGCTCGATGCGCTGCGCGAGCGACACCCCACGGTGGAGTTCGAGAGCTGTGCTAGCGGTGGGGGGCGGATCGACCACGAGGTGTTGCGCCGCGTGGAGCGTGTCTGGACCAGTGACTGCAACGATGCCCTCGAACGCCAGACCATCCAGTGGGGTGCGTCGATGCTCATCCCATATGAACTGATGGGCGCACACATCGGTCCGAGCCGTTCGCACACGACCGGCAGAGTGCAATCACTCGCGTTTCGTTCTCTCACGGCGCTCTTCGGTCACCTGGGTGTCGAGTGGAACGTGTTGGACCTTGCGGACGACGAGCGTGCTCAGCTCGGAGAGGTCATCGCGCTGCACAAACGGTTCCGGCCGCTGCTCCACACCGGCGATTCCGTACGATTCGATCCGGTGCTCAACGGCCAGACCGCTGCCAGCCATGCATACGGGGTGTATGCGCCCGATCGGCGGGAGGCGCTGGTGGTCCATGCACAGTTGACGACTGGGATGAGCCTGCTGCCGCCGCCGTTGCGACTTCCCGGATTGCTCGCTGACGTGTCGTACGTGGTCGAACAGGTGCCGCTGCCCGGAGCACGGCTCGTGTGGCCTGGCTCGGGGATCGTGCTCACCGGTGCCCAGCTAGCGGTGCACGGCGTGCAGGTTTATGAGTACCCAGAATCCGGCATGTTGCTGCACCTTCGTGCGGCACCTGTCGCCTAGGCGCGTGCCGGTCCGCAGCCCCGGTCCGCCTCGGCGGCCAGCCAGGGCAGCAAGGGCAGTCATGCAGTCCCGCTGATCCGTCGACCACGTGCGACCTGCCCCAACCTGTCGTTTCGCAGCCCTTGGAGAATCTCCACGTGACGAAATGAGGGACGGAGAGCCGCCTCGCGAGTCCTCGGCGAATCTTCACGTGACGAAATGAGGAGGCCGTGAGGCGCTGCCGGGGAGGGGGTGGCCTCTCGCTGTCCCCGAATCGTCACGTGGGGGGAATTGGGATCGCTGGGGAGGCGTCACGTGGAGATTCGCCAAGGGCTGAAACGCGAAAGGCACGAAGCGGCGACGGGCCCCAGCCCGCCAACGGCCGCACCACCACAACTGCCCTGGACCGACTACCCCGTGACACCCCTGGCGTAGAACGACGCGATGAACAACGAACAGCGAACTGTGGTCCCTCGTCCCAAGCGCCGCCAATGCCTGTGGTGCCGTACCGACTTCGAACTCCGTCGAGGGCCTGGGCGCAAGAAGATCTATTGCAAAGTCAGCTGCCGCCAGCGGGCATACGAGCGTCGGCGCGGTCTCGGGGTCTTCCCGCCGCCGGAGCAGCTCATCACCCGTCCGGGCGGTCCGCTCGGGCACCTCCCCAACCGCTTTACGCGCTACGAAGCCGGTGGCATGACGGTGAACCACCAGTACAAGGTGCATGCGCTTCGGCCAGCGGGTTACGCCGAAGCCGGCGAGCGGCGTGCAACGCTGTGTGGATTGAAACGTCGTCCCTGCAACCGAACCTTCAACGAGGGCCCGGTCGAGCACACGTGTCAGACCTGCGTGAGGATCGCTCGAATTCGGCCGCCAGCTCGCAGAACGTTCCCGTCCAGCGATCTTGCCGCGTTCCGCGCTCAGCTCGATGCGATCGGGATGCAACTTTCCGACCTGGGGATCAACAACCACTACGTGCGACCTGACATCTCTGCCCGGCTGCTCTTTGATTTGCTCGCCGCGGCCTAGTGCGTCTGTTGACGACAAACGCATGCTCGCGGACAGCCGCCGGCCCGTAGCATTCAGGCCGTGTCTGCCCGAATCTCTGCCGCCGTCGTCGTCAAGGTCGCGCACCTCGCACGACTGCACGTCACTCCCGAAGAAGTCGATCGAATGACGTCGCAGCTCGACGGCATGCTCGAGCACTTCGCCGATGTCGACGCCCTCGACCTGTCCGATGTCGTCCCCATGACCCAGCCGTTCCCACTGGTCAACGTGTTCCGGGCTGATGTTCTGCGCCCGTGCCTCGACCGTGCGGAAGTGCTCGCCGCAGCGCCCTCTGCCCAAGACGGCTGCTTCCGGGTTCCGCCCACCGGCGGCGAGTCCTGATGTCGTCCGGCCTCACCGCAGCCTCGGTTGCCGAATCCGTCCGGTCCGGTGCCACCACCGCCACAGCCGTGCTCGAAGGTCATCTTGCCGCCATCGCTCAGCGCGAGCCGGAGATCCACGCCTTCAACTTCGTCATGGCCGACGAGGCTCGCGAGCGCGCCGCCGCCATCGACGCACAGGTTGCCGCCGGCGACGATCCGGGCCCACTCGCCGGCGTCACCATTGCACTCAAGGACAACATGTGCACCCGCGGGGTGCCCACCACGTGCTCCTCGAAGATCCTCGAAGGCTGGAAGCCGCCCTACAACGCAACGGTGGTGGACACGCTGCGCGCTGCCGGCGCCGTCGTGGTCGGCAAGACCAACCTCGACGAGTTCGCCATGGGTAGCAGCACCGAGAACTCCGCATTCGGCCCCACCAAGAACCCTCACGACACCAGCCGGGTCCCGGGCGGCAGCAGCGGCGGCAGTGCTGCTGCGGTCGCCGCCGGCTTCAGCCAGGTCGCGCTCGGCAGCGACACCGGTGGGTCCATCCGCCAGCCCGCCGCGCACTGCGGTGTCGTCGGCGTGAAGCCGACGTACGGCTACGTCAGTCGCTACGGCCTTGTCGCATTCGCCAGCAGTCTCGACCAGATCGGCCCGTTCACCAACTCAGTACATGACGCGGCCCTGCTGCTCGACGTCATCGGCGGCCACGACCCGCTCGACAGCACCAGCATCCCCCAGCAGCATCCGTCGCTGGTCGACGCGATCCAGCAGGGCGTCGAAGGCCTGCGCGTCGGCCGCATCACCGACCTCCCCGCGGGCGCCGACCCCGATGTGCAGGAGCGCCTCGAAGTGGCCTTCGATGCGCTGCGCGAGGCCGGCGCGACCATTGTCGACGTCACGGTACCCGCGTTCACCTTCGGCCTCACCGCCTACTACCTCATCGCGCCAGCCGAGGCCAGCAGCAACCTGGCCCGTTACGACGGCGTGCGTTACGGGCTGCGCGTCGAGGCCGCTGACACCAATGCGATGTATGGCGCCACCCGCGCGGCGGGCTTCGGCGAGGAAGTCAAGCGCCGCATCATGCTGGGCACCTACGCCCTCAGCGCCGGCTACTACGACGCCTATTACGGCAAGGCGCTGAAGGTGCGTCGCCTGATCCACGACGACTTCGAACGTGCCTACCGGTCCGCCGACGTACTGCTCACGCCCACGTCACCGACCGTCGCCTTCAAGTTCGGCGAGAAGGGCGAGAACCCGTTCGCGATGTACCTCTGCGACACCTACACCATTCCCACCAACCTCGCCGGCCACCCGGGGATGAGCGTTCCCTTCGGAACCGGGGCACACGACATGCCGGTGGGCGTGCAGGTGTTGGCCGGCACGCTGCAAGAGCCGGTGATGTTCCGAGTGGGCGCAGCACTGGAGAGGGCGGTGGCGAAATGAGCGAGTACGACGGTCTGCCTGGCGATTGGGAACTGGTGGTGGGACTGGAAGTCCACGTGGAACTGGCCACCAACAGCAAGCTGTTCAGCGCCAGCCCCAACAGGTTCGGTGACGAACCCAACACCAACATCGACCCCGTGACCCTGGGCCTGCCCGGCGCACTCCCGGTGCTCAACGAGCACGCCGTCGAGTTGGCCATGCGTGTCGGCGCTGCCCTCAACTGCACCATTCAGGCTTGCACGTTCCACCGCAAGAACTACTTCTACCCGGACATGCCCAAGGCATTCCAGATCACCCAATACGACCAGCCGCTCAACATCGACGGCTTCCTCGACCTACCCAACGGTGTGCGTGTCGGCATCGAGCGCGCTCACATGGAGGAAGACGCCGGCAAGAGCACACATGTCGGTGGCTCCGGAGGCCGCGTCCACGGCGCCACTGCCTCGCTGATCGACCTCAACCGAGCCGGTGTGCCGCTGGTGGAGATCGTCAGCCGACCCGACATCCGCAGCGCCGACGATGCTCGCGCGTACGTCAGCGAATTGCGCAGCATTCTTCTCGCCATCGGTGCCAGCGACGCGAAGATGGAAGAGGGCAGTATGCGCGTCGACGCGAACGTCAGCGTGCGCAAGCCGGGTGCACCGCTGGGCACTCGCTGTGAGATCAAGAACGTCAACAGCGTGCGCAGCGTCGGTCGTGCCATCGAGTACGAAGCTCGCCGCCAGATCGACCTCATCGAAGGCGGCGACCAAGTTCGTCAGCAGACGCGACACTGGGACGAAGGCGACGGCCGCACGCACACCATGCGCAGCAAGGAGGACGCCGACGACTACCGCTACTTCCTGGAGCCCGATCTCGTGCCGCTGGTGCCCTCGCAGGAGTGGATCGACCGCGTGCATGCCGCGCTGCCCATGCTGCCATCCGCCCGGCGGGCACGCCTGGCGGAGGCAACGGGTCAGGCCGCTGCCAGCGAAGCCGTCACCAGCGTCGTCGAACGCGGCCAGGACGACTACGTCCTGGAGGTTGGCGCGAAGGGCGGTAACGTCGCCCGAGCCCTCGTGTACGTCAAGGAGGCATTCGCCGACTCTCCGCACGTTCCACCTGCGGACCTCGCCGCTCTCACCGTGCTGGAAGCGAAGGGTGAGCTCACTGCCACGCAGGCCAAGACCGTCCTTGCCGATCTGGTAGCGAACAACGGAGGCGATGCTGCAGCCATCGCAGCCGAGAAAGGCTACGAGGCCATGGACTCGTCCGCGCTGGAAGGCCTCGTCGACGCTGCGATCGCGGCCGAGCCCGACGCGTGGCAGAAGTTCTGTGCCGGCGACGGCAAAGCGATGGGCGCACTGGTTGGCCTGGTGATGAAGTCCAGCAAGGGCAAGGCCGACGGCAAGCTCGTGACGGCACTGCTCGATCAGAAGAAGGCGTGACCGCTCATTCCAACGGCGAGACCCACGAGCGTGACCGCCACGCCACCCATGAGGTGGCGGCCTCGCCCGTGAGCATCATGGGGCGAGTATGCGGGACCCTGCTGAGCGCGGCGTGAGCACTTCCTGAGAGTTTGCTGAGCGTCAGAGCAGCGCGGCGAGCGTGGCCTGCTGGCGCAACCACAGGGTGGCGTCGATCACCGACATCGGCCGGGCGATGAAGAAACCCTGCGCCATCGGGCAACCCATCACCAGTAGCTCCGCCAGCTTGTCCTCGCTGTCCACTCCCTCGGCCACCACCTTCAAGCCCAGCGAGTCACCGAGGCGAAGGAGCAGCTCGACGATCGTGCGGTCGAGCGGGTTGTCGCACATTCCGGCAACGAAGACTTGGTCGATCTTCAGCGTGTCCACCGTCAGCTGGTGGAGGTAACCCATCGACGAGTAGCCGGTTCCGAAGTCGTCGATCGCAACCTTGATGCCCTGGCGGCGCAGATCGTCGACGACGGTGCTGGCGCGGGCAACGTCGGCAACGAGATGAGTCTCTGTGATCTCCAGGTCGATCATCGCCGGGTCGACGCCTGCCCGCCTGCACAGACGATCGACCAGCGGGCTCAGCGAGCCGTCGATGATGTGGCGCCCAGAGATGTTGATGGCGATGCGCAATGCGGCCGTCAACGGATCTGCCTGCCACGACCTCAAGATGTCAATCGATTGCTCGATGACCCACGCATCGATGTCCAGAATCACTCCGGTCCGTTCGGCGATCGGAATGAAATCGTTGGGTCCGATCTCGCCGTGACCAGGTCTGTTCCAACGCAGGAGCGCTTCCGCGCCCACGGGCTGCTTGGTCGCCACCTCGATGATGGGCTGTAGCTTCAGTGTGAACTGGTTGTCCAGCAGACCCTGGCGCATTGTGAGCGCCATGTCCGCGCGGTCCTCGATGTCGCGAGCCAAGCGTGCGTTGTACACCTCGACTCGACCGCGGCCG
>Ga0105048_10004749_pt1 | contig 22047 bp, 24 predicted proteins | sample MAT05_FD_78382 | JGI IMG/M metagenome (GOLD analysis project Ga0105048, IMG submission 78382) | Freshwater microbial communities from Lake Fryxell liftoff mats and glacier meltwater in Antarctica - MAT-05 | ecosystem: Environmental > Aquatic > Freshwater > Ice > Liftoff microbial mat | place...
ACCTGTCGCTCGAAGAAACTCCAATCCTGGGAGTAACTCGCGTAACTCTTCCATCGTGTGTTCGCTCGCATTCTTAATCCAATAAGACCATTGTTCAAGGACGCTCGCCGTTCGAACCCCAGTTCGATCTCCATTGTACTTCGCAAGTTCGACCGTGTGAATCTCGATTGATTCTTCCAAAACCATCCTGCGCTCCCGGTCAACCAACTGGAACTGGTGATGAAGTTGCCCGTCGTCCCACAAATTCCTCATCAACAAACAGATTGAATAAGTCGCTTTGAGGTTGCTATACCCTTGACCGGCGCGAAGCTGATCGGTGTACGCCTCGCATGCTTAAAAGACCGCTCGCTTGGCGAAACTCGATTGGACCACTATTTGGACCTCAATGACAAAAGCCCGACCAAGCTGGTCGGTCGCCTTCACATCCACGCAGATAAGCTTGTCGCTTGTCGGTCTCGAAGTCCTTATATCCGAACGGATTGAGGTGTTCGAAAGACTTAAAGGGCCACAGCACATTCTTGGGTGAGGCCCTGACTTGCCGGATGCGTCGGTGCAAGCCCGTTTTGCCAACCGACTGCTTGGCGAGTACAATTGGAACTGGAGGAAAACCTGATGTCGCTCGAAAATATGCTGTCAGCACTTACACCTAACGAAAAGTTAACCGCAATGAACATTTTGTGGCGGGATTTGTCGTCGAATCCGGTCGGACTCGTTTCTCCTGACTGGCACGGCGATGTGTTGGCCAATCGTATCGCAAACCCTTCAAGCGAACCCGGACTGCGCATCGATGCTGCATTCGTGGATATCAACGAACGACTGAATGGGCGTCGAGCTCAGGGATGAAGCACGGGACGATATCTGAACGATTTCCATTTGCGATCATTACTTGGTTGCCGACGAATTCATTGATGTCGTCGCAGTTTTGGATTGCCGCGCGGATCCGAAAACAACCAACGAACGACTCAGACGAGCAAAGCGGTCGAGCTAAGTTGCCTGTGATTTAACCAGTTTTTCAACGTATCCAACTTAGATTGACGCCGCCCAAGACCTAGCTGAGAATCTATAGTAAACTTAGTCGCCTTTTAGCCTCCCATCCCCCTATTCCATTAATTTGACTTATGAGCATACTCCAGTCTCAGGATCCAGCCATTTGGGCCGCAATTGAATCGGAAGCACTTCGTCAGCAGGAGGGGCTTGAAATGATTGCAAGTGAGAACTATACCAGCCCTGCCATTATGCAGGCAGTTGGTAGTGTGCTTACCAACAAGTATGCGGAGGGCTATCCAGGCAGGCGTTACTACGGTGGCTGCGAGTTTGTGGATGTTGTCGAGCAACTGGCCATCGATCGCGCGAAAGAGCTATTCGGAGCCGAGCATGCCAACGTGCAGCCTCATTCGGGCTCGCAAGCCAACACGGCCGTCTATTTGTCGGCTCTGGAACCAGGCGATACCGTCCTAGGGTTGGACTTGGCACAGGGCGGGCACTTGACTCACGGAATGAAGCTGAATATCAGTGGCAAGCTCTACAAATTTCATTCCTATGGCGTTGATCCGGTCAATCATCGAATTGATTTCGATCAAGTAGCCAAACTTGCGAGAGAACAGAAGCCAAAGCTGATCGTGGCCGGAGCAAGCGCTTATCCTCGAGAGATCTTCCATGATCGATTTGCGGAAATTGCGAAGGAAGTCGGTGCGAAGTTGCTGGTCGATATGGCACACTATGCGGGCTTAGTGGCTGCTGGAGTTCACAACTCGCCGGTACCTTATGCCGATTATGTGACGACAACGACGCACAAGACTTTGAGAGGCCCAAGAAGCGGATTGATTCTTTGCAAAAGCGAATACGCAAAACCGATCAATAGTGCCGTGTTCCCAGGAATTCAGGGTGGTCCACTGATGCACGTCGTAGCTGGCAAGGCGGTATGTTTTGCCGAGGCATTGCTACCGAGCTTTAAAGAGTACGGCAGGCAGGTAATCGATAATTCAAGATCACTGGCCGATTCCCTTATGTCACACGGCTTGAGGTTGATAAGTGGCGGGACAGACAACCACCTCGTGTTGGTGGACGTTACTAGCTTCGGAATAGGCGGAAAGATAGCCGAAAGGGCTCTCGATCAATGCGGGATAACAGTCAACATGAACATGATTCCGTTCGATACTCGCAAGCCGATGGATCCAAGCGGGATTCGAATCGGTTCTCCCGCCTTGACGACTCGAGGGATGGGAATCGATGAGTTTAGGACGATTGGGTCTTGGATTGCGACGGCGCTAAAGTCGCACGATAACGAGGCTGTGTTGGAGCAGGTACGCTCGGAAGTCAAGCAAATGACCAATCACTTCCCTGTCCCCGCGGCAGGTTTGGCCATCGCCGTTTAACTCTTGTGCAGACATAACTCATGACCACACCACGAATACTCATCGCGGACGACAACGCACAGAATCGAGAGCTGCTTGAAGCCTTGCTCGTCAAGATCGATTGCGATACGGAGATGGCCGTTGATGGCCAAGATACGTTGAACAAAGTCGAGTCGTTTCAACCGGATTTGATTCTGTTGGATATCATGATGCCGAAGCTGAATGGTTTTGAAGTCTGCCGCAAGCTTAAGGCCGATCCCATACGTTCTCGAATCATGATTTTGATGGTGACCGCACTGAGCGAGCTGGGCGATATCGAAAGGGCAGTCGCTGCCGGCACGGACGACTTCTTGTCCAAGCCGGTTAATTCGCATGAGCTTCAAAAGCGGGTTTCCAACATGCTCAAGCTCAAAGGTACGGAAGATGAGCTAGCTAGGCTACGAGCTTATATTCGGGAAATGGAAGAGCCAAGGTAGAATTGTGCCGAGACAATCATCCAGCCGTTCCGCCAGTGAAGCAAGGCTGCTGGCGAGGATTCAACAGCAGGTGCCGATTGAGCATACGTCGACAACCATCGCGGGCAGGGAATACGCATGGACCCGGGTCGTCGATTCCGATGCGTTGCTTTTGAATGCCCTTTCCGAGAGTCGGGAAGGGACGGTGGAGTTGGATCCATTCTGGGCGGCCTCTTGGCGAGCGGCGCAGGGGCTAGACCAATTCCTTGGAACGCTCTCGTGCTTGAATGGGATCCGGATATTGGAGCTAGGGGGCGGTAGTGGACGTGCCGGCATATCCGCAGGTATTCGAGGGGCGGAGGTCTTAATTACCGACGCGGTGCCGACTGCCTTGATGGTGTGCAAATTCAACGCGAGGCAAGTATCCGGAAACGTGCAGGTGAGGCTGTTGGATTGGCGAGACAGGAATTCTAAGCTACAACCGTTTCCGATGATCATCGGTTCCGATGTCGTATACGATTCCAAGTTGTTTCCGGTTCTGGAACCTTGTATGCGACGTCATTTGGCAGAAGGTGGAGTGGTTTATTTGAGCGAACCGCAGCGTCATACCGGGGATCGTTTTGAGAAGTGGATCCTGGCGGCAGGTTGGCAGTGCACTTCGTCTTTTGTTGATCTGGGCGATGGTCAACGTCACATTCGGATCTTTGCATGCCGACTGATTTGATTTCGGAGTAAAGTTATTCCGGTTGTACTGAATTCGCTGACGAGGTGGGCTTTGCGTATGGTGATTCGATGGATTCTTTTCGGAACGTCGGCGATTGATGTCGGACGACCGCGCATAGTGGTCTCTGACACAAAATTCCTAACATGTAGCTCGCCAGGAGCGCACCGAGTTGAGTTTATGAATTTGAACGACATTCTAAGTTGGGTTTTGCATCTCGACCGCCACCTAAACGAGTTGGTCGCGATGATCGGTCCGGAGTGGGTCTATGCAGTCTTGTTCGCAATTATTTTCTGCGAAACCGGGTTAGTGGTGATGCCCTTTTTGCCTGGCGATTCGCTTTTGTTCGCCGTGGGTGCCTTATGTGCCAGCAACGATGCGCAACTTGGTTTACCGATCATGATCCCGCTGTTGATTGTGGCGGCGGTGGGTGGCGATGCAATTAACTATTGGATCGGGGCAAAAATCGGGCCTCGGGTATTCCGAAGCGAATCGTCGAGATGGCTGAACAAGAATCACTTAATGAGGGCTCAGCATTTTTACGAGAAGTATGGTGCAAAGACGATTATCCTCGCTCGATTTGTACCCATTATTCGAACTTTTGCACCGTTCGTGGCTGGAATTGGCCGAATGCACTTTGGTCGTTTTTGGCTTTATAACGTCGTTGGCGGCAGTGTATGGGTCACGTTGTTCTTGGTGACAGGATATTGGTTTGGGAACTTAGAGTGGATCAAAGAGAATTTTTTCCTGGTTACAGTCGGTATTGTCGCCGTCAGTGTGATTCCAATTTTTTGGGAAATGGCAAATGCGCGTAGGGAGGGGCAAGGACGGTAGGTTTTTAACGAAGTGACCAAGGTTAAAGTGCTTTCGGAGTTGAAAACGCTAGAATCCAAGATTGCACTGAATTCCTTCGAATTCTGCTTCGATAGGCAATGGTCTGTAGGTAATGACCGTCTTTTTCGGCGTTCGGTAACTTTTCAGCACTGGAATAGAATCGCATCAAACTGACTGGCATGGTTTTTAACTTGAACAAAGGGGTGGTCATCGTTTGACACGCTGGCTGTGGCCAATAGAATGAATTGGGCGAAGGAATAGCACTTCGTTCGAACAACCCACCTCCCCTTGCTTATTGGACCCCACCTATGTTCGGCCTTGGCGGTTATGAGTTATTGATATTTTTGGTGATCGCCATGCTCCTTTTTGGGAGCGCGCGTTTGCCATCGCTAATGAGAAACCTAGGCCGTAGTGCAACCGAGTTCAAGAAGGGGATGCGGGACGAAGATGCGGATCCGTCTATCGATCCCCCTAGTAAGAGCTTGTAATCTTTCTGTGGTGGTGCATTCAATGAAGGTGCATTCAATGAAACAGTTCTCGAATCGTGGGCTTGTCGAGATATGCTAGGTGGAATCGGTACCTTTGAATTGGTGTTGGTTGGTATCGTTGCGTTGATGCTATTCGGTGCGAAGCTCCCGGAAGTTGCAAGGAATCTGGGAGGCACTTACCGTGGGCTAAAACGTAGCGTTGACGAGTTTAAACGCGAATTTCAAGCCGTGGAGACTTACGAGCCAAAATCGCTTCGATTCGACAAGCCGGATGAGCCTGAATCGGTCGAGTCGACGGCGCCAAAGTTTTCGCCACCCCCGTCAGATGCCGATTAATGTAGTCATCTGATGCAGTCAACGACAGTGCGGCACTCCAATGACGTGGTTTTTCACGTTGCTACGTCTATCCGAGTAGTCGAAATCTGCCTCGAAACTGGAGTTTCGAGCTCCTCTTTACGCGACATGCTCTTGCGTATTTTGGACAAGGCCGCCTTGCCATGATTTAAGACAGGCATTATAGGTAGTCTGAGACGACTGGAGTAATTATTGAGTTTTCATTTGAAATTTTGCTTTATCAAGTATTCGTTTGCCACCATTCGGGGTTGCAACAAACGCCCGACCAACTCAGAATCTTCGTGGCGTTGCAAATGAGACCTCACTTCGCGAGGTCTTAACGGCCAATTGAATGGAGGTGAAGGCTTTATGGTTACGATCGAACCGCTTTCTTTTGAGCAACTCAATGTTGGCGATAAATGGACCAGTGCAAAACGAACCGTTTTGGCTGCTGATTTGCAGTCGTTTGCGAATCTAACAGGTGATCACGATCCTCTTCATACGGATCCTCAATTTGCTGCGAGCGGTCCTTTTGGCAAACCGGTAGCTCATGGATTGCTTGGTCTTTCCATACTCGCAGGGCTTAGTTCGAAAGCCCCAGCGGTCCTGACGGCGGCGCTTGTCGATATCCGGAGTTGGAGCTTTACGAAACCGGTTTTTGTTGGCGATGTAGTACAAGCCGTTACGGAAGTCATCGATTTGAAGCCGCGAGGGAGGCGACATGGGGAGGTTCATTGGTATCGGCAGCTATTCAACCAAAATGGTGACAAGGTGCAAGACGGGATTTTAGTCACTCTCGTTTCTAGACGTGTACCGTTGCCGACCACAAAATCGATTCCTAGCCCGAGCAGAGTCATTGATGCCGCAATTCAAAGCACCACTGAGGAAACTGTTGCAACTTTCTAGATTGAGAGCCAACAGCCCGGTGACTATCGGACTATGATTGAGTTGGTTTTCACCTGAACAAAGGCAATGACTCAATATGCAACATTTGGACCACCTCAAAAATCTCGTCATTATGGCTTCCTCCGACGGCAACTTGTCCGAACGCGAGATCGCATTGTTGGTAGATCGATGCGGCGAAATGGGGCTCGACGAAGCCGATTTGGGAAAAGCGGTTGCTTATGCGTTAAGCGACGAAGCGTCCTTGAAGCTGCCGGTTGAAAAGAAAGAGCAAATCGCCATGCTTTCCGATTTGGTTCGCATCATGGCTGCCGACGGTAAGTTAAGTGAAGTAGAAAAGCGACTCTTTGCTTTGGCCGCCGCGAAAATGGGAATTGAGCGATCAGAACTGGACGATTTGATAGATGAGCTTGTTGGGAAAAACAACAAGTAACGCTCAAACCCCGCTTAAACGCACCAAAATGTCGCTACAAATCAAGCTTGAGGATTCCAATTGCCGACCGGGCCAATTGTTAAATGGAACGGTCGTTTGGCGATTTGATTCGTCTCCTTCCAAATTAACGCTGGAAGTCTCTTGGAAAACGTCTGGTAAAGGAACCGATGACTCCGAAACGATTTTTACCGAGGACTGGTCTCCCGAGTCCAATAGCGGTGAGAAGAAGTTCCAACTCCAACTACCACGTGGCCCAATCAGCGTTCATGGCAATTTGATTGCAATTGAGTGGCAAGTCGAATGTACGAGCAAACGCCCGAAAGCAACGAGTGTCATGCCCTTTGTGCTATCGCACCTTGACCAACCGATTCGACTGCCGCCGGTAAACTAGGGCACACGGCCATAGCTCTGCGCTCGCTTAAATTCGTTCGTTCGCCCTTCCGAACGACGTTTCCCCGCGAGTAAATCCCGTTGGCTTGGAGCTATGTCGCAAAATTCTCAATTTGCATTAAGCCCAATCGTTCTGTTACAAAAAAGAGACCTGACCGACCTTACCCCTTTGCACTATCTCTGCCCCCTTTGCACTATCTCCCAATCCGGTTTATCCCGGCGCTTTCGGGTGTCCCCATGTTCCCCCTTTAGGACCAAATCCTGATGAGGCAACCAAGAAATACCCCATCGCCAAGTGGCGTTGAAATGCCCCCGAGTTTTACGCGGGGGATATTTACCTTTTCTCTAGAATAGATGGTAATAACCCTTGGCGTGAAGCCAGGCGTATGCGTCCCCGTGTTCCCCCGATCGGGAAGTCGGTCCGCTCGTGCTACCTCATGGGATTCGATGAACGATCCGGGAAAAATTTCGATCACCGAAAACCTTGGATCGAAGTAAAGCTCAAGCAACTCGACGCCAATTTCGGAATCGACCTTTTGGCTTTTTCTTGTCTTTCAAATCACTTTCATTTATTGCTTAGGTCACGGCCAGACGTCGTGGCGACCTTGGACAATACTCAAGTTGCACTCCGTTGGTGGCAGTTGTGCCCGACTAGAAAAGTTAGACTGGAAGTCGATGGACAGTGGATTAAGGTGCCAGCCTGCCAGCCGAACCGACCGAGTTCGAACTCAATCCTCGCTGCGGGACTACTATCATCGATCCGTGCAATGGATTCGTCATCAGTTGAAAGTGACAGAGAGAAAGATTAGGCAAATCGAAAATGAAAAATTTTGATCGTCGCCATTTTTTAGGGAATGCGGCCGGTGCAGCCGTTGGCATTGGGCTGTGGCATCGGGATCCGCGACTGTTGGGTTTTGATCTAGACTCTAGGCCGAAACCGAAGTCGGTTGCGGCTATTGTTACTGTCTATCGAAAGAACTCACACGCAGATGTGCTGGTGGGAAAGATACTTTCGGGTTGGAAACAGGACCAAGGGATTGGGCCGGCACTAACCCTAGCGTCGCTGTACGTCGATCAGTATCCGCAAGATGACATGTCTCGTAGCCTCGCAGCGGAACATGGCTTTAGGCTCTGCAAGACCATCGCAGAGTCAATCGAGCTGGATACCGGTCGCGTCGCCGTGGACGGCGTGCTGTGCATCGGCGAGCATGGCGACTACCCCTGGAATGACAAAGAACAGCATCTCTATCCAAGACGAAGACTTTTCGGCGAGATTGCGGACGCATTCGAGCGACTTGGCAAAGTTGTCCCGATCTTCCACGACAAGCATCCTGGGCCGGTGTGGGATGACGCAAAATGGATCTACGATCGGGCGACCGAATTAAAAATTCCTTGGATGGCAGGGTCTTCTTTGGTTGTGAGTTATCGCAATCCAGATAAAACGTTGCCGTGGGGCAGCGACTTGGAAGCTTGCGTTGCAATCGGTTATTCTGGTTTGGATGTCTATGGTTTCCATACATTGGATTTTTTGCAATGCATCATCGAGCGCCGCGAAAGCCAACATACAGGAGTCGATTGGGTTCAATCCTACTCGGTTCACGCATTGCCGAATTTATTGGAAAGCAAGTTGATTGACGCAAAGTTGTTAGACGCCGGTTTAGCATCGAGCGGAACAAATTTGAAAACCGTTTTGGAAGCGTCAGGCGAGGGCGCAGCGATATTCATGGTGCACTATATGGACGGATTGCTCGTACCCGTTGTCATGCTCAGTAGTTTTGCAACCGGTATCTCCGTCGCATGCCGAACCACCACGGGCGAAGCGTTTGCGACTCGGGTCGAGGAGCGTCCAGAGCCGAGGTATCCTCATTTCGCTTACCTGCTCAAGGGCTTCGAGCAGATGGTTCACACAGGCAGCCCCGTTTATCCCGTGGAACGAACCATGCTAGCGGCAGGCATCCTTGATCGCGTTCTGACTTCACGCAGAGACGGCAACCTTCGGGTCAATACACCAGAGTTGAACATTCAGTACAAGCCGGTCAACTATGGGCACGCCCCGCATTTGCAGCTCAATCGGTACTAATGGGCTTGAACATAATCTCAAGCGCGAGTTCTTGCTTCTACCCTTCGATGTTGCTGTGAAGCCGTCGCTGGCAGATCACGGCCCGAACGCCGGATGCCAGCAGAGAACGCACCTCTTGCTGGTGCTGTTGTGGGAGGCACTGAGAGCCATCTTCGCTGCATCGATACACCGCGTGAATCACTTTGGACCGATAGCCGTATGGAAGAGGAGGGCATGCATTCCCCTTCTCTCATACCCCAACCCGGCCAGCCAAAACGAAACCAACCCGGCAACTCAAATCAAGACCTAGCACCATTCGTTACTTCCCTTCGATTGCCCGCTCAATCTCGGCCAGAGTAGGCTCGGTTCCGCTGCGAGTTTTAGACATGAACTTCATGACTCGTGCGTGCAACTGTTCCCGATCGATATTACTTAGTCGGTCTCTCATCATCGCCAGTGTCTCGGCTTGAGAGATCGTGGCTGCAAGCGTCGCGTTGATGTAACTGTTTAACGAAACACCCTGTTCGCTAGCTAGCTGTTGCGCCTTTGCTTTGAGGTCATCTCGCAATCGTAATGAAAGTGTGGCCATGATCAATTTCCTAGATTGTAAAGTGTCGAGAATTCAATCGGCGTCATCACATTCCATCCATGCTTCACGAGATCCGACCGAGCAAAATCGCGAACGTTATAGGTAATGATAATTGCGGTTGCAGCAACTGCGGCTTCAATGAATTTATTGTCCGTTTCATCGAGCAGATTCGGTCGCCAACTGAAATGGAGTTGAGTTTGATGCGAAAGAGAAATAAGTTCTAGGATCAAGTCGGTGTTTTGTTTAGCCGTCAGTCCAGTCAGCTTTCTTACAGACGGCCGCGTCAAGACGTCTTCGTACTCGGCCGCGATCCCTTCGGTAAGCATGAGCGGAATTCGACGGTCGAGAACAGCCATCAGCACTTGATAGGCCAGGCTAAGTTCGTGTCGACATGCTCCCGCGACCAATACATTCGTATCCAGGACGATGGGAGGGAACGCGTTTTCCAATTTAAAACCTCGGCGGCGGTATCAAAAGTGATACCATATTGTGCTACAAGTGATCGCTGGCGTCAAGCGGGCTCGCCAGCCTGCATAGTCATTCCCCCGCAAACTCGCAGAATCCGGAATGCAGCAATCGGGCAAAATTCCCGACCCGCTCACTATGGCTGTCCTTGTTCGAAGCGGTCTGGCATCCACCGGGCCCCGTATTCAAAGTGAGATCTCTAAAAATTCGCGGCTACGGTTGGATCCCGCGTATAGTTCGAACCCATACCTGAGTTCCGTTGGACAAGTCGATTGGTGGATCCGCGCTCTTGTTCAGCAACGAGCGCTGACGGAGGAGCATGTGGACGTCTTAGAACGACAACTGCTTGCGACCATGAATTCGTTAACCTCAAAAACGGGTCAGCCAATTCCTGATGCTCTCATCGCCACACAATTGCTGGAGGTCATTGGACGCCCTATTGATCGCGATAGTTTTCGCGGTCCTATTCACGCTTGACCGTCTGAATCAGCTTCCCGGTATCACGAAAACAACCTGGTTGGATTCTCTGTACTATGAACGAAGTCTGTTGATGGCGGTCCTTTTGGCATGCCTTTGCATTTACGCGATATTCACTTCGCCGGATTTAAAGCAAAAGGCGGCTGCGTGGTGCCCCCATGTTCCTCCGACTGGGATAGGCACTTAGCTTGATGTGAACAGTGCATCAAGAAATACAATTCTTATCGAGCGTCCATCTCAAGCAATCCATGGTGAGCAAACCTGGACAGTTGATCGCGAACTAGCGTTTCCCATTCGGCATCGCTTATCGGCTTATCGACGGTTAGGCGTTCGCGGAGCATGGCTGTTATTTCCGATACGGTACGAGAGCCATTTAGCAGCGCCAGAAGCTGCTGGTCAAATGGGTTGTCGATTCGAATGGTACTATGAGCGGAACTTGTCGCGAAACCTTGTTCAGCTTGATAACGCACAAGACGGGAGGTAAAGGGACGCTCGTCAACAGTTCGACTGCAACGATTGGCATCCGCGATGAACTCAATTGCGGAACCATTGAGCAGGTCCTCAAGCATCTCAACTACCTGATCATCAGAAACGCTTTCTGCGAGTAGATCGACCACTTCGCTCACAGGAACCGATTCGGGATAATCATCGATTAACCGTTTCAGCAAAAGCTGCAGTCCAGAATGCTCCAACTTGAACCTGCGTCCCGATTTCGTTTTGAAGTGACAATCACTTTCTTCCGCTTCGTCGAATTGACAGCGTGTCATCACATGGAGCGAACGCATGTGATCTAGCGTCAGCTTTCGTTCCAGACACAGCGAACCATGACAAACTAAACTGCGACGAAATGAAGCATTACCGATAATATCAACATATTGTTGCTGTTCCAAGTAGTCAAGTTGGCGACCGCGAACCCAATTTTGAGCCTTAGGCGTCAGAGTGTCTAGGGAACTGTTTCCTGGACGGACATCATCCAAATACTGCAATCCAAAGGAGCCGATTTGAGTGAGAAATTCGGAAAAATAAAATGGTTCGTTGGCATCGACAAGATATTCGTGGAGCAAATAGGTAGCTGCATCTTCGGTCTCATCGAATTTTTCTCGCAATTGCTTAACGAGCAATGCAGCCGGTGATTGAGGAGATGTATCCGGCAAAGGCAGAATGCTCAGCAATTCGAACGCTGCCTCCACTTTCTTGCGCAAGTCAACTATGTTCCGCGTGTGATACCGCAATATTTCACGGAGGGACTGCTTGCCCCGCCAACCTGGATAAGTGTTGAAGCTAATGTACGCGATCCCACTCTGCGTGAGATGATTTTGACATATCTGGAGAATGCGTTCTCGAACTTCAACCGGGACCCATGAATAAACACCATGCAAAATGATGTAATCGAATTGCCCAAGGTTCTTTTCGTTGAGTTCCAAGATGTCCGCCAACCGAATCTCAAGATTCGTCAATGCGAGATCCTGGACGCGTTGACGGCCTATTTTCACCTGTACGGGTGAAAGGTCGATTCCCACAAACTGACTTTCAGAATATTGGAAGGCCATGGGCAACAGATTACCGCCATCGGAACAACCGAGTTCTAGCACTCGACAACGTGAAGGCGGTGGCGACGTTACGCCTCGAAGTCGTCCAATCGCTGCAATCCGAGAAATGTGTGTAAAGGGCTGAGGCGGACTTAAATACGGTATCTCATCATACGATTTCCGTAAGTCGTCTGTCGAAGGCGGTTCATTCCTAGTTGCATCGTCCATTATCGATCCCATGTGTGCTTCTATTTCTAGTTATTTCTACGAGCACTGCCATACCACAATCGCGATGAAGTATTTCCGGAAATTGTATGGGATATTGCGGACCAATTCCAGCATCTTCAAGTCTTAGTTTTTGGGTGCGCCGTCTTCGCGGCGACCCTGGGCTTTGTTGTTAAACCGCTTCGCGGTGATACGCACATGCCGGGATACACACATCTCGGGAAATCTGGGACACGGGTCGAATGGAGTCATTGAGACAACCATCAATCCCTTTGGCGATAAAGCGAACAGAGCCATCGGCAAGAGCTGCGTTGAATCCTTCAGCGGAAAAGCCTCCGAATTGCGGCAATGGTTTGTTCGACGCGAATTCGAAAACTTCGGGTTTGGTCCCGAAACACCGAATGAGCCTAGCGAAAATCATTGATCGCTGCTTTCTTATCGAACATTGGCTGTGATCTGCCCGAGGCGCCAAAGACGTTTCGCAAGCCCTTGGCAGAATTCGTTGGCCAACTTGCACTCGCATTCAGCCCCGATGGAAAGTGGATTGCGCATTTGCGTGCACTGCTACCTAGCGATGCACGTGGATCAGACCTGGTAACTCTATAAACCTAACTTCCAATGACCCCACCGTCGCGTTTTCGGATCGCTATGGTCGCGGAGCGGGGGCGACCGCTATCAGGTCCATCCGGCCAGTTGCTGTACTTCGTTGGCACCGTCGGGTCACTGACTTCGTCGGCTGGCTCACCTGGGTGTTGAATGTTGACGAACATGGTCTTGCGATCGGGCGTCATAGCAACTCCAGTTATTTCGCAACCGCGTGGACCGGTTAAGAAACGTCGCACCTCCCCCGAAACAGGATCTGCCGCGAGCATCATATTGTTGCCTAGCTCGACGTAACCATCCTTTCCGAGAACGCTGCTGGAAATATCCGTTTGGATCCAAAGAATGCCGGCCGAGTCAAATTTCAGACCGTCTGGGCATCCGAATGCATCGCCCATGACGTTGCCATGATGCGTAGGGTCCTTGTGAGCTGGATTTCCAGCGACAACAAACACCTTCCACTGAAAGCTCAAGGCTGTGGGATCGTCGCCATCCTCTTTCCAACGCAAGATATGTCCGAACAAGTTGCTCGCCCTCGGGTTTGCAGCGTCGGCTTCCTTTCGGCCTTTATTGTTCGTGAGCGAAACATAAACTTCGTGGGTTTTAGGGTGGACAGCGACCCACTCGGGACGATCCATCGGAGTAGCACCAGCGGCAGTGGCCGCTAAGCGTGTTCGAATGCAGATATCCGCTTGGTCGAAGCCCTCGCTATCGTCGGAATTTTTCTTGGTTGGAATTCCATTCTCTCCAGGTACAAGCGCCAACCAACGACCGGTTCCATCGGCATTGAACCGAGCGACATACAGCGTTCCGTCATCCAACAGATTGTTGCTCGAACCGTTGCCATTTTCGGATGCCTTCCAAACTTGCTTTGAAACGAATTTGTAAACAAATTCATTCATCTCATCGTCACCCATATAGACGACGACTCGACCGTCTTTCGCGACCACGAGCTCTGCATTCTCATGTTTGATTCTACCCAACGCAGTTCGCTTGATTGGTTTTGAATTCGGATCAAATGGATCGATCTCAACTACAAATCCAAATCGTTTCGAATCATTGTCTGGGTTCGCTAGATCGAATCGACCATCTTGCTCCCACCACCGATACGCTCCTACCTTTTGACCATCGATAGTGTAGGTAAAGCCGGTCGAGCTCAGTCCATATCGTTTTTGGTCGGCGGAGGGTGTAAACTTCGTGTCGTTTGTCCCAAAGACGCCTTGGAAATTCTCCTCGCACGTAAGATACGTACCCCATGGCGTTCGGCCGGCCGCACAATTGTTGACCGTTCCGCGGACTGGCTCGCCCAATTGACCAGCGGCAGGCCCCGACATCGTCATCGGTGTGTCCGCTGTGATTCGACGTGCCTTGGGAGACGGCCTAAGTCCCCAACTGCCGGACGCATTGCGTTCGATTTCAACAATCGATACTCCGTGCGAAGCCATCGATTTACGTACTTTCTCCATCGGCATAAGTGCCGGCGGCAATGGCTCCAAGCCATCCGAGAAAAGAAGCACTTGATCGGTGTACTCATGGTTGACTGCAAGCAACCCACGCTGATTGGGATCCTGCCCAGGGATTGCAAAGAACTCCATTCCGTCGTGCCCCATACCTGCTTGGAGCATCTGTTCGTCAGCCGTGTTCGACGCATCCGCACGGAACTTTGGCGTCGCGCCATTGATCGGGTCGCCCCAGCGATAAAGCACTTCGGTTACGTAACCTTCGGGAACAACTACGGTGTCGCTTTGTGAAGCGGAAACATTTTTGAAATGGAAGAGAGTCGTCGGAACCGTGGGTTCGACCACTTCGTTAATCGCAACCTCTATAGCTTGGCCCGAATTCGACAACAACGCAGAGCAAGCTCCCGCCATTGCAACGTTCAAGAAAGACCGTCGATCAAGGGACTGGTCAATCATTTCCCGAAGCGATGTTGGTTGCGAATCCACTTCGGAATGGCTCTCAGTGATCGTGGTCGGTGATGGGGTAGTAGTCATGGGGTGATGATTGAGCGTGATGATGGTAGATGCGGTTAATGCGCAAGGGACATAACGTAGAGAAAACCCGTCGACCAGCCTATCTCATGTCCGATTTCCCGCAATCCCGGCGCTGTTAAGAATCGGTGAAGAGGCCTGGAGTTTTATTGAAGGTCCAGCCTTGATTCTCGAAAAATAGACTGCCGCGATGACCGTAAAGACCAAGCTAATCGCGACTGATATCCAGCAGGCCCAGCGAAACCCGATCAAAATTTGCGTTGAAGAGGAAACATCTGCCTTTGGCAAAAAGTTTCGGAAGATCATGATAGCGACATACCCGCAGTAGCCTAACGAATCAACAATGTACATCAGAAAACCAATGTTGCCCCGATCACGGGTCAAAGCAATCATCCGCTCGAACACCGTCGTGTGAATGGCCACGTAGGGCAAGTACAGGCCCGCTCCGACCATTACCATAAATCCAAGGGGCGAAATGATCGAACTTTCTTGGAGAAGCATCGAGCCAGCGATCAGCAGAAAGCCTGCAAAGGATACGCCAAACGAAAGCATCAAAGCCCGCTTGTTGTCCCGAATTACGGCGCTGAGTCCGTTTACAATCAGGACGATGGATGCAACCCATATATCGATTGTCGCATAGGCTGAGGGCTTCACGTTTGCCCCCATTCCTGAAAGAATCTCGGGCGCAAAGTCGTCTCGTAAACTCCGAAGGATTGTCGTCAAAAAGTACAATACAGCTACCGATCCAATGCCAACGCCGTACGTCGACAGCAACCTCAACCGATCTGCTCCCGACATGGGTGAGCGTTCACTCCGTTCCATCATGTCGTGATCATTTGGTGAAGGGACTTGCGCAAGCATCCAAACACTTACAATCAACGGAACGACAAATTGTAGCCCTGCTATAAACGGCATCCATCGTTCCGCAACCACCATCGAAAGCCCTAACGATTCGGTCGAGTAACCAAGAACCCATTGCCCAATCGTTTTTGAAAAGCCTCCCGCCAATATAAAACTTGCACAAAGGCCCGCCGTCAAGGCTTCTGTCATGCGTCGTCCCTCAAGGAAACCGAGCACCAGACCAAAGACCATCCCCAACGGCAACCCATTCAGAAAAATGGCGAGTATGTGTAACGGAGGGGGAACGAGAGCAAACAATAGCAATGCCAAGTGAGACGCCAAGATCAACCCGAGCAGCAACACTGCGCGCATACCGCGAGACACTTCCGCAACAACTTTCACTCCGATCAGTTTCGATATCAGATAGCCGATAACTTGAGCTGAAACCAGTAAGGTCTTCTGATCCCAATCCGACAAAACGGCTTCTTTGTAGGTCGCAGCCGTGAAAGGCTTACGGAACATGTACATGCAAAAGTACGTCCCGAAAGCAGCAGTAACCGCCCACAGGTTGAGCAACCATGGACGCTTGCTCAACTCGATTTGAAGTCGTGAGGTAAAGTGCATACTAGCTTTCTGGAGGCTGGTCCGTTAAGCAGTTGCCGCTTCGGAACAGACCGTTAGCAACGGAATAAAATACTCAATACTGGGTATTTCCTTGTTCTCATCCTTGGCCAAATCATCCCATCGTCGAAGAACCAACGCTTCTTGCCAGAAAGGCTCGTCGCGAAACGATTCAAGCTCATCATTCGACATGAGTCCGCCTTGATCGTGAAAGCTCTTGAGCGAAGTGGGTGATAACGAGTGAGCGTACTCTGGCTCGACGGTGCAAAGAAATCGCTTTGCCAGCACGTGAAGTCGCACTGGATCTGCAACCTCCACGCCGAAGTTGCTCAGCAACCACTGGTACGCTTTTTCTTCGTGAAAATCATTCAGGTCTTCGTCATCGCTTTCAGGTAGATCGCTATCGCCGATGATGTGCCCAATATCATGGAGCAACGCCGCAGCGACCAACGTATGGCTTGCTCCCGACTCCTCGGCAAGCTGCGCGGCTTGGATCGCGTGTTCCGATTGCGATACACACTCATCGCCGTACCGCCCATTCCCTCGCTCTTGGAAGACTCGGATGATCCTTTCGACTACTTTGTTTTTCATTGCTTTTCTCCGACTAGCATACATGCCACACTGGATTGACTGACCGTCGAAAACTTCAGAGGTAAATGATAGCGAATCCCTGCCGGTCATTCTGAAGATCGGATGCAGATCCGAAGAAGGAATTGTGAAGCTCGTTGCCATTAGGCGAGTGGCAGCTAGAAAACTACCAGTGTGATGCAACCCCTCTCCGGCCTTTCAGGCCGACTCTCCCGGAGGGAGAGTGACTTCACCCTCCCTCCGGGAGGGTCGAGCGAAGCGAGGGGAGGGTATGACTCATTCTGCCGCTCGCCTTATCTCTGGAGCAATTCCGCGAGCTCAACCACAGATTCGACAACAAGATCAGCTCCTGCTCGCAAGAACTCTTGCTCGATGCCAAGGAGTCTTTCGTGCAATTCACTCTTTGGGATCTTTGCAACGTCGGACTCGGACAAACCGAGAGCATTCCCAGTTTTAGAAATGGCTACGGAGATGCAACCCGCACTTCGCCCCGCTTGAATGCCCGCTACCGAGTCATCCACGATCATAACGTTTTTCATCGGATAGACACCGAGCAGTTCGGCTGCCCGAAAGTTGAGCCATGGTGCCGGTCGACCAGCGCTCACTTCGTCCGAGCAAACCGAGACATCAGGAGAATAACCCCGAGCTGCTGCAAGCGGTATGACGACGTCCAAGAGCTCACGGGTGTAGCCTGTGGTTGAGCCAATCTTGATCCCTTGTTTTCGAAAAAATTCAATCGCCTGCGGAACGCCCGAAATCGGAGCCGCATGGTCGACCAAAATTTGCTTCTGAAGCACAAGGAATGTTTCGTACAGTTTCAGCACGTCCGATTCTGTCGGGTCGAAACCGTAACGTGATTTCCATTTCATCGCGATGCGGGGCATAGCAAACATCGCTCGAATGTGGTCCAGCTTTGCTTGACCCATGGGTTCCCGTGCTTCCGCTTCGGTGACCTCGATTCCACAATGGGAAAAGATACTTTTAAAAACAGCCACAGGAGCTAGACTACCAAAGTCGATGGTGGTTCCCGCCCAGTCGAAAAGAATTGCCTTAATTGAGGCAAGATCGATCGGTTTTTCTGCTCGAATCATGATTCTTGACTCCATCGGTTCCAGCTTCGTTCGGCGACACCAAAAGAAAGTGTCATTCCGCTTCCTCCCAGGCCTGTCGCAATGTGAACATTTGGGAGCGGCTCGTTTTCGAACACCATTCCATCCGCATATTTCGAATATGTTCCGTTCCATCGACTTTCGATTTGCCACGATGGGAGCTGAATGATCTGCGTTAGCTCGCGAAGTATCAATCTATCGATTTCTGCGGAATCGAACGGCTCGATATCTGAGTCGTATTCATGAGAATCTCCCAATACAACGCGTCCCGCATCGTCTTGTGAAACCATCACGTGAATGCCAAAGCGGTTGAGTTCAGGAGTCTCTCTCGATATGCGTTCCATAAGCGACTTTAGCGTTGGACAATGTTGAAAGCTTGAATAGTGTCGCAGGGTCAGCCCGGATGCAAGGTGAGGCCCGAGTCTCCAGGCGCCCGTTTGGCCGACAGTGCGCATCATTTGAAGTTTGCATTTCCGGATCGGCGTCTCGCGAAACACTTCGGGAAACAGTGTTTCAAAATCGTGCCCCGAACAAACCACGATTCGATCGAATTCCTTCTCTTGAACACCAGGGGTGCGAATCCAGCCTGGGCCTACTTCCACGACAGGGGTGCTGAAGTGGAACTTTACGTCGAGTGATCCATTCAAGAACTTCGGCATGGCCCGAACAGCGTTGGTCGGATCGACGCACAACTCCATGTCACTGAAAAGCCCGCCGAGAAATCCATTGGGTTGGATCGCAGGCGATAGAGCGTAGCACTGGTTAGGGTTTAAGAGCCTGAGATGGGAACCCAACTCGCCCTCTTTACCACTCTCATAGTATTCGCGTAGAACACTCCATTCGTCTTCGTGGTGCGCAAGGTGGATTGACCCCACTTGATCGACCCAAATGTCGGTCATTTCGGCTAAACGAAGCCAGCGTTCTCGCGCAACCATAGCGATCTGACGAGTCACCTCTGGTTGGCCGATTGGCCATACCATTCCAAAATTGCGTATCGATGCCCCACTGGCTCTCGCCGATCGTTCGAAAACGGTGACCGAATGCCCGCGTTCCGCGGCAGACCAAGCGTGCGCCAGCCCGACGATCCCCGCTCCAACGACGCCTATCTTTTGTTTCTTCATGGGCTTATGGTAGGAACGTATTATGAGCTTGACAACACCTGCCTTCTTTTCAGGAATAAATGGAAAATGGAACTTTTGGCTTCCACAACCGCTATCTTGTTCCAAGGTCCGGGTCAGCCATGGTTATTCGAGAGCGTGCCTATCCCGCAGCCCAGAAACGGCGATATTCTGGTGCGAGTGCTGGCGTGTACCATTTGCGGAAGCGATCTCCATTCCATATCCGGTCGCAGAACGGTCCCAACTCCTTCCGTTCTCGGACACGAGATCGTTGGAGAAATCACTGAGTTTGGCCCGACAGCCAGTCGATTGTCGATTGACGGTACGCCGTTGCTCGTCGGTACAAGAGTGTGTTGGTCACTAGTAGCGAATTGCGACCACTGCTTCTTTTGCGAACACGACTTACCGCAAAAGTGCTCCACGATGGTCAAGTACGGTCATCATGCTTATAGCTGCCCTAGCGATTTGATGGGCGGATTTGCGGGGCATTGCCTATTGGTAAGCGGAACCAAGATCATGCAATTGCCTGCTTCGATGCCCTTGGAAGTGGCTTGTCCGATCAGTTGCGCAACAGCGACGATCGCATCGGCCATGGAAACTGCCAAGAGCATTCAAGGTGAGACTGTGGTTGTCTTGGGTGCGGGCATGCTGGGCGTGACCGCGTGCGCGATGGCCAAGGAATTGGGGGCGGCCCAAGTTGTTTGCGTTGAGAATTCCGCGCTACGACGAGAATCGTCCCTTCTCTTCGGAGCAAATGTTGCCATTGAGGATTCTCAGCTGGGCGAAGTGGTTCGCGACCTGACAAACGGTCGTGGCGCAGATTGCATGTTGGAGTGCAGCGGTTCAAATCAAGCTTTTGAAAGCGGAATGAACGTCATGCGGTTAGGCGGAAGAATCGTTCTCTTAGGGGCAGTCTTTCCAAAAGAACCGGTTCCGTTCGCGCTGGACCGCATCGTTCGACGTAACCTATCGATAGCGGGTGTACACAACTACGCACCGCGCAATCTCCGCCAAGCCGTCGATTTTTTGAGTGCATCCGCCGTAAAGTACCCTTTCGCTTCATTGGTATCGGCTTGGTACCCATTTACTCAAATAGAAAGGGCCGTTGAGCACGCAAGTAGCGGTAAAGCAATCCGCATAGGCATAAAGCCGACTCCCGATCCAGAGTCACCCTAATGAGTGCATCCATGGCTCTCGTTACCAAGCAGATTGATAGCACATGCTAGCGCACTGCGGCTGATCCCAACGCTTAGCCGCAACGCAGCATTTGCCTCTCGTTCGAGCCTCCGCCGCGACGCGACATTTGGTCTGGTCAGCAACGATTCTCGGTCTGTTGCTAATGCCTGCCTGTGCGTTGCTTCTACCCGATTGGCGAATACTACCGGAATGGTTGTCTTTGGAAAATCGAATCGAAATAGTGAGGCCGACAACGCAGCAGCTTAGTCTGGGCTCACCTGCAATGATTGACATTCTCGAGTCAGCGGCTTTGGTTCACAAAATTGAGAAGGCAAAGTACAACACAGATCGTGGTTCACCAAATGCCGAAGCGCAAGCACGCGTGTGTTACCTTCAATTCAAAGCACAACTAGACTCCGCTTTGGCGGGCAACGACGAAACAAACGAGCCTGGTCTTTTTGGACGTGAACAGAACCTGCGTCGCATCATAGATTGGAAGCAAGAAGACGAAGAGTAGATTCGACCTTTTGATAAGCCGACAATCGGCCATATCGTTTTCGACTGGGAATCCGCAAAGAAAGAAACGCTGGCTCGCAACATCGACCTTCGGCAACAAACATGGGCGATTAAACAGCGCGAACTCGAACTCATCTCAGCCAAAAATCAGGCATCGAACGGTGTCAACATACAACTGAACTACCGTTGGTTGGGTGTTGGAAATTCACTCCTCAAAGATCAAGACAAAAACGCCGCGTTCCCGATCAGCCGCCCTAGTTCTTTCGAAGAACGCTTTGGTGGAAACTACGGAGAAGGTGGAGTCCGAATGGAGTTCAATCCAAACTCATTCGGTTCCCGTCGCGGTTTGAAAGATGTGCAAAACAAACAGCTTAGCTTGGCACGGGAACACCGAGTCCTCGAAGCCCAACAAATTGCTGCGATCCAAAGGTTGGCGGCTTTTCGGCAACAATTGGATCTTCAGCATAAACAGCTTGACGAGCATTTTGAGGCATTCGAAGCATCGCAGGTACTCGTGGAAGTCCAGCAAGCGAAATTCAATCTTGTAAACGAAACCATTGGTACCAACGAACAATCGGTCGATAACCTTTTGCGGGGACTACAATCCCGCTTGTCAGCAAGCAAAAAGCATAGCGCCTCATTGGTTGAGTACAACAAAACACTCGTTGAGGTCCATGCTCTCAAAGGTTCTCTGCTTGAGTACAACAACTTGGTTTTGCAGGATGCACTGCCACTCTGTCCGTGAAGGAAACTAAAAGGGGTCAGGTCGGTCAGGTCTCTTTAGTGGTAAAGAGAGCTGACCGACCTGACCCCTTAGCTATCTGGCATGGCAAAAAATCGCCCGTTTCGCGGCGTTGGCCTGGCCCGCTAAAAAGTTGCTATTGCGATCGAATCGAAGAAGTATTTTCACTGCCGTTTTTGTTCCTCGCAAATTTTGCAGGTCCTTATCGAAATGGGTTTGGCTACCGTCGGTTTTCAACCGGCGGGGCCATATCTGACAGCTACCTCGAATACCCGATATTCATTTCATGTTTGCATCGCCGACCGCTCTCCGTCCGATTTATTCGGGCGGAAGCAACGTTTGAGGACGAGGACGTTGCTTCCGCCGGACGAGTCCGACGGAGAGCGAGCACTCTGCGAACTTTTCGCGTTGGTAGCTGACAGATGCTGCCCCGCCGGTTGAAAACCGACGGAAGCAAAAGGAATCGCTTTGCCAGTCTGTTCCAACAGGCG
>Ga0105048_10004750_pt1 | contig 22045 bp, 19 predicted proteins | sample MAT05_FD_78382 | JGI IMG/M metagenome (GOLD analysis project Ga0105048, IMG submission 78382) | Freshwater microbial communities from Lake Fryxell liftoff mats and glacier meltwater in Antarctica - MAT-05 | ecosystem: Environmental > Aquatic > Freshwater > Ice > Liftoff microbial mat | place...
ATTCATCAAGATAATTTTGAAGTCTGTTTTCTGCACATTGATGATGTATTCCCCTGAGCCAACCTTTGATATTCATTATATGAATGTGTAATTCTGGAAATCCTTTTCCTTTTTCACTCAGAGGTTGCAATACCTTCATTGATAATAATAATCAACATAATAGCAGTGTTTATATCTATTACGCAAACAGCGGAAGCGCAGTAACTTTATCTGAAGGTAATTATTGCATTGGTATTGCTAATAATAATGGAAAGGTATTGGGTTTGAAAACTATTACTTATCACAGTGTAGCAAGTTGTGGCAGTCAAATAACTGAAAACATGAATAACGAAGCAAATGATTTATCTTTTACAGCACCAGAGTTTTTGTGTTACCCTCATGATGTAAGCCTTTCTGGCTTAATTGAAGAGAGTGGCAATTACCGCATTGCGTCAAATTTTAATGATGTGTATGGCAATGTTGCAAGCAATAATAAATACCAATTTGCAAAAGGCACACTTAGTAATACAGCAAGCAATGCAGCTAATTTGGATGAAGCATACAACGCAATAAATGCAAGTAGCAACTTTACTACCAATGAGCAATTGTGGCTTACCTATTACTATAACCTTTACAAAAAAGAATATACCGTTGCAGAGGGTAATTTGGCTAACATTACGCCACAAAACACCGAAGAAGGTAATTTGCAAAAATTAGAAACCATACAGTTGCAAATGCTAAAAAGTAAAACTGCACCAAGTAACATAAGTGCTACACAACGTACCGCACTTGCTACTATTGCAGCAAATGCAAATAGCAACAGTGGTGCAATGGCACACGATGTTTTAAACCAAGCAAGCGGCGCACACAGCTATCGGTTTAAACCTACACAAGAGCCTAAAGCAATGCCAACAACTGCCATAGCTGCAAACAATACTTTGCAATTGTTTCCTAATCCGGCCAAAGATGTATTGGGAGTAAACATTACTAACTAAACAAAAAGTAATGCTACTGTAAATGTACTAGACCTTACAGGTAATTTGGTTTATACAACTACAAGCAACATAGTAAGTGGTGCAATAAATGTAGATGTGGCAAACCTTGCCAAAGGCATGTATCAAATACAAATTGTATTGGTTGATGGTAAACAAATGAATAGTAAATTTGTGAAAGAGTAAGAAGCAACACCAAATATCCCCAAAGGGGAAGAGCTTAAAACACGGCTGCTACATTCATTTGTTGCAGCCGTGTTTGGTTATGGTATAATGAATACAAGATTAATTTTTGATGTCCAATTAGTTTACTTGAGAAATGAATTTATTTTTGCCATAAGTAAAAAATAAGTTTAAAGAATTATAGATATGCAAAACAGGGCAATAATTGAAAATGTAAAACCAAATATTGGCAACGGTAATTACCAAATTAAAAGAACCGTTGGCGAACAAATAAATGTATCAGCATACATTTATGGAGACGGACATGATGAAATAAATGCAAGAATAATATACAAAGGTGCAAAGCAAAAAAAGTGGAACTCGGCGCCGCTTAGACACATTATTAATGATGAATGGAAAGGTACTTTTGCACTTGAACAAGAGGGTAATTTCATGTTCACAATTGAAGCCTGGGTTGACCATCCACTTGATTGGCTTATTGGCATCAGAAAAAAAATAGCTGCTGATATAAAGGTAAATGTCGAAATAAAAATAGGTGTAGAACTACTCAACAAGATTACAAAAATTGCATCGCCCAAAGCAAAGACTGTAATTAAAGAATTAGTTAAAACCCTAGGCAACGATAAAAAATATGACGAAGCCATACATGCCATAAAACAACAAGCAATTGAAGAAATTATTGTAGAGAATAAATTAATTGAACACAGCACTATTTATGAAGTTGAACAACCAATTTTAGTAGAAAGTAAAAAAGCATTGTTTAGTTCTTGGTATGAATTTTTTCCGCGTTCTGCTTCGCAAGACATTCATAAAAATGGCACATTTAAAGACTGCGAAAAAGTTTTACCCTTTGTTGCCAACTTGGGCTTCGATGTATTGTACTTCCCTCCAATTCACCCCATAGGAATAAATTTTAGAAAAGGAAAAAACAATTCAACAACGGCCAATGTTGGTGAACCTGGCTCTCCGTGGGCTATTGGGAGTGCCGATGGTGGGCATAAATCAATAAATAAAGAATTAGGCACTCTTGCCGATTTTAAAAAATTGGTTGCAAAGGCTAAAAGTTTAAACATTGATATTGCTATGGATATTGCGTTTCAAGCATCGCAAGACCATCCGTATGTAAAAGAAAATCCGCAGTGGTTTAAGTGGCGGCCTGATGGCACTGTGCAGTATGCCGAAAACCCACCTAAAAAATACCAAGATGTGTTGCCATTTAACTTTGAATGTGATGATTGGCAAGCGTTGTGGAAAAAATTACTTTCGGTTGTAATGTATTGGATAGAGCAAGGAATTACCATTTTTAGGGTTGACAATCCGCACACAAAACCGTTTATTTTTTGGGAATGGTTAATAAAGGAAGTAAATAAAAAACACAAGAATATTTTCTTTTTGAGTGAAGCATTTACACGTCCCAAAATAATGGCAAAACTCGGTAAAATTGGCTTTACACAATCATATACATACTTTACTTGGCGTGTTACAAAACCCGAAATTATTGAGTACATGAATGAGCTTACACAATCTGAATTACGCGAATATTTTCGCCCGAATTTTTGGCCAAATACGCCTGATATTTTACCTTTTCATTTACACAACAAAGGCTATGCGGCGAGTGCAATAAGGTTTGTGTTGGCAGCCACACTATCATCAAACTATGGCATGTATGGGCCAGTTTATGATATGTTAGAAACCGAACCATTTAATGGAAAAGAAGAATACAATAACAGTGAAAAATATGAAGCACGTGTTTGGGATTGGACTACAATGACACCTATGCGTATTTTAATAAAACAAATAAACGAATTGCGCCACCATTTCGATGCCTTACAAACTACCTATAACATTGAGTTTACAAACAATGACAACCCAATGATTTTGAGTTTTATAAAACATGCTGCCAACAAAAAAGACTCGTTATACATTGTAATTAATTTAGACGATAACTTTAAGCAAAGTGGTTACGTAGCTTTTGATGCAACGGTTTTTGGCAAAGCAAATGCACCTGCCAAAGTAAAAGATTTACTTACAAATATAGAGTACGATTGGAATACAAATTGGAATTATGTAGAATTAGATACGCAAAAATTACCCGCACATATTTTTCAAATTCTTTAGAATTGAAGATTTATCAAAATAATAAAAATAAAAAAGGCCGTCTATATAAGACAGCCTTTTTTATTTTTTTGGTAATAAATTAATTACTCTTTAACAACTTTGAAGTTAGTAATATTTTCTTTGCTTACTATAGCAACAAAATAAGTACCAGCCGCTTTAGTAGCCAAAGCGTCAATTGTAAATTTGCCAGCATTTAAAGCATTGTATTCTGCAACTAAACTACCTGTAAGGTCATAAATTTTAACCCATTTTTCGGCACCCGTTAACTCTAAAGTAAAGTTATCTTTTATAGGATTTGGATAAAAACGCAAAGCAGGTGTTGCATTGTTATTAGCAATACTAGTAGTAGAAGTAACAGTAATTTTTGCCTTCATACCCGGAACGTGCGGTTGGCAAACATAATAATGAATACCTACTGACAAATTAGGAAGTAAACCCGCAGCGCCATTAGCGCCAAATGGTAAATTAAAACCACCGCTCATTGCTGTGTTTTGGCCAGCAGCCCAAGTTGCAGAATCAACTTCTACAGCATTGTGATTAGATGCTATAGAAAATTGAACAGAATCATTGTCTGTAATTGTTAATGCCGCTGGAGAAAAGGTTTGGCCAGCATTTGTTACATTAAATACAGCTGCATTGCTAATTAACGCACCTGCACAAATTGTAAGAGATAAAAGTAAAGTTTTTTTCATATTTTTTTTATTTAAAATTAGGTGTCAAAGATAATAAAAAATAGTGCCTGCCAAATGTTTAATTATGTGTGTAAAATATTTTTCAACAATCAATTCTTCATTGTTATTCAACTTTATTTGTTGATAGATATTTTATGAAGGGTCATTTATGGTACTTTATTAAAATAAATTTGCAACCTAAAACTTAGAATAATGAATATAGGTGTATTGGGAGTTGGGCATTTGGGTAGCATACATTGCAAGCTTATAAAAGAAATTCCTGAATTTAATTTGATTGGGTTTTACGACCCTAACAACGAAAACGCAGAAAAGGCAGAGAGTAATTTCAAAATAAAAAGATACAAATCGGTTGACGAATTAATTGGGGCAGTTGATTGTTTGGACATTGTTACACCTACAATTTTTCATTTTGATGCTGCACAAAAAGCTATAAAAAGTGGCAAGCATATTTTTGTAGAAAAGCCCGTTACACAAAGCGTTGACGAAGCCAGAATACTTCAAGAATTGGCGCATGAAGGAAATATAAAAATTCAGGTTGGGCATGTTGAAAGATTTAACCCAGCCTTTATAAAAGCCCAGCCGTTTCTGGATAACCCAATGTTTATAGAAACGCACCGTTTGGCACAATTTAACCCAAGAGGTACTGATGTTTCTGTAGTTTTAGATTTAATGATACATGATATTGACATTGTACTTTCGATAGTAAAATCGCCTGTAAAAGCAATTGTAGCAAGCGGTGTGGCAGTTGTAAGTGATACACCTGATATTTGTAATGCGCGTATTGAGTTTAATAATGGTTGTGTTGCGAACCTTACAGCGAGCCGCATTTCGATGAAAAATATGCGCAAAAGTAGATTTTTTCAACGTGACGCTTACATATCTGTTGACTTTTTAGACAAAGAGGTAAGCATTGTAAAGTTAAAAGAATTGGCAACCGAACCAGGGCCTTTTGATGTAGTAATTGATTTGGGCGAAGGCAAAAAACCAAAGCAAATATATTTTGAAAACCCAGAAGTAGAAAGCAACAACGCCATTAAACTAGAATTAGAAACTTTTTACCAAGCAATAGTTAATAATACTATGCCTTTGGTTTCAATAAATGATGGCTACAATGCCCTAGAGGTTGCGCATCGCATCATCAAAAAACTAAAGTTGAGTGGCATGTAATTTCGCCTACTTACATTACAAATATTTTTTTGAATGAGATTAAAACTTAAATACCCAATTTGGGTTTATGATTCTCGAAATATTTATTAACCATTGATGTTGAAAAATAACATTCGTGATATATTCAATAATTTTATATTTGCATTTTACTAATAAAAAATAATTATGTCAAAATCACCACGTCTTACATTCTCTAATGCTTCAAGCCCGTTTTTTGAAACATTAAAAAAGAAAGTTGATGCTTATTTTGCATCTACCAATATTAATCAAACAGGCAATAGTAAGTTGTTTTCAAAAGCAATTATTTTGTTTTCAACCTTACTTATTATTTATACTGTTTTGGTATTTTTTACGCCACCTACTTGGTTAGCGCTGTTGTTTTGTGGTTTACTAGGGCTTAATTTTGCAGCCATAGGCTTTAATGTTATGCACGATGGTGCGCATGGCAGCTTCTCTACCAAAAGTAAGGTAAATGATATTATGTCATATTCGCTTAACGTGATGGGTTGTAGTTCATTTATGTGGAAAATAAAACACAATTTTAATCACCACACATATACTAATATTGAAGATATGGATGATGATATAGACATACAACCATTTATGCGTGTAACCGAAAACCATGATAAATATTGGTTTCATAAATACCAACATATTTACTGGCCAATAATGTATTCTCTTACCTATATTTTGTGGATATTTTATTTAGATTTTTTAAAATATTTTACGGGTAAAATTGCTGAAATAAAAATCAAAAAAATGAAAACGTCTGAGCATATTTGGTTTTGGGCAACAAAGGTTATTTACATTTCTGTATTTTTAATAGTACCAAGTTATATACATGGCCTAGGAGCTACGCTTATTGGTTTTGCGGTGGCTGCAGTTATTACAGGTTTAACTATTAGTATTATATTTCAATTGGCACATGTGGTTGAAGGGCCATCGTTTCCGTTACCAAACGAAAACAATAAAATTAACACAGAGTGGGCTTTACATCAATTAGAAACTACGGCAAATTTTGCGCCTGAAAATAAATTTATTTCATGGTTTGTTGGTGGATTAAATTACCAAGTAGAACACCATTTGTTTCCGAAAATTAGCCACGTGCATTATCCACAAATCCGAAAATTAGTAAAGGAAACATGTGCGCAATACAATGTTCGTTACCACGAATTTCCAACATTTTTTGGCGCAGTAAAATCGCATATTGTTTACTTAAAAGTTGCTGGGGTGCAATAGTAAATTCTGGATTTACTTTCTACCTTTGACGCCTATTAAAATGAAAACCCTAATAAAAACATTAGCAGTATTAGCTGTAATTGCAAGCTCAATAATTGCTTGTAAAAAAAACGGCATTGGTGGTGAAACAACAATAGCGGCATTTCCTGCTCATCATGGCAAATCTATTAAAGGTGCAACTATGTATGTAAAATTTGATGCAAAGGATTTGCCTGAAAACCTAGCCGATTTTGATTTGAAAATTGTAGGCGAACCAAAAGAAGACCATGTGCATATTGAAGGTTTGCGTGCCGGCAATTATTATATTTATGCTGTAGGGTACGATAGCATTGGTGGATACCCTGTATTTGGTGGTACTGCCACAACCATAAAATGGAGTGAGCGTAAAAAAGAAATAGATTTGAATGTTCCTGTAACTGAATAGGTTATTTATACCTTTTTTAGAAAAGCTGCTTACTTTTATTCGTAACCTAAGCAGTGAGGCAAAAAATCTGTTTATGTTTTTTTGGTGGGGTAAACACTTTTTTAGAAAAGCTGCTTACTTTTTTTCGTAACCCAAACAGTCAACCCAAAAAAACTGTTATGTTTTTTTGTGGGGTAAACACTTTTTTAGAAAAGCTGCTTACTTTTTTTCGTAACCTAAGCAGTCAAGCAAAAAAACTGTTTATGTTTTTTTGGTGGGGTAAACACTTTTTTAGAAAAGCTACTTTCTTTTTTTCGTAACCCAAGCAGTCAACCCCAAAAAACTGTTATGTTTTTTTGTGGGGTAAACACTCTCAACATAATTTTATCTTATAGTTTATCAATTATAGTGAATTGCTAAAGCAAGTTTAGAGCATCATCATTGTAAACGAAGACGATTAAGAGATTCGTTTTCTTTCTTCTTTGTCTAGAAACAAAGAAGAAACCACGAAGTGCTTACGAATACAATAAAAATAAAACTCATGAGTAAAATTCAAGGCTGTATAAAAAACATCTAAAATAAAAGAATGATTTTTACCAGCCTATAAGGCAATCTAATTGGCTGTCGGGTTTTGAATTGTGTTTTGTGGTGTAGATTGCTGAATAGGCTTTGGCGGTTTGGGTACTTTGAGGCTTTTGTAGAAAAAATCTTTCTTTTATTTTTTAACGATGTTTTTTATAAGGCCTGTGGTGTTGGTTGTTAGAAGTACTGCGGGTGAATTTGGTTTTGTTTTTTGTATTGTTTAAACCACAAGCGGGACGCTTGCGGCAGCAGGGGAAATTAAATCGTCAAGCTCTTCGTAATAGCTTGTTAATGTATTATTTTGCATTTTAATAGCATCAATCTTCGCGAAATTATTTTCCGATATTTTTTCCATCATTCCAATTGCATCAAGCACATTTGTTTTTGAGTTTTCAATTAAAATATAATAGCTGAAACCTAACAATGCTTTTGATTTCAAATTCATTAAACCATTTATTTTTGCCAAGTGATAATGTGGTGTGGAATATCGAGGATTTATTTTTATACATTCAATTATTTCGTTATGAAACTCATCGTATTTTTTTTGTTCTAAATAAATAAGTGCCATGTAATACCTTAATGGTGCGTACAACGGATACTTGCTAATGCCATCATTTATTATTTTAAATGCTTTGTCAAATGCGCCACTATCGCGATAAGCAGAGCTATACATTGTAATTAAAGAGGCTCCGTAAGTGTTGTTTTCATTCTTGATATTATCTAATTGCTTTATGGCAGACGCATATTTTTTTTGATTAAAGTATGCCAAGTATTTATAGTAACATGTGGTAACATAATTAGAATCTCCATCACTAATCTTATTAAGTATTTCTAGGGCATCACCATATTTTTCATCTTCAATTTTGGCATTGGCTTTTATCATTAATGACAATGAAGTATCGGGCAGTGCAATTTTTGGAAACGCCTGTTGACCCAATATTTGGTTAGAAATAAATGCCGAAAAAAATAATGCAAAAGTTAGTATTAAGCGATAAGCTCTTTTCATATTTGTTTTTTAAATTGATTTCTTTAAAGAATTACTGGTTAAATTATTTATTTTTTTATTGAGATGTGGTCAACTGCGTAATTTCTGCCTTTGTATTATTGACTTTGGTATTAGGCGTTGCCGATAACGATTGGGATTACATATCAAGAATTTGAAAAGCTAGTTTGATTGAATATTATGAGACTATTTGTTTAACTTACCCAAACGTGCAGTAGTTTTAACCTTTGTAATGGTGGATAAAAATCCAATACCTAAAAATGGTTTAAAAACTTTAGTTTCATATTGAGGGTAGAAAACAACATCATACCCGGGGTTCTTTTGCATCATCTCATACAAAGCATAATTTGCGGTCTTATCAGTTAAATAACTTCCAACTACGGGTATGCTTGCCAAATTAATCATAGATGCAATGCCACCGCCACCGCCGCTAGCTTCTATAGTACCAGTTTTTTTCATAAATATTCTACTCCAATCTATACCAATAATTTTGGTTGATTGAGCCTCTGCCGTAAATTGTTCGGAAAGTGTAAAATCGCTTTTACTTAGCTGCACCCTAACATTTGGTTCGCGCATAGATTGATTAATGGTTGTACAACTTGAAATTGTTATTGCAGCAACAGTTACTAAAAAGATTGATTTAATAGATTTTTGTATCATATAAAAATTTATTTTTTGCCTACTCTTATTCAGTTTTTCGGCTACCACTGTTTGTATTTTGATTGCGAATTAAGATATAATTGTTAATTAATAAAATAAAATTTTTCAACTATAAAATGTTCGTAAATACTATTTGGAACTATCATTAAAAATGAAACGATTAAATTTTTACCGTTGTATCTTTTATTTGTTTCAAACTTGTTATTGAATATTTATCATATTGTCTTATAAGTATTTAAACTTTATCTTTCCAATTTAGCCTATGGTTAGGCGAAAATTGCCATGGCGCACCATTATTTTCTGTGTTTGTAAACATCGTATTTATTAAGGCTGGTGCTGTTGATTGTTCCATTACTAAATAAAGACGTAAATCAACTATAATTGAAACAGTGTCAATGTTTATTGGGCAACTTGCCTTTCAAGCATTGCATGTGGTACAAACCCATAATTCTTCATGTGTTATGTAATTTCCTAACAATGCTTTTTCATCTTTAAAATCTTTGCCGTGTAAGTTAATATTGTTCCCTACTTAATCTAAGCGTTCACGGGTGTTAGAAGTACTTCCTAAAATGAAAAAAAAACCATTATTCGAATATTGTATTAAGAATTAATTAAGCAGAACAATAAATATTTGGTGGAGTTATTTGAAAAGCTATACTAAGTGAAGTTTTTTCAACCCCCATCTACAAAATTTTAATATGTTCTTTAATTTTTTTTTTTACCTAAAACTACAATCAAACTATTTTAGAAAACAAATAGTAGTAATTTGTTATATATTTTATTACTGTAAAAGTAAAATGTTCAATTGTAATCAAAGCCAATCAAAAACATACACACGAAAAACCGTTATAATTTCTAATTTAAAACAGTCATATTTATTTCCAACCGCCACCCAAGGCTTGAAAAACATTTACCTTGGCATTCATTTGTTGCTTTTTTATTTCTATTAGTTCGAACCTTGACTCTAAGGCGTCGCGCTGTGTTAACAACACTTCCATATAATCGGCCCTGGCTGATTTAAAAAGAACAGTTGAAATATCAATAGATTCGGTAAGTGTTTGCACTTGCAGCGCCTTTAAATCGTAACTTTTTTTGAGGTTAATGATGTTAGACAATTGATTGGCCACCTCGATATGTGCATTTAATATGGTACGTTCATAATTATAAATGGCTTGTAACTGCCTTGAGTTGGCGGCATTGTAATTTGCTTTTATTGCATTTCTGTTAATTAATGGTGCTACCAAATCGCCTGCCAAAGTATAAATTAATGATTGGGGTGTTTGTAACAAATGTTGAATATTAAATGCGCTGTATCCTGCACCGGCAGTAATTGTAAGTGAGGGATAAAATTCGGCTCTTGCTACTTTTACATCTAACTTTGCCGCTATTAATTCTTTTTCAGATTTTTTAATATCGGGCCTATTTTCTAATAATTGCGAAGGTAAGCCTGCGTGTATAGAATCGGTGGTTAAATTGCTAAATATAGCTGCATTGCGGGTAACTGATTGTGGAAACCTACCTACCAAAAAGTTTACCCTGTTTTCTGTTTCAATGATTTGCTGCTCTATGTAAAATTGTCGGCTTTGGTTTTTGATTACCTCGGCTTCAAATCGCCGTACAGCAAGCTCTGTAACGCGGGCGGAGCTTTTTTCGAGCCTCACTATTTCAAGTGAGTTTTGATACAGATTTATGTTCTCTTTTAATATGGCTAACTGGTTATCAAGCGCCAATAACTCATAATACGAATTGGCAATTTCGGCCACCAAATGAGTAACCATAAAGTTCTTTCCATCAATGGTAGCTAGGTATTTATTAATGGCTACTTTTTTTGCATTGCGCAATTTTTTCCAAATATCTACTTCCCATGAAATGTTTGCCCCTACTATATAATTTGAAAGTGGGTCAGGGATTTTTCGGCCGGGATAAATATCAATGGCGGCATCATTGGCGCCCTTGCTGGTATATAATCCAGATTTTTCAACTGCTGAACCTACGCCTATTCCTAAAAATGGTAGGTAGGCTCCTTTTCTTGCTCTTACTTCATTCTTAGCAATATTAATTTCTTGCAAAACTATGTTTAGTTCTTGGTTCTTAATTAATGCGGTATCAATGAGTGCTACCAAATTAGCATCAGAAAAAAAATCTTTCCATTTTGTTTTAGCAGAATTAATAGTGTCGTTTGAGTTGTTGAAAGTAGAGGGCACGCTTTTGTTTTCGGACCTAAAATTTAATGCAGGTCCAATGCAAGCAGTGCAAAGTACGCACATGCTTGCAATAACTATGTTATATGATATTTTAATTTTATTCATTGTTATCGTCTATTGTTGTTGGAAAATTATCTATTTTTCGAACAAATTCTTCTGTGAGAGGGCTGTCATCTTCGTTTTTAATCAATTGACGTCCTTGTGCTAATGAGGCAAAAACATAGTATAAGCCTGGTACAACTATAACACCGAAAATGGTTCCGAAAATCATTCCGCCCAGTGCCGATGAACCTATGGTACGGTTGCCAATAGCACCTGCACCATGCGCAAACACTAATGGAATTAACCCCGCCACGAAGGCAAAAGATGTCATTAAAATTGGCCGGAAACGTATTTTTGAACCTTCGATAGCCGCCTCTAAAACTGTTGCACCTTGGCGTTGCTTTTGCACCGCAAACTCCACAATTAATACAGCATTCTTGCCCAGCAAACCAACCAACATTACCAAACCTACTTGTGCATAAATATCATTGGCAAGTCCGAGGCTTTTTACAAACAAGAATGAACCAAATATGCCGGCAGGCAACGAAAGAATAACAGCTAATGGAATAACAAAACTTTCGTATTGTGCCGCTAGTACAAAATATACAAACACCAATACAATAAGGAAAATATAAATTGATTCATTTCCTCGTCTTGTTTCATCATACGAAAGTGCAGCCCAATCAATATCAAACCCATGAGGTAGTGTTTTTGCAGCTACTTCTTGCACTGCTTTTATTGCCTCACCACTGCTATACCCTTTGGCGGGTCCACCTCTAATACCAGCTGTATTGTACATATTGTAACGGTTAATTTCATTGGCACCTTGTTTTTTTGTCATTTTCATAAATGCAGAAAAAGGAACCATTTCATCACGGTTATTTTTTACATACATATTCATTACATCTATAGGGAGCTTTCTGAATTCGGGTGATGCTTGCACAAATACTTTGAAAAATCTTTGGTATTTGATAAAACCAAGTTCATAAGTACTACCAATAAAAATGGAAAGGGTATTCATTGCATTGCCAATGGTTACGCCTTTTTGCATAGCTGCTTGGTTATCAAATTCTATTTCGTATTGCGGATAGTTTGAACTAAAAAAAGTAAATAAACCGGTTAATTCTTTCCTTTCGCCCAATTCATGCATAAAATCGTTTTTCACTTTTTCCAATTGATTCAAATCGCCACTATTGGTTTTATCTAACAGTTGTAAAGCAAAACCACCGGCAGCACCAAAGCCAGGCACAGCAGGAGGGTCAAAGAATTCGATAGTAGCACCTGGTATAGCTTTTGATTTTTCTTCAAGCTCGGCAATAATTTCGGTTACATTGTGTTTTCTGTCGCCCCACGATTTTAAGTTAATTAAACATGTACCAGCATTAGAACCACGCCCTTCGGTTAATACCTCGTAACCCGCTATTGATGAAACAGATTTTACACCTTCAACTTTCTCAATAATCTTTACTAATTTTTCGGATAAGTCATTTGTTCTTTCTAAGGTTGAACCTGGGGGAGTTTGAATAATGGCATATAACATACCTTGGTCTTCGCTAGGAATAAAGCCTGTAGGCAAACTGCTGCTGATACCAACAATGCCTAAGGCAAATGCCATAAACAAGCCAAGTGTTACAAGTCGTCGGTGCACAATTAGTTTTAATAAAGATACATATTTGCCAGTTAGGCCTTCAAACCATCTATTAAAACTATCAATAGATCTGTTCATCCATGTTTTTTTGCGAGGCTGGCCGTGTGTGTTTTTCAATATCATGGCGCAAAGCACGGGTGTTACAGTAAGTGCTACCACTCCCGAAATTACAATAGATGCAGCCATTGTGATAGAAAACTGCCTATAAAAAGTTCCTACTGGGCCAGTCATAAATGATACAGGAATAAACACTGATACCATTACCAATGTGATGGCGATAACTGCCCCACTAATTTCAGCAATTACTTTTCTTACTGCATTATAAGGTGATAGATGTTCTTCTTCCATTTTAACGTGCACGGCCTCCACAACTACAATGGCGTTATCGACGACAATTCCAATGGCAAGAACCAAAGCAAAAAGCGTAACCATATTAATAGTAAGCCCAAAAGCTTGTATAAAGAAAAATGTTCCAATTAAAGAAACAGGAACGGCCAAAATAGGAATGAGTGTTGAGCGCCAATCGCCTAGGAAAATAAATACAACTAAGGCAACCAATAAAAAAGCATCTCTTAAAGTATGAAGAACATTCTCAATTGATGCATCAAGAAAATTAGAAACATCATAACTAATTTCATAATCCATTCCGGGAGGAAATGTTTTTTTCAAGTCCTCTAACTTGGCTTTTACTTTTTCAATTACTTCGCTAGCATTACTGCCATAAGTTTGTTTTAAAATCAAAGCTGCCGAAGGATGCCCATTCATACTCGAATAAATATCGTAATATTCGCTTCCTAAAGCAACTGTTGCAACATCTTTTAAACGGAGGTTTTCTCCATTCGCATTGGCCCTAATTATTACATTTTCATACTCTTTAGGGTCATTAAATCTATCTTTATAAGTCAATACATATTCAAGTGCTTCTGATTGCTTGCTATCGCCTCTGCCTATCCTACCAGCTTTACCAATTATGCTTTGGTCATTTAATGCTTCCATCACCTCATCGGGCGAAACTGTGTAAGCGCGCATACGGTCGGGATTTAACCAAACACGCATGGCATATTGGCGGCTACCCAAAATTCTTGCCTGACCAATACCATTAATACGTTGAAGCTCAGGTACCATGTTTACACCTGCATAATTAAAAAGGAATTTCATGTTGGCATTTTTATCTTTACTATAAAGATTAACATACATCAACATACTTGGAATAACTGGAGTAATAACAACACCTTCACGTTGAACCAAGGTTGGAAGCCTATTTGTTACTTGTTGCACACGATTTGAAACCTGAACCAAGGCTTGATTAATATCAGTACCAGGATTAAAAACCACCTGAATATTTGCTTCACCTGCGCTTGTAGCATCCGAAGTCATATAGCGCATTCCCCAAGCACCGTTAATAGATTGCTCTAAAGGAATAATTACAGACTCGGCTAATGATTTTGCACTTGCTCCAGGATATGATGCACTTACCATAACTACTGGAGGCGCTACTTCCGGAAACTGAGACGTAGGCAATGTTTTTATTGCCAGCATGCCTATAAATAATATCACCAGCGATATTACTATTGCAAAAACTGGTCTTTGAATGAATTTACTAAACATATTATTTTTTTATAAGTTATATTATTCAACATACACTTTTAACTTTGGCAATACTGTTTTAGGGTCCTCATAGGTATATTCAATTTTGTCATTGTCTTTTACCTTCCGAATACCTTCTAAAAGTATTTTTTCATTTTCATCTATACCGTCTTTTACAATATATAAATCGGGCATTTCAGAAGAGATTGTAATTTCACGAGAGTGAACTATATTGTTCTTATCAACTACAAACACATATTTCTTTTCCAGAATTTCGTAGGTAGCTTTTTGAGGAATAATAATTGCGTTTTTAAGTGGAATACCCATTTGAATATTACCCGTTTCGCCATGTCTTAAAAGTCCTTTGGGATTTGGAAATGTGGCTCTAAAAGCAATATTTCCTGTTTCATTGTTAAAGTCGGCCTCAATAGCTTTTACAACACCTGGATATCCAAAGAATTGGTTGTTGGCCATTAACAAATTAACCTTTAGTAAATTCTCTTCAGTGGAGTGGTTTTTAAAGTTTAAATACTCCGCTTCAGGTACATTAAAATAAACCCACATTTCACTGTTATCGGATAGTGTAGTTAATAAATCACCCTCGTTAATAAGGCTCCCTAACCTTACTTGAAAGTGGTCGATAATGCCATCGAAAGGTGCTTTAATACTAGTAAATAACAAATGTGTTTGTGCAAGTGACTGCTCAGCTTTAGCCTTGTCTAATTTTGCTTTTGCCAAAGCAAGTTCGTTGGGCGAAACCACATTTTTTTCAGTTAGTTGTTTGGTGTTTTGGTACTCTATATCTGCAAAATTAGTTTCCGCTTGCGCCTTCTGTAATTCGGCTTCATAAATAAGCGGCATAATCTTAAACATAAGTTGTCCATTGTTTACAAATTGACCTTCGTCAACGTAAATATTCTCAAGATACCCTTTTTCTAGTGCCCTTACTTCTATATGTTGTATAGCATGTATTTGGCACACATAATTTCTATTAATTAAGGTGTCTTTTTTAAGAGGACTTGTTACCAAAAACTTGGTAACTTCTTCGTTCTCTTCCTTTTTTGATTCGCAGCTTACGCAACACATTACTGCGCATAAACCGATAATAATGAGATGATTTCTCATAATTTTCTGTTTTTAAAAATTAATAAATTATTTGATTTTTATTGTGCTAAGCACATACTAGACCCATAGAAGGGTTTCATATTCTATAATTACAAAGGGCATTATATACAGTGATGCCAGAGTATAGATATGTTTGTGAAGAGAATGTATAAACGTAAAGTGAACAATAGTCCTTTATGGAACTAAATGATTTTTTGGTATAAGAATGAATTAAATGAACTTGAAAGGTATTTTCTTCTTTATCATCTTCATTATCTTCAATTTCAGTACTAAAAGCCAAACTGAGTATTTGAGATTTTGATAATTGATGACAGGTAGAATGTAATTTGCCGTTTTGGTATTTTAGTGATTCATTATTTTTAGCTGATACAAAAAATATCATTGTCAAAAGCAATGAAGCTATAAATGGCAATAGTATTTTATTATTATTTTTAATCACGGGCCAAACCTAAGTGAAGTTTGTTTTTAATAAAATTAATAAATGGTAATTTATTAACGTATTAGTTTAATTCTCTAAATTATTAATATTGACATGTATAATTGCATTCTGCACTTTACCAAATTCAGAGATTAATGAGTCTAGTATTTTGAGTAGGAGAGGGCTTTATTATTCATTCCAAAGGGTTATATTAACTCTTGTCATTTTTTACATATTTAAAAACAATTAGGTTTTCAAATTATCAATAAGTGTAACCTTGAATGGCCTATATATGCCTTATCCCGTTGTTATCAAACGGGACAAGCATGGTTTTTTTTTAGCTAACTTGTTTTGGTATACTTAAAAACAGCATCATTATTAGGAACCATACTGCATAATAATTACGAATTAAATTGTATTGATTTAAGCTTCATCTTTCCAATTAAGCCTATCGGCTGGCGAAAACTGCCATGGCGCGCCATTGTTTTCTATGTTTGTAAACATGGTGTTTAATGAGGCAGGAGCTGTTGATTGCTCCATTACTAAATACCTTCGTAAATCAATTATTATAGAAAGTGGGTCAATATTTATTGGGCAACTTTCGGTGCAAGCATTGCATGTGGTACAAGCCCATAATTCTTCAGGTGTTATGTAATTTCCTAACAATGCTTTTTCGTCTTTAAAATCTTTGCCATGTGCGTCAATGTTGCGCCCTACTTCATCTAAGCGGTCACGGGTGTCCATCATTATTTTGCGTGGCGATAACAATTTACCTGTTTGGTTGGCAGGGCAATTACTTGTGCAACGCCCACATTCAGTGCAACTGTAGGCATTCATTAATTGCACCCAGCTTAAATCGGTTACATCTTTTGCGCCAAAGCCTGTTGGTGGTGCATCTGATGAGGGCACAGCATTAGGGTCGAGCATTAATTTTACTTCGTTGGTTACACTTTCTAAATTGCTGAAACGCCCTTTGGCATTAAGGTTACTATAAAATACATTTGGAAAAGCCAATATTATATGAAAGTGTTTTGAGTAAGGCAAATAGTTCATAAAAAGCAAAATACCAATTATATGAAACCACCAGCAACCTCGTTCTATCATTTCTAAATTAGCAATGTTATTGCTAAACATTCCCGATAAATATTTGCTAATTGGGAAATCTAAACCACCTACAAACAAAGTATCTTTCGGGAAAATATTTTGCGCTGCGGCAGTATAATGATTCGCTTCATGCCCAATTGCAGATAGCGTCATTATTGAGCCATCGGCAGCATTCATAATTAAGAAAGCGCTCATTAAAAGTATTTCTGTAATTAAAATATAGTTGGCATCGCTACGCGGAAAGCCATCTAAATCATTGCCCATAAACCTTTTTAGTTTTATGATGTTTCTGCGAACCAAAAACACTACACAAGCAATTATTACAAGCAATGCAAGCACTTCGAAACTGGAAATTAAAAAATAATAAAAGCCACCCATAAAAGAAAGTATGCGGTGTGTTCCAAAAATACCATCAATTAATATTTCTAATACTTCGATGTTTATAATCACAAAACCAACATATACAAAAATGTGCATAATGGCAGCGGTTGGGCGCACCATCATTTTTTGCTGACCAATAGCTACCATCAACATTGTACGCCAACGTTCGGCAATTCTATCGGTTATTTTTACATCCTTACCAAGGTTTATATTTCGTTTTATTTTGAGGATGTTTTTTGTAAATAAAAAACTTGCCGCTCCTAATAAAATTACAAAAATAATATTGCTGATGCACTCCATAAAATGTTCTTAAATTGTTGCCACAAAGTAAATAAATGTTTGAAATCAAATACTATTTTCTGCCACAATTGTCTTAATATTTGCATTATAACAAACCTATTGGCAATAAACGCTGACAATATTTCACATAATACAAACAATGGTTGCCGTGGCACATTCATTGACAAGCCCAATTCAAAATAATTAAAAAAATAAAATTAAAATGGGAAAAATAATTGGAATTGACTTAGGTACCACAAACTCGTGTGTGTCGGTTATGGAAGGCAACGAACCAGTGGTTATTGCTAACAGCGAAGGAAAACGCACTACGCCATCAGTAGTTGGTTTTATTGAAAATGGCGAACGTAAAATTGGTGACCCTGCAAAACGTCAGGCTATCACAAATCCTACTAAAACTATTTCATCTATAAAAAGATTTATGGGTGAGAGTTTTGATAAGGTAACTAACGAAATTTCGCGTATGCCTTACAAAGTTGTAAAAGGCGACAACAACACACCCCGCGTTGACATTGACGGACGCATGTACACGCCGCAAGAAATTTCGGCTATGATTTTGCAGAAAATGAAAAAAACTGCAGAAGACTATTTAGGTACAACCGTTACAGAAGCGGTTATTACAGTGCCTGCTTATTTTAACGATGCACAACGCCAAGCTACAAAAGAAGCTGGCGAAATTGCTGGACTTACCGTAAAACGTATCATTAACGAACCTACTGCTGCTGCCCTTGCTTATGGGATGGACAAGAAAAACAAAGACATGAAAATTGTTGTGTTTGACTGTGGTGGTGGTACGCATGACGTTTCTGTATTAGAATTAGGCGATGGTGTTTTTGAAGTAAAATCAACAGGTGGCGACACGCACTTAGGTGGTGATGATTTTGACCAATTAATTATTGACTGGTTGGCAGATGAATTTAAAAATGACGAAGGTATAGATTTGCGCAAAGACCCAATGGCATTGCAACGTTTGAAAGAAGCTGCTGAAAAAGCGAAGATTGAATTATCAAGCACAGCATCGTCTGAAATTAACTTGCCATACATTATGCCTGTTAACGGAATTCCAAAACACTTGGTACGTTCTTTAACCCGTGCAAAATTTGAACAAATGGCTGATAGCCTTATAAAACGTACAATTGAGCCATGCCGCACAACTTTGCAACAAGCAGGTTTAAGCACATCTGATATTGACGAAATTATTTTGGTTGGTGGTTCTACACGTATCCCGGCTATACAAGAAGCGGTTGAAAAATTCTTTGGCAAAGCTCCTTCAAAAGGCGTTAATCCGGATGAAGTGGTTGCAATTGGTGCTGCTATTCAAGGTGGTGTTTTAACTGGCGAAGTAAAAGATGTATTGTTGTTAGATGTTACTCCACTTTCGTTAGGTATTGAAACTATGGGCGGTGTTATGACAAAACTAATTGAGTCGAACACAACTATCCCAACAAAAAAATCGGAAACGTTTAGTACTGCGGCTGATAATCAACCATCGGTACAAATTGTGGTGTATCAAGGTGAACGCCCAATGGCAGTGCAAAACCGTAAGTTAGGTGAATTTAATTTAGATGGAATACCAAGCGCACAACGCGGTGTACCACAAATTGAAGTAACTTTTGATATTGATGCAAACGGTATTTTAAATGTATCGGCAAAAGACAAAGGCACTGGCAAATCGCACAACATACGCATTGAAGCAAAATCTGGTTTGAGTGATGCAGATATTGAACGTATGAAAAAAGAAGCCGAAGCAAATGCTGATTCAGATAAGAAATTGAAAGAAGAAACTGAAAAAATTATTGGTGCTGATTCATTGATTTTCCAAACAGAAAAAACATTGAAAGAAGCAGGCGACAAAATGCCAGCCGATAAAAAAGCACCAATTGAAGCAGCTTTAGTTGATTTGAAAAAAGCACATGAAGACAAAAACATTGAAGCAATTGACATACATGTTGCAAAAATGAATGAGTTGATGCAAGCATTCAGCGAAGAACTTTATAAAGCACAACAAGCGGGCGGCGCAGGCCCTGATGCTGGTGCACAACCGAACGCTAATCCGCAAGGCGAAGCACAAGGCGCAGAAGCAACAGATGTTGATTTTGAAGAAGTAAAAAACTAAATTAATTAGCTGATTTGATAATTAGCAAAAACGAAAAACGCCTCCAAGAAATTGGGGGCGTTTTTTTGTAAATAACACTTACAAATTTCAATCCCATAAAATACTCAAATAAATATTTATATTTGTTCTAACCTCACAATGGTAACCAATACCCAAATACAAAATTTAGAAAACAATAAATCAAAAAAAATAAATGAATTACCAAGAATATATAAGCATAAATTCTGATGTAAGATTTGGGAAGCCTTGTATAATCAATACACGCATTACTGTTTACGATGTGCTTGGATGGCTAGCTTCTGGCATGACAAACGATGAAATTGTAAAGGATTTTCCGCAAGTATCAAACAACTCAATTATAGCTTGTTTGGCCTATGCCGCCGACCGTGAACATAAACTCAAAATTGTGAAATGAAAATATTGTTTGATGAAAATATTTCATTCAGAATTGTACAAAAACTTAAAGATATTTTTCCGGATTCAATGCATGCCAAAGATATTTCCGCCTCACATTTATCGGATATAGCAATTTGGAATTACGCTAAAAATAGTGGATTTGTAATAGTTACTTTTGATGTCGACTTTTACGAATATAGCTTGGTGAAAGGCACACCTCCAAAAATTATCTGGTTGCGTTTCGGAAATAATTCTACGAATAACATTGCAGAAATATTAAGGAAAAGTACAGAATTGATTATGCTATTTATAGACGATGAAAGTTATAACGATTTGAGTTGTTTAGAGATTGATTGAAACATAATTTTGATTTAGCCAATATATATTTCTGTAACGCACTGCTATTAATTCGCGCATATTTTCTTTTTCTAAAATAGGAACATTTTAGGAGCAGATTTTGGGTTTATTTTTATATGACGTTCCAATGATTCGATACTTACAAATTAATATTATTTCATATCATTAAAAATGCTTTTTTCATTGAGCTATCAATCAAAAGTGTTATAGGTTCTTTGGTTTGGTATTTTGATATTTCTTCAAAATAAAAATAAAATTTAAGAATAGCTTTTTACATTGACAAATTGCTTTGTAATATTTTTTGGTAATTGGGAAACTGAGCTTTGACATTGCAATTCACGAAGCAATCAGTGTCAATTCACAAAAACAAAAAACGCCTCCAAGTAATTGGGGGCGTTTTTTTGTGGTGTTCTATTTTAAAATAGTTGCAAATAATATTATTCCTAATTAGCTTTCATCTTCAATTATTTTAGCCAACAGCAAATTATTTTGTGGCAAATTTTTGGTTGCTATTTCCCAAATTATTTCATAATCAATTCCAAAGTACTCATGGCTTATTAAGTTTCTAAGTCCGTACATTTTTCGCCAAGGCATTTCAGGATATTTTTGTTGTATTTCTTTTGGGATGTTTTTTGCAGCTTCGCCAATAATTTCAAAATTGCGACAAACGGTATCCACTACTAAATAATTTTGCGTGAAATTAATGAATTCAAAACCGTTCAAATACTCTGCGATACGCTCAATAGAGGTTAGCATATCTTGTAAATACATTACATAGTTACGCTGTTGGTTTTCATACATAACGCACTTGGTTTATAATCGAATTTTTTATTTGTTCTTTCAAGGCGTTTATAGTCACCAAATCAATTTTTGTGTTTAATTCTTTTTCTAATAAATCCTGCAAATCAAAAAACTCCCACCCTATTGGTTTCGAAAACTCCACTAACACATCAAGGTCAGAACTTTCGGTTTGCTGATTGCGTGCAAATGAGCCAAAGTAGCCAATTTTGTTAACATTGAACTTACTTTTCAATAATGGTTTAAGCATTGCTATTTTGTTTTCTATTTCAAGTTGTGTTTTCATTTTTTCTACAAATATAATTTTTTAGCTCAATTTTTTTTACTTTAAGTAAGGGTTTTATTTGAAGAGATAAACAAATAATTTACTAAAAAACGCCTCCAAAAAATTAGGGTGTTTTTGTGTAATAAAATTAATTATAGGGCATCTATATTTAATAAAATATAATCATAATTATTTGATTATCAAATAATTATGATTATATTAGTGGTATGAAAATAAAGAATATAATAGGATTTTTTGACGAACAAAACGTATTGGAAAAGCTTACCAA
>Ga0105048_10004751_pt1 | contig 22045 bp, 23 predicted proteins | sample MAT05_FD_78382 | JGI IMG/M metagenome (GOLD analysis project Ga0105048, IMG submission 78382) | Freshwater microbial communities from Lake Fryxell liftoff mats and glacier meltwater in Antarctica - MAT-05 | ecosystem: Environmental > Aquatic > Freshwater > Ice > Liftoff microbial mat | place...
AAGACACCCAACACACGCGCCGCAGCCTGGCTGGAACTGGACGACTGGACCAGCGATCGCCGCGAATTCCATGACGGCGGCGGCCGCTGGGTGCTGCCGGGTCAACTGGGCGCGCGCTCCGGTGCCGGGCTGGACGCCTGCGCGGCGGTGGGCTGTCGGCTGGACGTGCAGGCCGGCCAACCCGCGCAAGCCACGCTGTTGCTGGGGCATGCCGACACCACCGAGGCTGCCGGGCGGCTGGCGCAGGAAGCCTGCGCGGTGTTGCCGCAGGCGCGCTTGACGCAGCAGCTGGCGCAGTGGCCTGCCTTGCTGGACAGCATCACCGTGCGCTCGCCCGACGCCGCCTTCGATGCCATGGTCAACCGCTGGCTGCCCTACCAGGCGATCGCGTGCCGGCTGTGGGCGCGCGCCGGCTTCTACCAGGCCGGCGGCGCTTTCGGTTTTCGCGACCAGCTGCAAGACGCGATGAACCTGGCCTTGCGCGCCCCGCAGCTCTTGCTGCAGCAATTGCCGGTGCACGCAGCGCGCCAGTTCATCGAGGGTGACGTGCAGCACTGGTGGCACCCGCCGGCCGGTGCGGGTGTGCGCACCCATATCAGCGACGATCTGCTGTGGCTGCCGCTGGCGCTGGCCCATGCCGTGCAGCATGTCGACGCCTTGCAGGCCCAGGCGCTGCTGGACATGCCGATCCCGTTTTTGCAAGGCGGCGCGATCCCGCCCGGCAGCGAGGACTTGTACGAGACCCCGCTGGTCAGCTCAGAGGTCGGCAGCCTGTTCGAACACGGCGCCCGCGCGCTCGACCGCAGCCTGTCGACGCTGAACCAAGGCGTGCACGGCTTGCCGCTGATGGGCAGCGGCGACTGGAACGACGGCATGAACCGGGTCGGGCACGAAGGCCGCGGTGAATCGGTCTGGCTGGCGTGGTTGTTGTGCAGCGTGATCGACTGTTACGCCCCGTTGGCCGAGGCGCGCGGCGCGACTGAGACTGCGCGCGCTGCAGCCTGGCGCGAGAAGCGCAACGATCTGGTCCGGGCCGTGGACGCTGCCGGCTGGGACGGCGCCTGGTACCGCCGCGCCTACTTCGACGACGGCTCGCCGCTGGGTTCGTCAGTCAATGCGGAATGCCGCATCGACCTCATCGCGCAGGCCTGGGCGGTGCTGTCGGGCGCTGGCCAGCCGGCCCACGCGCAGGCGGCAATGGCGGCAGTGCGTGAACATTTATGGGACGACGCCGCCGGTGTGATGCGCCTGCTGGACCCGCCGCTGGCCCAGGCCGTGCCGAACGCCGGCTACATCCAGGCCTACCCCCCAGGCATCCGCGAAAACGGCGGCCAGTACAACCACGCCGCCGTCTGGGCACTGATGGCTTTTGCGCAGCAGGGTGATGCGGCCTGGGCCTGGCGCGTGTTCGAAGCCTTGAGCCCGGCGCACCGCAGCGCGCACCCGACACGCGGCCCCGCGTACCGGCTGGAACCCTTCGTGATGGCCGGCGACATCTACAGCCAGCGGCCGTACGCCGGCCGCGGGGGTTGGAGCTGGTACACCGGCGCGGCCAGCTGGCTGCAGCGCGCGGGCCTGGAGTCGATCTGCGGCCTGCACCTGCGCGCCGGTGTGCTGCGGCTGGAACCGTGTCTGCCGCCGCACTGGCCCCGTGTGGAGCTGCGGCTGCAGCACGGGCCCCATCGCCACCGGGTGGTGCTGGTGCGCGGTGCGGCGCCGGCGCTGGCGGGCGTGGTGCGCCAGGTCCAGCGTGGTGAGCTGATCGATCTGTCCACGCTGGTGGGCGACACGACGATGCTGCTGGTGCTCGATGAGCCGGACCCCATGGCCCGCGAGGCTGCGACCACACCCTCGAGCACGACCGCGCTTTCACCCACGCGCGGCAAGGCCGATGGCGCGGATGCCCAGGCTCGCGCCGAATCCGACGTTGGCTGACCTGTGGTTCTGGCGCGGGTGTCGGCAGCAACGGATGACGGCCCGGCTGGCGCTCCTTCCTACGCTGCAGCCCGGCTTTGTCCGCTGCCGCAATGCGGCTGCCAGGTCCATCGTGAATGAATCACAACCATCACTTTTGGAGAGCGCCATGGGAAAGTACTTTTTAGGGTGGATGCTGGGCGTGCCCGCCGTCGTACTGTTGTTGCTGTACGTCTTTCTGCGTTGAGGAGACCGCCATGACCAAGTCCTTGCCTGCGGCTGCGCCGGTTGCGCCGATTGCGCCGGTTGCGCCCGCCGCTAAATCCAGCGGTTCACCTTTTTCACATGAGGTTGCGCCAGATGCCCAACGTCAAGCCCTGCTGGACGCCGAACGCGCTGCGCATGCCGATCAGCCGCGCAGTTTCAAGGACGACGCGTTGACGGACAAGATCGTCAGCGTCGAACCCGACGGCACGGGGCCAACCTCGACCCAGTCGTTCGACGCACCCCAGGACCAGCGGGCCGGTTCTGGCAACAACCAGCCAGCCTGAGTCCCTCAGGCCGGCAGATGCCGGGCAGCAAGCTGTTCCTTCAAGGCTCCAGCGCACCCGGCACGTCGGTCACGGAAGATCTGGCAAGCCGCTGGGCAGCGGCCGAAGCAACAAGCGGATCTGCGCGGCAAATCGGTTGACATCGATCGGCTTGGCAACATAGCCATCGCACCCGGCGGCGCGCATCTTTGGCTCATCTCCCCGCATCGCGAACGCGGTGAAGGCCACGATCACGATGTGCTGGGTCGACGGCTCGGCTTTGAGTTGCCGCGTCAACTCCAACCCGTCCACCCCTGGCAGTTGGATGTCCATCAAGATCAACTCTGGCCGGAAGGCCCCGATCTGCTGCGCAAGCTCTTGGGCGCTGGCGGCTGACTCAATCTCGAAGCCATCCGCGCTCAGCACCGCCCGCGCCAGGATGACGTTGAGCACGTTGTCGTCGACGATCAGCACCCGCGGCCCGTTCACCGCGCGGCCCCGTCTGTCTCCGAAACGACGGCTGGGCGCAAGCGCCGTACACGTTCAAGCAAATCTTCCATCGCGCCGCCACCCTTCATGAGAACAGCACGCGCCGACCGCGCCAACGTCGCGTACTCCTCATCCGTCAACAGCAGGCTGGTCCAGATGAAAACCGGCACATGCCGCCAATCGGGCAGCCGCTGCAAGGCATCGAGCACCTGAAAACCGTCGAACTCCGGCATCATCAAATCGAGAATGATGGCGTCTGGGCGGGTCTGCTCGATGTCGCGCAAGGCGTCCCGTCCGTCCTGCACGCACACCGCCTGAACGCCGATGCTGTCGAGCGTCGCGCGCATCAGGTCCAGTGCGTTCCCGTCGTCGTCGATGACCAGAACCTTGGCGCGGCCAGACGCCGACTTGAACGGCGCCATCGCCAGCAGGATTTCGTCGCTGCGGATGGGTTTGCACAACAGGTTGGCAATGGAAAACGTCGCAGATCTTTCGTCCGCGGGCATGGTGACGCCGATGACAGGGGTCGCATGGCTGGCACCATGGCTGCGGATGTCGGCCAGCAAGTCGAGGCCGCGCTGGCTGGGCAAGCTGAGATCAAGGGTCATTGCGGCGTATTGAACGTCGCGGGCCTGGCTCAACGCCTTGGCGCTGTCGTCGGTGGCATCGACTTCAAAACCGGCTTGGGAAAATGCAGCGGCGAGTCGCCGTTGTTCACCTGGGTCGCGTTCGATGACCAGCACACGGTCTGTGTCTGCCGCACCGCCGTTTGTTGATTGCGCGAGAAACGCGCCGACTCCATGCACGCGGTTCAGCACGATGTGGAACACGCTGCCCATGCCCAGGGTGCTGCGCACGCCGACACTGCCGCCTTGGGCCTCCACCAGCCGGCGGGTCAGCGCCAAGCCCAGCCCGGTACCCTGGTGCAGCTTGCTGTAGCCGGCATCGAGTTGCTGAAACTCCGTGAACAAACGCGGCAGGTCAGCCGCAGCAATGCCAATGCCGGTGTCCTCGACTTCCAGGCGGAAGTGGTCCGGACCCTGAACGAAGGCTCGGACAGTCACCTTGCCGCCAGGCGCCGTGAACTTGATGGCGTTCGACAGGTAGTTGTAGAGCACCTGCTTGAGCCGAGAAGGATCGAGCTGCAGGCTCGTGACCTCAGGGTCCACTTCGACGGTCACCACGATGTGCTTGCGCTGGATCGCCGTGTGCAGCACGTCCTTGGCTTCTTTCAGCACGCTCGGCAGGTCAATCAGCTCGGGGAAGAAATCAAACTTGCCCGATTCGACCTTGGACAAGTCGAGCACATCGTTGATCAGCTGCAGCAAGTGGCGGCCGCTGGTGCCGATGTGCCCCAGGAATTCCTGATGCTGGGGCGATTCAGGTTTCACGAAACCCGAATGCAGCAAATCCGCAAAGCCAATCACGGCATTGAGTGGGGTGCGCAGCTCGTGCGACATGTTGGCCAAAAACACGCTCTTCAGGCGGTTGGCCTCCTGGATTTGCCGGTTCTCGGCCTCCAGCCGCTGCCCCTTCAAGCGCGCCTCGTCAGCCTGGCGTTGCTGGGTGATGTCCCTGACCAGGCCCCGCATGCGGGTTGGCTGGCCATCACCGTCAAACTCAAACCGGCCAGTGCCGGTGATCCAGGCGGTCGTGCCGTCGGGCCGCACCACACGAAAGTCATGCTGAAAAAGGCTGCGCGACGCAGTCGCCAGTGCAATCTGAGCGGCGATGCCGGGCGCGTCGTCGCGATGCACTCTCTGCGCGAACGAGAAGTAACTGCCGTCGAATTCGCCCTCCCCGTAGCCCCAAAGGACTTCATGTCGTCGCGACCAGATGATGCGGTCGCTTTTCAAATCCCAATCGTACGTGCCCATCTCGGCTGACTCGATGACCAGTCGCGACCGTTCCTCGCTGTCGCGCAGCGCCGCGGCGTCCTGCCGCTGTCGCGTCATGTCGCGCAGCACAACGGCGACGCCTCGCACCGTGCCGTCGTCCTGGCGAGTCAGAGCCGTCTGGGCTTCGACCTCCGTGCGGCGGCCGTCGCGGGCTATGGCAAATGTCCGTTGAACGGTGTCGATCGTGAAGCCCTGTTCGATAACCACATCGACGGGGCTCTGCGTGAGGTAGGCCCGTGGGCGATCTTCACGCTCGAACACCTGCCAGAAACTCTGGCCTTCGGCTTGTGCTTGCGACCAACCTGTCAGGTGCTCGGCAACGCCGTTCATGCGGGTGACGCGCCCGTCACGATCGGTCGCAATGAAGCCGGCGCCAATGCTCGCCAGCGTGACCGCCAGGTTCTGCTGGATCTCCCCCAGGTTGTCTTCGGCACGGCGCCGCCGCTGGACTTCGGCCTCGAGCGATGTGATGACCGACTGCAGGCGGGCCACCGAAGGTGCCTTCAAGGCCTTGGGGATCAGCGGCCAAAGGGCCACCGCAGTGATCAGCGAAATGACGGCTGTCACGGCTTTGCTCACGGCCTGCCAGCCGTAGTCGGGCTGCCAGACCGTCCACACAGCCATCAGGTGGGTGATGCCACAGGCCAGGATGAACGCGCTGAAAAGCCAGGCAACCTTGTTGTTCGACGGCTCGCCGCGTCGCCGCACGAAACTGAGAATGGCCACCGGAATGGACAGGTACGCTGCCGCGATCACCAAATCCGACACCACCATGGTCCAAAGAAGGCCGGGTGTCCAGGTAAAGCAGTAGCCGTGCGGCAGAAAGCCATTGCGGCCAAAAAACGAAGTAAGGGAATCCATGGGCTCTCTTTCCGACCAAAGGTCGCCGAGGGCCGTGAAGAACCAGGAACACGTTTCAATCCCCCAGCTTATCTGGGGACGATAGAAAGTGGCGAGGCAGCGGTCTGTGCGTTTGCGCACACAGGGTGACCTGTGAAGGAAATCCCTAACCGAACGCGGCCCGGCGCAAGCTCGCGATCACCTGCGCCGGGTTCAGGGGCTTGGACAACAACTGCACTTCACTTGGCAACTGTCCCAGGACCGCCAGTTCCTGGGCTGAACTTGCCGACACCGCGATCAGCGTCTGCGGCCGCAGGAACGCGTGAGTCATCAGTTGCCGCAGCATCTCGAAACCGTCCATGTACGGCATGTGGATGTCGGTGACGACGATGTCGGGTTTGATCTTCCCGATCAAAGCCAGGGCCAGGAAGCCGTTTTCGGCTACTTCGATGCGCGCGTCGGGCAAAGCCTGGCGGACCAGCGCGACCATCAGCGTCAGGTCGGCCGCATCGTCGTCGACCACGACGGCACAGAGCGGAGCCGGCAGGTTCGATACCGGTTCCGCGCTGATCCGGTCTTCTTGCGACTTGAACAACTGCTCGGCGCTTTGTGCGTCGATGCGCCGGTGGCCGCCCAGGGTCTTCCAGGCTTTGAGATGCCCGGCGTCAACCCAGCGCTGAACGGTTTGCAGCGACACCCCGAGTCGCTTGGCCACGTCAATCGTGGTGTAGGAACGACGGTCGCTTGGCGTCACGTGCTGGTGGATGTCCTGTATTGAATCGTAAGAGCCGCAGCACCCGCTGGTCAGTCCTGAGTCCTGGGTTCCTGTTCCGAGGATAACAAGCACAGAAAGAAGTCGAATTCAATGCTTTGGGTGTTTTGGTCGAATTAAAGTTTAGCAAAAGGGCACCCGATAAAGGTCGAGCCACTCAACCTCTACCGGAATCCCCATGCAAGCGGCAACAACAGGGCATACCCAAGCAGACTCCATCCGCGCCTTGCATGCGCTGGAGGTGCTCGACAGCGAACCGGAAGCTGTGTTCGAGGCCCTGGCGCACGCGGCTGCGCTGGCTTGCTCGGCCCCGATTGCGCTGGTCAGCCTGCTCGACGCCGACCGCCAGTGGTTCAAAGCGGCGATCGGACTGTGCGGCGTCCGGGAGACGCCACGCCAGTATGCTTTTTGTGCTCACGCCATCCTGGGCGACGGGCTGTTCGAGGTGCCGGACGCGCGGCTGGACGCGCGTTTTGCCAGCAATCCGCTGGTGACTGGCTACCCCCACATCCGGTTTTACGCCGGCGCGCCGATCTGCATGGCCAGTGGCGAGCGCATTGGAACCCTGTGCGTCATCGACCACGAACCGCGGCGGCTCGACGAAACCAGGCGGCAGATCCTGAGCAAGCTGGCCACGGCGGTGGCGGCTGCGCTGGAAGGTCGCCACGCAGCGCACGGCATGCTCAAGGCCCAGATCGCCGCGGCGCGAGCCGCCACCGAGCTGGCCCTACAGCAAGCGCGTGCGGTGCGCAACCTGACAGCACACCGCAAGCTGACGGCAGATGCTCAGTTTCTGGCGACGCACGACGCACTCACCGGGCTCATCAACCGGGCACAGTTTGAGTCCCAGCTGTACGAGGTGCTGCAACGGGTGCAAAACGACAGCGGGGACAGCACCAGCAACGCCAGCAACGCCAGCAGCACCAGCACCAGCACCAGCAACAGCAACAGCAACAGCAGCAACAGCAACAGCAACAGCAGCAGCGAGCATGCTCTGCTGGTCATCGATCTGGACGATTTCAAACGCGTCAACGATGCTGGCGGCCACAGCGTCGGCGACCAGGCGCTGCAGGATGTTGCCAAAGTGCTGTCGGCCAGCGTTCGCACCAGCGACACCGTCGCCAGGCTGGGCGGTGACTGCTTCGCCATCATCCTCAGGCGCTGCCCGGTGGCGCAGGCAGCGAAGGTCGCCATGAAGATCTGCGCGCGCATGGACACCGTGCGCTTTGGTCACGGCCCGCAGCGGTTTCGCATCGGCACCAGCATCGGATTGGTGCCGATCGACAAACGCTGGGACACAACGGTGGCCCTGCTGCAGGCAGCCGATTCGGCCGGCAGAGCTGCGAAAGAAGGGGGTGGCAATCGGCTGCATACCTGGTTCGACAGCGACCAGGCGATCCACGCCCAGCAGAGTGAAATGCAGTGGGCCGCGCGCATCGAACAGGCTTTGGATGAGGACCGGTTCGTGCTCTTCGCGCAGCGCATCACGGCGCTGGACAAGGCCAGTGCAGGCATCCACGCCGAGGTGCTGTTGCGGATGGTCAACCGCGACGGAGCTTTGGTCGCACCGGGCCTCTTTCTGCCGTCAGCCGAGCGCTACCGGCTGGCCCAGCGAATTGATCGTTGGGTACTGAGCAAGGCGATTGATTGGCTGGCCAATTGCGCTGCACCTGAGCTTGTCACCACCTTGAGCGTGAACCTCTCCGGCAACTCGGTTGGAGACCGCGCGTTCCACCGCTGGGCCACCGATGCATTGACCGCAGCAGGTGCAAAGCTGTGCGCCAAGCTGTGCCTGGAGATCACCGAAACCGCAACGGTGGCTCACATGGCCGACGCAACCGCCTTTGTGCAGCTCGTCAGGGCTGCCGGTGTGCGCGTGGCACTGGACGACTTTGGCGCGGGTGCCTCCTCCTTTGGCTATCTCAAGGTCTTGCCGGTGGATTACTTGAAGATCGACGGTCAGTTCGTTCGCACGCTGCTGACAGACCCTCTGGACGATGTGGCCGTGCGCTGTTTTGTCGACGTGGCCCGGGTCCTGGGTCTGAAGACCGTGGCCGAGTTCGTGGACCACCCCGCCGTGCTCGCACGGTTGCGCGAGATCGGCGTTGACTTCGCACAGGGCTTCCTGCTGCACCGGCCGGCACCCCTTGATGAGTTGCTGGGGTCGCTGACACCAGCGCCACCGCCGGCGCTTTCACTGAGCCCAAACGGTTGAATCAAAGACAGCAAAACACCACGCCCGACCCCTCGCTCCGACACCCCTGCCCATCCCCATAACCCTACCCCGACCCCGTCATGAAACTCAACAAACTGAAAATTGGACTTCGCCTGGGCCTGGCTTTCGGCGCACTGGTCGCACTGATGGTGATGATGACTCTCGTGCAGGCACAGCGCCTGGAAGCGCTCGATGCCGACAGCAAGCAGCTGCTGAGCCTGCAGCAACGTTCGCAGAGCGCGCAAGATTGGGTGGCTCTGGTTCGCCTCAACGCCAGCCGGGCGCTGGCGGTGGCCATCAGCAACGGCAACCCGGCGTTGACCGCGCACAACACGCCGCGCATGACCGAGACCAGCGCGAAGATCACCGAGCTGCAGCGGCAACTCACCGAGGAGATCGACTCCGACCAGGGCAAAGCGCTGCTGACCGCGATTGGCGAACAGCGCAAGGCCTATGTCGCGATCCGTAATGCGGTGATGAGCACCATCAAGGCCGGCGACACCGCTGCGGCGCAGGCCCTGGTGGACCAGCAAATGGTTGCTGCGGCCAACACCTACGTCATGTCGCTCGAGGCCCTATTCGGCTATCAGCAACAACGGGTCGACATTGGCGTTGCCAAACTCACTCACGACGTGCGCACGGCCAAGTGGCTGCAAGCCGGCTTTCTTGGCGGCAGCCTGCTGCTGGCGGCTGGCTTGGTGCTGGTCATCACCCGGTCGGTGACGCAGCCGCTGGCGCGCACGGTTGAAGCCACTGGACGCATCGCCGCTGGCGATCTCAGCCTGCCCGTCAACGTCGAGGGCAATGACGAGATGGCTGACATGCAGCGCTCTTTGGTGAACATGCAGGAGTCGGTGCGCCGCCTGGTCGCCGAAGTGCAGGCTGGCAGCGACAACATTGGCACAGCGAGCGCGCAAATCGCTACCGGCAATCTCGACCTGTCGCAGCGCACCGAGCACACCGCCAGCAACCTGCAGCAGGCGGCCAGCAGTCTGGAGCAGCTGACCGGCACCGTCACCCAGACGGCCGACAGTGCCCGGACCGCCAACCAGTTGGCGGTCGCGGCCAGGCAGGCGGCGGCGCGCGGCGGAGACGTTGTCGCGCAGGTGGTCACGACGATGGCAGCCATCAACAGCAGCAGCCACAAGATCGCGGACATCATCGGCACCATCGACGGCATCGCTTTTCAGACCAACATCCTGGCGCTGAACGCCGCGGTTGAAGCCGCGCGGGCGGGTGAAAACGGTCGTGGCTTTGCAGTCGTGGCGAGCGAAGTGCGCAACCTGGCCCAGCGCAGTGCGGCAGCGGCGCGCGAAATCAAGAGCCTCATCCAGAACAGCGTCGAAAAAGTCGACACCGGGGCGCGCCTGGTGCATGACGCCGGTACAGCGATGGGCGAGATCGTCGGTGGCGTGCAGCGCGTCAGCGACATGATCGGCGAGATCAGCGCCGCCACCACCGAACAGAGCACCGGCCTGCAGCAGGTCAATAAAGCTTTTTCCGGGCTCGACCAGATGACACAACAGAACGCCGCGCTGGTTGAACAGAGTACTGCCGCCGCGGAGAGCCTGCGCGAGCAGGCTCTGCGCATGTCGGCCACGGTGGCGGGCTTCCGCGTCAGGGCTCAGGCCTGACCCGTTCCCCAAAAGCGCTGCGCTGCACTTCTCTGACACACGACGAGCTGATTCCGGCGGTCGTTTTCAGGATCCCAAACCGATCGCTCAGACAACCGCCAGACCGTCTGGCTGCTGGTGCAGTCAATGCAATGGCTGTCGGTGATCGATGAGCCCTCGAATCCTGCGCTCAGCGCCGATTGCGCGGGCTCAGCAGGAGCCAAGCCCCATACATGAGCACACCGGCTGCAACCACTGCCAACGCGGTGCGCGCGGGCTTTTCACGAGCGTAGTCGATCGAGCTGTCGGAAACCTCGGACAACCGCCGGCGCGCGCGGTGGCTGTTGTCGCGCACCCAATCGGCACCTTCGTGGGCAAGTCCGTTGGCGCGGCCTACCAAATCGTTGACCACGGGGGTTGCGTGCTCGCGCCAATCGCGCGCGGTTTTGCGGGCACCCTGGCGGGCCTGGTCAATCACGTTGTCGACTTCGGTCTGGGCGCTGGTCATGCGTTAACTCCTGGGTTAGGGTGGCTGCGGAGAGGTCCTCCGGCCATGATGCAACTGTGAGCGCCTGGCGGCGACGTATAAATAGGGGCGAGCGCTGCGCGGCTGTCGGAAGAAGCGCAGTCAGGGTGTGGGAAACAACGCACCCTTTGCGATGAATCGCCACAGCCGCCTGCGGAGATGGCGCTGGGCGTCCAGCTGCCTGCTTTCGACTTGTCACCCCTGAATGTCTTCAAGGCCTCATGCCAAGCTCTTCATTTGCTCGGGGGCTGCACTGTCAACTCGTTGTTGACACCCGCGACGCCGTCAACCGCTTGCGCCAGTACAGTCGCGCGGTTGCGCGAGGCGGTGTCGGGCGCGCTGCCGCGCAAAACGACCTGGCCATTGACCGTGTCGACGTTGATCGACAGGGCGCTGAGCTCTTTGTCAGCAGTCAACTTGCCGTTGATGCTGGTGGTGATTGCCACGTCGCGCGCCTTGTTGGCCATGACATCGCCTGTCTGAGTCGCGGATTCCTTGAGTTCACGGCCGGCCTCACGGGCCTTTTCGCCCGCTATGTCGGCTTGACGCTCAGTCGACGCCACGACGTCGTCCACACGTTCGCCAGCGCTGCGAGTGTCTTCAGTTTTATTGCACGCAGCAACCAGCGAAAGGCTGGCCAGCGCTGCACACAGCAGGAGACGGCTGTGGTTTTGCGAGGGGTTCATGTCGGTCCTTGGCTAAATAACCTCTGCTTGAGGCGGTAGCCAAACCGTAAGACCCTTCGGCCTTGCCGTCGATCAGCCAGTAGCGCGTGTTGCTGTAGGGCTTCGCTCACACAGCCAGGGGCGGGCCTGCCGGTTGCCGTGGTTCACTGGCCGGCGTCAACTTCGGCGGCCCAAGGAGTTTGTATGCGTGCATTTGACGACAGCTCATCCCGCTCAGGCGTTGGCAGCTTGCCTCAGGCTCTGACCCTGCTGGCTCTCGGCGGGCTCCTGGCCCTGGCCTTCGCATGCGTGCGCAACACGCGCCAGAGGCTGCGCAAAAGCGCTGCTGCACAAGCACCTGCGCCGAGCGTGGAGACCTGGGAATCCGAGGGCGGCCGCCCTGCGCCTTTGGCTGATACGTCCGACCCGGCCGCTTCGCCGACAGAACGCACGAACGGCTGAACCGGCGGTGAAGCCGCTGAGGAGAGACTTGCCGACAGCCTTGCGGCAAATTGTGAAGGTGCTGGAAGCGACTAGCGAGCACAACAAAGCCTGAGTGCAGGAAAAGTTATTTCAACCATCAGCGAGCACCTGCAAAGCAGCAAGGTGGCCCAGTTGCTCCTGTCGCTGCCGGCCGATCAATCGCGATGGCCAGGAAGGGTGTAACCGCTGAAAAACCGCCACATCTCTTCGCTGGCGTCGGGCCCTTGAGCATCGGTGAAACTGCCTTGCGAGCTGCCGCCCGACCAAGCATGCCCAGCACCGTGAACCACCCAGCGTTCGGCCACCACGCGGCCGTTGCCGTCGCGGTGTACGTAGCGTGTGGCGCCATGGCCCGGGTTGCCTTGGCGCAAGGGGGCGGCTTCCACCGCCACCTGTGCAGCCGGGTCGTGCGCAGCCGCGTCCAACAGCCGTTCGCTGTTCACGGGGTGCACCGTATGGTCGGCATCTCCGTGGAAAACGATGGTGGGTGGGGCCACCAGGCGGTCAGACTTGGGCGCCTGCGGGCGCCCTTGCATTGCCGCCAGCGCGGTCGGCAGGTCGTGCGCTGCACCGGTGGGCAGACCTGAATGCACGCCGACGGCAGCGAAGATGTCGGGGTAGGCATCGCCCAGGATGGCCGCCATGGCACCGCCTGCTGACAGCCCGGCGACGTAGACCCGCCGGGAGTCGACGGCATGTTCTTTCATCACTTGTTGCACCATGCCAGCCAACAGCGCCGGTTCTCCGCGGCCCCGGCCCTGGTGGTTGTGTTTGAACCAGTTCCAACAGCGCTGCAACTGGTGCTCGGCCGACTGCCCCGGATACAACACCAGAAAGCCATGTGCATCAGCCACCGCGTTCATCTGCGTGCCAGCGGCAAAGTCGTCGGGGTTCTGGGTGCAGCCATGCAGCATGACCACCAGCGGCAACGGCACCATCTGGGCCGCCAGAGCCTGGGGTGGCACATACAACTTGAAGTTGCGCATGCCCTGCGGGCCGCTGTGGCTGCCCGGGAGGAAACGACCCTGGCCCTGGCCCTGGCCGTGGCCCTGGCCTCTACTCTGCCGCTGCCGCTGCCCCTGCCCCTGCCCCTGCCCTGGCTCGTTCCCATGATCCTCAGGTCCGCGGCCCGCGCCCGGTTCGCGCGCGGGCACTGGGCCTGCAGGTGAGACCGGTGAGACCGGTGTGCCGGGGGTGAATGGGTTGAACGGGAAGCGAGGCCGCACCGTCTTCGACTCACCTCCGACACCGGCCGCGGCCAGCGAAGCCTTCAAGGTAGCAGCCAGCGCGGCCCGGTTGTTTTGCAAGCCACTGCGCGTGGCTCGGCGAATGGCGCGTGCCATCCATTTCTGCATCATGTTCGACATCAAGGGTTCCGTTGTCAGCCGACGGCTTGCGCCGTGAAGGGTGAAATGCAAGGCAGCACCTTGCGCGAGGTGGCTTGGCCAAAGATGGTAGCGAAGGCCACGTCCTTGGCGTCACGGCCCACGGCGATGCGCACCAGCTGCTGCGGTGGCGACATCCGTGTTGGGTCGAAGAGTTGCCAACGTCCGCCCAAGTAGGCCTCGAAGATGGCGTGGAAATCGGGCGGCGGGGTCGTGAAAACGGCATAGCCCACGACCAGCCGCGCCGGAATGTTGAGCGCACGGCAGAAGGTCACGCCCAAGTGAGCAAGGTCGCGGCAGACACCGGCCCGGTTCACGAAGACATCGCGCGCCGTGGTGGTGGTGTCGCTGCTACCCAGGCGGTAGTCGATGTTGGCGTGAATCCAGTCGCAGATGGCCTGCACCCGCTGCCAGCCCGGCGCCACTTCGCCAAAGAGTTTGAGCGCGGCTGGCCCCAGCAGGTCGGACTCACAGTAGCGTGTGGCCAACAGGTTGTGGAGCACGTCGTCGGGCAGTTCGGCGATGGGGTGTTCCACGGCATGGCGGTCCGGCGCGGGTCGTGCCAGCTGAACGCGTGCCCGGTAGCGCAACTGCAGTGGCCCGGTGTCGGCCTGGACGCGCAGGAGTCGGTGTTTGAGCAGCCGATCTTCGTACAGATGCTGGCGCGCACCGGGCGTCAGGACAAGCGACTCCGTGAGCACTTCCTGGTCCATGCCGTGAAGCGCATGCACCAGAAAGTTGAAGTCGGTGGTTGCCGAGAGGGTGTAGGCCAGTCTGCAGTCGATGTCGAAAGTTCTGCGTTTCATGGTCAGGAGCGTGATTTGCCACCGCCGTGGCAAGGCGCGCGCCCGCGGGCTGTGGGAGTGAACAGTGAACCTTGAATTTCCGACCGAACCCAGCCGCGAGCTTCTCGGCCCTGCTGGTCTGCAGGACAAGCCGGCTGTAGACGATGACAGCCTGTGGCTGGGCTACGAATCGGCCCACCCCTGGACCTGCGCGCTCGCCGACATGGGAACCCATGGCAGTGCGCCCGAACGGCGCAACTGAAGCCCGCTGGTGCCACGCTGAGAACCCTTCAACCCGTTGCTCTGAAAGAACACCATGAAGCAAACCCCCCCACCCCATCCAGCCCTTACACCTCAACCGACTCCACCCTTGGCAAACAATCCATCACCAGGTCCTCGTGCGGTCGGCAAGTCGCCCATTTCCCCTGGTGATACCGAGCCCGGTAGCGGCAGAGGCAGAGGCCTTGCGCTACCGCATGAACGCGACGAGTCAACTGGCCAAACCGCGGCTGAGCCCGACCCTGTGATGGTGCAGGCAGCGCGTGACATTGCCAATGGCTTGGTCGACACCGATCTGCACAACACGCCCGGCCTGGATGCCGAGCGCCGCGCAGAGTTGCTGGGCCCTGGTGCTTGAACAACTTCAGCCGACGCCAGCGCTGCCACCCTGGTTGAGCAAATGTTCGGTTACCGCTGCGGGTTCGGTGCCGGCGGCGTTGACCGCCTCGATGAGCTGTTCAGGATTGACACCGAAATGTTCGCACCAGCGCTGGAGATTCTTGATGTCAGCAAGATCCACGATGCGCGGCAAGGGCTCACGCCCGGCCGGCTTCTTCACTGCTGGCCACGCTTGGACTCCAGCGCACGCCCGCGCTGAGCAGGGTCTCGCGATTGGGTCGAGATGGGAACGCCGGGCGGGTTCGGGTCTGGGGCGGGCTTGACCCGCAACTCGGCAAGCCAGTCCGACGACGGCGTCGTGTTGGTACCCGCGGGCGCACCACTGACGCTACCGAAGCTACCGCCGTTACTGGGGTTACTGGCGTTACTGGCGCTAGCAGCCGGCGCGGGCGCGCCCCGGCCGGCTGCGTCGCTCACGGCGTGGCTGGCAGGACCGGCGCGGGTGGTGACGGGCACGGCCGGCTTCAAGGGTTTGGTGGGAGTCATCGAGATTCCTGTGAACTGAAGGTGCAGCTCGTCGGGCAAGCGGCAGACCCAGGAACCGCGCCTGACATGAACGCCATCCCACGGCACAAAGACACAACGGTCTGCAACGAACAGAGCCTGCACACCCGGTTGTCAACAGTCTTGTCGGGCACGTCATTTGCTCCAGCGCCATGCGTTCTGCCCATTTCTCCACCGCTGGAACATTCGTGAAGTACATCCACAGGCCGATCCTCATCCTGTTCAGCCTGGTTGCTGGCGTGGCCACCCTGCCGGCCACTGCGCAAGGTCTGAGCACGCAATGGGTCGCCAGCGGGTTGACGGCACCGGTGTTTGCCACCGCACCGCTGGCCGACGGCAATCTCTTCGTGGTGGAAAAGGGCGGGAGCATTCGTGTTGTCAGTGGCGGCGCGGTGTCCACCTTTTTGAGCATCGCGGTGGCCACTTCTGGTGAACGCGGCCTGCTGGGCAGGGCTTTTGACCCCGGTTACGCCAATCCAACCTCCCCCGGCTTTCGCCGCTTCTTCGTCGACTACATCGACCCGACGACGCTTGACACAGTGGTGGCGAGCTACCGCACCAGCAGTACCGACCCGCTGTTGGCCGATGCAGGCAGCCGCTTGGAAGTTCTGCGCATCGTGCAGCCCGCCGGCCGCAACAACCACAAGGCTGGCTGGCTGGGATTCAAGCCCGGCGACGTCAACCACCTGTTTGTTGCCACTGGCGACGGCGGCAGCGCCAATGACCCCGACAACCATGCGCAGAACAACGGCGTGCTGCTGGGCAAGATGCTGCGTGTCGACATCAACCGGGATGACTTCGCCGACCCGAACATCAACTACGGCATACCGGCCAGCAACCCGTACGTGGGCGTTGCCGGAGCGCGCGGCGAGATTTACGCCAGCGGCTTGCGCAACCCTTTCCGCAACAGTTTCGACAGTGCCACCGGCAACCTGTGGATCGCCGACGTCGGCGGGTGACGGCGGTGCCCGAACCGGGGACGCTGGCGCTGATGCTGCTGGGGTGCGGCGGGGTTCTTCTTGTCGCACGCCGCCGCCGCCATTGAGCACCCGCATCAACAAATTTGGAGAAACCGCATGTCCAACGTGTCCGACATCATGTCCACTGACGTCCACAGCATCGAGCCGCAGGAGACCTTGCGAGAGGCTGCCAAACGGATGCAGGCCTTGGACGTAGGCGCCCTGCCTGTGTGCAGCGGCCGCCAACTCCTGGGCATGGTGACTGACCGTGACATCACCGTCCGCGGCGTGGCCGAAGGACTGCATCCTGACCAGGCCTGCGTCTCCGACGTGATGAGCAGCAGCATCGAGTTCTGCACCGCAGAGCAGGACACCCAGGAGGTCATGCGCTTGATGGGCAACAAACAGGTACGGCGGCTGCCCGTGGTCGACGAGCACGGCAAGCTCGTGGGCATCGTCTCGCTGGCCGACCTGGCCCTGCGCCAGCCCGGCCACATTGATGAAACGGTGCGGCAGATCTCCGAGCCAGGCGGCGACTCGAGCGCCGCGCCCTAGTGGTTTGGCGTGGGTGGGTTACGCCGCTTGCCCAGGATCACTCAACCCTGAACACGGCGTTGCCCCGAGCTTCAGTCCACGCCCTGCATTCCCAAAAGTGCGCCACGGCGAACAGCCATTTGCGCGCCCAGCGCCAACAAGTCGACAGTCCCGGATTGAAGCTGCGGTAGCAATTTGGTTTCCTGCGCATCAATGTGAGCGCGCACGGTAAGCTGCATCTGAGCCAGCGCCGCTTTGTAGACTTCGGCATCAGCCCCTTCGGCAGCCACAAGGGCCTGAAGCTTGTCCAATAGCTCATCGTGTCGGGCATTTGCCGGTGACGCGGCTGACTCGGGTGTCGCGGGTGATGCGGGGGTCGCGGTTGACGCGGGTGACGATGCGGAAGGTACCGATACAGCCGGTACATCACCGCTGTGTATCGCAGGGCTGAGAAGTTCGGCTTCCATTCGCACATGTGCAATGAGCACCGCACCCAGGCGGGAAACACTACCACTGCGGTCTGCGTGGGAGATCAGATCATCTCCAGCCAAACGAACAGCATCGTCCAGCAGGGCCTCGATGCGGCTGTGGTCCGCGCGCAGCAGCGCCACGGCATCCTGTGTCGACGCTGAGGAAACTGGCTCGCCGGCGACTGGTACGCGGGTATCGGTTGGTTCATTCATGGCGGGGCTCGGTTTCATTCAAGTTCTTGAAGCCCGTTGTGGGCAAGGCTCGTGCCGACTGGGGCCATCCTGCGCGGGCAGGCATGCCAATGCGGCGACTCGCTGCATCACGCAGCAAGTCGACTGGCGTCACGAACTGCCGTGCCGTTGTTGAACAGCGGAGCGGATGGCACCTTAACCGGGTCCGCACCAACTCGGCAGCGAGGCAGTGGCTATGTCCGTCCCGGGCGATGGCCTTCGTCCTCGTCAGGTTCTGACTGGGGCATCTCCTCATCCTCAACCGGTACCGGTGTTTCTGGAGGGTCCGGCGCAGGGTTGGGCTTCTGACCCGGTAGTTGCGTCACCATGGGAACTCCTTGTATTTGCGGCAACGACAGTCCCCGCCCGCTGTGAAGGGCAATGCGGGTGCCATTGGCTTTGCACGGCGACACCGGGCCTGTGGGCTGCGCCTTTTCAGCACTTTGACTTGCTGCTCGCTCCCAGCAGGGGTTTGCCACAAAGCCTTCACAGCGGGGGTTGAAGTCAGGCCCGAGTCCAGCCGCGGCAATGCCCGGCGGGATCAAACCAGCAGTGCGCGCAGTTCGTCCCCCGACAGCACCTCGCGCCGCAACAGCGCTTCTGACAAGGCGTCGAGTTGCAGGCGCTGACGCGTCAGCAGTTCACGGCACGCCGACTGTGCGCTCTCCAGCAGCGCGCGGGCCTCGGCCAGGACTTCGGCCTGAATGCCCGGGCCCAGCAGTTCGGCCGGCACGCCGGCCACGCTGAGCAAGCCAAAACGTTCCGAAAAGCCCAGCGTGCTGACCATCTTCACGGCCAGCTCGGAAGCGCGCTTCAAGTCGTCGCTGGCACCGCTGCTGACGCTGCCCAGCACCAGCATCTCGGCCTCGCGGCCGCCCAGCATCATCGCCAGCCGGCCGCCGAGTTCGGCCTGCGCGAACAGCGGGTCCTCGCTGGCGCGGTGTACGTGCGTGACGCCCAGGGCCTGGCCGCGCGGCTCAATCGTCACACGTTCGACACTGCCCACTCCCAGGCCGTGTGCGACCAGTGCATGGCCAGCCTCGTGGACGGCCAGCCGGGTGCGCGTCTGGCTGCCCATCAGCGACTTCATTGCCGAGACTTCGCCGCCGAGCTGCTGGGTCTCGATCGCGCGCAGCAGGTGTTCTTCGCTCACCCGCTCGGCCCCGGCCTCAGCCGCGCTGGAAGCGGCTTGGTTGACGAGGTTGGCAATATCCGCTGGCGACAACCCGGCAGCCAGTCGCGCCAGCGCCGCGGTGTCGGCCGTGCCGTCGTGTGCGGTGCGCGCGATGTACAGCTCGAACAGCGCCTGCCGATCTGGCAGGGTGGGCAGGGCCAGGGGCACGATGGTGTCGAAGCGGCCGGGGCGGCGCATCGCCTCGTCGACGTTGTCGGCATGGTTGGTGGCCGCGATCACGACCACGTTGTCCAGCGGCGTGAAGCCGTCCATCTCGACCAGAACGCGGTTGATGATGCGATTGAGTTCGCTCTCGGCGCCGCTGGCACCGCTGCCGCGCCGGCCGATGCCGTCGACCTCGTCAATGAACAGCACACACGGCGCGTGGCTGCGCGCCAGCTTGAACAGCTCCTTGACCTTGGACACGCCGGCGCCATAAAACGCCGAGGTGAAGTACGAACCGTCCACCGCAATGAAGCGCGAGCCGCACTCGCCAGCCAGTGCCCGCGCCAGCAGCGTCTTGCCAGTGCCTGGCGGGCCGACGAGCAGCACGCCACGCGGGGCGCGAGCGCCCAGTTTGGCGTACACCGCCGGGTCGGCCATGAAGGCCTGCACACGGCGCAGCGCGGCCTTGGCCTGCTCGTTGCCGACAACATCTTCCAGGCGCGTCGCCGGACGCTCACCCAGTGTCTGCGCCGCGCCGCTGAAGTGCGCCTGCAAGCGCGGCCCGGCCACCACGGCGGTCACCACCAGGCCGAGCAAGAGCAGGGGCGCCAGCAGCGCATGCGCGCCGTCGAGCCAGCGCCGCGCCATCGGGCGTGGATCGAGTTCAACCGTCGCCAGGGTGAAACCACCGCTGGCGCTGCTTTCGATCAGCCGGTCCTGCAAGCCAGCGCCCGCGGGCAATGTGGTCGATGCCTGTTGGCCGTTGGCCAGCGTGTAGAGCAGCGTACTGGCAGCGCCGGTGCTGCCCACACCTCCAACGACGATGGCCACTGCGCGCAGCTGGCCGGCGGCCATCTGCTGCTGCAGGTGCGACAGCGGTTGTGGTTGCGCCAACCAGGCCTGTGGCGCTGTCTCGAAGGCCAGCGCAGCGGGGCTGCGTCGGCTGCGCTGTTCGGCATCGGCCATCACCGTCAGCAGCCACCATGCGGCGACCAGCAGGGCTGCAACCAGCACTGCCAACGCCGTCAAGCGGACAGACCGCGACGGTCGTGATGGTGTCATGGCCGCAGTTCGCGCGCGGCAGCGCGCTGCAAGCAGGCATCGGCCAGGCGCTGCGCCCGGGCCGCGTCGCCGCTGCCATCGGTTTCGGCAAATCGGCGGTAGCGATCGAAGTAGTTGTTCTCAGCAGTGGTCTGCAGCGCCGGCAGCAATTCGCTGGCAAAAGCCTGCATCGGCAGCTTGCCCAACTCGTCGCGCAAGGTCTCGCGCATCGCGCGGGCGGCAGTCTGGTAGCGGCGTGGGTCGATGCGCAGGTGGCGGGCATCGGTCAATTCGACAAGCACCAATTGCTCGCGAAGGCGGTTCCTGTTCAAGGCCATGGGGCTGCTCCTGGTGCTGTCCAGACGACACCCATGGTGCGCGCGCGGTCGCGTCGGCGGTCGACGGAACAACGCCGCAGAGAGGCAGGTACTCTGCGCCTGGGCGGGGCCGACGGCCCTCAGCGCGGTGTCCTACAGCCGAGTCAGAGATCGTCCTATCCAGTCGGCTTGCGGGTGCGCAGCACACTGCGGCTTCGTACAGCACGCGCGAAAGCTCCCATGATCGAAGCACACATTCAGCCCCCCATGAAGCTCGACGAAGAAGCGATTGCTCGCGCGCGCCTGGACGTGGACGACGGCGCTGTCACCCCCAGCGCCGGGCCTTGGGTCGAGCAGATCGTCGGCTTTCTCAACGATTCGCTGGCCACCGAACTGGTGTGTGTCATGCGCTATCGGCGCCATTACTTCACTGCGGCGGGCATCGCGTCGCCATCGATTGCCGCGGAGTTTCTGGAACATGCCAACGCCGAGTTGCGGCACGCCGACCGCATCGCCGCGCGCATCGTGCAACTCGGTGGTGAACCAGACTTTCGACCGTCTGGCCTGGAGAAGCGCAGCCACGCCGAATACGACGATTCAAGGGATATCCGGCAGATGATTCGCGCCAACCTGGTAGCAGAGCGCGTCGCAGTCGAAACCTACCGGCAATTGATCAAGATGATCGGCGACAAGGACCCGACGACACGCCGTCTGCTGGAGGATGTGTTGGCCGACGAAGAAGAGCATGCCGACGAACTGAAGGACATGCTGCAGCGCTGAGTGCTGCTGCCCGCTGCCCGCTGCCGAAGCCGACGCAATACCGACGCAATACCGACGCAATACCGACGCCATTATTTGCCAATGAATGCCGGGACATGTGGCGTGCTGGCATGCCGCCGCTGATAAAAGCCAACCAGCGTGGCGCCCCGTGCGCCGTTTTGTTCAATGACTGCGGCAGTGAAAGGAACAAACTGGTTTGGTGAACAAGGCCAGAACGCCACTGCCGCAGGTGCTGGTCGAGCCCTTGCATGCCTACAGGGCCAAACGCGACTTCACGCAAACGCCCGAGCCGCAGCAGGGGGATGACGATGATTTTGGCGTTGGTGTTGGCGTTGGCTCAACTCATGACCGACCCTTGTCCTACGTGGTCCAGAAACATTGGGCCAGCAGCCTTCATTACGACTTCCGCTTGCAGCTGCAAGGCGTGATGAAAAGCTGGGCGGTGCCGAAAGGCCCGAGCCTGGACCCGAGCGTCAAGCGCATGGCAGTTCAGGTCGAAGACCACCCCATGGCTTACGCAGATTTCGAAGGAACCATTCCGGCGAAGCAGTACGGTGCGGGCAAGGTCATCGTGTGGGACTCTGGCAGCTGGGCGCCACTGGGCGATGCGCTGGAGGGCTGGCGCAACGGCAACCTGAAGTTCGAGCTGCAGGGTCACAAGCTGCGCGGGAAGTGGGCGTTGGTGCGCATGAAAGGGAAAGGCGAAAAGCAGGCGCCGTGGCTGCTGATCAAGGAGCGTGACACCTGGGCCCGAGCGTCGACTGATTACAGCGTTGTGGACGCATTGCCAGACAGCGTGAAGGCGATGGGTCTGCCACGCACCGCGTTGCAAGAATCTGCGCTGTTGGCAACGACGTCTTCTCGGGGTGTTGCCGCCGCGCTGCCGGCAGCACTGTCGCCACAACTCGCCACCTTGGCCGAAAGTCCACCCGCGCAGCCTGAAGACTGGCTCTTCGAGATCAAGTTCGACGGCTACCGCATGCTGGTGCGCGTCGATCAAGGCCAGGCCCGGTTGTTCACCCGCAATGGGCATGACTGGACGTCCAGACTTCGCGCCCTGCAAGCTGCCATTGAAGA
>Ga0105048_10004752_pt1 | contig 22043 bp, 20 predicted proteins | sample MAT05_FD_78382 | JGI IMG/M metagenome (GOLD analysis project Ga0105048, IMG submission 78382) | Freshwater microbial communities from Lake Fryxell liftoff mats and glacier meltwater in Antarctica - MAT-05 | ecosystem: Environmental > Aquatic > Freshwater > Ice > Liftoff microbial mat | place...
CGAACGTGTAGTGCCACACGATCCAGTTCCGCATCGTCAGACCCAACGCGTCGAGTCGGACCTTGTGCTCGGCTGCGTATTCATCGCCGATCGCCAGGAACAGCGATCCATTCGGACTGAGCACTCGCACGGCGGCGGCGAGCCACTTGTCGGTCCATGCGAGGTAGTCGGCTTTCGCACGGCGATCGTTGTAAACATCGTACTCGTAGCCGATGTTAAACGGCGGGTCGGCGAAGACCAGATCCGCACATCCAGCCGGCAACCCGGCCAACACTTTCAGACAATCCCCGGTAATCACATCATCGAAAATCATCTGGCTTTCCTGCCTGATTCCGTGTGGTCTCATCGCGCTGGGGCAATGTTTGCACAACCCGGAGAAAAGCGCAATACCACTTTTTGGGAATTCTGAAGTGATGCGAACTGCTACAGGTAGCTGGGAAAACTGGGCTGGCGGTGGCTGAAGGGGTTGGGTAAGGTCTGCCCGGGGAATTTGCCCCAGTAAGCTACACGGCCGGGGTCATGGATGATCCAGCACGCCAGCGCAATGTGGAAGTTTCGCCATTTCTTGATGGCACTCGTCAAGCTGGACCTGCGCCAGCGCTACCGTAAATCCGTACTCGGCATCGGCTGGTCACTGATGAATCCGATCGCGATGACGATCGTGTTCACCGTTGTGTTCAGCAAGGTGCTCGGTGCAGGTGCCGACCCGATCAGTTACGCCGCATCCGTCCTCACGGGGATGGCAGTCTGGTCGTTCCTGAGAGACTCGACACTCACGGGTTGCCGGTGCTTCTCAACCAACGAAGCCTACATCCGCCAAAGCCCGATACCGTACACGGTCTACACACTGCGAACGGCACTGGGCCAGGCGATCCACTCGCTACTGGCTCTAAGCGTCGTGGTGGTGATGGTCGCGATTTACCAATCGGATTCCGCAGTGTTGCTTCGGGTAGCCCTCATGGTGCCGGGGTTGCTGCTTCTTTTCATCGCGGCCTGGGCTGCCGCAACCATCGCTGCGTTTACCACGGTCTTCTTTCACGATACACAGCACCTGCTCGAGGTCATGGCGCAGATCGTCTTCTTCCTCACGCCGATCATGTATCCTCGTGGCCTGCTCGACGACAAGCAGATGGGCTGGATCGTCGATGCCAACCCGGTGTACTGGCTGATGGAATTGACTCGCACCCCGCTGCTCACGGGGCACATGCCTTCAATGCAGATGTATCTCGCGGGGAGTGGTGTTGTGTTCGTGCTGGTCGGACTTGCCGCGGGAATTGTCGCCTGGCTCCAGAAGAGAGTCATCTTCGTACTTTGAAGCCGCGAGTTGCGATACACCTGGAGTGAGACTTAGGCATGGCGAGCATCGAAGTCTGTGGAGCATCGGTCACCTTCACTGCGACGCAGAACAAGCAGACCACCCTCAAGGAATATCTCCTGAAGGGACTGTTTCGGCGTTCCGTGAACCCGCAAATCCAGATCCATGCCCTGACCGACATCAATCTCACGGCTCGCGACGGCGATCGGATCGGCATCATCGGCCACAACGGTGCCGGGAAGACGACGCTGCTGAAACTCCTCGCGGGAATCTACCCCCCAACTGCTGGCAAAGCCGCCGTGGAAGGTCGCGTTTGCTCACTATTCGATATCTCGGTGGGGTTCGAAAACGAAGCGACGGGGTGGGAGAACATCATCTACCGGTCCTTTCTCCAGGGAGAAAGCCCAGCAACGCTCAAGGGAAAGATGCAGGAGATTGCCGAGTTCTCGGAACTGGGCGAGTTCTTGACTTTACCCGTGAAGAACTACTCGGCCGGGATGCGAATGCGGCTTGCGTTCTCGATCGCTACGGCTGCGGAACCGGAAGTCCTCCTGGTCGATGAGGTTCTCGCCGTCGGGGATATGGCGTTCCAGATCAAGGCCAAGGCACGCATGAAGGCGATGATGTCCATTTCACGCCTGATGGTCGTCGTCTCGCACGATTTGAACACCATTAAGGATACATGCAATCGCGTACTGTGGATGCGGCGAGGTCAGGTTGTGCAGGAAGGCGCGCCTCAAGATGTTGTCCGAGCGTATAACCGTGATGCGATCGAACGGGCCGCTGCCACCGAGGCACAACTTGCAGCCGCCGCAGCAGCAAAACCAGCCAACCCACCGGCACCCGTCCTGGATGCAGCCAAAGTCGCGTGATAGGAGGTCCGATGCGGATCTTGTTTAACGGAGCCTCTGCGATTCGCCCGAAAACCGGTGTGGGCCACACGACGGCGAACCTTCATCGCGCACTTGCCTCTGCGTTCCCCAAGGACAAATTCTGGCTGTACCCTGGTGAACGAGTGCGTCGCCGGGTCACTCGCCTCTTCAAGCCTGCGGTACGACCCACAGGCACGATCTCACCACCGAAGCCCGCTAATCCATCTTTGCTCAAGCGAGTTGCCCTGAACCTCGCTCGAACAGGATACTCGCTACACTTTCACACTGCGGCCCGAATCGGACAGTTCGACCTGTACCACGAACCGAACCTCGTCCCGTTCCGTGTCGCGCTACCCACTGTTGTGACAGTTCACGACCTTTCCGTTCTGCTTTTCCCCGAGTGGCACCCAGCCGAGCGGGTGAAGCGCTACGAGCAAGCATTCGCTCGCGGCATCGAAACCGCAGCGCACGTTCTGGTCGATTCCCACGCCGTTCGATCAGAAGCACTGCGGATTCTTGGCCTCGCTCCAGAGCGGGTCACGACTGTTCCTTGCGGTATCGATCCGAACTTCCGCGTCCAATCACCCGAGGAAGTGAACGCTGTTCGCACTCGCCTCGCACTCCCCTCGCGGTACCTCCTCTACGTCGGAACGATCGAACCACGGAAGAATCTCACCACGCTGCTGCGGGCCTACTGTGACTTGCCCGGAAACTTGCGCGACGATTGCCCGTTGATCCTCGGAGGATCATGGGGTTGGAAGTCGGAACCCGAGCGCGAGTTGTTCGAGAACGAAGCGCGGCATCGGGGCGTGCGGTATCTCGGCTACGTCGCGGACCAAGATCTGCCGGGGCTTTATGCGGGTGCAGAGGCGTTGTTCTACCCTTCACACTACGAGGGGTTCGGCTTGCCGCCCGTGGAGATGATGGCCTGCGGTGGATTGGCGATCGTCTCAACCGCTGCCGCAGTACGAGAAGTTGTCGGAACGGCCGCGCAGATGCTCGACCCGAACGACCTCCCTGCTTGGCGAGAAGCGATGCGCACGGTCATCGCCGAGCGAGATTCCTTCGTGGGATATCGGTTCTCTGGGATCGCGAATGCGAGCCGCTTCACCTGGGAGAATGCAGCCCGGCAGACGTATTCCGTCTACCAGAATGTTCTCGGGCTTGCCCCCGCTGCGTCAGGTTCAACTCGCTCCGCCGCGTAAGACATAAACTGCCGAAACCGCATTGAAGAGTCCGTGAACGATCGCGGGGACAAGCACCCCCCGCGTTCGCACGGCACACCAACCCAATCCCAAACCGAGAAGAAACAGGGGCACCGGCGAAGGCCACACCGCCGAGTGAACCATGGCGAACATCGCGGCCGCGGCGTAGACACCACGGACGTGATACTTCCACCGCCGCACGGTCACCCACACAATCGCCATTCCAACAGCCAGGACTGTGGCAAAGATCACAGGCCCCGGCTTCCCCGTGAGAGCGGAAAACGCCACCGCCAGGATCATCACGATCCACGGCCGGGAGGTTACCGGAGCAACTGGTGCGGCAGCCACGAGTGCTGGGCCACGATCGCGAGCACCAATCACCCAGGGTAGCAACAGACCACGGAACAACACCTCCTCGACGAGTGGCGCTGCAACACACGTCTGGAGCAAGAACAACAGTGGGTCGAATGAAACACGGCTCACGAAACCCGTGAGTTGGTGCGACTCTGGGGGCGTGTCGAGCAGGCTAAACAAGAGATTCACTAACACGTTGAAGATCAGCACACTCGGAGTGAGAACTGCCCAGAAGGCGACTGCGAGGCCGATGTTCCCCTTCTGCGAACGCGGTCGCCACGCTGGATACAGGATTCGGATCGCAAATAGCAAGAGACCGATTTGGGCAGGCAGCGCGAGTGTTCGGGCCCAGAGTTGTCTGAGCACTTCGGCGGACGCAGCATTGTCGCGAACCGCTGTCATCGCCGGGAAGCCCGCCACAGCAGCACTGGCTTCGGCCGGAGGAAGTTGATGCGGACGCAGCGAAGGGAACCCGGGACCATAAACGTGAGTGAAAAAATCGGACTTCGACAGCAGGAAGGAGACGAGATCGGGCACGATGGCCGCGCAAATCAAAAATGCGGCGAATACCTCAAACCCACCCCAGGGAACTCGCCAGGGGATCACTCGTGGTGGCATGGCACTCGCAGATTGAGCGCGAGCTTTGGCCCAGCCGAGCAAACCAAGGGGAACCGCGACAGCAGAGACGATCGCCCCAGCCTTCAACATCCCGATAGCTTCGGACGAAAACTCAACTGGCACAGTGCATCCCCCGGAACCCGTTACCGTCCGGAATAGGATACGATACCCCTGTCAGAAGTGGGGAGCCGAACACCTCCTCATCCGGAGATGTGCGTTCCGTGTTTCACATTGAGTCGGGGTGATGGTGATGCGCCCGGCCATTTCTGATCCGGACTGGCACATAGGTTCCGGGCGATATGCCTACCCATGGCTGGAACCATTCTGGAACCGTTGACCTGTCCGGAAGAAAGAAGATTAGATTGTTCTGAAGAACTGGTGAAGCTGGCAGTTGCAACGAATTCATCTCTCACGAGAACAGGAGTGCGTCTGGAATCATCCCGTCAAAGTCTGGATTCATCCGGAATCATCACCAGGTGGGTGCTTCTGGACCCAAATTACCAACTCTGAACACCGGAACACCGGAACGGCCCTGATCATCCGGGTGTCTTGTCGCGTGGCTCCGCGTTCGTTACTGCCAGAGGCAAACGGATCGTGAACTCGCTGCCATGTCCCAACCCAGGGCTTGTCGCGATGATCGTGCCCCCCTGCAATTCCACCAATCGCTTGACCAGCGTCAGCCCGATTCCCAATCCGCTCTGTGGTCGATCAGATGCGTGATTGGCCTGTGTGAAAAGGTCAAACACATAGGGGAGCAATTCGGGTGCGATCCCCAAGCCGTTGTCCTTAAAACGAACGACAGCCTCAGAGCCTTCACTCTCAGCGGTGATGGTGATCTCACCCCCCTCAGGTGTATACTTCGACGCATTATCTAGCACGTTGACGAAAACCTGGATGATCCTGGTGTGATCCGCAATCAGTGACAACGGGTTGGTTGCGAGGTTGAGTGTGAGGCGATGCTTTCGCGTTTTCATGAGCGGCATACTCACTTGCACCGCTTCCTCGATCGCGTTTTGCAACTGGATCGATTCCTTATGAAGCGCAAGTTTGTTCTGGGCAATCCGTGCGACATCAAGCAGATCCTCGATCAACCTGTTCATCTGCGAGACTTGTCGGTCCATCAACTCCCGAAACCTGTGAATTGTCGCGACCGAATCGGGGCTAAGTCGAACCACTTCCAGCGAGTTTCGAAGTGCGGAAAGGGGATTTCGCAACTCATGAGCCAGAGTCGCAAGGAACTCATTCTTGCGACGATCCGCCTGCAACAAGACTTCAGCATGGCTCCGTGCATCATCCTCGAGACGCTTGAGTTCCCGTTCTCGTTGCTGGACATATCGCTCAACCGCGCATTCGATCGCTTCATCGAGCGCGAGGCCGACAGCCTGTAGCTCAGCGAGTCGGAGGGGGCGAGCCAGTTTTTCATACAGATGTTCGATAACGACCAGCCGCAGGATGCGGTAATCTCGAATCAGTTCAGTGAGAGACCATCCGGTTTGCCAGCGCTGCTCCGCGTGCTCGTGAGCAAGTCGGCCGTGGGCCGATGCGTTACCATCGTCGCTTTCCTGGAGGCTTGTACCAACCTCCACTAGGAAAGCAGGGAGTTCGTCGAGGAGGATCGAGTGGTGAACGCGTTTGGCCGTCGGCTGCTCCTTGGCAGCTCTCCTCGCCCAGCGGTCGATCAAGATGGTGCAATCCAACTGGATGATCGTCCCGATCTCGGAGTACTGCCCAGCCCGAATCACGGTGGCGTCGGTTGACACGGTCTAAGGTCCTCGCTCAGAAATGTCTGGGCCGGGGCGAAGCGGAGTGAAGATGAAAATTATAGCAGGGCGAGTCGTTCATGGCGCTCAGAACTCCTCACATTACGATTTACTGTCCAATCTTAACTCAAAGCGGTCTTGGTTCCGCTGATCTACCGTGATTGGACTGTCGGAAAACACGCGTGATTCTCGTTCGCGCCACGCAAGACTGTTGCCCGGAATGGGTGAGCGAAGTACGGTATCTTCGTAGCCCGGAGGATTCGGTTGTGCCCCGATTGATCGTCCTACGCGGGGTTGACGAAGGAAAACAGTTCGACCTGACCGGTTCGCCCATTACGGTCGGCCGGCACTCTTCGAACGAAGTTGCCCTTCACGATACCCAGGTTTCGCGTCGACACCTCGAACTCCGCGCCGTTGGCAGCGGGTATCAGTTATTTGATCTCGGCAGCGGGAACGGCACACTTCTGAACGGTCGCACCACACACGAAGCACCACTCCGCAGCGGGGACACTGTTGCAATCGGCCAGACCGTGTTGATGTACACAGCGGCCAGAAACGATTCCTCCGAACATGGGAACGATCTGACCGAGCGTGTGCGATTAGTCCCCAACGTTGGCGATCCGAATTTCCCCTCAGCAGTTGTTCGCACAATCTCGCCCGACATTGGGAGTCAAATTCTCGCCAAGCCCAGTACGGCCAGTACCGACTGGCTCCGCACGCGACTCGCGAGTCTGGCGGCGCTCTACGAAACTGCCGAGGCCGTCAGTCACATCCTCGATGTGGATCAACTTCTCGCCACCGTGATGGAACTCGTCCTGCGATCCGTCAATGCCGACCACGGTTGCTTCATGCTGCGGACCGAGGGAGGAACGCTTGTCCCGAAGGCAGTCCGCTACCGAGATGGCGTTAATCGTGCCGAAGAACTTGCGGTCAGCCGCACAATCGTCGATCAAGTTCTCAAGGATGGCCAGGGGGTGCTGGTCTCCGATGTGAACGCGGACTCGCGTTACCGCGGTGTCGAGAGTCTGCACAAACATAACATCCGTGAAGCCATCTGCGTTCCAATGAAGGGGCGACGCGAACCGGTCGGCGTGCTCTTTCTCGACACGCAATCCACTCTCAAACAGTTCGTGAGTAAGGGCCAGGAATCGGGGAAGTTCACCGAGGATCATCTCACGCTTGCCAGCGCGATCGCTCACCAGGCGGCCATTGCCGTTGAAGAGAGTCGCTATCACCAGGCGCTCGTGAATGCGGAGCGACTCGCGGCCGTCGGCCAGACCATCGCCGCGATGTCGCACCACATCAAGAACATCATGCAGAGCGTGCGATTTGGGGCCGACATGGTCCGCACGGCGCTGAAGGAAGACGATCGCGATCTGCTCGGCAAGGGTTGGAAAATGGTCGAGCGGAATCAGGGCCGCATCGATGAACTGATCCTCGACATGTTGAGCTACTCGAAAGAACGGGAGCCAGCGGTCGAGCCGACGGACCTCAACAAGATCTGCGAGGAGATTGTCGAACTCGTTCGCGGGCGTGCCGAGGCACGCGGCGTCACGCTGGAGTGGCGGCCGGGAACCGGGGTGGCGGCGGTACCGTGCGATCCGGATGGCATCTACCGAGCAGTGCTTAACATCATTGGAAATGCAATCGACGCGGTCGAAGACCGCCCCAGCCCAAAGGTTGCAGTTCAAGCACTGCTGGAAGCACCGGGCGACTGGGCAAAGGTGATCGTGGTCGATAACGGACCGGGGATTCCACAGGAGATCCTGGAAGAGATCTTCAAGCCATTCGTGAGCACAAAGGGAAGCCGGGGCACGGGCCTGGGTTTGCCCGTGAGCCGCAAGATCCTACGTGAACACGGTGGCGACATTCACGTTCAGAGCGTGATCGACAAGGGGAGCAAGTTCACGATGCGGATCCCGATGAAGTCGGCCTTCGCGGGGGATGCGTCGGGTGGCACCGTGCCACATCCCTCGCTGAAACCGCCCGAGTGACCTCACGAGTCATTCGGATCCACCGGTTTTGTCGCGTCGAGGAGAATGCCGCAGATCGCAGCCGCAGAGAAGGCTACTCCGCAGAAGATGAACGCCGCGTTCCACCCCGCCGCAGACCTGATTAACGTCAGCACAACTGGTGAGAGAGCCGCTCCCAGATTCCCCCACATGTTCCCCCAGCCAAGCGCCGCCCCGACATTCTTCCCGCCCACATCTTGCGCGAACGACCAGATGCACGGGTTGTGCATGTCCACCAGGAACGCCATCACGCCAAGTGCGATCACCACCGTCCAGGCATTCGGAAGGCTCGGAGCGAGGAAGAAGACCACGGCACACCCGATGAGTGCTACTGCGATCGGAACCGAGCGGCCGAGGCGTGGCCCGAGCCGACGGTGAAGCGTATCGGTAACAACTCCTCCGAAGACCATCCCGAGGCAACCGATGGTCAATGCCGTCGATTGCATTGGCCCGATTTCCTCAAGGGGGGTGCCGAACGTCTCGCTCAGATACGTCGGAAGGAGCGTGACCACAAACGCCCAGCCCAGGTTCACGCCGAATTGAACCCCTCCCGAGAGCCACATGTTTCGTGAGCGTGACAGGAGACTGACCCGTTGCACAAAAGAGAGTTGTGGTCGCGGTGCTGCGATCTCGGGCGAACCTGGAAGATCACTCGCACCCGGCTCAGGTGCCGAGACTGCTTGGGTCGGCGGTTGATCTCGAATGAACAACCAGAAGAGACACGCCACGGCCAGACCGCACAGCCCGTAGACCACGAACACACCGCGCCAGTTCGGTGGTGGGGTGCCGTCTGGTCCAGGCGGGGCGGGCGTGGTGGTAATAAATAGCTCCACAATTCCCACGCCGACGAGACCTGCTGCGAGTGTTGCTGTCAAGAATGGCGCACTGGCACCACCGACTCGTCCCCCGAAGGCAACAACCGAACTGAACCGTCCTCGTTCACTGGGCTTCGCCCATTTCTTGATTAGTCCTGCGGCTGCGGGATACGCTCCAGCTTCTGTGATCCCCAGTAACAATCTGATGCCAAGTAGCGCCGTGAAACCTCCCACAAACCCAGTCGCGGCCGTCACCAGGGACCACGCGGCAATTGATAGGGCGAGTACCTTCCTCGCGCCGTAGCGGTCCGCCAGAGTCCCCATGGGTATCTGGAAGATCGCGTAGGTCAGGAAGAACGCGCCGAGAGCGTACGACATCCTCGCGTCGGCCCATTTCTTCTTCTTGGCTGCGACAATATCGTCGGGGGTCAACTGCACATCCGCCCCGAGTGCTGGGTTCGCCTCGCGTTTCTTCTTCTTCGCGGCGGCGATGTCTGCATCCGAAAGAGTCTCTTCGTCCGATGGCTCCGGCGCGATGGGCACCAGCAGTTCCTGCTTCATCGGAGCGGCCAATGTTGAGAAGCACACCCGGTCGATGTACATCCACAGGGCCGCAATCGCAGTGACGAAAACGATCAGATAGCGCTTTGACATGGGCATCTGGGTATTGCGATTCGGGAAACGGCAACAGGCGGGTCACACTTCCAGGCAGCACCGATTCCAGGGATGTGAAGCGAAGTGTATCAATTTCCCGTACCCGACGCACGACTGAACTGCCAATCATCGACGAGGAGTTGGCGCGTCCCACCAGTTCGCCGACCCGCAGCACTCGTATCTCGGAGGTTGCGGCCACTCATAAGATGGGGTGAAATGAGATGCGCCTGAGCAGTGACAACCTATGCCAGATCGTCCCACGCCCGCGCTGAGACCACGAAATGCCCGAAAGCGACTACCCGTATCATGGCGACCCGGAACTTCCACGCCACGAGAAGGAACCTGAGCACGACGCCCACCACAGGAGACGCCGACCTCGCCGGGAAGCGTCCCCAATCATCGTCCAGCAAACCAGCATGTTCGGCGTCCTCTCGATGGTGATTGGCGGGATCGGACTGTCGGTTGCGGTGATCCCCTGTTTCGGGGTGTTCGGCATGATCGGCGGAGCGCTGGGGCTATTGCTTGGGTTGATCGGGATGGTTGAAGCGAGGAGTTCCAGTGGCCGCGTCGGCAGCGGAGTTCCAGTTGCAGGCACGCTCATCAGCCTCACCGGGCTTGCTGTCGGTGGAGCGTGGCTCATGTTGATGGCCGGTATGTTCAATAACAACCAGAGGAATAAACCTGAGTTGCCGGGCGGAAACGCGGATGCACCAGCATTCACACTCACGGCATTTGACCTGGATCAGGAGTATGACGCGAACGAAGTGGCTGCGGATGCAAAGTACCTCGGGAAGCGAATCCAGGTGACCGGCAAGGTGAGCCGCGTGACGGATACACGCGAGCCAGGCAAGATGACGCTGGAGTTGGTTGGCATGCCGGAATCGACGGTCATCTGTACGTTCCCGTTGTTCGAGAAGGCGAAGCTGGAGCGCCTCGATGACGGTCAGGAGGTGACGGTCCGGGCGCTGTGCCGGGGGAAGAAACGCGGCTCGGTCACCCTGGAGGAATGTACCCGTGTGCTGAGCGACGAGGAAAAGCAGGCCGAGTCCGTCCCACCGATCCGCGTGCTCGCGGCAGTTCTGGCCAGCGAATACGTGGAAGACAGTGCCTCTGCCGACACGAAATATAAAGGGAAACAGGTGCTCATCACGGGACGACTCGGGAAGGTTGCTCGGAATGTCCCCGGCAAGGTAACAGTCAAGCTGGAAGACGATGAAGGCGAGAATCTGCTGTCGTGCGTCTTCGCAGTCGAGGCAGAGAAGCCGTTGGTGATGCTGAAACATGGTCAGCAAGTGGTGATCCGTGGTCGCTGCCTGGGCGAGATCGAAGACACGCTCACGATCACCGATTGCACGCTGGAAAAGTGACCAGTGGCGTTTGGGAGAGGTCAACTCTTCCCAAGAATCGCATCGACGAGCCAGCACCCGCGAGCGTGTGGCTTCATGGTGCGGCAATGGTCTTGAATCAGTTGGTGATCGCAACCCGCATCCAGCAGCGCATCACCGAGAACCGGCATCGTGGAGAAATCACGCTCAGCGTAGATGTGCGCGGCCAGGTCGCGCACCGTGGACGTGAACCACTCGGGGTTCCATTCCAGCGGCACGAACGGGTGGGCGAAGAGTTCGCGCGTCGCGTCTGCGGCTACCGGGTAAACGTCCGGCCATTCCCACCAGAACACCGAACCGATTGGATCCGCCAGGCACTGGATCACGGACGCGGCCCACACCTCCATGCGCCCCGGGCGGGAGTTGAATCGCTGCTCCAGCGAGACCGCTTCCGGCGGGGCGGTTTCAGCGTCGGCCCACTCCTCCGCACATGCGAGTGCTGCCAGGAACCACGAGTCCTGACAGGTGGGGAACGAGTACCGTGCGGTGGTACACACCAGCAAGCGAAGTTTCCGCTCGGTGGGTGAAACGCAAAGCAGCAGCCGATTCGTCCAGTCGCTGGTGTCCCATTCGGAACGGCCGAACAGTGATTTCGAAGGGCTCGAATCGCGGAAGTGGCAAGCTGAGCACTCAACAACTTCTGAGAGTTGCTCCGTCAACGACGTGTGAACACCGCATCTCGGGCAGAAGTGAAGAGCGAAGTTCACGGAGCACGACCCACCAGGAGAACGGGGCGAGCCAGATGGCCCGCCCCGCGTTATCGCTCGTGCGAAGCCGCAAGCGGCTTCAGATCAGTTCCGGGAGTGCATAGCCATCGGTGAGGTGTTGCGGACGACCGGTTGGGTCCATGATCGCTGTCGTTTCCGGGTTGAGTCCCAGGTTGCGATACAGCGTTGCGAAGATGTCGTTGAAACCAACTGGCCGATCCTTCGCGTAACCGCCAGTGCGGTCGGTGCTGCCAATCACCTGGCCTGTCTTCATGCCGCCACCCGCCAAGATCGCACAACTGACTGCGGGCCAGTGATCGCGACCCGCACCGCCGTTGATTTGCGGTGTGCGGCCGAACTCACCCCAGGCAATGACCGTCACATCATCGAGCATTCCGCGAGCTTCGAGGTCTTCCACGAGTGCCGTGAGGCACTGATCGAGTTTGGCACCATGATCGCGAACCAGATCGAAGTTCTTCCCGTGACTGTCCCACCGGCCGTAGCTCAGGGTCACCACCCGGGCACCCGCTTCCACCAGCCGACGTGCCATGAGGAGTTGTTCGTTGACCGTCGGAGCACCGTCGTACTGGAACTGGTACGGTTTGCCGTCGCCGTAGCGTTCGCGTGTCTTCTGGCTTTCCTTGGAGAGATCCATCGCCTCCATCAGCTTGCTGGAGGTGAGCACGTCAAACGCCCGAGCCGTGTGAGCATCGGCACCTTTCAGGCCACCGGCCGCGTCCATCTCGCGCTTCATGTCGTCAAAGCCAGCGAGGATCTTCTTGCGGTCCGGGAGATGATCCTTGTTCGCGGCGTTCAACACCATGTTCGCCATGTCCGGCCCCGACGGGCGGAATGGTGCGAACGTGCTGCCAAGGAACCCCGTTTGGCCGGGGTCGCTCCACGGGCTGTGCTGGGTCTTCTCGGCCAGTCCGATGAATGGCGGCACGCTCGGATCGACGTTGCCCTGAAGTTTCATCACCGTGCTGCCCAGGCTGGGGCGGCCGCCGATCGGGGCCAGCGATTGTTGCGGCCAGCCGGTCGTACACTGGAATGCGTCGTGACCACCCTTCGCGCCAACCACGCTGCGGATGAACGCGAACTTGTCGGCCATCTTGGCGATTCGCTTGAACGTCTCACCGATCTGGATGCCGGTCACGTTCGTTTTAATCGGGTTGAACTCGCCGCGGATTTCCTTCGGTGCATCCGGCTTGAGGTCCCACATATCCTGGTGAGGCGGTCCGCCGCCGAGGAAGATGTTGATCACTGCCTTGTGGCTGGTGCGTGGCAGATCGTTCTGCTTCGCGGCAGCCTCGGCACGCATGATGTCCGCGAGAGTGAGGTTGGCAGCACCGAACGAAAACGTGCCAACTTTGAGGAAGTTCCGACGGCTGATGCCGTCGCACATCCGCACGCGGCCGAAGGGAATATTCAACATTTCAAGGCACTCCCAGGAAGGTGAGGGAGAAGGCGGGGGGTGAAGGCAGAAGTAACACCAGCAGGAAGTCGAGGTTTCGCACACTTCGACCGATATTGGGAGGATACTCCCGTTTTCGGAGCGCAGCAATACAAAAGATCGGAAACATACACAAACCTCAGCCGGGTTAAACCTGGCTGCTCGCCGGAGATGCGATGACCCCCGCCGACCTCCCCGCGTCTGTGCTGGAACAACTCCGCAAGTTCGACACGCCGACCGTGTGTAACGTGCTCGAACTCTTCGAGTGCCGACCACGCACGGCAGGCTACATGGATAGCCGCATCCAGGCTTGCTACCCCGCGTTGCCACCGATGGTCGGGTTCGCCAGCACCGCTACATTCCGGGCCGGTGCCCCACCCCGTGGCGGCGACACCTACATGGGCCTCGGCAATCAGGTCGAGTTGATCGCGAAGAGCAAGCTCCCGAAAGTCGTGGTGTTCCAGGATCTCGATGACCCGCCCGTCGCGGCGACGTTCGGCGAGATCATGGCCACGACTTACAAGGCGTTCGGCTGCGTGGGCCTCATCACGAGTGGCTCGGGCCGCGACCTCGAACAAGTGGAACCGCTGAAGTTCCCGTGTTTCACATCCGGCACGATGTGTTCACACGGGTATACGCAGATCGTGGAACTGGACTTGCCCGTGCGGGTTGGCGGCGTGTGGGTAACCCCAGGCGACCTGCTCCACGGCGATCGCAACGGCGTGACGACGATCCCGCTGGAACTGGCGGAACTTGTTGTCGAGGGCTGCGTGGGCTTCATGGCTGCCGAGGCGATCGTGCTCAATTATCTCAAGGCTGGCAACGTGACTGCGGCTGGCTATATCCCCGCACGGGACGAGTGCAAACGGCAAATGGGGGAGTTGGGCAAGACGCTTCGATCGAAGATGCCGAAGCTTTCGTGAACCCGGTGTGATTGACAGGCCTCCTTCTAGCCGATAGCATTCCCGTCGGGAAAGGGCCTCGTCGCCAAGTGGTAAGGCAACGGTTTGCAAAACCGTTATTCCCCGGTTCGAATCCGGGCGAGGCCTCTCAAGAAAAAGCCCTAGGAAGTCCAGCAAGTGCTGTGTTTCCTAGGGCTTTCTTCGTTTCACGACCTTCGCACGACCACGCCACCGCTAGTGTCCAGCCGTGCGCCAGAGTCCGCAGGAATCCCCGCCGTGGGAGCAAGCGGGGGAGCAAGCAAACTTCCTGACCCGAGAACCGTTCCCAAAATAATTGCCAGGCCGACGACCGCCCGTTCCAGTTCGTCGCGCGACATCTTCGCAAGAGGGCTAGAAGGTGCCGATCCCGGGACCTGCAACCGGTCGATCACCTTCACTAGCTCAGCGCTCCGGGAGTGGGTGTAGATGCCGAGGGTAAGCCGTGGGTCGGAGTGACGGGCGAGAGTCTGAAGTTCCTTCGTGCCGGCCCCCAGGGCGGAGAGGGCGGAACAGAACGTGTGGCGTAGCGCGTGGAAGTCAGCGTACTCTTTCCCGTTCGCCCCTTCCACGCAGTACGGCACCCCGGCCGCCTCCAGATCCACGCGGAGCATCTTGGCCGCGTGCTTGTGCCACATCCCCGGCCAGAGTGGTTTGTCCGTGGGCTTCCCAACGAGGTAGTCGCGGAGGGTGATGGCAACGCCGGCGGGGAGTACCTGACTGGTGACCTTGCGGTTCTTCGCCACCTTCCCCGGCAGTGACACCGAGGGCGGATCGGCGGCCAGGTGGAAGTTGGGGGGAGTGAGGGCCGCCAGCTCGTTGGCGCGGAAGCCGGTCACGAACGCCGTGATGTAGAGGTGGTAGCGGTCCGGGCCGGCCAGTCCCTTCGCCGTCCGCAAGCTCTTCAGGGCCGTGTCGAGCACCTTCGCCAGTTCTTCCGGGGGAACGTCTCGCCGTGCGTGAACGCGATCGTTCGCCGCGTTGAAGCTGGGGACCGTGTCGAACAGATCGGCCGCCACCCCGACCCGGGACTTCGCCAACCAGACGACGAACCGACGAGCGGCCGACAGGAGGAACCCGGCCGTCTGGACCGCCAGGCCGCCTTTCGACCTCGGCAGCTTTACCCGGTCGTTGAGGTAGGTGGCCAGCTTCGCCGTCGCGCTGCTGTTCAGATCGCCGACCACCTTGAACTTGCACCCGTCGAGCACGTCCCGCACCCGCTGCACGACGAGCTTCACCTGGCGCGGGTCGGGCGTCTTGCTCCGCTTCCCCTTGGCCGACGCCAGGCCGAGGGCCACGTCCTTCTCGAAGTCGGCCAGGTGCTCGGCGAGCGGCTTGCGGCTTGCTTGCTGGTCGGGTAGTCGTGCGTGACCCTTCTCGGCATCGCGGACTAGGTTGTCGAGCATCCGTTGGGCTGCCACCTTGTCGGCGGCCAGCGGCACCCGCTTCTTCGGGGGCAGGCCCGGTATCCCGACGCCGTACCACTTCTTCGCCAACTCGCTGACCTTCTTCGCACCCCGTGTGCCCTTCTTAACCCGCCTGCCGGCAGCGTTGACGTAGTTGATGATCGTCGGATGGATGAGATGGGCCACGGGTAAACTCCGGCCGGGGTGCCATCATCATCGGCACCCAGAGGACATTGCTGGTCTTTCCTCGCTTGATCTACAACGTCAGCGGCAGCGTGCCATCATCATCGGCATCCAGAGGACATTGCTGGAGCCTTCCGAGCTTCGAGGTGGTGTGTGATCGGGTTTCGACCCGGACGCACGGACGCAGCAGTTAAGTTGTTACCCTGTTTGCACTTACTGCGTCCTATAGCCAAAACGTACGCAACCCGGACGCACGGACGCACGACGAGATCCGCCTAACTCTCCCCCGGGGGAGCCGGCGTGAGACGCTGATACAGAAGCACTTAACGTCTTTAGGCACAGTGGTTTAAGTGTGTATCATGGCAGTTTAGACACAATGATACATGAGACGCAGGGACTGACCCCCAGAAACGAACAAACCCCATGCGTGACACGGGGTTATGGCGAAGTTCGGAGGCGATGAAAAACAGGGTCAGTGGCGGTCAGGGTCAGTGAACAGGGTCAGTGAACAGGGTCAGTGAACAGGGTCAGTGAACAGGGTCAGTGAACAGGGCCGGTCACTTCTTCCCCTTCTTAGGGGTTGGTTTCGTCGGTTTACCATCCCTTTCGTCAACGGGGATGAGGATGCACACATCGACACCATAAGCCTCGGCGAGTTTCATCAGGGTTGCGATAGTCGGCGTTCTCACGTCCGTCTCGAATCGGGCAATGCTCACAGTGTGAACACCTGACTTCTCGGAGGCTTGCTGCTGAAGCGATCTTCGCAACCAGACGTAGAAAAAATCCGAAAGGTCCGCATACCCGATATTGTCGTAGTACGGCGGATCGGTCGAGACGAAAGGCTTGCTCTCAATGCTCAACTTGGCTGCGTCTGCCTGATTTGCGTGGCCGTGCTGCGTCGCTGCCGTTCCTTCGATGGCTTCAAGGGTCCAACGTAGCGATTCTGCGAACCCACCGGTTTGTTCGCCAACTGCGTTGACTTCGACGAAGTCCCAACTCATCGGAATGCTTTCCCGAAACTGCTTTCCCGTGTGGCACGCAGCAACATTCACGGACTGAAGGCGCTCGGAGCGCACGTGATCGTGTGCGGGCCGACGACATTGGTGCCACCCGAGATCGCGAAACTCGGCGTGGAACTGGCGCACAGCCTCGACGCGATCTTGCCGCGATGCGACGTGCTGAACCTGCTCCGCATTCAATTTGAACGCCAACGCAGCGGGCTGTTCCCGTCGATCCGCGAATACCGACTGCTGTTTGGAATGGATGGAGACCGGATGCGACGTGCGAAGGATGGCGTGTTGTTGCTGGCTCCGGGACCGATCAATCGCGGAGTGGAGATCACGCCCGATGTGGCGGACGGCCCCGCTTCCGCGATTCTCGATCAAGTGACGAACGGCCTCGCGGTGCGAATGGCCGTTCTCAGTGAGTTGTGCAAAGCCGCGGCTTAGAAGTGAGGAGTGAGGAGTGAGGAGATAAAACCGTGTGTTTGGTTTTGTCTCCTCACTCCTCACTCCTCACTTCCAAAAACTTGGGGAGAAGGTCGCACCGGGTGAGAGATCACGCGGTCGGTTCGGAGGCAATCTCCTTCTCACGGAGCAGGTTCTGGATTCGGCTCAGCTTCGTGCCCACGAGGAGCACATTCGGCAGGTCGAAATTCAGATTCGATGGCGCACCCGTCTTCACATGCAGGTCGCCGCTGCCGAGACCGAGCATCCAGTGTCGGAACAAGTCGTCGCGCTTCTTCTCCAGCAGCAAGCCCGAAGCATCGACCGCGATTTCGCCGTCGCCGATCGACTGCCGCACTCGAGCCTGTCCGCGACTAATCACCAAGTAGGTCAGGTGGTCGTACACGAACGTCGAGAACAGCCACAACGCGAACAGCGGCACGGAGATGGCCATATAGCCGCCCGCGTTCATGCGGATGTCAAACCCACCGAACCACGCGAGAATGTCGTCCCACCATCCGAGCAGCGCCAGGGTGAGACTCACGATGACAAACCCGGCCACGGCAATCACCGAGGCCAGCCCCCGCTGAATGAAGTTGGTAATCACGATCACCAGCAGCAGAGTTCCCACGAACACGACGCCGTAGTTGTTGTTCGCGGCCACTCGCAATCGCGGCTGAGTTTCATCGCCTCTTGCCCCAGGGAGTTGCGGAACGGTCGTTCCGGCTGGTGCGACCAGCACATCGCGTGGCCGATCATCGTGCCCCGGCAACACCTGGGCAGTTTCGACCTGCGTCCCTGCGGGAACCACTGCCATGACGTGCCCATCGAGATACGTCAGCAGAGCCAGGATGAACCCGACAGCCCAAACGGGCCACCAGTAGAAGAGGTTGCTATGCCCGTAAATGCGAATCTCCACATCGGGCACGGCGGTGTGTGTATGTGCCGGTGAGGTAGTTGCTGGCGAAGCGCTAACGGGGTTCATGTCGGTCTCCTCGGTGGATAATGTCGGCATCTGCGAAGCGTGCTTCGCCAACCGCCGATCCTGGAGGATTGGCGACACGTTCCAACGTTCCACGAATGTGTAGCAATCGGCGTGCCGTTGTGGAGGGTTTCACACGTCCACGTCGAAGACAGCGAATTGCCAGTTGTCACCTGCCCCGGGGCGTGTGCGGACACTCACCGGAAGGCCCGAGGGCGCGAGGCCTGGCGGGTGAGAGTCTCTCGCGGCAGGTCTTCGGGGATCGCACGATCCGCAACGAAAGCGAGCAGATTGCGAGGATCACGGCAGCAGAAAAACCGCCGGCGTGGAAGCCTGGAAAGCCGGTGAAGAGAGGCAGAGTGACCGTGGATCGTGCTGCTGGAGTTGTGCGGATTGGCAGGCAGGATGCTGAGATCAGACGTGCTTGATGCGCTGCGACAATGCGGTGTGATTTAACCCAGCCAGGGCCAGTGGACAGGGTCAGTGGACAGGGTCAGTGGACAGGGTCAGTGAACAGGGTCAGTGAACAGGGTCAGTCACTTCTTCCCCTTCTTCGGGACCGGTTTCTCGGCACCCGACGCCGTGACCGGTGGGAGCGGCGGGTAAATCGGGGGCGGCGGTGGGACAGGCGGTGGGGGTGGCTGGACAAGTGGAGGGGGGTTCGCCGGTGCCGTTGGCACCGACGATCACCATTGAACGAACGTTCACAAATGATTCGTTTGGCCCGCCGGGTATCTTGGGAGGCAGTTCAAAAGTGGGCATAATTTTCCTCGGAATTTCTTTCATATGGAAGGCAGCTAACATTATCCCCGCGCAGCATCATAAACGCTAGACCAGTAGAGACTTGGAGAGGTTCTCTCGCGGCTGACCCGCGCCCAGAATTTTGCAGAGATGGTAGACTTTGCTCGATCAGCTCCTTACTCTTTCCCTTCATCAACGCCCGCGTCCGCTGCTGAGCCGGTCCCTGCACGAACCTACCGATCATGCACGGAAAGGGTTGGAAACCATCGAAAACAGCCCGAAAACGTGGAATCCAGGCCAGATAGCAGGCGTCGAAACCCATTGCAGCAAAACAAGTTATGGTGCTTCGCTTGGCTATGTTGATGATGTGCAAGATCGCCCGGCTGAGTTTCGTTGTCGGGGCGGAACTGCCGAAGATATATGTACTTGCGTAGCGGATGCGATAACCGTTCGGATCTGAGCATCTGATAACTTCCCCTATCGTGCTATTCATCCGAGGAAGCCGCGCAAGCGTTTCAGCCATGCTGTTGGCTTATCCGCTGTGATCAGATACCCACCGCGATGACGCTCGCGATTGCCAAACCGCCGGAGTAGGTGATGCTGATGAACCATTGGGTCACACCGATCTGGTCGGCTACCTCCCTCGCCCCACCGATAACGTTGACCGTCGGCGCTCCGCTCGGGAGTCGGAGGATCTCGATGGTGTGAACGGTCACGTTACCGGCCATACCGGTGCCGAGGGCCTTGCTGACGGCCTCCTTCCCGGCGAAGCGGCTGGCGTAATACCGCGCGTCCAGCGGAGCTTCGTCAGCCTGCTCGCGCTCGGCGGCGGAGAAGATCCCGGCCACCCAATTCCTTGTCGGAGACCGCAGAAACCCTTCGATCCTGGCGATCTCGACCGCGTCGATGCCGTGTCCAACGATCATCATGGTCTCCCTCTCGGTCATTTGTCCTTGAGCGTCACGCTGCGTTCATCCAGGTTCACGATGAGGGTTCCCGCCCCGAGCTTCTTGATGACCCTCCACACCTTGAACCCCTCCACGATGGCCTTTTCCCACTCGCCGGCCGTGCAAACCGAGACTTCCAGATGCGATGTCATGTTCCTCACCATCCGCAGCAGTTCGGTGCTGACGGACGACTTCCCCTCCAGGAAGTTGTAATCCCGCGCGTATGCGAAGATCATCGCCGACAGCCCTTCCTCTGTCGCGATCGCCCGGCCACCGTCCTCGACGCGCTCGACCCCGTCGTATAGGTTCCCGTCCCGTCGCTTCACCTCCAGGAGCTTGCGGGTCAACGGTGACCAGCCCAGGATCGCCGTGAAGGACAAGTGCAGGGCGTCGTGGTAGGCGTACCCGTCCTTGCCGTACGAGTTGTCGCTCAACTCGTTGCCGAACTGCCTGCCCTGGAAAAACACTCGCACGAACGGGTTCTCGTCCTTGTCGTGGGTGGTGGCGAAGTCGATCAGGAACCGACGCGGGAACTTCTGGCCTTCGGGGGCGTCCGCATCGAACGGTTTTCGCACGGGAAGGGCACCCCAGCGGCCCTCGCATTTAGCGAGGTTCTGCTGAGCCACCTGGGCGAGGTCGAGGCCGAACTTGGTGGCGACGTTGGCGAGATACCAGAGCACGTCGCCGACTTCCTCGGCGAGCCGCTCTTTGAACAGCTTGTGGCTGGCACCGTCTCGCAGGTACTTCTTGTACTCGCTGAGCAGTTCGCCCGTCTCGCCCGCGAGGCCCGCCAGCGGGATCATGAGGGCCTTCTCGTCGGTGTCGGGGTGGAGGTCGGTCTTTTGAGTCCGCTCCTGATATTCGCGAATATTCAAGCTGTCCTCTCTTTCGGTCGTGAACAGGGAAGTCGGGGCACTCGGCCGGAAGAGGTGACGCGACGCCGCGTCGTTGATGCGCCACTTCGGCGGGTACCAGAATTCAATCGGGTCGGGGTGCTGCCGGAACTTCTGCTTGATCTGCGTTCGCCCCGACACGCCGGCGATCTCCGGGTGATGGACGCGGGCGTACTTGCCTACTTCGCAGAACAGGTTCTGGCAGTCGATCAGCTGCAGCCGACGACCCCACAAGGTCTGAAACTCAAGGCCGAGCCGGGCGAACTCGAACTCCTGGCGCTCGGCCATGAACCGGATCACGTCTGCGTCGGACCGGCCGGCGGTGTCGGCGAAGCACTTCTTGATTCCGTCGATGGCACCGGGGCCGGGGGTGACAAACTCCTTCTCGGTGAAGTTCGTGACCGTGCTGTAGTTGATGTCCGTGACGTACTGATACGCCAGGAAGTCGCCGATCGAGGGGTAGGCGAGGATGAGGTCGAACGCCTTCTGCATCGACCCGGCTTCCGCCAGACGCGCGGGCAACTCGTCCGCCATCATCCGCTCGATGAGAACGAGGTGGTTCTGGTGCTTCTTCTGGTGCCCCAGCGACCCGGCCGACGGCATGATGTACGCCGCCGAGTAGATCGACTCCCCGCGTTCCATCGCCTTCGTGAGAACCTGGTCGTACCGCTTGAACGAATACCCCGCGTGGGTCACCGTCCCGACATGCTTCTCCAGCAACTCCCACGTCTCGATCTTGTTGAACATCTTGAACATCAGGGTGCGGAACACCACTTCCGCCTGGTCGCTCGGCAGATCGTCACGGTAGATCACCCGCCGGATCAAATACTGGCTTACTCGGTCCGAGGCCCGGTAGGCGTTGGTGAATTTGTTGGCGAGCAGCACGGGGTCTTCGGTCCATGGCGGCGGGCAGCGCTCAAACCGGCGGAAGAAGACGGCCTGCCGCTCCACCGCGAAGCGCCAGTACGTGTCGTAAGCGGCGGTCGGCTTGAGCGGTCCGATGTCCGGCGGCGGTACGGTTCGCTCGGGCGTGGCAGCCCTTGCCGGGAATAGCTCTCCCGAGGGTGTCTCTTTTTCCGACTTGCGACGCTTCGCCATCTCCATCACTCTCCGGCACCTGCTGGCGCTTGCTTAAAAAGCTGGACATAATTGAGGCTCATCCGGGAAGTGCGTACTTTTCCTCACTGACCAAGTTGAGGGCCATGCCGTTTCTTGAAGGGTAACCACACCTTCTTCAGTAACACGGCATGCCCTCGAAACTACTCTACGACGCACTCGGCGTTCGCCACTACCGCGTCACGCAAACCGTTCGCCAGAACCAAATCATCACCGTCCACCTCGAACAAGATCCCCAACAC
>Ga0105048_10004753_pt1 | contig 22042 bp, 21 predicted proteins | sample MAT05_FD_78382 | JGI IMG/M metagenome (GOLD analysis project Ga0105048, IMG submission 78382) | Freshwater microbial communities from Lake Fryxell liftoff mats and glacier meltwater in Antarctica - MAT-05 | ecosystem: Environmental > Aquatic > Freshwater > Ice > Liftoff microbial mat | place...
CGAGAGGAACATCGCCTTTTGACCATCGTCCACCTGCGATGCCCAGGCAAGGAACGTGTGCCCACCGTCGTCGGTGGCGAGTTGCGGCGCTTCGATCTGATCGCGGATGTCGAAACTCGACAGTGCGAAGCGCTGCGTGGGTTGAACGATGACTTGGGGGAAGGGCGGATCGACAACGCTGGTTGTCTCAGGCGGTGCGAACAGGTAGCGGCCGCCGATGACAGCGAAGACGGCGAGTGCAGCGACGGTGAGCGTTTTCAGCACGAATGAGATGTACATGGAGACTCACTGTTGATGTTCGAGATAACCCCGACGTTCGCAAAGCCTCACGTCGGGGCTTGATGTTGGTTGCTGTTCTGAATTCCGCATTCCGCATTCCGAACTCCGCAATTCAATCAGACGCTACTTCGTTGCCAGCGCGCGTCGACAGCGCCTGCCAGGTTTGCAGCGTGATCGACTCGCGCACGAAGCGGACGCTGCCATCGCTGAACAGCACATTCACGCCGCCGGCATGGTTGCTGCGTGCAGCATACCAGCCCTTGCCGTGGACTTTGCAGTCGGGCGTTTTGTCGTTGATCTTCAGGTACGTGTTGAAGCCGTTGCGCTGCAGTCGGCCCCAGATCCAGGAGATGCCGCGGTCGCCATGCCAGATGGTGGCTGAGGCGCACAGGGCGGGCGTCAACGCCGGGGTGACGCCGCCCGGGGCGGTGGCTACCGGTCTAACCATCGGGCTGGCCTGGGCCATCTGTCGCTTGGGGTTGTCGGGGGCGGCGGCCGTGGTGTCGGTCCCGGTGCCAATGAGAGTCTCACTCATCATGACCGTGTTCGATGTCCCATCGGTGATCAGGTTGAGCGACGTTTCCGAGCCTTGCCAGAACAGGCCGTCGTTCTCGAACGAATCATCGTAAGTCGTACCCGTGCCCGTGCCAAAGCTGACGACATAGTTTCCAGCGGCGAGAGTGCCTTTACCGTTGTAGTTGCTGATCGGGTTCTGGTCGTCGCTGGGGCAGAGCATCAAAGCCAGCTTTGTTTGTGCTGCATTCTGTTGCAGCGGATTGACTGTCTGATTGCCGCCGCTGCCGACCATCAGCGGTTGGTCGAACTGGATGAGGTTCTGCAGATTCTGTTGCTCGATGTAGGGCAGCAACTTGGCGGGCACCGAGAAGGCGGTGGCACTGCTGGACGTCACGCCCGGCAGGCGTTCATTGTTGCCGCTGCAATACAGATGATTGGCGAGGCCGAACTGCTTGAGGTTGTTCATGCACTTGGCCCGCGAGGCTGATTCGCGGACTCTCTGCACGGCAGGCAGCAGCAGGCCGATCAGCACGGCGATGATGGCGATGACGACGAGTAACTCGATCAATGTGAAAGCTCTTCGACGATGCATGGATGATTCCCCGTGAATGAATGCGGACGTACCGCGCAGCGTTCCCATTGAACGCGCGATCAGGCACGACTGACGGAAAGGCAGTGGGAATCAGCCAAGTTTGGGCGGCGGGACCGGTGTGTCCGCCCGGGAATCAGGCTTGCGATCGGAGATGGGAGTCAACATTTCGGGATCGGCGAAACACGACGCCATCGCCGCTTGCGGCGTCGCCGTCCCGCCCGGCTCAGTCGTCGGCAACCCGATCGGACTTTCACCATGGCAGCGCTGGGAATTGACTGTCGCCTGCAGAGCGCTGATCGGTTCGGGCGTTTCGCAGCAGCTTTCCTTCGCCGGCTTCCGGCAACACGATGCCGCTGCCGGTTTCGAGGGGAAGCAACAGCAGGAATTGCGTGCTTTCAGGTCCTCATCGCAGCCGCAGGCGAGGCCGGCACACGAGCGAGCGTTGTTGGCGGCAGTTGCAAAAACGGGAATGACGAAGGCCGTGACGCACTGACCGAAGAGCAACAGCATCCCCAGCACCGGTCGCCCGGCAATGCGCTTGAACAAGCTGAACGGATGCAGACTCATGGTCGGGCTCAGGCAGGTAGGCGTTGCTGACGCCATCATGCTACAGATTCGACGAGTGACGGTGGCCGAAAATTCGCCACGGTCGTACTTGTTCCCCCACAACCTCGATTCGACACGCACGGGATACAGCGATGCAGACGCGAAAGTTGGGCAACTCGGATTTGAGCATCACACCGATCGGCTTCGGAGCCTGGGCGATCGGCGGTGGTGGTTGGGCGTTCGCGTGGGGCGCACAGGACGACGCCGACTCGATTGCCGCGATTCAGGAAGCAATCGACCTCGGCGTCAACTGGATCGATACCGCGCCGGTCTACGGGCTGGGCCATTCGGAAGAGGTTGTCGGCAAGGCGCTGAAGCAGTTGAAGACAAAGCCATACGTTTTCACCAAGTGCGGCCGGGTGTGGGATGAGAACCGGCAGATCGGCAAACGATTGAAGCGTGCATCGGTCCGGCAGGAATGCGAAGACAGCCTGCGCCGGCTGGGCATCGACGTCATCGACCTGTACCAGATGCATTGGCCCGAACCGGACGAAGACATTGAGGAAGGCTTCAGCGAAATGCTGGCCCTGCAGCGCGAAGGCAAGGTCCGCTGGGTGGGCGTGTCGAACTATTCGGTTGAACAGATGCAGCGTGTCAGCAAACTGGGGCCGATCACGTCGCTGCAACCGCCTTACCACATGCTGCGCCGCGACATCGAGTCGGCCATTCTGCCGCATGCGGGTGCCAACAACATCGGCGTGATCGGTTACTCCCCCATGGCATCGGGCCTGCTGTCGGGGGCAATGACGCGTGAACGGATCGCCGCCATGCCCGATGACGACTGGCGAAAGAGCAAAAACCAGTACTACCAGGAACCGGGCCTGACGCGCACGTTGCAACTGGTGGAGTTGTTGCGCGAGATCGGTGCCCGTCACAACAAATCGCCCGGTGAAGTGGCCATCGCCTGGACGCTGCGCCGGCCCGAAGTAACCGCCGCCATCGTCGGTGCCCGCAAGCCGGGCCAGGTGACTGGCATCATCGGCGCGGCCGAGTGGCGTTTGACGGGTGAAGAATTGTCGCAAATCGAGAAGTCGCTCGTGTAGCCGCGACGCGCAGGGTTTCCGGAGCGGAGCGCGTTTGGCGTGACAGAGCGCTCCGCTCCGGAAACCCTACGCGTCGCGGCTAACCCATAACATCTGCCGAGCCAGGCCGTGCAGGATGCGCACTTCGTTCGGCGACGGGCCGGCCCGGGCGATCAGTTGCCGCAGGGCGTGCATGAGTGGTTCGGCCTTGTCGCCGTAGAGGAAGTGGATCGCCCGCAGTGCATCTTCCAGATGGGCGAACATCCGTTCCTGTTCTTCAAACGCGGCGACCTTCTGCGTCGGGTGGTTCGCGGTGTCCTGGGCCAGCAGCCACTGGCGGTGCAACTCGCAGAGGCAGATGGCGACCGCCTGGGCCAGGTTCAGGGAGGTATAATCTGCCCCTGTCAGGATGCGGATCAGCCCGTGGCAACGGGCCACTTCCGCGTTGGTCAGCCCGCTTGGTTCGGGGCCGAACACCAGTGCGGCGGGGCCATCGCGCAGCGTCTCCACCAGTTTTGGCAGCATCTCGTCGGGCCGGCCGTAGGCGTTCTCCCGGTACAGTCCCTCGATATTCGCGGATGTGGCGAAGACAAGCCGGCAACCGATCAACGCATCGTCAAGTGTGGATGTGATGCGCGCATTCCGCAGGACCGCTTCGCCATGGGTCGACATCCGCAATGCTTCAGGCGACAACCGGTCGGCATACGGTTCGACGAGGACGAGTTGGTCGAGCCCGAAGTTGCACATAGCGCGGGCAGCCGCGCCGATGTTCCCCGGGTAATGCGGGCGCACAAGCACGACCCGGCAGTCGGCAAGCATGACGGCTGGCTCAGGTGTAGGCGACGTGGATGCGGAACTGGTAGGGCGACAACCGGCCGCCCATCACGACGACATTGTCGCCTTCGTCGAGCGTGATCTGCCGGCGGGGGCTGCTGCCGCCGACGAGTTCATCGTTGACGTACATCCCCATGTGCGACCCGCGGTCGCCAATGGCCACCGTGCCGCGGACGATGCTGATGGCGGCATGGTTGCGCGAGATGTTGAACGGCTCGACATCGAGCAGCCACAGGTCGTTGAGATCGAGCGGCTCCATCTCGTGATCTTCCGAAGCACGACCGATGCGGAACGGGAACTTGGGAATCTCCAACCCGTCATCGGGGAGCGTCTCGGCCGCCTTGCGAGTCAACGGGTGGATCACGACCGTTGGCGAAACTTCGTCGATCACCGGCTCGGCGATCGGAATGTCGTCGTCCTGCGCGTCGAGGTTGATCTCGCTCGCCGAGAGGCCTCGCAGGCGTTCAAAGAGGGCCTTCAGATACATGCGAAACATGTCGGGGTCGGCTGTCAGCAGCTTCTCGAACTCCTCACGCGCCAGCGCGGTCAGCTTCACGCGGGTCAATGCCTTCGCGGTCATCGAGCGCGGCCGCTCCTCGATCAGGCTCATCTCACCGAACACTTCGCCCGGCCCCATCTTCGCCACGCGGACGTTGCCTTCGCGCAGCAGTTCGATCTCCCCCTCCTTGATGAGGTAGGCACACTTACCCGGACTGCCGGGTCGAAAGATGACCGAGTCGGCGGCGAAGTTCTGATCGTTCATTCGTTAACCTGTCAAAATCAAGAAGTAGATCGCATCGTTAGCGTGGATCCAGGAGGAATGCCCGTTGATCGTATTGGCCAATCCTTAAATATCTTCGACACAGAATCTTACGGGTGAGCGCGACCCCGGTTTTGATCCCGGAGGTATCACAGCCATTAGCCCCGGGTCGCCGCTTCGGCGCACCCGGGGTTTTGTCTACCGGTGGTGTAGCTGCGCTCAACCACCGGCTAATCGCTGCGACCCCTGCCGGGGTCAGAACAGAACTGTCGCGGAGGAAAATGTCGCGTTCTCTCCGCCGGTTCACCTTCGAACCCCTGTCCCTTCAGGATGCACGGTGACCTTGTATCTACTTTGCCACCTCGATGCCGGCCGTTTTGCGCACCATGCGCGATGGGTCAAATCGCAGCGGGTCGCCGAGCTTGCGGGGCAGTTCGTAGAAGCGGTGCACATAGCGTTCGATCGGCAGGCCCTCGCCGGCGCTTTGCAGCAGGTCGCCGGGGGCGAACTTGTCGACGGCGGCAAAGATGATGAACCGCTGCCGGCCGACTTCGTCGCTCAGCAGCAGGCCGTCTTTCTTGCCTTCGAACTCGACTTCCTTCGGGTTGTTCGCCTGCACGCGGAAGTTCGGGCCCAGGTCATGCGCGAAGATCGACCCTTCCGGATCGATATGAATCAGTTCGATGAACACGGTCTCGTTCGATTTGATCTCGAGCTTCATCCGTTCGCCGGGTTTGAACTTTTCGGACGCCTTGCCGGCGGCATCGGTGATCTTGATCTCGATCTTCGGGGCGGGCGGCTTGGGGTCGTAGTCGCCCAGGTACCATGCGTCGATCGGGATGATGGGGACCGATTTGGCGAGCGGTCGAAGCTCGATGCTCGGCAATCGGTCGAAGCGGATGTCCGGGCCGCGCTTGTCCGGGGCGTTGAAGCCGCGTCCCTTGGCTGCGCCGCCGAGCAGTCGCGCAAGATCCGACTTCAGGCCGGGGTTCTCGACCGCCTTTGTGAACCAGTCTGCCCGCAGATAGATAATCGGCCGCACTTGCTCGAACGGCCGCAGCCACAACTCCGCAATCTGTTCAGCGTCCGCGGTGGCCGGGGGCATCTCGGCAAACGGGTATTCAAGCAGCAGCAGGTCGAAGGTGCTGAACGGCGAGGGCAGGTTCTTCCTCTCGCGGTCGAGCAATCGGAACTGGGCAGTGTTCCAGCCGAGTTCGCGAAGGTCGACGCGAAACAGCGTGTTGCTCGCGTCGATGGCCGTCAGTGCTTCGACGTCCTTTTTTGCGGTCAGGCTCAGCGCCTTGCGGAAGTCGTCGCGCTGTTTGGCCAGATCAATCCCCTTGCCGGCTTCATCGGGCAGGTGATGCAGCGAGAAGTAGCGGTAGAACTTACGGTCGCCCTCGGCGGCTTTCTTGAGATCGGCTGCGATCTTCGAGAGTGCGTAGTTCTCGTCAAAGCGGCGGGGGAACTCGTTCGCGCCGCTTTCAATCCAGGCTTTGATGATGGCGATGTCCGGGGCCGAGACCTTGGCCCGATCGCCCGGCGGCATCGAGCCCTCTTCCATGAAATGCACGATCTGCGATGTGGCGACGGCTTTCGGCGTAACGAATGCGGGCAGGCCTACGCGTTTATCGGTCAGTTGCACGTGATCGAGCAGCACCAGCGTGCTGCGGCTTTCCGTTTGACCGTCGTGGCATTCGGCACAATGCTTCTTCAGAATGGTGCGGGCCTGCAGCGCCAGGTCGGCAGGAGTCTCAGCGGCAAAGGTGGAAGATGCTTGTGCAAGAACAGCAGCCCACGTGAGACTGAGAAACAGCATGCGTGGAATCATGGTCTGATCTCACAATGGGTTGGCCAACCGGCACTGGCAGATTTATCCTCGGGAGAGGCGCTTTTCAAGGGTGCTTGCCATGATCGGTGTGCTGATGTTGCTGCTGCTGAGCCCCGCCGTCGATCCCGGGCTGCCATCGTTGCCGGACAAAGAGGGGTTTGCCGCGATGTCGGCGCTGAGCCATGACAAAAAATGATTCATCATCGAAGCGCGCAAGCTGCCGGTGCCGCTGGCGACTCTAAACGGCGGGTCGGTGTTCATCAGCGGTGAAATGCGACCCGGGACGCGCTGGCCGCTAGCGGCGTTGCCTTGAAACATCGGTCTACCGCCGCGGCTGATCATTCCGCGGCAGGATCCGTGTCGGTTCCTCGGCCCGCAGGGGGCTTCCCAGCGACAGGGTCTTCACTTCGGCCCGGAAGCGGCCATCGCCTTCGCTTTGCGCGACGGCTTCGATGGTGAACACGCTCGTCTGCCCCGGACGCACTGAGTCGAGAGCCGGGAACAGCACGCGCTGCCCGTCGATCTTGCCGTTGCTGGCACCGAATGATCGCAGGGGCCGCATCTGCGGCGGCAGGTCGGCGGCGATCTCGACCTGATTGGCCGGCAGCGTTCCTGCGTTCTTGATGCGGATCGTGTAGGTCACCGTCTGGCCGATCTGTACCGGGTCGGCCGACTCGGAAACTTCAAGCTGCAAGGCCGGCACGCCCAGCACTTCTGTCACCGCTTCGGTTGTCTCTGATGTAAACGGTTTGACGAGCGACACGGGCCGGAAGTCGCCATCGCGGTTGGCGAGCGGGTCGCCGACGACGCGCGACGTCAGGACCGCCTTGCCGAGCTTCGTCACCTGGCCGGTCACCTGCAGGTCAACCCATTGTTTGCCGAGCGTGGTGCCGAGAGTCCATTCCACCGTGCCGTTCTGGAATCGGCCTTCGTTGGTGGCCGAGCGGAACACCGTTTCCGGCGGCAGTACCGCCTTCACGACGACGTTGCCGACCGGCACATCGCTTGGGTTGAAGACGCGCAGTGTCCAGGTCACGTCCTGGTTCAGGTAGCCGCGGGCGGGGCCGTGAGCTTCGACTTTCATCTCGGGTTTGCGAATCTCGACGGCGATCGGCTGGCTGTCGGTCCGCAGATTTCCTTCTGCCTGCACAGTTGCCTTGATTGTCGAGCGCCCGGCCTGTTTCGGTATCAGCGGCAGTGTGATCGTTTGCGATTGCCCGGCTTCGAGTTTGTCGATGGCGACGTCGAAAGGTCCGCCCTTACCGGCCAATTCAAGCCCCGCGTCGTACTGGGCCGTCAGGCGTAAATTGATGGCCGTGCCGCTGCCGGAGTTCTTCAACACGATCTGGCAGGGGAGGTTCTCGCCCACAAGGGCTGTGTTCGGGCCGGTCAGGCCAAGTTCCAGGCGGGCTTCGATGACCTGCACGGAAGCGCCGCTGTCGGCCCGAAGGTTGTCGTTGGTGCGAACGCTGGCGTTGGCCGTCGTCAGGCCGATCTGCGTGGGGCGGTAGACCGCCTGTACCGTATGCTGCTTGCCGCCGGGCAAGCCCGGCAGCGACCAGAGCAGTTCGTTGCCGTCAGCCGTGGCCTTGGGCGTGCTGCTGACCAGTTCGAGCCCACTCGGGATACTGGTCTTCAGTATCATCGGCAGTGTTTCCAGCGTGCCGGTGCTGGCGACAGCGTACGTGATCGTGAAGGCTTGATTTAACTGGGCGGTCTTCGGGGCATCGACCTTCACGCTGACCTGCGGGGCCTGCCATTCGACTTTTGTCTGCGACCTTGCGACCACGGCAAAGTTGCCGGGCTGCGTGCTGTCGGCCCGCAGGATCTCGATGCCGATCTTGCTGACGCCGAAGTCGGCCTGCTGCTCGCGGATGATCGCCTTGGCCAGTCCCTCGTTGTCGGTGGCGACAGTGATTTCCTGAACCGGGTCGCGCTGGGCGGCGGAAGTGAGTGAACTTGCCGGGCCGTCCTTGAGCAGCACATAGCGGACGCGGTAGTTGCCGGCCGGCTGATTATCCGAACGGCGGGCGATGCGTGTCTGCAGCATGAATTCGCTGCCGGCGCGGGCGCTGCTCGTTTCGGGGAACTGCCACTGGGCATCGACCCAGTTGGCTTTTACCATCACCCGGTTGCGCTCGGAACTGGCGATTTCGGGGGCGTAGGCGTGGACGACAGTCTGCCCTTCGACCGCGCTGGAGATCACGACCCAGGTCTGGCCGGTGCGAACGGACTGTTTGAGCGGATTGTCGATCCCCGGCGGCAGCAGGCGGTCGCCGGTGTTCGTGAAGCTGACGGCCGACTTGCTGTCTTCCTTGAACCCCCGGCCCTGCATGTAGCCGCCTTCGTCGATATCGAGGATGATGCCGGGTCCCTCGATCTTCCACTCGACCCGTTTCTTCGGCTTCGGCTTGTTGTCGTCGTCATACACCGTGGCGAGCAATAGTAGCTGCTTGCCGGTAGCGAGCGACGATTCAGCGGGGCGCACTTCGAGTTGGAAGGCATGGCGGTCGAAATCGACACCGGAGTTGCCCTGCGATGGCAGCGACCAGCCGGTCTTCGACCCGTTGCTGATGCAGCCGGCCAGCGCCCCCGCGGTCAGCAGGATGGCGATGAAGTGCCCGAATTGGCAGCGGCGTAAGCGCATGCCGAAAGTTCCCCGTTTGCCCAGGTTCCGCCGGCCGCGAAGTTGAAGCCGGTCAGACAGGCGGGGAAGGCTATACGGCGAAGCGGCATGGGGCCGCAAGGTCAGTTTGAAGCGACATCATTTACCACCGACGATGCCGACCCGCGCGGGGGATTTGTCGACGTCCTCAATCTCGACGCGCAGGGGTGCTTTCCGTTTCGTCAGGTCGATGGCAATCATCAGGTTCTGCATGCCGGCCGGGAGATCGACGACGGTCTCATCGCTGGCATCCACAGCCGTGCTGCCGACGAACAGACTGATCCCCTCGGCCGAGTTGAGCTTCAGCTTCACCTTGCCCGCTGTCGTCACGTCGAGCGTGAAGCGGAAGACGCCGAGCGCGGGCGTATCCTTCCAGACGGAGAACGATGTCGCCGTTTCCAGCGGCAATTCGCCTGATACAAGCGTATACGCGGAGGACCAGACGAATGCGGGATCGCTCTCGGCCGCGGCGGCAACGCGTGCCCGGCGGATGAGGTTCAGCGCATCGGGCGTCGGCTTGAGTACCTGCCAGCGGCGGACGACGCGTGTCTTGCTGAGCGAATACGGCCCGACTTTGCCGAGTTCGGAGAGGAACTTCACCATGTCGATCAGTTCGCCGCGAGTGAGCGTGTCGACCAGCCCATCGGGCATCAGCGAGCGCGATTCGCGCTTGTCTTCGATCTCTTTCAGCGGGATGACGATCTCTTTGTCGTCCGCCAACCTCAGGAGGATGTCGGTCTTCGACTCGCGCAGCTTGACGCCGGTGAAGACTTTGCCGTCTAGTGTTTCGATGCGAAGAGCATGAAAGCCTTCCTTGACGGCCTTGGTCGGAATCAGCAGCGATTCGACGAGGTAATCGACGGGGGCACTGGCGCCGATGCTGGCGAGATCAGGCCCGACCTGCCCACCGGCACCGCCGATGCCGTGACAGTTCAGGCACTGCAGATCCGCACGCCGGTACAGCTTCTCGCCGTTCACGGCGTCGCCCTTCTTGATCACTTCAGCGACGAGCACATCCAATTCCGGTTTCGTCAGTTCGCGCTTCTGCGTTGCCAGATCGCCGGCCTTGTTCAGCGCTTCAACGAGCGCCGGCAAATCCTGCGTGGATGCACGTACGGCGCGGAGGCCGAGCTTCGCCACATCGGGCGGCAGCTTCTTGCCATTCATTGCTTTGGTGAGTGCCGCCGCACCGCCCTTTCGAGTGACGAACGTGGAGAAGAGCGGCAGCAGGTCGTCGCCCGGCGTCGCAGATTCGAGGAAGGCGATCGCCCGGCGGGCAGCCCCATCAAGATCGATGTTCGCGAGTGCCGCGATCGCCAGCCGGCGTGTGCTGGCTTTGTCAGCGGTGGCCAACGTCTCGAACAGTTCCTTACTTTCCGGCCCGCCGAGCGCAGCCAGCGCATCGAATGATGCTACGCGCTGTTCATCCGGCAGCACGGCATTGCGTACATACACTTTCAGCAGATCGCGACGGGACTCGATTTTCCACAGCCCGATCAGACGTGCGAGCGCGGCATCTTCAGGGTTGAACTGCTCGAAGAGTTCGTTCGTGATCTTCGGTGCCGGGATCTTACGCTGCCGGGCTGACTCCTCAATGGCGGTCAGTAATTCCGTTCGCGCGAGCGATGGCTTCAGCACCGCGTTCGCGTGTTTGAGGGTGCGGGCCAGTTCCTCGGCATTGCCGATCTTCGCCAGCAGCATCCACAGAGCCTGTTGCCGATCCGGTGCCAACTTGCCCGATTCCAGCAACTTGATCACCGGTGCCGTGGATGCCGATGTTCCTGCCGCTTCCAAGGCGAAGGCGATCTTCTTCGCGTCTCCACCGAAGTCGAGCTTGCCCTCTTTGAAAGCGGGCAGCCAGTACGATTCGAGGTCTTTCGCGGTCAGCCACAGGGCATAGTCGAGCGTACGATCCATGGGAAGTGACAACGCCCGCATGGCCGATTCCATCGCGCCTGGCGACTTCAGCAATGCAAGGGCGCGGATCGCTTCAAGGCGGACACGCGGGTGATCGTCAGCGGCGCGCTCGGCCAGCATTTCATGCGCGTTCGGCAGATGAGTCAGCCAATCGCCCGCTGCGCGCACAGCCGCCGCGCGTACGCGAGCATCCTGAGCGTTCAGCAGTTTCTTCAACAGGTCGATGTTCACTTCGCCCAGCGACTGGAAGGTCCATAGTGCTTCGAGCCACTTTAATTCGATTTCCGGTTTGGCCGGGTCGAGCTTGCTGACCCAGTCGGTCAGTACGGGAGCCACCGTCTTCGCGCCGCGTTCCTTCAACACCCGCCGGGCATTGTGCCGGGTCCAATCGTCGGGCGAAGCCAGATGTCGAATCAGTCCGACGACACTGTCGTAGCTAAAGTCCGGCTTCTTCACCAGCGGTCGGCCCTTGGCAGTCACTCGCCAGATACGGCCATGCGTGTGGTCGCGGCGCGGGTCGCGGAAATCGACCTCGCCATGCTGGATGATCGGGTTGTACCAGTCGGCAATGTAGATCGCCCCGTCGGGGCCCATCTTGATGTCGATGGGGCGAAAGGCCGGGTGATTCGATTTAATCAGTTCGGTCTTTTCCTGAGAGGCATAAGTCGAGCCATCATCTTTCAGCACGAAGCGGCAGACGCGATGGCCGCGGAAATCGCAGGTCAGCAGATTGCCGCGCCAGTCTTCGGGAAGGTGCGAACCGCTGAGGATCTCCAGCCCGCAGTGTTTCGGGCTGCCGGGGTTCAGTCCGTGCAGGATGCGCGAGGCACCGACTGCCGTGGGATAGCTGGCCCCGGGGATGCCGTGGGTGATCCCCTCGCCGTTCGCGCCGTCGGTGATAAACGATTGGCCGAAGCGATCGATGTGATGGCCCCAGGAGTTGATGAAGCCGCGGACGAAGACATCGAGTTGCTCGGTCTCGGGCCGATAGCGCCAGATGCCGCCGCCGTTGAGCCGCTTGACGCCGTGCGGCGTTTCGATGTGCGAATGGATGTAGATCGACTGGTTGAAGTAGAGCGCCCCGTCGGGCCCCCAGCGCAGCGTGTGCAGAATGTGGTGCGTATCCTCGGTGCCAAAACCGGAGAGCACGACGCGCGTCTTGTCGGCCTTGCCGCCGGGCTTCGAGGCCGACAGGTGCAGCAGCTCGGTACTGTTGGCGACGTAGGCCCCGCCATCGCCCGGCTCGACGCCGGTGGGGATGAGCAGGCCGTCGGCGAAGACGGTAACTTTGTCGGCCTTGCCTTCCCCCTTGGTGTCTTCGAGGATCAGGATTTTGTCGTTGGCCTTCTCGCCCGGCTTGATGTGCGGATAGATTTCGCTGCACGCCACCCACAGCCGGCCTTGCGGATCGAAGTTCATCTGAATCGGCTTGGCCAGCAGCGGATCGGAAGCATAAAGGTTGACCTCGAATCCCTCGGGCAGGATGAAGGTCTTGCGTTCGATCTCCGGATCGGGATCAACGATCTTGGCGTTCGCCTGGGCGAAGAGTGTGGTGGGGCTGGCGAGTAGAAACAACAGCCCGAAGAGTCGCATATGATCCGCCTCGTGGTGAATGGTCGTTTGTTGTTCGCGTTACTTCTTCCTACGAATCCCGATGTCTTTCAGGGTGTTCGCGGTGAGAAGATTCAGCAACCATTCGTCAAGAATGACCGCGCTCGTTGTGCGGTGAACGATCGATTCGATCGCAGGCGTTACGGCGGAGGCAAACTTGTGGCGAAGCAGCATGGTGAGGCTATCCTTCTTACCTTCGATACGGCCTTCCCGCCTTCCTTCGATGAGTCCTTCCTCCTTGCCCACTTCGCGCAGCGCATCGGCTATTGATTGGCTCACTTCGAGCATCTCCTTCTTAAAGCGGGGGCAGTCGATCGCGTCCACAAGATCATGAACGAGACCGATATCTTCGTACACGTTTCGGAATCGGGTATGGTTTGTTGGCCGCGTCATTTTCTGCTGATCCCTACGTCCTTCAGCGTCTTCGCTTCAAGGATGTTTTGAAGCCAAGTGTCAAGCCGCACGGAATCGGTGGTCTTGAGGATGATCGCCTCGATTCCCGGGGTGACGGCGGGACCGAACTTTCGACGGAGCATCACCGCCAAAGATTCTTGCTTGCCTTCGAGTTTGCCTTCGAGTTTGCCTTCGAGTTTGCCTTCGAGCCTTCCTTCGAGTTTGCCTTGTTCACGCAGCGATTCGGCGATCGTCTGTCCCATGGCTTGAATCTCCCTCCGCAGCGGTGCCGACCGTATCGTCTGAAGGAAATGACGCCCCAGTTCGGCGCGTTCCTGCTCTGTCCTGAAATGATACATCAGTGCCGTCAAGTACGCCAATAGTTCTCTCGTTCGATGCGCTCTCTCATCGAGGGCATCCGTGACCTTTCGGCTGGCCCCCAGCAATAAATCGAAAAAGCGTGACTTGTTCGCGTTTCGCTCCTTCAGCACCTGCAGCACCGTACCGAGGGCGCCGCCCTCGCGCGTCAGGTCCGCGGCCGACTGCGACGGCAGGCTGAGAAACAGCGGCATGATTGACGGAATGAACTCGGCAAACGCTCGGCCGCACGCAACCATCTCGTGAAACGGCGTGGGCGATCGCCAGGGACGTTCGCCAGTGTAGATCACCACCGGCAGTACGGGCTCATAACGCATCCCATCCAGCGGTTGTTCGCCTTCCCGCCAACGCCGTTCCTGCAGACGATAGACGTCCATCATGTACCCCAACGCCCGGGGCACGATGTGTGTTTGATGGGCCGACAGGTGCTCCACGAGTAAATAGACCTTCACCCATTCGGAATCGGTGCCTTCCTTGAACGGCAACCGGATCAGCAGATCGGTCAGACCATGACTGAAGTCGCTGCGGATCAGCGTTTCCGGTTCGATCGTTCGCCGTCCACAATGGAAGTTCCGCGGATCGGGAAGCGTCGGGTGCTGCCTTCTCAGCAGTCGCAGCAGATCCTGAAGGTTGCCGGGGTTCTGCAACAAGAACTTGACCCCGTTCTCCGGGAAGTTGTGAAGCAGCAGTGGCGAGACTGACGGGCGGGGCATGGGCGAGGGGCTCCGAAAGGCGGTTGGCCTGACTGTCCAACCAGTCGATTTTCAAGTGTCAGTGCGTTCCATTTCCCGACGCGCCGATGGACAAATGCTCCGCCATGGGCAGCGGTTCGATGCGATTGATGTGCAGTACGGCAATGGTGTCATACCGTTCCCACAAACCATCGGGAACCTTGCCGAGTGTTGCAACTTTGGCTTCATGCGTACCGACCCAGACAAAGTCGGGATGCAGTACGTCGTATGTCTTGCCATCCGTCATGATCATGCGGAACGGCTTGAATGGATTCTCACGCAGTTCCTGCTTCAGGCCCTGTGGGGACATACTTTGCTCCAATGAATCAATACACGAGGAAGGTTCTACTGCGACAGATTCACTTCTTCTCCGCCGGGACCAACTCATACTTGTGTGTCCGCGGCTTCTTCAACCGGTCAATTTCCGCTTCCGCCTTCTCAATCAGCGGATCGAACTCAGCGATCTCCTTCGCGTTTTTCCCCTGCTCCTTCTTGCGGAAGCCGAACAGGTACGTCTCGTTCTGCGGCCGCCAGCGATAGAAGTAGAGCTTGTTCTTCTCGATGATGGCCTGGCGGAGTTGTTCAATCTTCATCTTTGCATCGGCCGGCGGTGGGCCGGGCAAGTCCGGCAGGCCCAGTGCCCGCCAGACGAATCGAGCCGTACGCGCGTAACCCAGTTCCGTGAGGTGCAGCCCGTTTTCGGTACGATTCGCCGAATCTTCTGTACCCGCCGTCACGAACAGATCGGCGACCGGCAACTGGCGACGTTCTGCAATGGTGCGTACGACGTGCGCGTATCCGTTCAGCCGCTTGTTGGCAGCCGTCGCGTCCGGCAACATCGGAGGGCAACTGATGAACGGTAGCGGCGTCATCAACACAATCCTTGCCTTGGCGGGCTTCAACTCATCCAGCAGTTTTTCATACCCCTTCACGAACTTCGCCAACCCCGCTTCGCCGTCGAATGATTCGTTCTGGCCGTAGCAGATGAATATCACTGTGGGCTTCTCGGCCAGGGTGAGATCGACCATCCGCTTCAATCCCAGCGCAGGGGTGTTGATGTCGAAGCCGAGCCGTGCTTCGCCGTGGACGTTGTCGCCGCTCCAGCCGAGGTTGCGGAACGTGATCTTGCGATCGGGCCAGCGCGAGGTCAGGGCCGTTTCCCAGTAACCGTAACGCTGTTCGCGTTCGATCAGGGTGCTGCCAAGCCAGACGACTTTGTCGCCGTCTTTCAGTTCGAATTCCTCGGCCCGCGCGGGGGCGATGGCGCATGCGAGCAACAGCGACGCGACAATCAGTTTCATGGGAAGGCTCTTGGATCAGTGAAATCGCAGTCGGATCGGGATCAGTTTCGGGCGGGGCACCACATGGCCGATCACACGGCCGTGGCGGTGCAGCATCTGGGCGAAGTTCAATTTCAGGAAGCCGTACAAGCTCGGGTCGGGCCGGCTTTGCAGGTACTCGTGGGCCATCAGGGCCATCTCCTGATCGTACCGTTTCTGGCTGGCCGTGTGAACAGAATAGCGACCGGCATGGCGGCGCAGGTCGCCGTCGAAGCGCGGGCTGATGTGGAACAGTTCGTGGAAGATGGTGACGAACTTATCCTCGAAGTCGCGATTGAGAAAGCGGGGCAGCATGAAGCTGATGATGTAGTAGATCTCGTGGTCGTCAAGGAAGTACTGCTGCACCTGGAACGGGATGCCGCGATGCAGGCGCGTCTGCTCGCCGTTCTGAAAACGCAGCGGGGTCGCCTTGGCCTGCAGGCCATGCAGTCGGCTGTTCTTCGACGGTGCAATCGTGAACAGCATGCGCGAAACGTCGATGTGGCTGAACAGCGGGTGGTTGCGGGCGATGTCCGCACACAGGCGTTTCATCGATTCGGAGAAATGCATCGGCTCGCCGGGCATGCCGCTGTCGATCCACGGCGGGGCTTCCAGCAGCCGGCCGCGGGCGGGGACTATGCGGACCGGCAGCGGTTCGCGCACGCTGTCCCAGCGGAGTTCAAACGGTGGAATTCGAAAGCGCGATCCGACGCGCCGTTGCGCACTTGCCATTCGGCCTCATCCAATGAACATCGCATTCAAGACGGTGGGCATCATGCTAGTTGTCCGTGCGGGGCAGGTCAACGGGGTTCGGGGAAGCCGGGCAAAACCGCTTCAACCGGAATTTCTGCCGGAATTGGTAAATCCGCTGTCATCGGAATGCCGATGAATTCCCAAGAGACAGAATGCCCGTGTGAAGCGGGTTCAGGGGGGTTGTTATGCGAGTTCACTTGGGCACACGCACGCTCGCCTCGGCCGGCATCGCGATGCTACTGGTCGTCAGTACTGGCTGCCAGACTTGGATGGGCGGCATGACGCTGCCTTCGGGTCGGTATCTGGAACACGTCCCGCAGTACTTCCCTTCCGAGCCGGACTTCCCGCTGCAGAAGGAACTGGCTTACCAGGAAGAGACCGCCGGCCTGACAGCCCCCGCCGACCGCGGGCAGGTCGGCCCCGGCGTGGCCCCGGTGCCCAACTTCAACGGCATGCCGAGGCAGTAGGCTTTGCGGGAAGGGATTTCCGCAATCGTCGGCCGTGCCGTGTGAGACAAGGACGTCCCGCCCGCGCGGCCGACTTTTTCGTTTTCACATCGCTTGATTGATGGCCCGGGTGGGAGTTGAACCCACACGCCTTGCGGCACAGGATCCTAAATCCTGCGTGGCTGCCAGTTACACCACCGGGCCGTTGCTTCGCCATTATACTGATGAATTCTCTGATGCCGAGCTGCAGTCGCATTAACCGTTCCGGTAGCCGCGTTCGCCAGAACGCGGGGCGGCAAGCGGAAGCCGCATCCCCTACTGTAGCCGCGTTCGCCAGAACGCGGGGCAGCAAGCGGAAGCCGCATCCCGTGTTCTGGTGAACGCGGCTACGGTTATGCTGCCGAGCTGACACTTGACCAGCGAACGGGGTTCGGCAATCCGCATTGCTGAATGGGGCAAAACTGTTGCCGGTCGGCCGCGTTCCCCTACACTTACCTTTCACGAAACACGCGAGCCTTGCAGGGAGCCAAACGTGGCCGTTCGAATTCGGATGAAGTTGATGGGCCGGAAACATCGCCCGTACTACCGCATTGTCGCCATCGATCATCATCAGCCGCGCGACGGCCGGGTGATCGAGGAACTCGGCACGTACGACCCGATGGTGAAGGATAAGACCAAGCGCGTCACGCTGAAGCCGGACCGCGTCAAGTACTGGCAGAGTGTCGGTGCCTTGGCGTCCGACAAAGTGAGCGTGCTGATCAAGAAGTACAAGCCGGCGGCGGAAGCTGTCCCGGCTGAAGCCGGCTCTGTGGAACCGGCTGACGCGCCTTCGGCCTGAGCCGTTGGGGGAAGCCGATGCGCTTCGATGTGCTGACGCTGTTCCCCGAGATGTTCTCCGGCTATCTGACGCAGAGCATTCTCAAACTCGCCCTGGATCGCGGCCTGGTGTCGATCCACCTGCACGACATCCGCGATTGGGCACCGGGCAAGCACCGCAGTGTGGACGATCGTCCATTCGGCGGCGGTCCCGGAATGGTGCTGATGTGCGAGCCGGTTGTCGCCGCGGTGGAGGCGGTCCGGGCGCTCGACGAGAACCCCGGCCAACTGGTGATGCTGACCCCGGCCGGCGAACGGCTGACCCAGCAGGTCGTCGCCAGCCTGGCCGAGCAGAAACGCCTGCTGTTGATGTGCGGGCGCTATGAAGGGTTTGATGATCGAATCCGCGAAGAGTTGAAGCCTCGCGAGATTTCCATCGGCGACTTTGTCTGCAACGGCGGCGAAGTCCCGGCCATGACGGTGATCGACACGGTGATCCGCCTTGTCCCCGGCGTGTTGGGTGACGAGCAGAGTGCCGTGGATGAATCCCACAGCAAGGCAGGCCGCCTCGAGTATCCGCAGTACACCCGGCCGCGAGAGTTTCGCGGCATGAGCGTGCCTGAAGTGCTGTTGAGCGGGAACCATCCCGCCATCGCCGTCTGGCGAAAACAGCAATCGGACGCACGCAGCCGACAGAATCGAACAGAACCGCCACCGGCGGAGTGAACGGGAGACCCATCCATGCAGAACAAGATCCTTCAAATTCTGGAAGACGGCCAGAAGAAGAGCGACCTGCCCGACATCCAGGTCGGCGACAATGTCGACATCCACCAGCGCATACTCGAAGGCCAGAAGGAACGCCTGCAGGTGTTCAACGGCGTCGTGATCGCGATGAAGAATCGCGGCCTGAGCGCCACCATCACTGTCCGCCGGATCGTGCAGGGCGAAGGTGTCGAGCGCGTCTTTGCCGTGCATTCGCCGAAGATCGCGAAGATCGAAATCAAGCGCACCGGCAAGGTCCGCCGCGCCAAGCTGTACTACCTCCGCAAACGCGTCGGCAAGGCCACACGCCTCAAGGAACGGGTCAACGCTCAGACAAGCAAGAGCAAGAAGCCGGCCGCACCGAAGACCGAGGCACCGGCAACGACCGCGTAATCATCCCGTTCGAGGGGGCCGCGGATGGATGCTGCCCATCCCGAAACACAGTTCACGCGCTTCCCATGGTGGCGGCGCTGGTTCGGCCTGCGGGCCGAGCGAGCGGCCGCCCGTTTTCTGCGCCGGCAGGGACATCGCATTCTCGGCCGCAACCTGGCCGACGCCCGCGGCGAAATCGACCTGCTGACACTTGATGGCCCAACGCTTGTGTTCGTCGAAGTGCGCTCTACGGCCACGCGCGATTTGCAATCGGTAGCCCTGTCCGTGAACTTCGAGAAGCAGCGCAGGCTCACGCAGGCTGCCTTGCGATTCCTGCAACGGCGACGGCTGCGGAACGTCCCCTGGCGGTTCGATGTCATCGTCATCTCCTGGCCCAAAGACCAACGCGTGCCGGAGATCCGCCACTTCCGCAACGCCTTCGAACCCGTCGGCCGCTTTCAGATGCATTCATAGAATGTTCCGTCAGTCGCGATCCGGAGGGTTTCCGTAGGAGAGCGAGTATCCCGTGATTCATATCACACCTGACGCGGCCCCCTACGGAAACCCTTCGGGTCGCGGCTAACGATAGACAACATTCGAGGTCACGTCCGGTGAAATCCGTTGATGAACAACTTGCCCTGATCCGTCGCGGGGCCGACCTGATCGAACCGCTGGGTGAGCTTCGCAAGAAGCTCGAACGCAGCGTTGCTACCGGCAAGCCGCTGCGCATCAAGTACGGCATCGACCCGACCGGAATCGACGTTCACCTTGGGCATACGGTGCCCCTGCGGAAGCTGCGGCTGTTCCAGGAACTGGGACATCAGGCGGTTTTGATCATCGGCAATTACACCGCCTTGGTCGGCGACCCCAGCGGCCGGGACCAGACGCGAGCGCGGCTGACCCCCGAGCAGGTTGAAGCCAACGCGCGCGATTACCTGATCCAGGTCGCCAAGGTCATCGACATCACGAAGACCGAAGTTCGCCCGAACGGCGAATGGTTCAGCAAGTTCAGCTTTCTCGATGTGCTGAGCCTGACGAGCAAGATCACCGTGCAGCGGATTCTCGAACGCGACGACTTCTCGAAGCGGTTCCGTTCGCAACCCGAATCGATCCCGATTTATCTGCATGAATGCCTGTACCCCCTGATGCAGGGGCACGACAGCGTCGAGATCAATGCCGATGTGGAACTGGGCGGCAGCGAGCAACTCTTCAACCTGATGATGGGCCGGCGTCTGCAGGAGGCCGGGGGCCAGGAGCCGCAAGTCTGTTTGACGCTGCCGATTCTGCGCGGGCTCGACGGCCTTCGCCGCATGGGCAAAAGCCTCGGCAACTACGTCGGCGTCGGCGAGGTGGCAGGGCAGCAGTTCGGCAAGGTGATGAGCATTCCCGATTCGCTGCTGCAGGAGTGGTTCGAACTGTTGACTGACACGCCGGCCGATGAAATTCCGCAGTTGATCTCGGCCAACCCCATGGAGGCGAAGAAGCGGCTGGGGGCCGAAATCGTCACGTTCTATCACGGTCCCGCCGCCGCGACCGAGGCTCGCGATCAGTGGGAGAAACAGTTTTCCCGAAAGGAAGATCCGACCGACATCCCTGAGGCGGCGATCAGCCGTCAGGCCGTGCAGGCGAAGGACGGCAAGGCGGTCATCATGCGTGTCGTCACCGCGGCCGGGCTGGTCAAGAGCAACGGCGAATCGAAGAAAAAAATCCAGGAAGGGGCGGTCAGCATCGGACCCGACCGGACGAAGATCACCGACCCGATGGCGGAGATCGACCTGGCTGACGGTTTGATCGTGCGGTTGGGCCGGCATCTGCGCCGGTTGAAGATCATTGACTGATTGCGTTTGACCGGCGGCTGATGGACGTCATATGATGCGCAGGTGCCCATTCACCGTCAGCCGGGGCGTGCAGCCATGATGCGTCATTTCGTTTGTGTTGCGTTGCTTTCCACGGCCATCGGCGGATTCGCCTACTCCCAGGACGATGCAGTCCTGGGCAAGCCGAAATCGGAATGGCTTACGATTCTCGACAATCACGAAAAGACACGGATGCGCAAAGCGGCCGTGCTGGCGCTCGGCATCGTCGGCCCGCAGAAAAAAGATGTGCTGCCCGCGCTGTTGAAGGCGCTCGCCAATGACAAAGATGAAGACGTCCGCCTGCAAGTCGTAACCACGCTGGGGCAACTGAACACGAAGAACACGACGCTGGGGCAACTGAACCTGAAGGACGCCCTGCCGGGGCTGGCCGACGCGGTAAAGGACGACAAATCCGCCGCGGTGCGTGCCGCTGCCGCGACGCTGCTGGGCAATCTGAATGAAGACGCGAACCCGGCCCTCATGGTCTTGTTGAATGCCTGTAAGGATGCAGACCCGACAGTGCGCGCTGCCGCTGCCGAGTCAGTGGGCAAGATCGGACCCGAGGCCGCCAAGACGGCATCCTCGGCGTTGCTGCCACTGCTGAAGGACCCCGAACAATCGGTCCGCTTCAGCGCTGTATTCGCCTACGGTCGACTGGGATCCGACGCAGGGCTGATGATCCCCGACCTGATTCAGGCACTCGAAACTGATGTGGATGCAAGTGTCCGTCGGGAGGCGGCCCGCAGCCTGTTGTTGATGGGTGGCGGATCGTCGATCAAGCTGGTGCTGCCTGCGTTCATGAAGAGCTTGAAGGACGACACGGCGCTGGAAGTTCGTCGGCAGGTGGCACTGAACCTCACGAAGTTCGGCGACCTGCGCACCGTGGCCGGCGACCTGTTCACCGCCTTCGGTACTGAAAAGGACCGCACGATTCGCTTGTTCCTCGTTCGCGCCATTCCGGCCGGGCTTGGCGACACGTTCAAGGATCATGTGAAACAGTACGCCGACCTGATTGTCAAGGAACCCGAGGCCGACGTTCGCCTGGCCCTGATCCAGGAGGTCGGTGCCCGAGGCGTCGGCGCGAAAGAAGCGATCGACGCCCTTCAGGCGGCCCAGAACGACGTGGTCCTGCAGGTCCGCGAAGCGGCCAAGCAGGCGGTCATGGATGTGAAAGGGATCGCACGCAAGGAACCAAAGAAGCCGTAAAGCGGGCGATGTTCGCCAAACTTGCTTGCGGTCCGTCGGAATAGCCTTTAGAATCTTGGTTGGGACCCCCGACCCACCGACCACCCAGCCCCAGCGCTGTCGGCGATTGCCTGCCGTCATCGCGGGACGGACCTCGTTCCATGCCGACCCTTTCGTATCGTGCATTCGCCCGAATCGCAGCATTCTGCGTGCTTTTGGCGGTATCGTCGACTGGTTGCCGCAAGGCCGGTCCCGCGAAGTCGGAAACGTTTGCATTCGCGGACGAAAAGAGCAATCCGGCACCCGCTAAATCGGTCGCCGTCTTGGCCGCTCAAGTGGATGAAAAGTTATTCACTGACAAGATTCAGCCTTTCCTGAAGACGCACTGCCTGACTTGC
>Ga0105048_10004755_pt1 | contig 22040 bp, 17 predicted proteins | sample MAT05_FD_78382 | JGI IMG/M metagenome (GOLD analysis project Ga0105048, IMG submission 78382) | Freshwater microbial communities from Lake Fryxell liftoff mats and glacier meltwater in Antarctica - MAT-05 | ecosystem: Environmental > Aquatic > Freshwater > Ice > Liftoff microbial mat | place...
CGATGACGACAACGATGGGGTGACGGACACGATCATCCTGTCGTTCGGCGGGTCACTCCTCCCCGTCGACCCGAACAAGATCGATAACTGCCAGTTCATCGCCAACACCGATCAGGCGAACAACGAGGGCGACGCGAAGGGCGACGTGTGCGACGAAGACGACGACAACGACGGGGTGACGGACACGATCATCCTGTCGTTCGGTGGGTCACTCCTCCCCGTCGACCCGAACAAGATCGACAACTGCGAGTTTGTCGTCAACTCCGATCAGAAGGACACCGACGGTGACCTCGTCGGCGACGTTTGCGACGACGACGACGACAACGATGGCCTCGCCGACAAGACAGAGGTGAAGCTCGGCACCAACCCGCTGCTCAAGGATACTGACGGCGACAGCATCCCCGACAAGACCGAGGTATGCCCGAGCATCGGGCCATGTGATCTCGCCGCGATCACAACCGCGAATAACTTCGACGGTGACGCGCTGATCGACGCGCTGGATCAGGACAGCGACAACGACGGCCAGCCCGACGCGATGGAGGCCGGCGATCCTGCTGGGATGAAGTTCCCCGCTAACAGTGACAACGATAGCGAGCCCGACTACCGCGACATCGACTCCGATGACGATGGTGTCAAGGACGTGACGGACAACTGCCGGATCACGCCAAACGGCGTGGCGCCGGACAACCAGAAGGACAGCGACAACGACGGCAAGGGCGACGCCTGCGATCCGGACGTCGACACCGACGGGGATGGGGTTTTCAACAACAACGACAACTGCATCAATGTCCCCAATGGTCCAAAGGAGGGCAATAGCCAGCAGAACTCGGGCGGCAGCGCCCTCGGCGACGTCTGTGACAAGGACGACGACGGCGACGGCGTCGACGATGTCGAGTGCCTGCCCGGCCAGACCTGCGACCCCGCGACCTGCGATCCCACCGCCGTTGGGGCCCTCTGCGTGGTGGAGGACAACTGCCACTTCACCCCGAACACCGACCAGCTCGACCAGGACAAGGACGGCCTCGGCAACGCCTGCGACGATGACGACGATAACGACAAAATCCTCGACGTCACGTGCCTGCCGAACGCCACTCCTCCGTGCGATCCGAGCACCTGTGATCCGGTCAAGTCGCCGATGTCCTGCGTTGCAAAGGACAACTGCCCGCTCGTTCCCAATCCCGATCAGAACGCCAACGCTTGCACCGACTCGGACAACGACACGGTGGAGGATATCAAGGACAACTGCCCGACGACGGCCAACACCGACCAGGTTGACCAGGATAAGGACGGCAAGGGCGACGCCTGCGACAACTGCCCGGAAGTCGCCAACACCGACCAGGCCGACATGGACGCCGACGGGGTCGGGAACGCCTGCGACAATTGCCCCGCTAAGGACAACGTCGATCAGGCCGACAAGGACAAGGACGGCGTGGGCAATGTCTGCGACAACTGCGCCGACGACGCGAACAAGGACCAGGTCGACAGCGACGCCAACGGCGTGGGCAACGCCTGCGATATGACGATGGGCACCGGCGGCGCCGACGGCATGGGCGGCAGCGATCCGGACGGGCCTGGGGACAAGCCGACAGGGGGCTGCGGCTGCCGGATCGAAGGTGACGGCGATGCCGGCGGATGCACGGCGCTTCTGCTCCTCGCACTGGGCCTCGTCACGGTAGCCCGACGGCGCCGAGCGGCCTGAGATGTTGCCTCAAACACCGAGGCGCCGCTATGGTCGCGCGATGAGGAGGTTTCCCGCTCTCGTGGCCGTCGCGGCGTCTGCCGCGCTCGTGGCGTGTCCGGCGTACGAGGCGGCGGCGCAAAGCAAGATCGACGGCTTTGCGCTCAACCAGTTCGAGCCGGCCCCCGCAGGCGACGCGTTCTTCGGGGTGCCCTCGGCCGGCGTGGGCGGGCACCTCGTCCCGCGCGTGATGGTGATGTTCGACTACGCGCATCACCCGTTTGGCTTCAGCACCGCCGCGGGGAAGCAGGCGCCGATCATCGCCTCTCAGGGCTTCCTTCGCGTCGACGCCTCCCTCGCGCTCTGGGACCGACTCCAGCTCTCGGTGGATATGCCGTTTGCGCTCGCGCAAAGCGGGCAGAACCCCCCGAGCTCCGCGCTCGATTTTCACCCGCCCACCTCGGCTGCGGTGGGTGATCTGCGCTTTGGCCTGCGGGGGCGCATCGCCGGGGGGGATCGCGATCCGATCCAGCTCGGCCTCGGCAGCTACCTCTTCGTGCCCACCGGATCGACTGATAACTACGACGGCGAAGGCGCGGTGCGTGGCATGTTTCAGGCGCTCCTCGGTGGTCGCGTGGGATCCAACGTGGGCTTCGTGTGGAGCGCGGCCGGCGGGGTCGAGATGCACGGCGGGATTCGCCCTCATCAGCTCGTCTATGGGGGTGGAGTCGGATTGATGCTTGGTGGCGATCTGCTCCAGATCGGACCCGAGCTTTATGGGAGCACCGACCTCGGAGGCGAGCCGCTCACGGCGAATCATGCGAGCGTGGCAGCAAACCTCGATCTCTCGGAGGTGTCGAGAACCAGCCTCGAGCTGCTGGGTGGGGCCAAGCTCCGTGTCCTCGGCGGGCTGGTCTTCGGCGCCGCTGCAGGAGCAGGCACGCTGAACGCCATCGGATCGCCGACGTTTCGTGCCATCGGCACCATCGGCTGGGCGCCCGCCGCCGCGACCGAGAAGCCCGCTGAGGTGGTGGTCGTGCGCGACCGCGACGACGACGGCATCAAGGACGATATCGACGCTTGCCCCGACGAGAAAGGCGAGCTCCAGTCCGATCCAGCGAAAGACGGCTGTCCGCCCGCGGACCGCGACAAGGACAGTGTGCTCGACGTCGACGACGCCTGCCCGACGCTCGAGGGGCTGCGCAACGTCGACGCGACCAAGAACGGTTGTCCGAAGGACAGCGACGACGACGGTATCTTCGATCCGGTCGACGTGTGCCCCCAGGAGAAGGGCGTCGCGAGCGAAGATCCGAAGAAGAACGGCTGCCCGGGGGATCGCGACGCCGACGGCGTCATCGACGCCCTCGACGCCTGCCCCAACACGCCGGGGCCCAAGAGCGCCGACGCGAAGAGCAGCGGTTGCCCGGACGATCCGGACGGCGATGGGATCAAGCTGGCGAACGACGCCTGCCCGAACGAAAAGGGCCCGGGGGATCCCGATCCGAAGCAGAACGGATGCCCCAAGTTTGTCCGCGTCGATCTTGAAAAGGACGAGATCGTCACGAGCACGCAGATCCAGTTCAAGATCAACGGCCGTCGCCGGAGTGAGACGATCTCCCGCGTGTCGGAGGATCTCATGAAAGAGATCCGCGACGTGATCACCCAGCACCCGGAGATCACCAAGATCGAGGTCCAGGGCCACACCGACGACAGCGGCAGGGACGACTACAACCTGGCCCTCTCGCAGGACCGGGCCGACGCGGTACGCCAGTGGCTCGTCGACGCGGGGATCCCCGGCGACAAGCTGGTGGCCAAGGGCTACGGCTACCTCAAGCCGGCCGCCGACAACCGCATCCGCCAGGGTCGGCAAGCGAACCGGCGTGTGGTGTTCGTGATCCTGGAGCGGAAGAAGTAGCCGCGCGCGGCGGCGTCAACGGTGGGGGCCGCTGGATTCACGGCGTCTCTCCCCGTTGACCACGCGCTACGAGGCGCGACGGGTGGAGACGCTCGGAGATGTCAGGTGCGGGAGGTCGCGCGGGCGAACGGGGCTTGCGGAGCGCTGCGCTCGGCGCGGTACGTGGCCGTGGCGACGTAGTGGAGGACGCGCGCGCAATCGAGCGTGGCGCACCGCCCGCGACACGACACCGTGCCCTCGAACTTCTCCTGGTGCGCGTTGAGGGCCGCGAGGATCTCGCGGGTCACGTCGTAGCCGCCGTCTTCGCACTGCGGGTACGAGCACGGGATCTCGAACAGCGCGGGCGCGTGCTCGACGACGACGCGGCGCGTGTACTGCGTGTTGCTGACGCAGCCTTCGGGGCGCGTCTCCCGGATCACGAGGCTGAGAGTCGCGAGGTCAGGGGCCCGCTTGCTCAGCTTCCCGGCGGCGTCCTCGCGCTGAACACGCTGGTCGCGGCGCTCTTCCATCTCTTTGCGGCGGCTCGAAAAACTCATCATGACCCTCCGTCACGTCCCACCATAGCTCGGGGAACCGGACGCCCCGTGACAGAGCGCGCGGGGTCGGGCGGATTCTTCGCCGATGAATGCAGTCTAGCGCACGGGGCCGCTCGGCGCCTGGCAATTCCCTCGGGCCGCGTCGTTCCCGACGGTGTTCAGGAGTGCGTGGATGAGCGGAAAAAACCGTGGAAACGGTCGTGTGTGCAGCGCTAGAAGTCGTAGCGAAAGCTGACGGTCGGCGCGAGCATCAGCACGAACTGACCCATCAAGGGATCGGCCTTGTAGCCGCCGATGCCGCCGGGGCCAGCGTCGAGCTCGATCGTGTCGTCCCACGTTGGTTGCTTGATCGCGACGAGCATCAGCGCTTGCACGCCGGCGCTGAGGTCGATGTGCTCGCCGAGGCGCAGGCCGACGCGGACCTCGGGATCGATGTAGATCGATGTCGCCATCGGGAAGTCGACGACGGGGGAGGCCGTGACCTGGGTGGTGCCCGAGATGAAGGTGCCCTTTCGCTCGTCGCGGAGCTGGCCGACCATGGCGCCGACGCCGAGCCGGAAGAGCACGGGGATCGTGTCGCCAGCGCGGTAGAAGACATCAGCGCCGCCGAGGAAGGCGCTGAGACGGAGCTTGTCGTCGGCGGTGCCGGGCTGGGGCGCGGGCAGGTCGTTCTTGCTGCGGGGGATGAGGTCGGTCGCGCGGCCCGTCACGTTCTGCGTGGCGAGGAGGTAGCCGGCGGCGAGGCCGAAGCCGATGCCGGAGCCGAGCTGGTAGCCGCCGTGAAAGAGGCCCAGCGCGCCGATGCCCATCGGGTGCGAGCAGGCGCCGGTGCAGCCGGCAATGTCGCCGCCGAGCGTGGGCGCGAGGACGAAGCCGAGGCCGGCGTCGAAGACAATCTTCGAGGGCTTCTTCCACACCGCGGCGTTGGGATCGCGCTCGAGCTGAACGGTCACGATCTCGCGGCCGCCACGCTCGATGTTCACCTTGCGCGAGGTGGTGAGGAAGCCCGTGGCGGAGATCTCGATCTGGTGCGGCCCGGCCTTGAGGCGGCCGTACCAGATGCCGTTGCCGACCGGGACCGAGTCGAGCGCAACGCTGGCGTCCGCGGGCGTGGGAAGGACGCGGAGCGCGGACTCGAGCTCGTCGGCGACGAGTGCGAGCGCGGTGATCTGCTGCGATTTGATCTGCGCGGAGGCGGGCTGGGTGCCGAGCTTGCCCTTGCCCTGGAGCAGCACGGTGTGGATGCCGATGGCGAGGACGCCCTCCCACGGCGTCTGGCCGACGACGGCGCCGTCGACGAGCACGTCGAGCGTGCGCCCGCCGCGCTCGGTGACCTTGAGGCGGCCCGAGGCGGTGAGGGCGCGCATCTTCGCTGTGATGCGCGCGGTCTGGCCGCCGGCGACGTCGGCGCGGGCCTCGAAGGGCTCGAAGCCTTCCTTGACGACGCGGACGAGGTGGGTGCCGGCCGAGACGCGGATCGGCGTCACGGGCGGGTACTCGCCGCGAGCCTGGCCGCCGACGACGATCGACGCGCCCGGCTCGGCCCCGGTGATGTCGATGGTGCCGACGCGCTCGCGGAGCTCGGCGATCGCGCGCTGCGCGGTGGCGCGCTCGCCCGGGGGCACGTTGGTAAAATCGCGGAGGAGCGTCTCGAACATGTCGAGCGACTCGTCGAAGCGCTGGAGCTTGCGGAGCGCGACCGCGGCGTTCGTCGTGGCGGCGCGGGTCGGGAAGAGCTCGCGCGAGATCAGGAACTCGGCCAGCGCGGCAGCCCAGGCCTCTTCCTGGAGCAGGCGGAGTCCCTTCTCGAAGTGGCCGCGCGCCTCGGCCTTCGTGGCGTCAGAGGGCGGCGCGGCCTCGCCAGTGTCCTTCGCGGGGGCGGGGGTCGCGGTGGCGGTCGAGGCGGGGGCCGCGGTGGCTGCCGGAGGGGGCGCTGCGGCGGCTCCCGGGGGCGCAGGCTGGGCGTTCACGGCGGGCGCGAGGGCCGCGGGGGCGAGCGCGAGCAACAGCGCCGCGGGTACGGCACGAGCGAACAAAGAGCGAGGCATGCGTCGTTGGCTCCGCGGATCAGCCACGATGGAGATCCCTCGTGGCGTACTACTCGAACTTCTGGACGATCCCGGAGGGAGCCGGGGGCGGGGGCGCGACGCCGGGCGCCGCGGAGGCGGAGGCCTTGGGCAAAGCGCCTCCGAACGTGAGCTCGACCTTGGGGGGCATCGCGCCGGACTCGGTCACGATCACCTCCACCTCGGTCTCCGCCTTGCCCTTGGTGAGCTTGACGCGATGCACGCTCCCCGGGGCGCCGGTGATCTCGAGGATCCCGTTCTTCGCGAGGACGCGCTTGCCTTCGATCTCGGCGACCGCGTCGGGCGGCATGATCACGAGCTTCACCCGCTTGGGGCTCATGTCGACGGGTGGGGGCGCGGCAGGGGCGGCGGCCGGCGGCGCGGTGACCGGCGGCGGCGCAGTGACCGGTGGAGTCGTCGCGAGCTGCTGGACCGGCGCAGCAGGCGGCGGGGGCGTTCGCGTCATGAACGCGTACGTGCCGCCGACGCCGAGGACCGCGACCAGCGCCGCGGCGAGGCCCACGGTGGTCTTCGAGGAGCCGCTCGCGGCCGCCCGCGATTGCGCGAGCGCGGCCTGCGATTGCGCGAGCGCGCCCTGCGATTGCGCGAGCATGGCGGCGTCGTGCGTCGCTACGCCGGACGAGCCCGACTGCGAGAGCGAGCCCATCATCGGCCGCGGGGGCGGCACGCTCACCGCCATGCGCGGCGCGACCTGGGCGCGGGCGGTGTCGTTGAGCGACATGATCATGTCGTCGTTGATCGTCCAGCTGTTGCCGATCAGCGGGCGGATGGCCTGGAACATCTCCATCGCCGACTGGAAGCGCTCGCCGGGGTCCTGCCGCATGCACTTGTGGACGATGGCCGCGACCTCGGGGCTGACCCACGGCGCGTGCTGCTGCACGGGCTGCGGCGTCTCCTGGCAGATCGCGAGGATGAGCTGCCCCAGCGCGGTGATGTGATTCCACGGCGTCTTCCCCGCGAGCGCCTGGTAGAGCACGACGCCAAGCGACCAGAGGTCGGCGCGTGCGTCGATGTCCTTGTTGTTCCCGCGGGCCTGCTCCGGCGACATGTAGAGCGGCGATCCGAGCATGCTCCCCGTGCGGGTGAGCGCGGCCGACTCGGCGTCCTGCGCCTGGTCCATCGTCACCTTGGCGATGCCGAAGTCGAGGAGCTTGACGATGACCTCGCCCGCGTCGCGCTTGGCGAGGAAGAGGTTCGCGGGCTTGATGTCGCGGTGAACGACACCCGCGTCATGCGCCTTCTGCAGCCCGAGGCAAGCCTGAGCGACGATGCGGAGCGCGAGGTCCGGCGCGATCGGGCCGAGGCGCTTGAGGAGGACCGAGACGTCTTCCCCGGAGAGGTACTCCATCACCAGGAAAGGGAGGCCGCTCTCGCGGTCGACGCCGGCGTCGAGCACCTGGGTGATGTGCTGAGTGTCGATCGAGCCCGCCGCGCGCGCCTCGCGCTGGAAGCGGCTGATCAGCATCGCGTCGCGAGTCAAGTCGCCGCTGCTGATGACTTTGACGGCGACGCGTCGCCCCGTAGAAGTGTGCTCCGCTGCATACACGGAGCCCATGGCCCCTGCGCCGAGCAGACGATCAATCCGATACTTGCCGTCGAGAGTGGTGCCTAACACGCCGATCTCGCAACTCTACGGGAGTGCGGATCCGGTAGCAACAGCGGAGCGCGGCGTCCCCTTGGATGGTTCAGGCGCCGAGGATCTGGCCTTCGCGGAGCGCGCGGCCACCCACGAGCTCGGCGGCGCCGAGGGATTTCCGGCCCTCGAGCTGGGCGCGCAGAAGCGAGAGCGAGCCTGTGCCGCAAGCGATCTCGATCCCGCGCTTGCTTGCCTGGATCACTGTCCCCGGCCTGGCCTCGGCGCTCGCTGCGGCGCCTTCCCGGCTCTCGAGGATCTTGAGCGTCTTGCCCTCGATCGTGGTGAAGGCCCCCGGCCATGGCGTCATCCCGCGCACGTGGTCGTGGACAGCGCGCGCGGGCTGGGCGAAGTCGATGCGCCCGTTCTCTTTTTCGAGGATCGGCGCGAGCGTGGCGGCGGCGTTGTCCTGCGGCGCGGCGGTGAGCTCACCGCGGACGATGCGGGGGAGATCCTTGCCGACGAGCTCGGCGGCGAGCTGACCGAGGGCGCTGCCAAGCTCGTCCGCCGTCATCTCCGGCCCGATGGGGAGGGCCGTTTGGGTAAAGACGGGGCCGGTATCCATGCCCTCGTCCATCTGCATCACCGAGATCCCCGTCTCGGTCTCGCCGCGGACGATCGCCCAGGTGATCGGCGCGGCGCCGCGGTACTTCGGGAGGAGGGAGGCGTGGAGGTTGATGCAGCCCCGGCGCGGCGCCCCGAGCACGGCGGGCGGGAGGATGCGGCCGTAGGCGATCACCAGGGCGACGTCGGCGTCCTGCTCGCGCACCCAGGCGGCAAACTCGGGCGTGCGGACCTTGAGCGGCTGGGCGAGGTGGAGGCCGAGCTCGAGGGCGCGGGCCTTCACGGGCGACGCCTTCTGCTCGAGCCCGCGCCCCGAGGGGCGATCCGGCTGGCAGATGACGGCGCGAACGTCGGCAATCTGCGCGAGGGCTTCAAGCGCGGGGACGGCGATGGCGGGGGTTCCGAAGAAGAGGGCGCGCACGGGGCGCTTTCTAGCACCAAGAGCCCCTCGTTGGCGGGGACGACGTGCTCAGGAAGAGGGACGGCCTGCGCGCCGGCTCATCCAGCGTTGTCGCGCCCGGCGAGCAGGAGCGCCTCCGCCAGCATCAGGGCCTCGATCGGCCAGAGCTCCCGTGGTCGCGGCTGCAAGGCGCCCACCTCGCGCAGCGGTCGGCGGGTGAGCACTTGCTCTCGATAGCGCAGCGGTACGGCTTCGCGCCCGTGGACGGCGCCGAGCAGCGCTCCGGCGATCGCGCCGTTGGTGTCGGTGTCGCCGCCGGCCATCACCGTGGCGATGACGCCGTCCTCGAACGTCGCTGCGTGGAGCAGCCGATAGAAGGCGTTCTGGAGCGCGGTTCGCACCCAGCCTTCGTGGTGGGTGAAGCTCGCCGGCAGCTCGTGGCGGGCGCGCTCGAGCGTGGCGATCACGTCGGCGTTGCCGCCGCGCTGCGCTTCGGCGAGGGCGACGGCGTAGGTGGCTTCGGGGCCTTCGCCGGTGGCGATCGCCAAGGCAATGGCCGCCACGAAGGCCGCGCACGCCTCGCGGCAGACGACGTGAGGATGCGTGAGCGCGCTGTCGGCGCGCGCGCGATCAGGGGCGAGGGCCGGCGCGCCAGCGCCGAAGATCCCGAGCGGCGCGATCCGCATCAGCGATCCGTTGGCCTGGCTCTCCTGCTTCGCCGACGCTGCGGCGCGGGCGAGGCGATCGTCGCGCGTGGCGCCGCGCGAGGCCGTCATCAGCGCGGCGCGAGACGATCACGATGGAGCCGTGATCGAGCGTGAGGTCGTCGAGCCGGCGCTCCACTGCGACGCCGTTGCGCGTGATCGGACCGGCGCCTTCGGCCCAGGCGATCAGATCGCCGTCATCGTCGGGGTGCGCGTACGCGTAGACGACGCCGAGCACCGGTACGTCGCCGCGCACCAGGGCGATCGAGACCGAGGCGCCGCGCAGGCCCTTGAGAAACGCGGCGGTGCCGTCGTCGGGATCGACGATCCACCGGTGCGAGGGATCGGCGCCCTCGAGGGGCTCGCCGGTCTCTTCGCCGACGTAGCCGTACGGCGTCGCCGCCAGGAGCGCGCTGCGGATCTGCAGCTCGACCTCGGTGTCGGCGGGCGCCTTGTCGCCGCGACCGCGCGGGCCGCTCGGCTGATGGAGCTCGGCGCGGAAGAGCGCGCCGGCTCTGCGGGCCGCGTCGACGGCGATTCGGAGCGCGGGCGCGCAGCTCATGAAATATCCTTGTTTTCGGCGGCGATCAGGGCTTCTTGTGGCCGTCTTCGTCGAGCGTGCCGGGGTCGGCGCAGCAGCGGAAGCCCGTCTCGTAGAAGGTGAAGCCCGGCTCGTGCGCGTCGTTGGTCCCGCGGCAGCCGGTCCACGGCTTGGCCCAGAAGCCGCCCATGAGCGCGCCCGGGAATTTGCGGCCGCGTCGCGTCGCCACCCACTCCTCGACGTTGCCCATCATGTCGTAGATGCCGAACGTGCTCGAGCACGCGGCGTAGGCGCCGCTGGGCGAGCCCTGCCAGAGGTGCTCGATCTCGCGCGTGGCGCCTTCGCCCTCGCTGTAGAGCTTCTTCACGTCGAAGGCGCGCCACTGCTTGTTGCTGTTGCAGAGCGTGGTGTCGACGCGCCACCCGTAGGCGAGGGGGCGGAGCTCGGGGCCCTCGCAGGCCGTCTCCCACTCTTGCTCGGAGCACGGGCGCTTGCTGCGCTCACCGCACCACTTCTTCGCGGCGTTGAAGGACTTCATCACGAAGGGCTTGGCGCCGCGGAGGTTGGGCGCCTCGAACTGATCCATGCAGACCTTGACGTCGGTGACCGCGCCCTCTTCGGCCGAAATGCCCTCGTGGTACGAGAAGCAGTGCGTGTCCTTGGTGTCGCGGTGCGGGTCGACGCAGAGGTGCTCCATCTCGTCGTAGTGCGGCCCGGTGACGAGGCGCATGTCGCGGGGGCACTCGGCCGAAGGGCCGGGATCGAGCATCGGCGCAGCGGCGACGTGGAGCAGAGTGATCGCCAGAGCGCCGAGGTTGAACAGAGGAGGGAGCACGTCAGGTTCCAGCGGGCGCGGGCTCAGCAGCGGCCGGCGCAGGTGAAGGAGGCGGGACCGGATGAGCGCGGCGAGCGAGGACCTGCCACGCGACGACGGCGCCGGCGCTGAGCAGGGCGAGCGCGAGGAACAGCACCACGAGCCCGAGCTTCGATTTCGGCTTGACGACAGCAGGCGCGACGATCGCCTGCGCCGGAGCGATGCTCTGCGGAGCTGACTGCGGTGCCAAGGTCTGACCCGGCGGCGTAGTCGGGGCCGCGTAGACGCCGCTGCCAAAGCCGGCGCCTGGAGCCGGCGGCGGCGGCGTGGCCGGCGGGCGGACCACGGGGAGCTTGATCTCGCCCGTCGCGAAGGGCGACATCGTCATGTACTCGGTGCCGGCGAGGGCCAGGAGCTTCGATGCGCTCGACGGCGGCAACGTCTCGGCGCGCTGCTGCACGCCGGAGGTCGGCGGCAACGTCTCGGCACGCACCAGCTCGGGGGGCGCGCCCACCGGGGGCTGAGGCGGCGACGAGACCGCCCTGCCCGCCGCGGGTCTCAGCGGCGGCGGCTTCTTCTTCGGGCGCTCTTTCTCCTCGCGCTCCGCGTCGATCTTCTCTTCGAGTTCCTTGAACGTCTCCGGCTTCGCGGCCGTGATGAAGTCGCCGCGCAGCGCCGCCTCGTACCAGGCGATCTGCGCGTCGGAGTTGCGGACGACGAAGGCCGCGAGCGACTGCTGATCGTCGCTGAGGAAGCCCTTCTGCGCCCTCCACGCGTCGAGCCGCGCCTGGATCTCGGCCGCGGAGGAGAAGCGGTCTTCGGGCTTCTTCGCCAGGCATTTTTCGACGATGGCGATGAGCTCGGGGTTGAGCGCGGGGCGGAGGTCCGAGAGCTTCGGCGGCGGGTCGCCGGCGATCTCCATCATCACGTCGAAGGCGGCCTTGGCCATCCACGGTCGGCGGCCGGCGAGGAGCTCGAACATCAGCACGCCGAACGAGAAGATGTCGGCGCGGTTGTCGACCTTCCCGCCGCGCGCCTGCTCGGGCGCCATGTACGAGGGTTTGCCCTTGAGCGTGCCGGTGCGCGTGTGGCTGATCCGCTCTTCGGCCTTGGCGATACCGAAGTCGACGATCTTCACGAGCCCGTCGAAGGCCACGAGCACGTTGCCCGGCGTGAGGTCGCGGTGGACGAGCCCGAGGAGCGCGCCGTCCTCGCTGCGGAGCCCGTGCGCGGCGGTGAGCCCGGCGCAGATCTGCGAGCAGAGGTTGGCGACGGTGCGCTCGGCGAACATCTCCTGGTTCTGCTTCGACTCCTTGAGTAAGCGCGCGAGCGACACGCCCTGCACGAACTCGATCGCCAGGAACATGCCCCTGTCGTCGTCTCCCCAGGCGACGACAGCGACGACGTTGGTGTGATGAAGCGCTGCCGTCAGCCACGCCTCGTCGAGGAACATGGAGACGAACTGCGGGTCGGAGGCGATGTTGGCGTGGAGGCGCTTGACCGCGACGATCTGCCCTTTCAGGCGCCCCTCTTCGACCCGTGCGAGCTCCACCGATCCCATCCCGCCGCGGGCAATTTCGGCCAGGCGGGCGAGCTTCATCGACTCCGCGGGGGGAAGGGGCACGCGGGACATCGGGGGGCATCCTAACCGGGCTACCGCGGCCAACGCCACGGGGGCGTTGTCGGCGCAACGGTCCCCGCCTTGAGTTCGGGGGAAGTGCCGCGGAATCGCCGCCCCGTCGTGGTGTCGGCGCGAAGAAAAGCAAAAATGCAATCGCGTGCTGGCACGCTCGATGCGTAGTGTTTAAGGTCAAGCCCATTCGTCCCCGCCCGGCATGGCCCGTCGCGGGATCAGGCGGAAGTCGACAATCACGTAGTTCGTCAGGAAGCCGAAAAGCTGCCCCGAGGCTCCATCCCGAGCCGACGGGACCCCGGTGTCCCCACCGGAGCCCCACAGGAGACCGCCATGTCCGATAAGAAGAACCCGCCGATGCCGCCCCGCTCCGAAGAGGAGGTTGTCTTCGGCGACGAGCTGCCGGTTCTCCCGATCCGCAACGCCGTGCTGTTCCCCGGCGCGGTCGCGCCGTTCGACGTCGGCCGCGAGAAGTCCGTCGCCCTCGTGGAGGACGTCGACAACCTCCCCGGCCCCGTCATTGCCATCTTCGCCCAGCGCGATCCGTCGACCGACGATCCCGGCGCGGAGGACCTCTACCCGGTCGGCTGCGCGGCGCGGGTGCTCAAGGCCCTCAAGCACAGCTCCGGCAACTACTCGCTCATCCTCCAGGGCGTGACGCGCATCCGGATGGAGCACGTGATCACCCACTCGCCCTACCTCAAGGCGAAGATCAAGCGCCTCGACGAGCCGCAGGTCGAGGACGTGGAGGCCGAGGCCCTGGCGATGAGCCTGCGCGACATCGCCAAGCAGGTGATCCAGCTGATGCCGGAGCTCCCGCGCGAGGCCGCCTCGCTGATCGACTCGATCCAGGCCCCCGGCGCGCTCGCGGATCTCGTCGCGGCCAACCTCGACGCCCCGGTCGAAGAGAAGGCGACGCTGATCGAGACGATCGACATCAAGGATCGCATCCGGAAGGTCCTCCGCCTGCTCACGCGCCAGCTCGAGATCCTGAAGATGCGCGAGCGCATCAACTCCCAGATCAAGGAGGAGATGGGCAAGAACCAGCGCGAGTACGTTCTCCGCCAGCAGCTCAAAGCCATCAAGGAAGAGCTCGGCGAGGACGAAGGCGATCAGGGCGATCTCGACGGCCTCGAGGATCGCATCGCCAAGGCCAACCTGCCCACCGAGGCCGAGACGGTCTCGAAGAAGCAGCTCAAGCGCCTCCGCACGATGCAGGTCGGCTCGGCCGAGTACACCGTCGTGCGCACGTACCTCGACTGGATCCTCGACGTCCCCTGGACGGTGCAGACCCCGGACAACCTCGAGATCGCCGGCGTCCGCAAGGTGCTGGACGAGGACCACTACGGCCTCGAGAAGGTCAAGAAGCGGATCCTCGAGTACCTCGCCGTCCGCAAGCTGAAGCAGGACAAGAAGGGTCCGATCCTCTGCTTGATCGGGCCGCCCGGCGTCGGCAAGACGTCCCTCGGCCGCTCGATCGCCCGCGCGCTCGGCCGCAAATTCCACCGCGTCTCGCTCGGCGGCGTCCACGACGAGGCGGCGATCCGCGGCCACCGTCGCACCTACGTCGGCGCGCTCCCCGGGCAGATCATCCAGGGCATGAAGAAGAGCGGGACGATCAACCCGATCTTCATGATGGATGAGGTCGACAAGATCGGGCACGACTTCCGCGGCGACCCCTCGGCGGCCCTGCTCGAGGTGCTCGATCCCGAGCAGAACAACACCTTCGCCGATCACTACCTCGAGATCCCGTACGACCTCTCGCACGTGATGTTCGTGGCCACGGCCAACGTGGCCGATCCGATCCCGCCCCCGCTCCGCGACCGCATGGAGATCCTCGAGATCCCCGGCTACACGCGGCGCGAGAAGCTGGCGATCGCCCGGCAGCACTTGCTGCCGAAGCAGCTCGGCGAGCACGGGCTGACGCAGGAGCAGCTCGAGATCACCGACAAGGCGCTCGAGCAGATCATCGACTCCTACACGCGCGAGGCCGGCGTTCGCTCGCTCGAGCGGCAGATCGCCGGCGTGATCCGCGGCGTCGCCGTCAAGGTCGCGGAGAACGAGATCCAGACCCGCCGCGTCGACAACGAGGACGACCTCCACGAGTTCCTGGGCGCGCCCAAGTACTCGAGCGAGGTCGCCGAGCGCACCGCCGAGACCGGCGTCGCCACGGGCCTCGCCTGGACGAGCGTTGGCGGCGAGATCCTCTTCATCGAGGCGACCAAGATGTACGGCGCGGGCAAGATGCAGCTCACCGGCCAGCTCGGCGACGTGATGAAGGAGTCGGCCCAGGCCGCGCTCTCGTTCGTGCGCAGCAACGCCTCGCGGTTCGGGATCGCCAAGGACTTCCTCGAGAAGAGCGATCTCCACATCCACATCCCCGCGGGCGGGATGCCGAAGGACGGGCCGAGCGCCGGCGTGACGATGTTCACGGCGCTGATCTCGCTCCTCACCGGCATCAAGGTCCGCCACGACGTGGCGATGACCGGCGAGATCACGCTGCGCGGTCGGGTGCTCCCGATCGGCGGCCTCAAGGAGAAGGTCCTCGCGGCGCACCGCGCGGGGATCAAGCGGATCATCGTCCCGGAGCGCAACCGGGCCGATCTCGAAGAGGTCCCGAAGGAGGTCATCGACGAGCTCCAGTTCTTCTTCGTGAGCCGGATGGAGCAGGTCCTCGAGGCCGCGCTCGAGCACATGCCCGAGCCGACGCCGGCCGTCGAAGAGGCCAAGGACGGCGAGAAGAAGGACGACAAGGCCCTGCTGACGAGCAACTAGCGCCGTCGCGGGACGATTGTTGACGAGAAGGCGCGCTGAAATCCCGATCGGGGTGGGCGCGCCTTTTCGTTTTACTTGCGAGCATTTCGCGAATTGGTAGCCTCGCCCTGAAGACGGAATGAAGCCCTGTCCCAGCTGCCAGTGGATGCTCAAGGACACCGACTCGTCCTGCAATATGTGCGGGGCGTCGGTGGGTGGGGGCGCGCCGCCGCCTCCTCCTGTTCAGGGCGCGCCTGCGCCGCCTCCTCCGATGGCGATGGGGGGCGCTTACGGTGCGTCCGCGCCGGCGAACGCGGGGTATCCAGCGCCGCCTCCGGTCGGGGTCGGCGGCGGCGGTAGGCCTCCGCAGATCGGTGGGTTTGGCGGGGGAGCGCCAGCGCCTCCGCCGGTGATCGGGTTTGGCGGCGGGGGGCCTGCGCCTCCGCCTCCGGTCTCGGGCGGCTACGGGGCCGCGCAACCGCCTCCGGTGTCGGGTGGCTACGGGGCCGCGCAACCGCCGCCGGTGTCGGGTGGCTACGGGGCCGCGCAACCGCCTCCGGTGTCGGGTGGCTATGGGGCCCCGCCGCCGCCTGCCGCCGCCGGTGGCTACGGGGGCGCGCCGCCGATGTCGAGCGGCTACGGTCCGCCGCCGCCGATCCCGCAGGTTTCGGCCGGGACCCCTGTCGCGTTCGCGTCGTCGGGGCCGGCTGAAGTCGCTTTCTCGCCCTCGCCGTGGGCCCGCGCGGCGCCCGCGGCGCCTCCTCCCGGCCCTGCGGCGCCTGCTCCCGGCCCCGCGTCGGCGCCCCCGCAAGCCCCCTCGGGCGGCTTTGGCGGGATGGGCGCAGCCCCGATGGGCGGCGGCGCCCCGCCTGCTGGCATCGGCTTCGGCGCGCCTCCCCCGATGGTCGCGTCGCAGGGCGGGATGGCCGCGCCTCCCCCGATGATGCCCGGCCGCGCCCCGATGGGCGGCGGCGGGGTGGCCCCGCCGCCGGTCTTCGCGCCGCCGCCGATGATGACCCCGGGCTCGCTCTCCGGCCCGCCTCCGGTCGGCTCGCCGATCGGGACCCAGGGTCGGGTGCTCGTCGGCTTCCTGGTCACCTTCCAGAACGATCCTGCGGGGAGCTTCTGGGCGATCCACAGCGGTCGCACCCAGCTCGGTCGCTCCGCGAGCGAGGGCGTCGACATCGCGCTGCAGGACGCGAGCGCGTCGTCACGCCACGCCAGCGTGCACGCCGACTCGGCGACCGGTCAGGCCTTCGTGGAAGACGACAGCTCGCGCAACGGGACCTTCCTCAACGAGCAGCGCCTCTCGCCCGGCGACCGCCGCCAGCTCCGCGACAACGACCGTCTGCGCCTCGGGAGCACGACGTTCGTGGTCAAGCTCCTGGTCTCGTAGCGGAGCGCGCTCAGCTGAGCTGGAAGTCCTCGAGCACGCGGTAAATCTTGTAGCGGTCGCCGTCGCGGCGGAGCCAGAAGATCATCTCGTCGCCGAAGAACCGGTCGGCGCCGGCGTGGGACGTGAGGATCGGGAGGCGGATCACCACGTCGGTCTCGCCCAGGGTTTCCAGGCGGATCGCGGGGTGCGTCGGAGCGTCGATCTCGTCTTCGGCGCGGTAGATTTCGAGCTCGGCCTCGCGGAAGATCGGCTCGCCTGCGAGGCGCGTGTAGTCGAGCCGCCGGAAGCGCTGCTGCCACCAGAGGACGGCGAGGGGCGTCGCCGCGCCGCCCGTGGCGCCGGTGGACGCCGTGGCTTCGCGCGTGAACAAGGCCTCGAGCCCGTCGCTGTCTTCGATCACGATCTTGCGAAAGAGCTCGCTCACGGTGTCGACGGCGCGCTCGGCGCCGAGCGGGGTGCGCAGCGTCACCAGCCGATCCGATGCGTCAGCGCGCTCGCGGGCGCGCGGGGGCGCCCCGGTGGGATCGACAGCCACGCCGTCAGGCTGACGACGGGCCGCGTCGAGCGCGCCGGCCGTCGCGAACTGCGGGCCCCCGGCGCACGCCGTCAGCTGCGAGACCAGCGCGAGCGCCGCGGCGAAAGCGAGCCGCGTCTCAGGATACGTTCTCGATGATCGGCTCATTCGCGCGGGTGAACGTGACGATCGCACGCTCGCGCACCGCGGTCCACCCCTCCGGGATCCGGTCGTCCTCGAAGTCCGAGGCGATCAGCGTGAGGCGGCTCGAGGCGTAGTCGGGGATGCGCATCCGCCCGAGGCCGCCGTCGCCGAAGAGGCGCTCCAGATCGCGCTGGCCCTGGAAGACGTGGTAGGCCATTGCCAGTCCGCCGTTGAGGGCGAGCACGTACTCCGGGCTCGAGAGCATGACGTTGCGCGCCGTCGCGGGCGCGCCCTCTTCCGCGCAGAGCCGGTCGACCAGCGCGATCGTCGAGCGCAGCGCGGCGGCGGCGGTGGGCGCGTCGACCTGGGGGCGGTCGAGCTGGCCGGCGTCGTGGAGGAACGACAGGAACAGGTGGAACACCAGCTCGCTGTCGGTCTCGCCGCGCACGTCGCGCTGGAGGAACTGCGGCAGCGACTCGGCGAGGCGGCCGCGCAGCGTGGCGAACGCTTCCACCGTGCCGGTGTTGGCGAAGAGCCAGGTGCGGTAGCGGAAGGGGTGCGTGTTCTCGGTGCGGAGCGGGCCCACGGTGGCGAGGCGGACCTGCGCGAGCAGCACGTCGGCGCGGATGTCGCGCGTGAGGTCGGTGATCTTGATCTCGGCGCGATCGTCGAGCGGGCGACGCTTCAGCAAGATCTCCCCGCCCTGGTAGAATCCGACGCCCCACCCCGGCGTCACCCCCGGCTTCCTGCGAACGTCGAGCGCCCGCCCTTCGAGCTCGATGACACGGGCGCCGAGGTCCGGACGATTACCGATGAAGCCGACGAGTCGAGCCATGTCGTATCCTCCTCCGCTCGGTCGAGGCCATGCCACGGACCCCGTCCAAGAAGCTTACCTCTTCTTTGGATTCTTGAGCGGCAGGCGGCAAGCCAACTTGAGGGCGTAGGGCGCGCCTACCCGGGAGGATCGGGTCGCTTTCTTAGGGCGATCCGCCCGTGGAGGGCCGAAAAGTTTTCGGGGAGAGGCGCCTGATCCTGCTGACAGGGCGTGGAGGTCCTACCCGAGAGGCCGCAAAGCGACCGCGCGGCGGCCGTGATGTTGGGCGGGCGGCGCTACGGTGAGAGGCGGTTCAGCATCCGCGCGAACGGGATTGTCTCCCGCACATGGGGAAGGCCGCAAATCCAGGCCACAGCGCGCTCGATCCCGAGGCCGAATCCAGCGTGCGGGAAGGTGCCATAGCGCCGCAGATCGAGGTACCACTCGAAGGCCTCCTTCGGCAGCTGGTGGTGCTCGATCGCGCGCTCCAGCGTCTCGAGATCGTCCTCGCGCTGGCCGCCGCCGATGATCTCGCCGTAGCCCTCGGGGGCGAGCACGTCGACGCCGAGGGCGATCAGGGGATTCTCGGGATCCTTCTTCAAGTAGAAGGCTTTGCACTCGGCGGGGTAGCGATGGACCATGACCGGACGGTCGAAGCGGCTCGAGATCACCGTCTCGTCCTCGGCGCCGAAGTCGTCGCCCCAGCGGAACTCGGGGATCTCGGTGCCGTCCTCCTGCTTCTCGCCCTTGGCGCGCTTTTCCGCGCGGTGCTCGTTCAGGATCTTCACCGCGTCGTCGTAGCGGATGCGCGGGAGGGGGCCCTTCACGACCTCGAGCTTCGTCACGTCGCGCTCGAGGATCGCGAGCTCGGGGCGGCGCTTCTCCAGCACGCGGGCGACGATGAACGTCAGGAGGCGCTCGGCGAGATCCATGTCGCCGGCGAGATCCAGGAAGGCGACCTCGGGCTCGACCATCCAGAACTCGGCGAGGTGGCGGCGCGTCTTCGATTTTTCCGCGCGGAACGTGGGGCCGAAGCAGTACGCCTTGCCGAACGCAGCCGCGGCGGACTCCATGTAGAGCTGGCCCGACTGCGTCAGGTAGGCCTTGTCGCCGTGGTACTCCGTCTCGAAGAGCGTGCTCGTCCCCTCGCAGGCGTTGGGGGTGAAGATCGGCGCGTCGACGAGCGTGAAGCCGTCGTCGTCGAAGAAGTCGCGCACCGCCTGGATGATGGTGTGCCGCACGCGCAGGATCGCGTGCTGGCGCTTGGACCGGAACCACAGGTGGCGGTGGTCCATCAGGAAGTCGGTGCCGTGCTCCTTCGGCGAGATCGGGTACTCGCCCGCGGTCGCCGCGATCAGGCGGAAGCCCGTGACGTTGAGCTCGAAGACGCCGGGGCGCTTCGGGTGCTCGCGGACCTCGCCCACGACCTCGATGGTGCTCTCCTGCGTGACCTTGTCGGCGGTCGCGAAGAGCTCCTCGCCGGCGTCGGCCTTGGCCATCACGCACTGGACGATACCGAAGCCGTCGCGCACCTCGAGGAAGTGGAGCTTGCCGCTCGAACGCTTGTTGTAGAGCCAGCCGCGCAGGGTGACGCGCTTGCCAACGTGAGCGCCGATGTGGTCGCTCGCCACGACGGAGACCTCTTCCATGGGCGCCCGATTAGCATGGAACTCCTGACGAGCCCCGCGAAAATCTGCTACTTCCTGGTCCGCCACGATGATCCTGCGCCCCTCCGCCAAAGCGCTCCTCGTTCTCGCGCTCGCGCTCGCCGGCTGCCCCGCCGTGTACCCCGAGCTCGGGACGCGCACCCACACCATCCCGGCTGGCCGACAGCTCGATCCGCCTCCTCCGCCCGACGTGCGGTGGCTGAAGATCGCCTCGGCCGTCGTCCCCGAGAAGACGCGCGGCGGACGTAACTGGTCGGCCAACGGAAAGAGCGATCCTTACGCCAAGCTCTTCGCCAACGGGAAAGAGCTCTTCCGCACCCCGGTGCAGTCGAACACGCTCGCGCCGACCTGGCCGGACGGCCCCCACGGCAACTTCAAGCTCGGCGCCCAGGACAAGCTCCGCGTCGAGGTGTGGGACTCGAACCCGATCAACGACAAACCGATCTGCGTGCACGACCTCGGCCACGTCGGCGAGGACGCCCTGCTCGAGCGGCGCCTCCGCATCACCTGCGACGGCGGCGGCGACGTGGTCATCCTCTACGAAGAGGCGCACGCGGTGCAGGGCGCGGGCCTCTGGTACGAGCTCCGCGCCGACGCGGCCGGCGTCACGCGCCTGCTCGACGGCAGCCCCGCGCAGCGCGCCGGCCTCGAGCCCGGCGACGACCTCCTCGAGATCGGCGGCCGCAAGGTCGCGACGATGACGGCCGACGAGGTCAAGAGCGCGATGAACGCCATCCCGTTCGCGGGCCTGCCGCTCCTCGTCAAGCACAAGGAGGGCGCGGTCCTGACGCTGACCCTCAAGGAGGGTCCGATTTACCCGCTCTACGATCAGTTCGGCTCGATCGAGTAACGGCCACGATCGGTGAAGATCACCCCTTTCGGCCTCAGCACCGAGGAAATCAGGGGCGAGCTCGCGCCGCTCCGCAACGATTTCTCCATCGCTGTCTGTCGCGCCAAGAACCCTTTCAACATCGGCGCGATCATCCGCGTCGCCCACTCGTTCCTGGTGCGCGAGATCTTCCTCATCGGCACCGAGCCCTTCTACGAGCGCGCGGCGATGGGGATGCAGAAGTACGAGACCATCGTCGAGTGCGCGGACGAGGCGGCGTTCCTCGCTGCCACGGCGGGGCGCCCGCTCGTCGGCGTGGAGCGGGATCACGCGCGGACCACGATCTGGGAGGCGCCCGCGCCTTCGGGGCTTGTTTATCTCTTCGGCAGCGAGAACGATGGCCTCCCCGGCTCGTTGCTCGAGGCATGCACCACCATCGTGGCGATCCCCATGTATGGCATCAATCACTCGTACCCGGTGGCGATCGCCGCAGGGATGGTGCTGTGCGAGTGGGCGCGGCGAAAGGATCCGCGCGGACAAGGACACGAAACGACCTGACCAGGGCCTGGCTGCGCGCTCCTTTTTCCGTCGCCGTCGCGGGGCGAGCGGGTACTATGAAAGCATTCTTAAGCAGGAGATCAGGCCCCCCATGAAGCACCAAGTCCGTCCGAGCATCGCTTCCGTAATGGCCCCTTTCCTCGTGCTGACGCTCGTTGCCGGCGGCTGCGGAGAGGCGTTCAGCGACGGCGGCGCGGGGGGCGGCGGCGGTGGGACGACGTTGGCCTCCTCGACCGGCGCCGACGGCGTGACGTCCGCGACGTCGAGCGCGAGCACTGGACCGGGCGGGCCTGCCTGCATCTGGAACTCGATGGCGAGCCCTGTCCCTCAATGCATGGCCGGCCTCTATTGCAACGATCCCACGTGCGGCGCGGGCGAGGGGGCGTGCGCTTTGCTGCCGCAACCTCCGAGTCCGTCGCGGTTCAAGCCCTTTTGCGGCTGTGATGGCGTCACGTACATGAACGCCGGTTATGCGGCGAGCAAGAAGATGTCTGGGAAGCCGGGCTACTGCCCGGCGCCGGGCGACGAGACGGTCTGCCTCAACGCGGGGGGGATTTTCGTGGAGCACAGCGCCGAGGACATGTGCGGCGAGAACAAGAAAATCTGCCTGGCCACCCCTTATAATATCAAGTGCGGCGACGGCGCCCTGGTGCAGGCGCGGAGCTGCACCGGTGACTGCGTGTCGCTTTGCGACCTCATCAAGGCGAAAAAGGGCTTCGGCGATCAGACCGCCTGCAACTGAGAGCCTGAGCAGGAATCGTCACACACGGCACGCCGTAGTCTGGCCTACACGGTGCTCCCTTTGGCGTCTCGCCGCCTCGCCGTCGGGGATGCACCTAGCACCAAACGTTCCGGAGCC
>Ga0105048_10004756_pt1 | contig 22038 bp, 20 predicted proteins | sample MAT05_FD_78382 | JGI IMG/M metagenome (GOLD analysis project Ga0105048, IMG submission 78382) | Freshwater microbial communities from Lake Fryxell liftoff mats and glacier meltwater in Antarctica - MAT-05 | ecosystem: Environmental > Aquatic > Freshwater > Ice > Liftoff microbial mat | place...
TATTCTATGCCTTTGCACTGCAATGCATGAGTACCATTGCTGTTGTTAATCGTGAAACCAAAAGTTTAAAATGGGTTACTTCACAATTTGTTTTCATGTCTGCGCTGGCCTACGCATCTGCATTTATTGCTTACCAGCTTCTTTCATAGGCCATTTTCAAGGTTACGTCTGTAAAATTTTCCGTCCGTCTAAAACCAATACCAATATTTTGGGATTCGATAAATTTATTACACATTTACAAAAAAAATTTAAATGAGTTTGCGTTTCCTATTGAGCTCTCTAATGGCTACATTATTTATATCAGCTTGCCATCCTGCAAAAAAAACCATCACCACGCCTGCTGAACCCGTTGTAATCGCGCCTCAGATTAAAGACACCTCGACAGCCGTATTAGTGGAGCCTGTTAAGCCAGAAATATACCGGGGATCTGCGGCTATTACGACAGACCTCATCCATAGCGAATTGGAAGTAAGATTCGACTGGGAAAAATGTGAACTTATAGGCGAAGCCAGCCTCCAATTAAAACCGCACTTCTACCCCACCGCAAAACTATTCTTGCATGCGCGTGGCATGGAAATTAAAAGTGTGGATGTATATGAGGAGGCGTCGGTAACTGAAAAAGAACAAGTGGGCAAAAATGTAAAGGAAAAAGTAGTCGAAGTATGGAATGCTTTTCTGGCTTCTTCTTTTAAATATGAAAACGACAGCTTAAAAATCAATCTGGGCAGAACCTTCACGCGCAAGGAAAATTACTTTGTTGTAGTAAAGTACATCGCAAAACCCAACGGATTAAAAGCCGGCGGCAGCAATGCCATTACAGATGATAAAGGATTGTACTTTATTAATCCAACTGGGGAAAATACGCTAAAAATGCCGCAAATCTGGACGCAGGGCGAAACACAATCCAGCTCAGCTTGGTTCCCAACCATCGACAATCCCAATACAAAAATGCTGCAAGACATTCACATAACGGTAAATGACAAATACACAACACTTTCGAATGGATTACTGGTGGATTCAAAAAAAAATGAAGATGGCAGCCGCACCGACCATTGGAAAATGAGCCTTCCGCATTCGCCCTATCTGGCAATGATGGCTGTTGGAGAATACAAGAAAGTGACTGACTCCCCCTGGAATGGCAAAGAAATCAGTTATTATGTTGAAAAAGAATATGAGCCCTACGCAAAAGCAATATTCGGCGATACCAAAGAAATGATCGAATTTTTTTCTTCAGTACTCGGCGTGCCCTACCCCTGGCAAAAATATGCACAGATCGTAGTGCGCGACTATGTGAGCGGGGCAATGGAAAACACAAGTGCCACTTTACACGGCGACTTTATGGTATATCAAACACCGCGCGAAATGATTGACGGTAAAAAAGGAAATTCTGTAATTGCTCATGAGTTGTTTCATCAATGGTTCGGTGACCTCGCAACAAGTGAAAGTTGGAGCAACCTGCCTTTAAATGAAAGTTTTGCCACCTACGGCGAATACCTTTGGGACGAGCACAAGAACGGGCGCGAAGCAGCAGATTACCACCATTACCAAAGCAAACAGGGTTACATGGCCTCAAAAAAAGAAGTGAACCTTATTCGCTTTAACTACGAAGATAAAGAAGACATGTTCGATGGTTTTAGTTATAACAAAGGTGGACAGGTATTGCATATGTTACGCAAAGTTGTGGGTGACGAAGCTTTTTTCGCCTCACTCAAAAAATATCTCGAAACCAATAAATTCAAAGCCACCGAGATCCACCATCTACGCCTGGCATTTGAAGATGTTACAGGACAAGATATGAACTGGTTTTTTAATCAATGGTTTTTAAACAAAGGACGACCAAAAATTAAAATCAGTAAAGTATACAATTCGGTTGGAAATACCGTTGAATTTACCGTAGAGCAGACACAGGACTTTAAAAATGTGCCTCTTTACGAATTACCGCTCGAGGTGGATGTTTATAACGATGGCACGGCCGAAAGAACTCACATTGTTATCAAAGAACAAAAACAAACTTTTACACTAACGGCCTATGGTGTGCCGCAGCTTGTAAATTTCGATGCCGAAAGACAATTGTTGTGCGACATTGATTACCAAAAGACTAATGAAGAGTATTTGTTTCAATATAAAGTGGCACCTTTGTTTGAAGATCGGCTCGAAGCATTAATGAAGCTTGAAGCAAAGATCTCTGATTCTACAGTATGCAACTTGTTTAAAAACGCCGCCAAAAACGATAAGTATTTCGCTTTGAGAAATTACGCTATCGATAAACTTGGTGGCATAATTTCATCTGATAAACCCGCATTTAAAATACTTTTGACGGACATATTTACTACCGAAATAAATACAAGAACAAGAGCCAAGGCGCTTGCATTACTTAATAAAAACTACGGTGATGATCCTGAAATTAAAGCGCTTAACGAAAAAGCCCTAGCCGAACAATCTTACGCTATAAGTGGGGAAGCGTTACAAGCCTTTTCTAAGAATAATCCTACGCTTGCTATGCAAAAAGCAAAGCTTTTTGAAAACGAAACTGGGAAAGATGTTTTATTTCCGGTTGCCCAAATTTATGCAACGCAAGGCAACGATGAGCAGCTCCCGTTTTTCCGTCATGCAGCAAAATATGTCAATGGCTTTGAAATGATGACCTTTTATAATTTATATGCGAAAACGGCTCTACGCGCTTCGGCATCGGGAGCTATTAAAGCGGCCAAAGATATAGCGATGATGGGCAAAGGTGCTAGCAAATTCATTAAATACGGAGCCGTAAAAAGTATAAAAGATTTAGTTTCTGCTTGGGACACCAAAGAAAAAACTTTGCAGTCAGCAATCGCACAGGCGAAGACTGAGAACAAAGATGTTTCAAGCCAGGAGAAAGAATTAGCATCAGTTTTAGAAACAAAAACCACGCTTACACAAATTTACGAAGGTTTAAAATAAACAAGGCGTGTAAATAAACCCGTTTATTTAGAAAATTTTAAACATGAAATACATAAATTTTGTTCTGTTTTTACTCCTATTTACAAAATGCGAAAATAATTCAGTCAATAGCCAGGAGCTCGAGCAAATAGCAGTAGACTTTAATAAAAAAGGACCGCGCATGATCGATAGCGAAACCAGGATCGAAAACATACAAATAAAAGGAACTAATACCGTTGTTTATAACTATACATTGGTTAATTTGCTTTATGAAAATGTTGACACCACCGAGTTCAAAAACTTGTTACGCCCCGGAATTATTAGCGTAATCAAGGTAAGTCCCGAAATGAAAAAATTAAAAGACCAAAAAGCAAATTTTGAGTATTGTTACAGCGACAAAAAGCATCACTTAATTTATAATTTTAAGATCTCCTGTAAAGACTATCAATAAAAATTTCGGTGAGCTTCTTTGTTCATATTTTAGCAAGCATACAACGTAACAAAAATATTTTTATCCCCTGTAAAACCTTTAAATTTGGTTGAACGCGATTTTATGGCAACTACAGAACTTGAAAAAATCCTTTTCCTAGATATAGAAACAGTACCTGTTGTTTACCAGTATAAAGATCTCGACGAGTCCTCACGAGACTTATGGAACAAAAAATGGCAGTTTAATAAGGAGATCATGCCCGAGCATCAGTATAATAAAGCAGGCATTTATGCTGAGTTTGCAAAAGTAATTGTAATCGGTTTGGGTTACTATAATCAGGGAAAATTCCGGGTAAAAACAATTGCTTCGGCCAACGAATTGCAGGTTTTAAATCAGTTTTCAGTGCTTTTAAAACAGTATTTTAATACTTCCACACATAGGCTCTGTGCCCATAATGGCAAAGAATTCGACTTCCCGTTTTTGTGCCGTCGCTTTCTTATCAACAACCTTCCACTTCCAAAAACGCTGCAAATACAAGGCTTACGTCCGTGGGAAATAAAACACATCGATACCATGGAGCTTTGGAAATTTGGTGACGTGAAAAATTTTAGTTCTTTGAATCTACTCGCCCATGTGTTGGGAATTCCTTCACCCAAAGACGATATGGACGGAAGTATGGTTGGTAAAGCCTTTTATGAAGATAACGCGCTCGAAAAAATAGAAAAATATTGTAAAAAAGATGTGATCACGCTTGCGCGACTCTTCAACCGTTTCGCGGGCACAGGAAATTTAAACGAAGAAGACATTATTTTTGTGTAAATTCGACCAAAAAATAACTCTAACACGTTTGTTAAATGTCCACTTCTCCAACGATAGCTATTATTGGCAGCGGCAGTTGGGCCACGGCACTCGCTAAGTTGTTCCTTAACAGCACCAACCATCTAAACTGGTATATACGTAAGCAAGAAGATGTAGATTATTTTAAAGAGTACAAAACAAACGCACATTATTTAAGCTCTGTTGAATTCGACATCAAAAAAATCTCTTTTTACACGTCGGTGGCCGAATGTATCCAAAATTCAGATTATTTAATTTTAGCCATACCTTCTGCGTTCTTACACGGCTCTTTTTTTGGCCTTAACAAAAAGACGTTTGCAAATAAAATAGTTTTCTCTGCAATAAAAGGCATTGTACCTCAGCACAATCTGATTGTTGGTGAGTACCTCAATAAAATTTACGACATTCCTCTTCAAAATATTGGCGTAATAACGGGGCCTTGTCACGCCGAAGAAGTAGCACTCGAAAAATTAAGTTATCTTACAATCGCTTCGATAAATACAAATTATGCGCAGGTTATCAGCGATCTTTTAAATTGCCGGTATTTAAAGTCGGCGGTTAGCGATGATATTTATGGTACAGAATATTCAGCCGTGCTTAAAAACGTGATTGCTGTAGCCGGCGGTATGTGCCATGCTCTGGGCTACGGCGACAATTTTTTAGCCGTATTGGTAAGTAATGCAATTCAGGAAATAAAGCGTTTTGTTGATGCGGTGCACCCTATTGACCGCGACATTAACGCGTCGGCCTACCTAGGAGATCTTTTGGTAACAGCCTATTCGCAGTTTAGCAGAAATAGAATGTTTGGCACCATGCTTGGTAAAGGCTACAGCGTTAAACAGGCGCAGCTTGAAATGAATATGGTTGCCGAAGGGTACTATGCGGTTAAATGTGTTTACGAAATAAATATAAATCAAAAAGTGCACATGCCGATTACAACAGCCGTTTACAATATTATTTACCAAAACAGTAATGTACGCAAGGAAATAAATGACCTGTCTAATCTATTATCTTAGTTTGTTGTGAGAAATCTGGCACTTTTTATCTCAGTTGTTTTTCATCCGCTCCTCATGTGTAGCTATGGCTGCGTGCTTTTGTTCTTTGGTATTCAAAACACCATGTTTGATTACCTTACAACTTTTCAAGTGAAATGCCGCATTTTGTTGATCGTCTTTATGTTTACGTTTATTTTCCCTGTCGTGAATATTTTAATTTTATATTCCCTTAAACGTATTCCAGCAATAACGCTATCCAATCAGCGCGACCGCACTTTTCCTTATCTGGTTACTGCTTTATTTTATTTCGGCCTTTTTTACCTGATGTTGGACATGAATATCTGGACAATATTAAAAATATCAGTGATTGGAGCCGGCTTCGCGATTTTAATGACGGCACTCGTTAATTTGAAGTTTAAAATCAGTGCGCACATGGTGGGTATTGGAGGCCTACTCGGCGTATTGCTTTGCGTTTCCTACCTGATTAAATTCGATATGACGCCATTTTATATCCTTGTGATTATACTGGCCGGTTTGCTGGGGTTCGCAAGATTAAAGCTTGAAGAACACAAACCTTACCAAATCTACAGCGGTTTTTTAATGGGTTTAGTCGCACAAGTGGTTATGTTTTTCTTACTACAAAAAATAGTCTATACCTAATTAATTTGATGTGAATTTAGTTACAGGAGCCACAGGGATATTAGGAAGTCACGTTCTACTTGAATTACTACTCAACGAAGAACCGGTTGTGGCCTGCAAACGGCTAACCAGCGATATTAAACAAGTAGAAAAACTTTTTTCTTATTATATCGCTGATTCCAAAGAGTTATTTTCCAAGATCAAATGGGTGGATGTTGATGTTCGGGATATTTTTTCGATTGAAGAAGCACTCGAAGGCATAACTAACGTTTATCATTGTGCGGGTTTTGTTTCGTTTAATAAAAGAGACAAACAAAAACTCACCGACATTAACGAAAAAGGCACCGCAAATGTTGTAAATGCCTGTTTAAATAAAAAGATAAACGCCTTGTGTCACGTGAGTTCAATTGGAGCAATCAATAATTCAGATTATGCTTTACCTCTAAACGAGGGGATATTCTGGAAAACATCGGGTAAAGAAAGCGACTATGCCATAAGTAAGTACAACGGTGAACGTGAGGTTTGGCGGGGCATGGAAGAAGGATTAAACGTGGTGATTGTAAATCCAGGATTTATATTATCGCCCGGCTTTTGGAAACAAAGTAGTTCGCGTTTGATTGATGCTTGCTACAAAGGAAATAAGTTTTATACCGATGGCACAACGGGATATATCGCCGCGAGAGATGTTGCTAAAATAATGCTAATGTTAGTCAAAAAAAATAACTTTAGAAACCGTTATATTCTTGTTGAAAATAACTACAACTTTAAGCATATATTCAAATGCATCCATACCGGTTTGAAAAAACCTGTGCCTGTCATTAAGGTATCAAAACCTCTCATGCAGATAGCTGGTTTTATTAGTTCATTTGTTTCATTCTTTACCAACAGAGGCCCCAGAATAAATGAAGCCTTAATCAATTCGGCTTTTAATCAACAAACTTACTCAAACAAAAAAATAAAAGAAACCTTAAATTTTGATTTTAACCCTGTAGATCAGGCAATAAGGCAGATTTGCAAGCACTATTTATTTGAGAAATTACAGGGTCGTTCAAGTTCTTAGCTTTCAATTCTTTAAATTTTAGATTTGTCAACAAAATTTTGGTTTTTGTAAGTTATTTATATACTTTAGTCTAATAATTAACATTTATGCACATTGCGATTGCGGGGAATATAGGATCGGGAAAAACAACATTAACATCATTATTGGCAAAGCACTACAAATGGCACGCACACTATGAGGACGCAGATGATAATCCCTATTTAAATGATTTTTATGAAGACATGCAGCGCTGGTCTTTTAATTTACAGGTGTACTTTTTAAATAATAGGTTTAACCAAATTTTAGACATTAGAAAAGGTAAACACACGGTAGTTCAGGATCGGACGATATACGAAGATGCGTATATTTTTGCGCCTAATCTGCATGCAATGGGCTTAATGACCTCTCGCGATTACGATAACTATTTCGCATTATTTAAATTGATGGAAAGCCTCGTAAAAGCGCCTGATCTAATCATCTATTTAAGGGCAAGTGTTCCCACGCTTGTGAAACAAATACAAAAACGAGGGCGTGATTACGAAAATAGTATTCGTTTAGATTATTTAAAACGTCTCAATGAACGTTACGAAGCCTGGAATTCATCTTATGAATCGGGTAAAATATTAATTGTTGATGTTGACGATGTGAATTTTAGCGAAAACAAGGAAGATTTAGGGAAAGTGATACGAATGATTGACGCCGAATTGAACGGTCTTTTTAAATAGTTGGCAGTGAAAGTAAATAAAGACGCCGAATTTTTTGATCTGCATTTTTCGAAGCAGGTCGAACATGTGGATGGCATGGGGCAATTGATCCTAGCCTACGACGGCGTATTGAATTCTGAAACCATTTCAAAGCTCGAAACAGAAATCGAGAGCATGATCATTGACAAAGCATTGCCGAAAACGGTAGTGAAAAAAGTTTTCTTTATTTCAATCGAATCTCTTCAGAATATGTTTATACATGGCCATAAAGACGACAATGGCGCAAAACATAATTTTTTTATTTTATACATAACCGGTAAAACTGTTAAAATTTTAGCGGCAAATCTCGTGAATAATTCAGCCATTGACTCATTAAAAAAAGATATTGCTACGATCAACAATTTCGAAGAACCTCCAGCGTTGAAAGCATACTACCTTGAGCACCTAGAAAAAAATGAACTGAGCGATAAAGGTGGCGCTGGGCTTGGCTTTATCACCATTGCTATGAAAAGTGGTAACAAGCTTAGTATTAGCTTTGAAGAAATTAACGACAAACGCTCCATGTTTATGATGGAAGTAACAATTAACGCTGAGTAACAGCAGAAATGGCTCTTTCAAAGCCCACTATTCTTTTCCTTGCCTCCTGGTATCCGAGCCCGATCAAAAAAAGTCATGGCATTTTTATTCGAAACCATGCCTTAGCTTTAAGTAATTTTTGTAATGTAATTATAGCGTACGCATACTCCGACAATACTGCCAAAGGGTTTGAACTTACGAAAAACAAAGTAAACGAACATTTTGAAGAATGGCTCGTTGTGTATAAAAAAACTTCTTCTACAACACCGGTATTTTCCAGATTGCTTAAATATTTAAACTTTAAAAAAGCTTATAAACTACTCGGAGAAGAATTATCTGCCGAACATATAAACGTAAAAGCGATTCAGATAAACACTGTATACCCAGCCGCCATGGCATTGCAGTGTTTTTTAAAAAAATGGCAAGTACCTTTTACGGTGTTAGAGCATTGGACAGGCTACCTACCCGAAGATGGAAACTATAAAGGGGCTTTGCTCAAATACTATACAAGGAAAACCATCGCTAAGGCAGCCAAAATTTTTCACGTTTCTGAAAAACAAAAATTAGCAATGCTTTCACATCAGCTTTTTGGAAATTACGAACTGATTTATAACGTTGTTGACACTTCCATTTTTAATACTAAACAAAAAACTCGTCCGGCTAAGCCTCTATTCCTGCACGTTTCGTCGCTTGATGATGCTCAGAAAAACATAACAGGAATTCTAAACGCGATTGCTGCACTTCAAAAAAAAGACCTTGTGTTTGATTTTATATTTATTGGCGGAGATAAAGATCTAATAATAAAACACACGAACTACCTCAACCAACTAAAGCTTAAAGATGTGGCTTTTATTGGACCTAAAACACAAGGTGAAATCGGCGATTACATGCAACGATCAACAGCGCTGGTTTTATTCAGTAACTACGAAAATATGCCGGTTGTTGTTTTAGAAGCCCTAGCGTGTGGACTCCCGGTAATTTCGAGCAATACGGGTCATCTTACATCTATTGTAAGACCTGAATTCGGCAAGCTATTTTCAATAGGCGACGAAAAAGAACTTGCAAAAAATATAAATGAAATACTGCTCGGTACTTCACATTTTGATGCCAGAAAAATGAATACATTTATCGTATCGAGAGCGGCTGCAACTATTGTAGGAAAACAGCTTTACGACTTTTACAAATCTTTAATCGAGGCCTGAACAAATTTTGTAAGTTCTACAAACTGCGCAACTGAAAGTTGTTCGGGTCGTTTATCCAAAAGCGGGTGACGATTCTCGTTATCATTAAACAATGTCCTTATTGAGTTCCGTATCGTTTTACGTCGCTGGTTAAAAGTTGTCTTAATCACTTTTTTAAAAAGCACCTCGTCGCAATCTAACTTTTTTACATTGTTACGAGTTAAACGAATTACCGCACTCTTCACTTTTGGTGGTGGGTTAAAAACGTTCTCATTTACTGTAAATAGATATTCGATGTCGTAAAAAGCCTGAAGTAAAACGCTTAAAATGCCATATACTTTTGAACCTGGTTTTTCCGCAATCCGCAATGCCACTTCTCTCTGGAACATACCTACCACAATATCTACCTGCTCTTTGTTTTCTAAAACGTTAAACATGATTTGGCTCGAAATATTATAAGGGAAATTTCCTATTAAGTTATATTTATCACCCGATAACTTTAAAAGATCGGTATTTAAAAAATCTGCGAGCAATATCTTATCCTTTTTTTCGGGATACTTATTCTTTAGATATTCCACCGATTCAGTATCCACGTCCAGCGCAACATATTTTTCAATATCATTAATAAGGAACTGTGTAAGTACCCCTGTACCAGGCCCCACTTCAACAATGGCTGTCGTGTTATCTTTATCTAGCAAGGCATCAACGATATTTTTAGCGATCGATTCATCGGTTAGAAAATGCTGACCTAAATGTTTTTTTGCCCTCACCGGTTGATGTGTCATGTAGTCGCGTTATTAGTTTCCAAGAGCCATTAAATAGGTTTTAATCAACTCATCGAGGTCGCCGTCAAGCACAGCCTCAGCATTGGTTATTTTTAATTCTGTTCGGTGGTCATTTATCATTTTATAAGGATGTAAAACATAACTTCTAATCTGCGAACCCCACTCAATCTTCATTTTACCGTCTTCTACTGCGCGTTTGCTTTCATTACGCTTTCGCATTTCGAGTTCATAAAGCTGCGACCGTAACATTTGCATGGCCATCGCTCGGTTGCCTAATTGAGAGCGCTCTACCTGGCAAACAACAACAATTCCTGACGGCTTATGGGTAAGTTGTACTTTGCTTTCCACTTTATTTACATTTTGGCCACCAGCACCCCCACTGCGGGAAGTAGATATCTCAATATCCGCTGGCTTGATGTCAATTTCGATAGTCTCGTCAACAACGGGGTACACGTAAACGGAAGCAAAGCTTGTATGTCGTTTAGCATTCGAATCAAAAGGACTAATGCGCACCAAACGGTGAACGCCGTTTTCGCCTTTCAAAAACCCGTAGGCAAATTCACCTTCAATTTCAAGAGAAATCGATTTTATTCCCGCTACATCACCGGCGTTATAATCAAGTTCTTTTATTTTAAAGTCTTGCTTTTCGGCCCACATCATATACATGCGCATAAGCATACTGGCCCAGTCGCAACTTTCAGTGCCACCCGCACCAGCGTTTATTTGCAAAATACAACTAAGCCGGTCTTCTTCGCCGCGCAACATGTTTTTAAATTCGATCTCCTCTAACCTTTTACAGGCATTTACGAATTCTTGTTGCACCTCGGCCTCGGTGGCGTCGCCACTTTTGTAAAAATCGTACAAAGTATTAAGATCGTCCATCTGCCGCAATAAAGCATCGTATGCACTTGTCCAGTTTTTTACCTGCTTGACTTCATTTAAGATTTTTTCTGCTTTTTTGGAATCGCTCCAAAAATCGGGATCGAGTGTTTTTTCTTCTAACAGCTCAAGATCGTGTTTCTTGCTATCATAGTCAAAGAAACCCCCTCAAGGCGCCGCTGCGATCGTTTAAGTCTTTTAATTGCTCGTTTGTAAACATGGGGTAAAGATAAATAAAATTACGAGATTGCCTTTTTAAACGGCCAGAAATAAATATAAGGCAGAATCATTATCAGGCCAAACTCAAAAAGTCCCATCACTAATGCAATGTAAAGGTGCATCATTAGCCCAATTAAGATAAATAGTTTCTTTATCTTTTTAAACCACACCAACAAAGGAAAGCTTATTTGATAAAAAATAATCAGATAGTTTAAAAAAGCAAAAAAACCGTTCCACGTGGGTGGAAGAGGATTAGCATCGTTTAGGTTAAAATGATGAATAAACGTTAAATTGATTAACGCCTCGCCCGACAGCCAAGCAGCGTCGTTGCATTTAGCAAGCCCAGACAAAAAATAAAGCAAACAAACTTGAACAATTAAGGCTGTAACAGACAAATTATGCAAAAAAATCTTTAGATCTGAAAACCATTTTTGTTCTGCGAGAAACGTTATCCGTAAAAAACAATTGAACAAGCAAAACTGGTTAAGTAGATAATCGCCGCCTGTAAGTGTTGAATAAATCTTGTTATTGAGATTAACGAGTAAAAACCAAATCGCAAAATCGGCCACAAAATAAGGCTTTTTAAATATCAACATTACAAAACTCAGCACAAGCAAGCCTGCAATAAATAAAAGTGCTTTGCAAGCCGGCTGGCCGGTGTACAAATAAAAAGCAAGATCTTTTACGGTTGTTAAAGTTAACGGCCGATTAAAAACCACAGCAGTGTCTCCGAAATACAAATCAAACGACCAGAGCCAATTAACCGATTTAAAAATGAGCATCAGATACAACAATTTCTTAAACCAATTGGTCTGAATCTTAAATTGGTATCCCGAAAAAAACCATACTACCTGCTTGTGTAAAAAATGATTCATATAGTAGAATCTAAATTTAGATGTTTATTTTTACGATTCAAGAGTTTATGAACTATTTGAAAAAAAATTTCCTGTACGGCCTCGTTTTGCTTTTTAGCGCGGTTTATTGTTTTATAGAAGCAGAAGGGCTGGGTGATTTTTATATTTACATGTCGGCAGCGGGCAGTCTCGATGGGGTTACAAATATTTTTACAAAAGCATACCTCGCCGACTATAATTACTTTTATTCGGTTCTGTTTGCGGCGTTTTTAAAATTGTTTTACCCCCTGCCCTATTTTTGGGTGAAGTATGGCTGGCTGTTGCTCAACATTTTTTTATATTTTAAATTGTTCCGCCTATTAGCAGACTCTAATCTGCTGAATAATCTTAGCGTGAAACAAAAAAATATTTTTTTATTCTTGGTATTTATATTTTCATTTCGCTTCCTGCACGATAATATACATACCTCGCAGGTGAGTATTATTATTCTAGCGTGCTGTATTTATGGGATGTATTACGTCAGAAAAGATAAAATTATTACGGGCAGTTTGCTGCTTGCCATTGGGATCAACATAAAATTATTGCCTATCGTTTTTTTACCTTATCTTTTCTACAAAGGTTATTTTAAAGCCTTTGGCTTCACACTTCTTTTTTATTTGTTGAGTTTGATTGGGCCTTCAGTTTTTATAGGCCACTCGTATAACATAACTTTGTTAAAAAGTTGGTTGGTACTTGTTAACCCATCACAACAAAGACATGTGCTTGACGTGGATGAACGAAGTTTTCATGGCCTATCAACGCTTCTTTCAACCTTGCTCATTAAAAATGTGCCCGACATACATGCGCTAACTTTAAAAAGAAATATTGCTGACCTTTCGGTAGAAACACTTTCTAAAACTCTACTTGTTGTTAGACTGACACTGGTTGCTTTAACACTTTATTTAATGAAATGGATGCCCTTTGTAAAAAGTAATCTGCGTAACTCTCTTATTGAAGTAAGTTATGTTTTTTTGTTGATTCCGCTTATTTTTCCTCACCAACAGCATTATGCGTTTATATTTATTGTGCCAGCCTTTGCGCTCGTGCTTTATACCTTAATTTTAAATTTCGAAAAGACTATTCTTTTTAAAAAAAGGACGATCATTTTTTTATTGGTTTTGATATATCTCTTTGGGAATTTGAAAATCGTGTTTGGCGAATACAATGTTTATTACGAGCATTTCAAAATATTAACTTATGGTGCGCTGTTATTGGTTCCATTGTTGTTCTGGGTCTCAGCAGAAACAAACAAAATACGCCTTACAGATTCTTTAAAATAACCACATGGCCTGAACGCACCTCAACTTTAGAGTTTATTTCGTTCATAAAGCTGATCCTCCAAGCGTAAATGTCCTGTTTACATAATTCGTCTTTAAAAAAACCGTTCCAGCCTTTGTCAGGGTCACGTGTTTCAAATACTTTATTCCCCCAACGATCGTAAATCCTAAAATCGTATTGTTTTATGCCATACAAAACCGGCTTAAAAACATCGTTACGCGAATTTCCGTCGGGTGTAAATGCGTTGGGGATCCAAAATCTAAACTCTGGTAAGATCTGTACAATTTTTTCTACAGAATCTTTACAACCAAATTTGTTATTAACGGTTTGCATAATGACGAAATTTCCAGATTCAACATAGGTATGCCTCTCAACAGGGAAAAAAGAACTAGTACCATCACCAAACGTATATTGCCAGCTCAGGGCGTCCCAACTCGCTTTATTTACAATACTGATCTCCGGCTCAAAAATACTTGTTATCTCTGGGTTATAAGAAAAATTGGCACTTGGGCTTGGAAAAACGGTTATATTACTGATAGATGTAACACTGGTATCCGCACAAATACTAGTCGTAACAGCAGTAAGCGTTACCGAATAAACGCCCCAAGGAGAAAATACCTGGCTCGTTTCAAAATTGCTGGATTTGATGCCCGTGCTAAAGTTCCAATAATACTTTATTGGCAGTTCACTTGTGCTGTTGTTGCCAAATTCTATTTTTGCCGGGTCGCAAAGCAGAGCAGGAAGAGTTCGGATACTTGCCGACGGCCGAGGAATAACCTTTACGCTATCGATTATTGAATCTCGGCAACCGAATTGCCTTGCAACTAATTTTATTTTCTGAAAACCAGACTTGCTAAAAACAATTGCAGGCGGATCTTTTGAAGTTGAAAATGGCGGATTCGTGCCAAGAGGAAAATCCCAGCGGAACTCAGCCAGAGAGGCAAACACGCCTAAAGCGCTAAACGAAAAAGAATTATTTTTTAAACATTGTTGAAGGGGGGCGTTAAAATCGATACTTAAAGCCGGGTAGATAGAAATTTGTTTTTTAAGGGTATCAGCGCAAGGTTTTCTTGGGTTGGCAATTAGTGTAATAAAGTAACGGCCAGTATCCTGATACGTATATGTTGGATTGACAAGAATAGAAGTATCATTAAGAAGATTCGGGTCGCCGAAATCCCATAAATAGGTTAAGTTGCCGACGCTACTTGTGCTTGTGTTTTTAAATGTAAATGTTTTGCCGAAACATTGTTTTTCCGGTTCAGCTACTTGGCTTACAACTGAAACAATGCATGACACAATGTTAAACTGAAAATCCCGATAATGGGTATTTATTAAAACGTTATTTCTGAATTCCTGTACACAAACCCCCACCACATACTGCCCAATAAGATTTGGCGACCCTGTTAATAGGCCTGTGTTGGGGTCTATGGTAATTGATGGGTTAGAGGCGATAGGATAAGCGCTATTGTAGGGACTTACGAAATTTACAGCGTTGTAAGGCGGAGCTGATGAGGCTCCGGGGCAAATTGCGGGAGGATTTGGACAGTTTGGACTCACCCCTGCGATGCCAGCGTTCAAACTTGGGCAACAACCGTCAAGACCCAAAAACGGTGGACATAACGAATAAACAAGAACGTCCCCTGCATCGGGATCAAGCGCAGAGTGGTCAAAATTAAATTTGAGATTATTACATAAAAAAATTGGCGGAAAATTTTTGAAACTGGGTGAACTGTTATTCACGGCAACTTCTGGCCCGGGAATCTTTGTGAAATAAGTTGATCCCTGCGTGCCCGAGTTTACTAAATTTAAAATCGTCACATTTCGGCAACAACGCTGGTAAACGATGTAATAACCACCCGTTTTTGGAGGAAGCGTTAACGTAATTGAATAAATGCCCTCCTCGACACAAATATTTTTTGGCGTTTCAATACATGGGTTGTTAATGGTTGGCGGTATTTTTTTTACAACCGGTGCGCCTATGTTGAAAACATTTATTAATACACCATTTGCATCCATTACCGTTATCAAAGCAGCCATTATATTTCCACCGGTGGAGCCTGTTAGTCCGTCGAAAGCTGTGGGGCTTGAACAATCGCGGTAAACTTTTAATGTAATGTCATAATTGTCACCCCCCGCGTATCTGTAAATAATTTCTCCGCCTACAATATGGGTTGCGTAGATTTTAAAGCTTAAAAATAATACAATTATGAAAAAAAGCTTTTTCAAAAAACTCAAATAAGCAGTTAAGTTACGCATTTGCGGCGTAATGTTCAAACAGTTATTGTCTTTGGTTTTGGGTTTTTTTGAAGCTAAACTTTAGTTTTTGGTTTTTTATTTGCATATTTTTGTTCATGCGTACGCAATTATGTTTGTTTCTGTTTTTGATTTTAAGTAGCGGCAACTCATTTGCGCAATTGTTTGTAGCAAGGGATACTATTTCGGTTATTGAAAACAATAACGTTTTAAAAATGCCATGGAATAATGGCATTAATTTTTCGAACGTTTCAACTATTGACCTTGATTTCGACGGCAAAAAAGATATCGTTGCTTATGACAAACTAAACTTATTTTCCACAGGCAGGTTCCGCTGTTTTTTAAACAATGGTGTGCCCGGCGAAATTAAATACAAACCAGCGCCCGAACTCAGTTATTCGTTTCCCCAAGTCTCAAATTGGGCTATTTTGCTCGATTACAATTGCGATGGTAAAGAAGATATTTTTTGCTCTACTAGCGCGGGAATTAAGGTTTATAAAAATGTGAGTGTTGCGCCAACCCTTAGCTTCGATTTGGTAAAACCGCTCATTTACTCAGATTATAACCCTGGCGGCAATACATCGGTTGGCAACCTTTATGCCAGCAGCGTTGGGGTTCCGGGGATTGCCGATATCGACGGCGACGGCGATCTTGATATCATTACTTTTAGTCCGCTAGGTGTTTTTGTTGAATTTCACAAGAACATGCGGGTTGAAAAAAACCTGTCTTGCGATAGCCTTGTGTTTGAGCTGGCCGATGGTTGCTGGGGTAAATTTTCGGAAAGTAGCTGCCAGGTAAATATGAACCAATGCGCTTTAAAACAACCTTGGGACTCTGCCACCGTTGCTTACGGAGAAAAAGTGTTGCATGCGGGGGCGTGCCTCACCTGTCTTGATTCAGACGGCGATCTCGACCAAGATCTTGTCCTTGGCGACATTTCATGCAATACGGTGCAATACGTTCATAACGGCGGCTCAGTTGCGGTGCCGCTGATGACAGATACAACCAGGCTTTATCCGAATTACCCCATAAAGAACAATACAACACAGGTGCGGTTAAATAACTTTCCATGCGCCTATTATGTAGATGTAAACAATGACGGAAAAAAAGACCTCGTTGCAACGCCCAACGCCACAGGCAGTGAGAATGCGAAAAGTGTTTGGTACTACAAAAATACAAGCCTCACAAGTACGGTCAATTTTCAATTTGTAAAAAATAATTTTTTACAAGATGAAATGATTGAAGTAGGACAGAACTCTTTTCCTGTACTGATAGATTATGATGCGGATGGAAAAAAAGATTTGCTGATTGGTAATTATGGGTATTATGCCAATAACACCTTAAAATCGCAATTAACGCTTTATAAAAATATTGGAACCTTGTCGCAACCTGCTTTTTCATTGGTAACACGTGACTATGCCAACATCAGCGGGCAAAGTTTGAACAATGTGATGCCGGCCATTGGAGATATTGATAATGATAACGACGTGGATATTTGTATTGGAACGTCGAGCGGACAAATCCATTGGCTCGAAAATACAGGTGGTGCAGGAAACCCTTGTAACTTCTCCATTTTCCGAAATAACCCTTTTTCTTTTACCACTACCTCGGCCGCTGCTGCCCCACAACTGTTCGACATTGATAACGACGGCAGGTTGGATTTGCTAATTGGCACAAAAAACGGCAGAATTGCGTTCTATAAAAATAACAGCGTAAATAGCAGCGCCCCCACGTTTACTTTGATGTCTAATTTTTTTGGCGGCGTTGATGTAAAAGATAATCCCAACTTATATGGCATCGACGGTTACGCCGTTCCATTTTTCTACAGCGAAAACGGTTCTACAAAACTTTTGGTAGGCTCTGTAAGTGGAAGCGTTTATCTATATTCTGTTCCCGCGGCTATTACCAACTCTTTTAATTTGGCGACCAATAGTGCCAACTTTATTAACGAAGGCGGCCAGTCAAGCGCTTGGTTTGAAGATCTTAACAACGACAATTTGCGTGATCTGATCGTCGGAAACGCTTCGGGCGGACTAAGCTTTTTCTCTTCAAAAGGAGCTAATGTAAGTATCCAGAAAAGCGAAATTGACCTGGCAAACGAACTAACAATTTTTCCAAATCCCGCACAGGACGAACTGCACATAAGATTCGAAAAAAAACAATCAATAGACGCAGGTTTTAAAAGCGTTGAAGTCACGATTTATGATCTGCTTGGCAACGAAGTAAGCAAACAATCGCTCGCATCAAATTTTGAAACAGCAAGTTTACAAGGCTTAAATAAAGGCTTATATTTTGTGAAAATAAATCTTATTACTGAACAACAACGTAACTATTCTGTTAGCAAGAAACTGATTAAAGAATAATTGAAACTTGTTCCCCGATATTTGTCTGTATTTATAGTGTTCGTTTTGTTCTCATGCCGAAAAGACATTGGACAAGTGAACCGCGGAAATTATCCCAATGATATTGGAAAAATTATAACGACCAACTGTTCGGTATCGGGGTGCCACAACACGGCAAGTGCTGGCGCCGCCGCTGGTTACAACCTCGACACCTGGACAACTATGTTTGCTGGCGCAGATAACGGCTCACCGGTTATACCATACAGCAGCAAGTTTTCTTCGCTTTGTTATTTTATAAATACCTATCCTGAATTAGGGTTGCAAAATGCCCCAACCATGCCTTTAAATGGCAATCCCTTAAAAGCAACCCAAGTAAAACTGATTAGAGAATGGATCGACGCCGGCGCACCCAACATTAACGGTCAGGTGAAATGGGCAGACAATCCCTTAAGGAAAAAATTATATGCCACCAATCAGGGATGCGATGCGGTGACGGTCTTCGACGCCGAAACGCTTTTACCAATGAGGTTTGTGCCAGTGGGATCAAAAACAAATGGCAATACCCCTCATCAGGTAAGAGTGTCGCCCGACGGCAAGTATTGGTACGTGATTTTTATCAATAACAACATCATGCAAAAATTCAGGTGTAGCGACGATAGTTATGTTGGAAACATTCCCTTAAGTCCCTTTGCCGCGGGCACCTCCAGCAGCACCCAAGACGACGCCTTGAACTGGAACACCTTTGTGATCACAAAAAATGGAGATGTTGCTTATTGTGTTTCGTGGCCCGATGGCAAAGTTGCGAAGGTAAATTTAAACAGCATGAAATTGATTAACTTTATTGGCGGGCAAGGCGTACCGCACGGCATTGTTTTAAATGCGAATGAAGACAAACTATATCTCGCTTCGCAAACCGGCAATTTTATCACCGAATACGATACAGCATTTACAAGCTCAACAGAATATATTCTAGAAAACGGCGGCAAAAAAACAACAAGCTCTTTAGATCCACACGACATGATCCTATCTCCTGACAACCAAAACATTTTAATTACCTGCCAAAAGTCAAACGAAGTAAGGGTTTTTAACTTGGCTTCTTTGTCGGTGATCTCTGTCATTCCGACTGGCACTTATCCCCAAGAAATTGTTTATTCGAAAGGCAGCAACGCGTATTATGTGAGCTGCACCGAAGATACTTCCTCGTTTGTTGGTTCCCATGGCAGCGTTACACGTATAAGCGGCAACGGTTTTATGCCGACGAAAATTAAATTCGGCTTTCAACCACACGGTATTGCTGTCGATGAAAATAGTAACATCCTGTATGTGCTATCGAGAAATATCGTTTCAAGTGGCCCTGCACCTCACCACACCAGCCAATGTATTGGCAGAAATGGCTTTGTGAACTTTATCGACTTAAAAACGTTTACTTTGTTAAAGAAGCGTTACGAATTAAGTGTTGACCCTTATTTTATTTTTGCCCGTCCATGAACAACGATATTAACGCGCTTTTATCCAAACAACCTATTCTTTTATTTGACGGAGAATGTGGTTTCTGCAATAAAAGCATTCAGTTTTTTTTAAAACACGAAAAAAAATCAACAACAAAAATTCGTTTCGCGCCTTTGCAATCAGATGCTGGAATACTGCTAAGAAAATACTTTGAAATCGCCGACAACACCGATAGCGTTATTTTTATTCGTAATCACGCCGCGTACATCAAATCATGCGCCGCCCTGCGCCTAACGGGATATATGAAGGGATTATGGCCGCTGATGACGATTTTTGTGATCATCCCTCCATTTATTAGAAACGTTGGTTACAATTATATCGCTAAAAGACGCATGAAATGGTTTGGTCGCGTTGAACAATGCGCCTTGTTGCAAAAAGAAGATAAAGAACGGTTTATTGCTTTTTAAAACGCAATTAGACATTAAAAGCCTTTAAAAAAGGCAAACTGCACGCCTTAATGCGTGGGATTCCAATAACATGTTTGTTAGTATTTTTTAAAGATCAAAGGTATGAAATCCCTACTAACCTCTAGTTCGCACGCCTTAAACAGAAGGTGACAGCTAGTGTTATTTTTTTCAACCTTATGTTCAGGATCTATAGAATAAACGTGTTAAGTATTCTTCGCAGCAAAAGCAATGCTTGCCATCGACACCTTAACTCCACTTATTTCTTTTAAAGCCTGCCATGCTGCTTCGATAGTTGCGCCGGTAGTAATTACATCGTCAACTAGCAAGACATGTTTATTCACCAAAGTGTCTGTTTTAATTAAGTTAAACATACCCTCCACGTTTTCCCAGCGTTCAAATTTTTTCTTTTTTGTTTGGGTACTTGTCTCTTTTGTTCTAACAAGCGACACCAGATCCAGATCTTTGTTCAAGTGCTGTGAAAGTCCTCTGGCATACCATTCGCTTTGGTTAAAGCCCCGCAGTTTTAATTTATTTTTGTGAAGTGGGATTGGGATGATCACGTCAACATCGTTTAAACAACCGGCTGTTTTAAGATCATCGGCATAAATTTGTCCTAAAAACTCGGCCAGTTCTTTTTGTTGCTGGTACTTAATGGCATGCAATAATTTTTGAACCTTGCCGCTTTTTTCAAAAAGATAAAGGCTGAGTCCGTAAACCAACGGCACCCGCCCGCTCAGCATTCTTACCAAGCCGTTATCTTTGTCGAGGTGGTAGTTGTTTTTGGGGAGATTTAAACGGCAATAATTACAAATAAAGTCTTCGTGCTTAAATAAATTATCGCTGCAGGCTTCACAATGCCTGGGATAAATTAATGACAGGAAATCGTTGATAAGTGCCATGTATTTAATTGCCAATATACAAATATGTGTATTAATTTTGGTAGATGGGCGAAAATATGACTGAACAAAACAAACAAAACGAAAAAAAACGCGGTCTTTTATTATGGGTAATTATTGCCCTTTTATTAGGTAGTAACGGCTTTACCATCTGGCTGCTGATGCAAGAAAAGTCAAGAGTCATCGAAGGAAAAATTATTACCGAAAAAGTAGTCGTGGAACGCGATAATATTCAGTCAGACCTTATGTCCCTTCAAAAAGATTATCTGAGCCTCGAAACAAGTGATGCGGCCATGCAAAAAGATATTGACGAAAAAAGGATCCGCATTGAAGAATTAATTAAGGAGGCTAAGAAACACAAAGGCGACGCTTACATTATAGGCCAGTTAAGAAAAGAAGCTGAAACGTTGCGTGCTATAATGATGGGATACGTGCGAACCATCGACTCTTTAAATACACTCAATCAAACCTTGGTGGCCGAAAAGAAAACGGTTCTAAAACAACTGGGTGCCGAAAAAGAAAAACAAACCGTGTTAATCAAAGAAAAAGATGAGCTCAAAACCACCATTGCCAAAGGAAGCATCTTGTCTTGTTTTAATATTTCGGCAAAAGCAGTACTGTTTAAAAGGGGCGGCACCAAAGAATCTGAAACCAGTAAAGCACGCAAGGCTCAAAAAATAAAAGTGGCCTTTAGCTTAGGGGAAAATAAAATTGCTAAGGCTGGCGAAAAAACTGTCTTTATTCGCATCATGACGCCGGACGGAAAAGAGATGGCGAAAAATTATGACGAGAGTTATAAATTCACTTTTAATAAAAACAGCGGTTATTACGCTGGAAAAGAAACTTTAAACTATGCCAATGTTGAGATAACCGGTGTAACATACTGCGAAGGCCAAGGCGAAATGGTGCCAGGCAACTATCTGGTAGAAATTACCTGCGATGGCGCGGTGATTGGAAATACAAATTTTAAATTGGATTAGTAGAATAGAAACGTGTGTCACGTTTTACCCTTCGCGCGTTTTTACAACCCGTGCCCGTTATCTAACCGCTACCAGCTGATGAAAGATTAAACCGTCTTGATTTACGAATTAGTGCAACAAAAGCTGAAAATCGGAGATGCAATTATGCCGAATGAAAATAATTGAAGCAAATTATTTTTCATTTCGGCATTCCTGTTAAATCTTTGGCTTTTCTCGGCCTGATGTTTTTTCGACCGTTTTATTCATTAGATTTGTTTCACAAGACAATTTATTTTTTAAA
>Ga0105048_10004757_pt1 | contig 22036 bp, 22 predicted proteins | sample MAT05_FD_78382 | JGI IMG/M metagenome (GOLD analysis project Ga0105048, IMG submission 78382) | Freshwater microbial communities from Lake Fryxell liftoff mats and glacier meltwater in Antarctica - MAT-05 | ecosystem: Environmental > Aquatic > Freshwater > Ice > Liftoff microbial mat | place...
AGGACGATTATTTCCCGGAGTAGCTGCCGGAGGGGTTGCCATATCCGTTGCTGGTTGGTTACCAGAAGTTTGTCTCGTGCGAGGAAGGGGGAGAGTTGCGGGAGTTGTACCTGGTGGTGTTGCCGTAGCAGGTGTTGCCGGAGTATTTGCTGCCGGAGTAGTGATTGTAGTAGTTCTAGGAGAGAGGTTTAGAAGGGATTGAGCATCACTATAGTAATTTGCCCAGCGCGATGTATTAGGGCTAGTACGCCAATTTTGGCGATTAACTTCTAGGGTAAACATGGGTGTAATTGCGCCCCCATTCTGCCCGATCGCCGTCACCGCCACCTCCGTAATCGAGATATTTCTATCAAAATTCCTCTGGGCTTCTCCCCGCGCCGCTGCTTCTGCTCGCCGGAGTAAACTTTGGTAAGTTTCACTGGGTTGTCTAGTAACAGTGATATTTAGACGTTGAACCTCCGCCCGGACTGGAGATGGGGCGATCGCAGTTTGCAGCAACAAACCTCCAGCCATCAAACCCCCTAACCATAACGTCCCAGACGCTTTTAGAATTACAACTTTTCTTGAAAAATAATTAGAACTTTTTAACCACCTAAACATGGGATTACTCACTAGGTATGCTAATAGACTATATTTTAATCTAGGTTAATCAAAGCACAGCTATTTACTAAAAAACTTTTCCCTTAGCTCCCCCAAAACTATGACAAACTACGGTTGTATTGCAGTTGGCATAAATCAATATCAATTTGTTGAACCTCTCCACCACGCCGAGGCGGATGCCCAAGGGCTAGTAAAATTTCTTACCGAAGAAATGGGTGTACCAAGGGAAAAATGTATTCTACTGACAGAATCTAGCTTGGCAGTTGGCGATCGCCCCACTTACCCCAACTACAGCAATATTTCAGCTTGGCTAGAAGATATTAGTAACTCTTCTACTAATCCAGATTGGCTCTGGTTTTTATTTAGTGGTCATGGAGTCCACTGGCGCGGCGAAGATTATCTTTTGCCCATTGATAGCAATCTGAGCGATCTGCCCTACCGAGCCATAAGTGCTACCACCCTCCTTCAGGCCCTCAAGCAACAAAATAATACGAATAATACCAAAATTTTATTATTGCTAGATATCAATCGCTCTCCCGGACTGGGGATGGAAACTCCTGTGGGGAAACAATTTAGTCAATTAGCTCAGGAGCTAGAGATTAACCTAATTCAGTCTGTTAGCGATCAAGAGTGTTCCTATGAGCGCAAGGAGTTGGGGCATGGATTATTTACCTCCGCCTTAGGAGAAGCCCTCTCTTATCATCGCCAAGATTTAACCCTCCAAAACTTAAGTCAATACCTGATGGTGCGTCTCCCAGAGCTAGGAAATCACCATGGTATCCCCCAGCAACATCCTCTGATTCAACTAGCAAATAGTGCTGATCAACAGGAGTTGCTCCTGCCTATAAAAGTTAACTCCAACAGTCCAGAACAAAACTCCGGTCAAGCAATTTTATTAAATAGCAGCCCAGGGAATAATCTTGGTACCCCAGTCCGCTATCGATCGGGCGTAGAACCCCCAACAGAAAGTCCAAGAGAAAATCCAGAACCTAAAAAACAAAATACCAAGATTCAACCGGAAAGTACGGTGATCCAGCCCCCTAGCACCAAAATTCAACCAGAGACAACTCCTGCTCCGGGTGCTAAAAAAATTGTTAAAAATAGTTCTAAGACTGGAGCTAAAAAAAGATCAAAGGAAGAATCCAATGCTGCCCTGCCGTGGATTTTGGGTGCAGGCTTGCTATTTTTACTCATGGTACTAGGGGTATTTCTACGTAATCTAGGGGTTTTCTTTGGGACTGGTCAACCTGAACCGATCGCCCTTCCCACCTCTAATCCCAGTCTTGTAACTACCAATCCAGCTATACCTAAAGCCAATAACTCCCCACAAACTCCTACGTCTTCATCTCCAATTGCCAGCCCCACTCCAGCAATTTCTCCATCCTCCTCACCTAATCAACCTATCCCTCAGCCTCTAACCCAACCTTTCACTACTGCCAAGGATTCCCCCGTTGTTAACGATCCCAGGCGCCAGCAGACTAACCAATTTGTCTTGGAAAATGCTAGGGGCTTGTTACAGAGCGATCGCGTTGCCCAATTTGCCCAAGCCATCAAAGTTGCGAGCCAAATTCCCGCCGGTGAACCCCTCTACGACCAAGCTCAGGCTGATATTAACCGCTGGAGCATCGTCATCATGGATATGGCGCATGGGCGAGCCAAAGCTGGAGATTGGGCGGGGGCGATCGTTACAGCCCAAACCTTGCCTGCGGTGAATCAAAAAATTTATAAAGATGCACAAATCTGGATCGCTCGCTGGCAAGAGTTTATTCAGCAACGGGATGTCAACCTCCAGCAAATTCAGAAAGCCAGAAGACTGCTGCGCCCCAACCAAGCCACTACTTACCGTCAGGCTGTTGATACCATCAAATCTGTTCCCGCTGGTCAGCCGGGCTATGAACTAGCTCAGGAATTAATTAATACTTGGACAACAGAGATTTGGCAAATTGCTCAAGGTCGGGCTAATAATGGGGATTTCCTTGGGGCGATCGCCGCCGCTAATTTATTGCCAGAAAACACCCCTACTTCTACGCAAGCTCAAGCAACAATCAATCTATGGCGACAAGGAAAAAAATCTCCTTAGTATGTATCCTGAATTTGTTTTTTTTCTTTGTACAGTAGATTGGCTTTACAAAATCTTTGAATTGTAATTTATTGAACTTTATCTAAGTATTTTCAAGGACAATTCAAGATAAGGTTATAGCTAATTAATTAAGTAGAAATACGGAGAATGCCATTATTATTTACGTAAAAAGTAAAATCAAAGGAGCTTATTAATAAGATTTGATTTGTTGAAAAGTAGGTCAAGGTATGCAATACATATCCATTTTATTGTTTATACATAGCGGTTTATAGCCCTTACCTTTTCCACTTTATTTAACTTCATCCAGAGTAAGCAAATAATTCTGTTCTATGCTCCAAGAATCTTTTTATAAGATTTTTTAATGGTCGATTCGGGAACTTATGGACTTAATAACTAATTGTTGGTGCTAGAATAACCCTAGAAAATCTCAGTAGTTTCTCTTGACATTTTCTTCATTATTTGGTTACGGATAAATGTAATTTCACTTAGTTGTGCTCAGTTATACATTTTCCTTGCCAAATCCATCTCGGTGCATCTACTACTATTACTGCTATCTTATTATTGGGTTCATCAAACAGCGTCTTTAATCATCAGGGTTGCCAATGCAAAAATTATACAATTCTAGGGAATTGGTCTTCTACACAGATATGACCAATTTCACTCATTTTCTACTGCCAACAATTAGGAATATTTCAGTCTTTCACTACCTCCCAAAACAAGTGTTCATTTTCTGTTATTCCAAGAGGTTTAGGTAGAAGCAATGATTAAACTAGAAACAGCAAATAGTGTGCAGAATATCTACTGCAAGGGATTGGATTGTCTGAAAGCTAGAGACTATCTAGCAGCTTTAGATTACTTTAATCAGGCTTTAGCTCTAGAGCCGAACAATGTGAATATCTGGGATAAACACAGTATTACTCTCCGAGAATTAGGACGCTATTACGAAGCAGATGTTTCCAAGAGTAAGGTACACAAACTTTACTATGCTCAAAAGCTGCCAATCTGCTCTGAAGAGGACTTGCCAATCAATAAAGGCTATTCATCCGATGAAAATAAGACTAATTGGGTCATAAATCAGGCAGATTATTGGGTTGAGGTTGCTACTCGTGCTTACTCCAATTTTGATTTTGCTAGTGAAGCTGAGGCCTACATGAAGGCTTTAGAAATTCAGCCTGATAGTTATAGTAGTTGGTATAGTTTGGGTATTGCTCTGCGTAATCTCAAAGCCTATGATATGGCGATCGATGCCTACCATCATGCCCTAGAAATTGCTCCTGATTTTCATCTAGGGTGGAATGGCTTGGGGAATGCCTTACGAGATATTCGAGCTTATGATCAGGCTCTGAGTGCCTACGGCAAGGCGATCGCCCTAGTTCCAGATTTTCATTATGCTTGGCATGGCATCGGTAATACTCTCCGGGCTACTCAAGAGTATGTGGGGGCGATCGAAGCCTACGAAAAAGCGATCAGGATCGCCCCTCGTTACCATCTCTCTTGGCATGGCTTAGGGAATGCCTTTAGAGATTTGGGCTGCCATCGACAAGCAATATTTGCTTACGAAATGGCGATTAAAATTGCTCCTAATTTCTGGAGAGCTTGGGATGGTAAAGGGGCAGTACTTATATCCTTAGGAAGTTACCATGAGGCCGTAGATACTTGGAGCTTAGGGCTTGATACCCTAGAGACATACTTGCCATTAAATCACGAAGGTTGTGGGGAGTTGTACTGTCGGTTGGGATATTCCCAACATGCTCAGGGTAAACGCCAAGCTCATCCTCTCCCTTACTGGTTAGAGGCAAGGGATAATTATTCAAGGGCTCTCTACCATTTGGAACAGACAAATTCACCCGATCGCTATCAAGAGGTGCTAGATGAGTATAATCGGATGAAGAAAATTTACCGTAATGGTAAACAGGAAAAGGTGAACTACCAGATACTGATCGCTTAGATAGTCAGCAGCAGTTGCAAATTCAAGATTGAAAAGGGCTTTTTACGTTACCTGCCTTTAGCTTATTGACTTCATTCTCAATAAACTGACGATACAACAAGGGTTGTGGGGAGCAGAAAGGGTTGAGGATTTTTGAATTTGTAATTGCTGCATGGCTAGAAAGAAATAAAGCCTGATTAACTAACAATACTTTATCCTAATGTACGGGACTTGAGGTAAGGGGGTTTAGCCCCATGTTGTGACTATTTATTAGGTATTACTCGTTAGGGCAATATCTATAATTTTGAGTCAATTTTGATTATTGTCAATCTGAATTCTAACTGCAATAATTCCGTAGCGTTCCTTAAGAGCCGCTTCAATCCGTTCGGCAATTACTGATTCATAGCCCAAGACTTCAGGGTGAAGGATGATGGTCATTTCTATATAAACCGATCGCCCCACAATTCCCTTGGAGTAAATTTGGGTGCATTGGGTAACTCCTCCTACGGCATGGGCGATTTGGGCTAGGGCTTCGGGAGCGATCGCTATTTGATTAGTTAGTAGGGGCAGCTGCCATCTTAAAACTAACCAAAAATTAACTAAACTTACTCCTACCAAGAAAATTGCACTGACCACATCAGGAAAGAAAAAACCTCTGGCAAGAGCTGTAAGACAGCCTAGGCTCCAAACAGTAATCCACAAATCATTAAATAAGCAAATAGTTGTAAAACCCAAAAAAGGCTGGCTTTTACTTTTAGTCTGATAAATATTAGCCACTAATAAAAATAGGTGACTAGTAACTACAACTCCCAAGCATTGCCATAGCAGGGGAGTGAGTCGAGGAGGAATAGGAGGGGCAGTTATTCCCAGTAATTGAGAGGTGGCTATTATCCCCAAAGGCAAGCAGCCACTCCATAGCAAACCCCAGATACCTAAACTGATCAAAGTTTCTTGGTAACTATGACCAACTACTTGGAAACGGCGATAATCTTGGGGTTTGAGACTACTTAAAAAACTGAGGATAATACTGAGTTGGGTAACTAGGGTCTGGAGAGTTGCCGCTCCTAAGCTAAGCGATCGAGTCGTCCAAGCTACAGCGAACTTCACTGATAAGACTAATAAACTCAACCACAATATCCCCAACAAAAACCAGCGACTTGTTGGCAGCCAATTTGCCACCCTAAGGATCCTCCCAAGATTAAAAATTAAAGACCAAATTAAAAACCAGTAAATTTATCAGCAGTCCTAAAGAAGTAATGATTTTTGGGAAGGATGTCCCCCGCAGCGCGGAGGATATCCCTAATGTTTAGCACTACCAATTTATCTTACTACCTAGCCCAGTTCAGGCTTTTCAGTTGGTTTCAATTCTTGCAAGATAGTAAAGCGGACATGATTAATAGCCAGTTCTCCGATCGAAACCCGATCCTTTGTGACGGGTAAAGCCTCGCTAGTTAAGGTCTCAAAGGTAATCCCTTTACCAATTTCGGCATGATACCAAGCTAGACCCATAAAAAATCGACTAGGATAAGGTCCTCCATCCGCCACGTCGTCGGGGTTAGACTCCATAGGTAACCAACCGAACCCCGGAACATAAAACTCCATCCATACATGATTGAAATCTGGCTCTAGGGGTACACCGATTAAATCTGGCTGAGCGGGACATTTATAGCGACCCACCGTACGGCAAGCAATCCCATTAAGACGGGCTAAAGCCAATAAAACTCCTAAATATTCTCCGCAAGAGCCAACTCCTCTGGCTAAAGCTATATCTGGAGAGTCAATATGCGGCTTGATTCCATAGGAGAGCTTGTCGTAGACATAGTTACGGATTTTGTACATTTTGCGGAGGAGGTTGGTCTCTCTGCCGATCGCCTCCCGGGCAGCCCTCTGGATAATCTCCGTATCCATGGACAGGTCATCATCGTCAATGAGGTATCGAGCCTGAAACTCCGCTGATAGGGGGGGGAGGTTTTCCACATCTTTAGGTTTGAGATGATATTTGATGCTCCAGACCTCTAGCAGGGCTTTCCAACCAAAAATATGCCGTTCTCCCGGCTTGAGGTGCGGAAACTTAAATACTGCCACTCGTTGCCCATTTTGAACTTCTTCAGTAAAAGGCAACCCCACTGGTGATATTTGCCGGAGTTTTTGGCGATCGGTCTGGGCGGGCAAGGCTATGCGCCATTCCACATCCTTGAGTTCCACATCCTCTAGCGGAGCCAGCTCTTCAATGTAAGACATTTCCACTAGATAGCCGTTAGAAAGCACCATTCGCCGCTCTGGATCGTAGTGATAGGAGAGGGGATGAATAAAAGTTCGATCGCGGTATTGAAGTTCGTAGTTAGGCTCCGCATTAGGGTTATCTCGGAGGTAGGGTTGCCGGAAGGCATAGGCAACGTGTAGCAAAGATTTCCCTGTCTGAGGATCAGGTAAAAAAGCCAACCCGGTAGGAGATTCAAAAGGAGTAAGAATACTAAATTTAGTTTCTCCGGTGGCGCGATCGAGACAATAAATGGTCTGCTCAACGGTATCCGATAGCCATAACTCTTCATTCTGAATCGTGATATTTTCCACCCCTACCCCCGGCAAGGGAAATCGAGCTATTTCTTTAGCTGTAGTTCGGCTAAAAATTAGAATATAGCCAGTTTTTCGGGACGTTACATAAACAGTTTCGCCAACAACTGCTACACCATCAGCATCATAGGCAAGTCGGACAAAAGGTTGGAGTTCCCAACTTTTCTGCTGAAAGTTATCTAACAGAGTGGTAAAGTATACTGTATTTTGCTTAGTTAGCCAGAGGGTCTGGTCAGCGATCGCTAGTCCGGTGACATCAGTTAAATCTGCATCCCGTTGGGGATTAAGCACGGTGGTATTGTCATTCTGGGGATCAATTTCCAGTAAATAACCGTTCAAGGAATCCACAGCAATTAACTTTTCTTCCCACCTAGCGATCCCGTGTAAAGCCGCTACCCCGATCGGTCTAATAGTGCGCCCCAGATTTTGCTCAGAGTTAGATTCAGGAATCATAGTTCGTGGAGATGAAGAATATTAACAAACCATACTTAGTGGTATCCAAACTTATCCAAGCTCATTTACAATCCCACCTATCCCACCTCTTGGGATAAATATTTCCTAATAGGATATTTTGCCTGAGCCTGCTTATCATAGATTCATCCTAGAGATTTGGCAACCAAGTTAGTTATCAGATCGTAACTTGATTAAATTATTTAACCCAATTTAACTAGAGCGATCGCCGACCTTTCCTCTTCAGGAAAATATTTTTATGAGCCGCTGAAATTATTAAGACCATGTTAAGTAAGCAACAGTTTTCTCGTTTTCTGGTTCTAGTTAGTGTGCTGTTAGGAAATTTGGTTTTCACACCCCTTGCCCTAGGACAAAATCGCTTGCCAGACCAGTGGGAAGGTAGTGAATTTCGACCTCCTAGCAATATTGGCACTCCCAGAAGTACCCAGAGTGGCGGTCGTAGAAATGGGGGCGATCGCTGCGTTGCCCCGGAATATTTACCCCCCACCGCCCTAGTTCCCAACTCTGGCTTTGGGCTTACCCAAGAATCCTACCCCCAAATTTCTTGGTATTTACCTCCCAATAACGCCCAGGCCCTAGAAGTTATTATATTTAATGATCAAGATCAAGAAATTTACTCTACTTGGTATACCCTGAATCCATCTATTCTCCCACCCCGCCAAGATTCAGCTACTCTCCCCCCTAATCAATCTCTAGACAAGGGCAAAATCATGAGTTTGCAAATTCCTCAGAATATAGGCCTCAGTCCCCTAGAAATCGGGAAAGTCTATTACTGGGAAGTATCCCTAATTTGTGACATGAATAACCGCACACGAGATTTGCCCACTGGAGGCTATATCCAAAGAATTGTGCCTAATGACCAGATAAATACCCAATTACAGCAGGCTAGTCCCTCAGAAAAAATATTTCTGTATGCCAATGCTCGCCTGTGGTATGAAACCTTAGCTACGTTAGTTAATCTGGAACAGCTACGTCCCCAAGGTGTAAATCCCCCAGCCACTATGGATTCGGCTAATATAAATACAGTATGGATAAAACTACTTAACTCTGCTGGTTTAGAACAAATTGCCCAGCAGCCCGTCTTTATTGGTGCGGCTAATCCACGTCAGTAAAATCCTCAAAGATATCTAAAATATCTGGTAGTGCTAAACCAGTAAGGATTTCCACGGCGCTGCGGGGGAAATCCTTACTAAAAAATTATTACTTCTTTAGGACTACCAAAATCATCAGGGGCGATCGCAAAACTTATTTAATCTCAATCCCACTCTTAACCTAAAACAGGAGCTATCTTATGTCTCAACAATCTAGATTTTCTAAAAAATTAGCAATTATGGCCGGAACTACCAGCTTATTTATAAGTTACTTTGCCAGTCCCGGATTAGCTCAGTGGAATGGTGGAAATTATCAGCCAGCGGGAAATGTTGGCACTCCCACCCGAACCCAATCGGGAGCAACTAGGGGAGTCCGGGGTTGTTCAGTGGCAGAGCAAGCTCCCCCTCTAGTAGCAGTAGTCCCTGATAATACCTTCGGTGTTACCCTGAAATCTCATCCTACTTTCTTGTTTTATTTACCAGCTATTACTCCGGGAACCACCCCTCCACCCGTGGAATTTGTAATCCGCGATCTTGACGATAATGATATCTACAAAGCAAGATTCACCACTGATGGTAGTGGCGGTATTGCCAGTATTACCTTGCCAGAAAGTTCTGGGGTCAAAGGTTTAGAGCTAAATCAAGACTATAAATGGTCGGTAGCGATGATCTGTCAAATGAACGATCGCGGGAAAGATTTAGTTACTGAAGGCTTGATCCAGCGCATCTCGGTTCCCTCCGCCCTCAGTCCTGCTGCCATGATGGGCAAGTCTGCGATCGAACAAGCAGAACTCCTCCGTAATGCGAGTATTTGGTACGATGCCGTGGCTCTGATGGCAGAAAACCAACGCACTAGCCCCGGTTTGACCCAATGGGGCGGATTATTACAAGCTGTCGGTCTCAGGGATTTGATCAGCCAACCTCTTCTCAGTAACAGCAGCACTCTAACCCCCATCACAACTTCTTTGATAGTGGAATAGGTTGCAACTCCTATCTTGATTTGTGGGGAGTGCAGTCATTTCTCACAGATCAAACTATCAAAAATTGCAGTTACTAAAACCTTAGTTTTTTGGTCTAGATTTTGCCAATTTATTCCTCCTTGAGCATCAATCAAATTTAAATCAACTTCTACTTCCTCCACTTTATTGGCAACTGAATTTGCAGCCGCATAGTTCTGGAAACAAATTTTGTAGCATAGTTCCCATAAATCAAATTCCACCTGCTGATCTTTGTATTGCAAGCACAAAAGATACTGGGGTATAGGCTCCGTAACTTCTCGATAGGATTCCTGCCATAGAGAAGTTTCTAAATTTTGGCGGATGTGATCGACAGTCCGAATAAAGGCAGGTTGCATGAGTAATTCTGCGTAGTGCCAATTTTCTAAGTCTTTTATTTTGGGTAAATTAGCCATAGATTAGCTAGATATTTTGAAGATTGTAGGACTATCAATTATTTAATCGCTGAATTAACCATTATTTATAGTTTGCAACTCTGTTAACCTCGCCAAAACTTCCTGACTATGGACCGAAGGATTTACTCCTGAAAAAACTTCCCTAAGAATTCCGGCGGGATCAATAATAAAAGTGTGGCGAAGAGAAGCAATTCCTAACCAAGAGCCATAGATTTTGCTAACTGTGCCTTTCGTGTCAGCAAGGAGCGGAAATTTCAAACCTTCAGAATCACAAAATTTAGCATGAGAATCTACAGAATCGTTGCTAACACCAAGGATTTGGGTATTTTTCTCTAGGTATTTGGGTAAGTCCTGCTGAAATCGCCGGGCTTCTATGGTACAACCAGAAGTGAAATCCTGGGGATAGAAGTACAGAACTAGCCATTTACCCCGAAAATCTGCCAGAGATATTTGTCCGACTCCGGTATTCGTTGGCAGGGTAAAATCAGGAGCAGGTTGGTCTATTAAAGGTAATTTGCCCCCTAAAGCTTGAGCGGCGGTAGGAAGACTCAACCAACCTAAAACGGTGGAGCTAAAACCAAACATCCCTTGGAGAAAATTGCGGCGTGAGGGCATAGACTCTAAGACAGTAAAATAATTGAAATTGCTGACAGTTATAATTATCGAGCCTAGAGGAAATTTTTACCAACATCGCTAAAATATGGTTATTGAATGGATGAAGATCAAAGTTGCTGCTGAGTTACGGGAAAGTTTCATCCAAGAGGATGCAGCTATCTGGACACCAGCTTTGGCAAGGTGTGATGGTTTCTTGAGTAAGGAGGTATGGCTCGATCGCCAGTTTCCAGACCAAGTGATTATTATCATTCATTGGCAAACCAGAGAACAGTGGCATAAAATTCCTGAAGATTATTTAGCTGTTACTACAAGGGAATTTAAGCAAAGATTTCCCTACCCTAATGAAATCATCGAAGCCAGAGAGTATGAAGTGGATTAGTTCTATCTTTGACATACTCACCGTCCTAAAGGAGCGGTGATTCTTGACAGTTCAACGGGCTATGCTACCGAAGTAGTCTTACCTGCCCTCCCTGCCCATTTAGAGTCGTGCCGAGGCCCCATGCCGACTTTTTTAATATTCTTAGCTGCGTTCTCATCTCTGTCATGTTCAGAGCCGCAGCTAATGCAAGTCAAAGTTCTGACTTTGAGATCAAGCTTGCCCCACTTAAAACCACAGTCAGAGCAGACTTGGCTAGTTGGTTCCCACCTACTAATCACCCTGAAATCCCTCCCAAATTTCTCAGACTTAGCCTCACACAACTCCCTAAATTCTCTCCAGCCCTGAAGGCTAATAGCCCTAGAAAGTTTGCGATTCTTGACCATTCCCGACACATTCAAATCTTCCAAAACGATAGATTGGTTCTCTCTAACGACTTTGGTAGATAGCTTATGCAAGAAATCTTTTCTCAAATCTGCGATCTGATTATGCTTTTTGGCAACTCTTAAACGGGTTCGACACCGCCTGTTAGAGTCTTTTTGTTGCCGTGCTAACTTCTTTTGAAGTCTTCTAACCTTGCGGTCTAGCTTATTGTAGCTAGGGCTTTTGGCTTTTTCTCCATTGCTCAGGGCAGCAAAAGTCTTAATCCCTAAATCAATACCGATGCTTTGGTTTTTGGCAGGGCTGATTTCTGGAATAAGGAGATTTCTTGAAAAGAATTTACCCCACTCTAGCCCTCCCTTTGCAAAGGGGAGGGAACAGGATTTCCGATCTTCCCCCTTTGCAAGGGGGAATTAAAGGGGGTAAGTCCAACTAGTACCTTTCGCTGGGTATTTTCATTGTCGGAAATCTCCTTAGGTCACCTATTTTAGCTAGATAGACTTGTTCCCCTTTGAGGCTAAAACCATTGGCTGCAAACTCAGCAGATTGTCTATTCTCTTTTTTCTTGAACTTAGGAGAGCCTACTTGTCTACCTTTTCTCTTACCTTTTAGGGAATTAAAAAAGTTTTTATAGGTGGTGTCTAAGTGTCTAAGCGATTGCTGTAAAGGAATACTAGACACGTTCCCTAACCATGTTCTTTCTTCAGTTTTCTTGGCTTGAGTTAACAACCCTGATAGCTTGTTATAACCCGGCAACTTCTCTGATTGCTTGCACAAAGCTAGAGCGTCATTCCAAACTACACGGACGCAACCAAATAACTGAGCTAGGCTCCGTTTTTGTTGATCTGTAGGATAGAAACGATACTGATATCTTGCTTTCATGCTACTATTATACTGTAATATGCAGTAATTAACAATGACTAAAGTAGCTTTGACGGTTCGGATTGAAGACACGGAAATGGAAAAGCTTAAGGAGTTCTGTAAACAAACTGGCAGAACTCAATCGGATGTAGTTAGGGAGTTGCTGAGAAAACTCAAATTAAAGCCGTCCTGAAGTACGGGGTTTTAGACCCAATTTGCTGATAACCAGACTATTTAGGTGGCTAAACTTCCCCCGCCTCTGATCGGTGATTAGGGTGCTCAGAAAGTCTAGACCCTAGTAATTTCTCATAATTTTTAGCAACCTATGCCTCAATGTCCTCAGTGCCATCAACCTATTAATTCCCAAGCCGTGATTTGCCCCCACTGCCGTAGTCCCCTGAAGGCTTACGGACATCCGGGTATTACCCTCCATCGATCGCCTCCCGGAACCTATCTCTGTGATACTTGTACCTACCACGCCGATGATAGTTGCACTTATCCCCAGTATCCCTACGCGCAAGAATGTACCCTTTACGATGACCTAGAAGCCAGACAGCAAGAAGCCGCATTATGGAAAAAAGTTCAACAAAAGCAACCCATAGGTTGGCTAGATTTACGGAGTTGGTATCGTCGTCATCCTGCTGTAGTCGGGATAATTTTGTTAGTAGTTGTTAGTTTTGTGCTTACCTTGTTAGCAATTCGGCGTTGACATACCTCCTCATCAAGCTCAACATAACTTATAAACCAAGGATACCTAAGCTACTCTAAGATGAATTTAGATACATTAAATACAAAATAAGTCTTGGTAAATTCAGGAGTATACCCTAAAGTATTTTCTCTTGCCTCTATAGATTCGCCAAAAAAGCTACGAACAATATAAAAATATTATCAATCAGCTAAGAGAAGGTAGAAGCATGATCAAAACTGTTGCTGACATTATGACTCGTGAGCCGATCGCTGTCACTCCAGCCACTCCTCTTAAGGAAGCAATCCAAATTTTGGCTGAACGTCATATTAGTGGTTTGCCCGTAGTTAATGAGCAGGGAGATCTGGTAGGAGTAATTTCTGAATCTGATTTAATGTGGCAAGAGACTGGGGCAGAGCCACCTCCCTATGTAATGGTTTTAGATAGCATAATTTATCTCCAAAATCCCCACAAATACGAGCAAGAAATCCATAAAGCTTTGGGACAAACGGTGGAGGAAGTGATGACTGATAAGGTTATTACTATTCAACCCCAGCAGTCGGTGCAAGAAGCTGCCCATGTCCTCCAGAAAAAGCAATTACATCGTTTACCTGTGCTAGATGACAAAGGAAAGTTAGTGGGTATTCTCACGCGGGGAGATATTATTCGAGCCATGGCAGCGGATTTAGCTTGAGATAGAAAATTTAAGATTTGAGTTGAAAAGTGCTAATTTTTAGGTTTTGACTTAGAATTTTTGGTATTGCTAAACCGGTAAGGATTTCCCCCGCGCTGTGGGGAAAATCCTTATTAAAAAATCATTGCTTTTAGGGCTACCTAATCTTTAATTGGTGATTTTAGTTCATACAATTAATACGATCAAAGCAGAGGGTAACAATCTCTGTTAAAAGCTTATTTTTTGTGCAGAACTAAAATAGCAATCTGTTATAAATCTAATTTGAATTTGGATGAGAGTTTAGTTTAAGGATTAATTTATGGATATCGATGATATTAAACAGTTATTAAATTCTGAGGATTTTGGCGATCGCCTCCGGGGTCTCAATAAATTGCGTCCCCTAGATCCAGCGATCGCTTTTGATCTAATTCAACCCTTGGTAAAAGATCCCCAAGTTAGAGTCCGCTATGCTGCCGTGAGTCAATTAGATACTTTAGGTAGTCAGGATTTAGCTAAAACTTTTACTGTCCTGCGAGAATGTCTCTTGGAAGATCCAGAACCCGATGTGCAAGCAGCAGCAGCAGATGCCTTGGGAGCACTGCAAATGCAAGACGCTTTTCCTGATTTAGAGCAGGTTTATCGCCATAGTAAGGAATGGCTGGTGCAATTTAGTATTATTGCCACCTTGGGAGAGTTGGGCGATCCGCGCGCATTTCCTCTATTGGAGGAAGCAATTACCTCAAGTAACGAATTAATTAAAACTGCATCTATTGGTTCTTTGGGGGAGTTGGGCGATCGCCGGGCAGTTCCCCTTCTAGTCCCTTTAGCAAAGGATTCTGACTGGCAGACTCGTTACCGAGTTGCAGAGGCTCTAAGAAGGTTAGGGGGTGAGGAGGCGATCGCTACCCTCCAGCTTCTAGCCCAAGATTCTATAGAGCAAGTAGCTAACGCTGCTAAAACTAGCTAACTATTGGGTACAATTCCTCCAAATAATTCCTGATAGCTAGAGCTTTATCTATCGATTTAAAAAATATTGGGTATTAAACCTATGATTGGCTATGACAATTTTGGGGGTTTGGGGTCAGTTAAACCTAGAATAACTATATACAGCACTTTTAGGTTTGGTGAGGTACAGACAAGTGCTTTAAGTCCCCGTTTTATAAGGATTTGCCTGTACCCCATTTATCTGCAAAGTGCTGTATAAGAAATTCCATTAAGAAAATCTTTTAAGTGCAGTTGCATAGTTTGTCTTCTTGTAGCTTTAACACATTTTATACTCAAAATACTTTTATGCCTCTAGTGTCATTTTTTATGAACTAGTTTAACTTTCTAATGTCTATGGATCTCAACCTAATAGTTTCTAATATTCTCAATCCACCAATCCTATTCTTCTTTTTGGGTATGGTGGCAGTTTTTGTCAAATCCGATCTAGAAATTCCTTCTCCTCTACCCAAGTTATTTTCTTTATACCTTCTATTTGCTATTGGGTTTAAAGGAGGAGTGGAGTTGAATAAAAGTGGCTTGAGTTACGAAGTAATTTTGATTCTCTCAGCAGCAATCATGATGGCTTGTCTCGTACCTATTTATACTTTTTTCTTACTAAGAATAAAACTAGATTTATATAATTCAGCGGCGATCGCCGCGACCTATGGCTCTATCAGTGCCGTAACATTTATCACAGCCGGAGCCTTTTTGCAGCAGCTAGATATTAGTTACGATGGCTATATGGTTGCGGCGTTGGCTCTCATGGAATCCCCAGCTATTATTGTGGGTTTGATATTAGTAAAATTATTTACCAACGATCAGGGCGATCGAGAATTTTCTTGGTCAGAAGTCCTCCGGGAAGCCTTTCTCAACAGCTCTGTATTTCTCCTTGTGGGGAGCCTAATTATTGGCTTGCTGACAGGGGAGCACGGCTGGGAAGTCTTGAGTCCGTTTACTCAAGAAATGTTTTACGGAGTCTTAACTTTCTTTCTCTTGGATATGGGTCTAGTTGCTGCTAAGAGAATTAAGGATTTACAAGCTACGGGATTTTTCTTAATCGGGTTTGCGATCCTAGTTCCAGTGCTGAATGCTGCGATCGGTATTGGATTAGCAAAATTAATTGGCATGAGTCAAGGAGATGCCTTATTGTTTGCCGTCCTCTGTGCTAGTGCTTCTTACATTGCTGTACCTGCGGCGATGCGGATGACAGTCCCCGAAGCCAATCCTAGTCTGTACGTTTCTTCAGCTTTGGCTGTAACTTTCCCCTTCAATATCATTGTGGGGATTCCCCTGTATCTGTACGTAATCAACCTATTCTGGATATAACATTTCAGTCACAACTTTATGGAATCTGTCAAAAGAGTCGAAATCATTGCCAACTCTCAAGAACTGGATAGGGTTTTAAAGGTTTTAAACTATGCTAAAGTACCGGGCTATACAGTGATTCGGAATGTAGTTGGGAAAGGGCAGCGGAGTACAACTTCTGACGATTTAGTGGATACCAGCACCAGCAACATTTATATTATTTGTTTCTGTTCAGAAGCACAGATAGCTCAAATAGCTGAGGAGGTACGACCAATACTTAATCGCTTTGGCGGTATTTGCTGTATTTCTGATGCGATGCAAATTCGTAACTTAAAATGTGTTGATTAGCTTTAATCTGTAATTTACTGTAAAAGATAGGGGCGCAAAGTTCGCGCCCTCTTGGATCGCTGGGTAAATTTCTTAGGTACTTTGAAAAACCTCAAGAACGTAATTATCTAAAGGGTCTAATAAAGTTGCTATTAGCTCTTACTAAGCAAATTTGATTGCTAGAACCAATTTGTACCTTGAGCCAAGGCTTATTATCTTCATCCCGTAGGATTACAAACCCTGCTGGATCATTGTTAGCTACCAACAAGGTATTTTGAGTGAAACTACGTATCACCGTCCATTCAATGATATTTCTACGGGGATAGACAGCACGAGGGTCTACCCAATCTTCTGGCATCTCACTAGACCAGCGGCAATTTAGTCCATTGGGGTCTGTATCCATAGTTATCCAAGTGCGATAACTGATATTCCCCCGATAATCGCCATCTCCATTAGGTGTAGGGAGGTCAGTGGGTTGAGCAAGGGCAATAGCAGGAATAAAAGCGGAGACTAAAGCTAGAGTTAGCAGAGATATTTGAACTAATTTCATAGAACTAATCACTAATGGCGTTCATTAGGATTTCTGTGAGGGTAAAGCCTTCCATATCTTCTAGGGTGATGGTATCTACCATGTCAAACTTTGCTCCTGCTCCTTGGAGTTCATCATCTAAGGCTTTGAGAAATTTGGTTGCTGAACTATCGCCGCCCACTTGGATCAGGGAAATCGATAATTCTTCATCGCGCTCCATTTTTCGGGAGGCTTCAATAATTACCTTCATTACAGCTTTGCGATCGTCTGGTTCGCCATCGGTAATTACTAAAATAATTTCTCCTTCAGGCTTGGTTTCTCCCTTAGCTTTCCGCGAAAAATAATCATCTGTAGCACTCTTAAGAACTCCGGCGAGATCTGTGGTTCCCGAAGGATCATTTTCTTGAAATATTTGCCCTACTTTCTCGGCGGTTACATTATCAAAGCGCTTAAATCTGCCGGAAAATAAATAAATAGTAATTCCATCCGGATCGAACTGTTCGCATTTTCTTGCCAAAGCTAGAGTAGATTCTTGAGCAGCAGACCAACGGCTCTTGCCCCCAGCTTGGTCTGGGGTAGACATGCTGCCGCTTTTATCGATTATTAGGGTGTAATCACGATTTTCTAACATGGTTGTGACCTCTATTTTTTAATTGTTTATATTTGAAAGACCAATATTTATATGGGTATTTGTTAGGTTTCCCCATCGCTCTGCTCAACCTACGGCATTACCCTAATCATCATCCTAATATAGTATGACGATCGCCAAAATTAAGGGTGAGCTTTAGTTTCTTTGAGAGCAGCTAGGTAGTCGATCGCCGCCTCTAGTTTAGTGGAGTAGTTATAGGAAAATTCCTCAAACCACCGCCCCTCTTCCGTATTGGGATGGAGTTTTTTTAACCAGACTTCTGCCTCTTGTCTAAGGGCTTGGCGTTTACGTTCTTGCTTTTGCTGTTCTCTAAGCTGGGATGCTCGTAATTCCTGCTCTTGACGTTGTTTTTCTATTTGAGTTTGCTGCTGGAGTAAGAGGGTTTCTTGTTGTTCTTGTTCGGATAACTCGGCTTTTAGCTGGCGGAGTAGATTATCCGTGGCGCGATCGCCCCCAGTTCCGTCTCTGTGACTAGAAGGAGAGCTTGTTTGTGTTTCTGAGATCGCAGGATTTAGGTCAGCCTCAGAAATAAAATAAGGAGGCTTTTTTTTCTGGTTTTTTTTCTGGAGATCAGGCTCTAGTTCAGCTTTGACTTGGGCAAGTAGATCATCGATCGATTCCATAGCTTTAATATGAGTTAAAAATCAAGAGTTAAGAGTTGGGATCAACGTTCTGAGTTAAAAATCTAGATTAGCCTCAAAGGCTTTGTTTTAGTCATTAATGGCATTCATTAACACCTCACTCAAAGTCAAGTCTTCCATATCATCAATAGTAATAGTATCCACCATATCAAACTTAGCTCCAGCCCCTTCGAGTTCATCATCAAGAACTTTAAGGAATTGTTTCGCCTCCCTATCGTTGCCTACTTGAATAAAAGAAATTGCCAACTCCTCATCGCGATCCATTTTGCGAGAGGCTTCGATAATTACCTTCATTATGGCTTTGCGATCGTCCGGCTCTCCATCTGTAACTACCAGAATAGTCTCCCCATTAACCTTAGTAGCACCCGATGCTTTTCTCTGGAAATAATTATTCAAAGCATCTTGTAGCACTGCCGCAAGGTCAGTCCTTCCAGAGGGTTCATTTTCTTTAAAAATTTGGGCTACTTTCTCTACTGTGACATTATCGTAGCGTTTAAATCTGCCAGAAAAAACATAAACCGTCATCCCATCAGGATCAAATTCTTCACACTTTGCCGCAAGAGCCAGAGCAGATTCCTGCATAATAGCCCAGCGACTTTTATTTCCGGCTTGGTCTTTCGTGGACATACTGCCACTCTTATCAATAATTAAGGTGTAGTCTCGATTTTCTAGCATATATTTTTTTGCAAGTAACTAATCTCTAAAAAAAACCAATTCTCAACTAATAACTCCCCTTAGCTCCGTTTACCTTATCTAACTCCCTCTACCTCCCTTTACCTCCTCCTCTACCCCCTCACCAAAACCGCTTCCCGCTGCTGTTCCACGATCTCCCGGAGGCGATCGCCCTCAATGGTTTCTTCCTCAACTAATAATTCTACTAACTCATCTACGACTTGTCGATATTCTCGGAGGATACGCCTAGCTTCTTGATGGCACTTGTGGACGATCGCTCTAACCTGTTCATCAATTTGAGCAGCAATTTCTTCAGAATATTCATTCTTGCTGCCCATCCAGTCTCCCCCCAGAAAAACTTCGCTAGACTGAGATTCTAAGGACAAAGGGCCTAGACTAGACATCCCGAATCTTGTAACCATCCGCCGGGCGAGGTTAGTTACTTGTTGGATATCTTGGCTGGCTCCACTAGTAACTTCGGAACTGCCAAACACTTCTTCTTCGGCGACTCTGCCCCCCAGACTAACGGTAATTCTGGCAAGGATTTGAGAGCGGGTAATTAGCCCCTGTTCTTCGTTGGGAGTAAACCAAGTTAAGCCTAGAGCTTGTCCTCTGGGCAGGAGGGTAACTTTCTGGACTGGCTCGTGATCTTTGAGGACGGTGCCAACGATCGCATGACCTACTTCATGGTAAGCAATTAGTCGTTTCTTTTTACTATCTATTAAGGCTGTACCTTCCATTCCTGCTACCACGCGATCGATAGCATCGTTAACTTCTGCCATGGTAATGGCTTCTTTGCGCCGCCGAGCGGTAAGAATAGCTGCTTCGTTGAGTAAATTTGCTAAGTCTGCCCCAGTGAAGCCGGGAGTACGGCGGGCAATAGCTTCAATAGAAATATCAGGAGCAAGTTTTTTGTTGCGGGCATGGACTTCAAGGATGCCTTGTCTGCCCTTGAGGTCTGGGTAATCTACCATGACTTGGCGATCGAACCTCCCCGGTCTGAGTAGGGCTGTATCTAAAACATCCGGGCGGTTAGTTGCAGCGATCACAATAATCCCGGTATTGCCCTCAAAACCATCCATTTCTGTGAGTAATTGATTTAAGGTTTGTTCCCGTTCATCGTTACCACCACCAATACCTGTGCCTCGCTGTCTGCCCACAGCATCAATTTCATCAATAAAAATTAGGCAGGGGGAATTTTCCTTAGCTTTCTTGAATAGATCTCGGACCCGAGAAGCTCCAACACCGACAAACATTTCTACAAATTCTGAACCAGAGATACTAAAGAAAGGAACTCCTGCTTCTCCAGCGATCGCCTTGGCTAGCAAGGTCTTCCCAGTTCCCGGTGGCCCAATCAATAAAACTCCTTTGGGAATCTTCGCCCCGATCGCCGTAAATTTTTCTGGTTGCTTCAGGAAAGTTACCACTTCCCCCAACTCTTCTTTTGCCTCTTCAATTCCGGCGACATCACTAAATAAAATTCCGGTTTTGGCTTCCATCTGGAACCGAGCGCGGGACTTACCAAAATTCATGGCGTTCCCAGAGGCATTGCTCGATCGCTTCAGCACAATTGCGATCGCAAACACAAACATCAGAATCAAGAACATATTCAAAATCCACCCCAAAGCTTCTGCATTGCTATGAACTGGTTGCAGAACATCAAATTCAACACTATGCTTAAGCAGCTTTTCAGTCAGCTCTGGGTTTTGATCTAATAGAGTGATTTCTTGAAATGATTCGCTAGTTTTAGAGCTTTTTAGATAGACTCTTGCAACTTTATTAACCCGATCAATCTCTACTCGTCTCACTTCCCCTTTATCAATTTTTTGCAGTACTTTCCCGTAGGTTAAAGTATCAGGAGCTACAGTTTTGCTGGTTTGGGCTAGGACAGCGGGGGAACTTAGCATCACTCCCGGCAATAGCATAAAACTAGCCAACAGATGCCAAACCCGATGAGATTTTTTGCGAGTTGATGATTTTTTGGGCTGAATTTGTTGCGAAATGAAATTGGTTGGCGAGGGAAGAAAATTACGCTTCATAGGTTTAGTTCTAGACTTTGATGCGGATAGTTTGTTGAGATGCTCCAGACTAGCTATTTACTAATTACTAATATAGCTAGTTAGATTGCCAACTGAAATTCAGATAAATATTTGACTCCTTTCTATTATATAGCAATCCTAAAGGTGTTGTAGCAAGACTTTCAAGGGAAAGACTCCTGCTTCTATAAATATCCCCTGAGACGGTAAATAGCAATGCCCATATATTCTTTTAGGGCGCGGGTGAGGTCTTGGAGGCGATCGCTATCGGGCAATAAATTCAGGACGATCGCCTCGAAGCTATTACTGGGTTCTTGGAGATACTGTTGAGTTACCAGAAAATCTGTGGGAGCGGGGATCACTTTCATCCCTAGGTGCTGGAAGATCAGGAGCGATCGCTTCATGTGCATGGCAGAGGTGACCAGCAAGACTTGACCAATTTTTTTCTCCAGCAGGATTTTCTGGACATTCACGGCATTTTCGTAGGTATTTAAGGAAGTTTTATCTTCTAGAATGGCGGTCTTAGGTACACCAAAAAGCTCTAAAAGGGTTGCCATATCTGTGGATTCTGCATTATCTCCACCGCCCCGCCAATTGACTCTGCCGCCACTGGTAATAATTAGGGGAGCTTTTTTATCTCGATAGAGTTTTGCTCCGTAGATGACGCGATCGCCCGCCTCGTTGACTTCTACAAAAGGTCTGGGCGGACTGGTTGCCCGGACTCCACCGCCAAGGATGACGATCGCCTCTGCTGTGGGCAACTCTGCTTGGGGCAAGTTTTCCCATTCTAAAGATTGGATTACTAATCTTTCTACCCAGCCGTTACTTGCTAACAATAAAATTACCAAAGCTAAACCTACAGGAATAGTAACTTTCTGGGGATTTTTCCAAGCCACAATTAAGGTAATAAATAATAGCAAGCAAGCTAAACCTAGGGGATAAAGAAATAGGGGTAGAAGTTTGGATAGAAATAAGAACATAATTTTATTAGCTATCTTGCATGAGGGCTGTTTCCATAGATTTCGCACCAGTAAAGTTAACATCTTTCAGGTTAGAACCAAGAAAGTTTGCGCGATCGCAATTCGCCCCACTTAAATCTGCCCCCGTCAAATCAGCATCCATAATTGTTGCTTGAGTTAGATTAGCTC
>Ga0105048_10004763_pt1 | contig 22028 bp, 18 predicted proteins | sample MAT05_FD_78382 | JGI IMG/M metagenome (GOLD analysis project Ga0105048, IMG submission 78382) | Freshwater microbial communities from Lake Fryxell liftoff mats and glacier meltwater in Antarctica - MAT-05 | ecosystem: Environmental > Aquatic > Freshwater > Ice > Liftoff microbial mat | place...
CATCGGTGTCATCCGCCACGCCATCGCCGATGGCGCCCAGGGTCTTCACGTTCTTCCAGTCGGATCGCTGCTCCCAGCGCAGCACCGGGATCTCCGGCCGGGCGTTCTCCTGGCCCCCCGCGGGGAGGCTAAGTTGCGCGGCGAAGAGGACGGCGAAGAGGACGGCGAAGAGGACGGGTTTCATGCGGAGTGCGAGAACGATGGGGCGTCGCAGGGCGCTCGGCAAGCTCGCGCCCGAGGTCAGTCGGAGGGGGATTCGCTTCATGGAAAACGTCGGGGAATCAGCGATTCGAAGCGCCGACGATGTTCAGGTAGGCATCGGCGTAGCCCTTCGCGAAGGTCCGCAGGGCCGCCGTGCTGAAGTGAAGGTTGTCCGCGCGGGACTCCAGCCCCTCGGCGGAGACGAAGCGGACGTTCTTCATTTTTTTAGCAACGGCCTGGTGGGCAGCGTCCACCCCTTCCTGACCCGGGCCCCATGGTTTGGCGGGGAAGCGTCCCAACTGGCCGATGATGAAAGGGAGCTCCGGCGCGTCGAGATCGGTGCGAAAACGAGTGATCATCTCTTCCAAGAGCTGTGCATAATTCCCCGCGGACTTTCCGCTCGAATTGCTCTCGCCCTGATGCCACAGGATGCCTTTCAGCGTGCCATCCTGCATCGCACGTTTTGCCCGGGAAATGGCGTCGTCGTAGGGGTGGCTATTGGTCGCTTTGAACGCGGCGCCGGGCACCCAGGCGGCGATTGGCGAGCCGCCGCACGCGGCAGGAATGAGGCCGATGCTGACGCCGGGATCCTTTGCGGCGAGGATCTCCGCGAATGGCTTCCCAATCCCGGCTCCCGCCGATCCCTTGTCCCAATGCAAGGGATCGACCGCCGGCTGCCACGCCCCGGCTTTGTTGAGGCTGAGGATGCGTGGGTTGGGCGTGCGACCCTCGTCGTCCACTTTGCCGCGGCCAGCCATATTCGACTGTCCCGCGAGAAGGAAGAGATGGAGGTCTTTTTTGGCTGGCAGAGAAACACTTTCCTCGGCGCGGAGGAGAGGCATGGCCGGGACGAGGAGAGCGAGTGCAAGGAGGAGCGGGCGGATTTTCATGTGATGTTGGATTTTTGGTTTTGGGTGAGTGCGCCCGGAGGCGCGGGATTCTAGCGCTCATCGGACCGGCGGCAAGATACTCGGTTTCCATTCTTTTGTTGGGGTTTAGGCTGCTCTTTATCAAATGACTTTGTGCACTTTCTTAGGTCCGCTTCGCTCACCTTTCTCCGTCTATTTATCGTATGACTATACGTTCATGAAAACGATCAGTTCTCGGGAGATGAGCGTTAGTAGCTGACCAGCGCCTCGACGCTACGGAGAACAAGCGGCGCTTGAACATGCGGGTTTCTCTCTTTTACTTCTATTGAAAGGATGTTCGATCCGTTCTTAAGCAGGCGGGTTGCTTCAAAGTCCAGCCAACAGTCGTTATAATTAAGTCGGACCGTTGCCGAGTTCCGGTTGAGCACCACCCCGTTTAGTTTGATCGTAATCTGGTCAGCAATTGTGAGTTGCTCGACTTTCAATCGCAGCACCGCGTGCACGGCAATTCCTTTTTCGATGCTCGCTTCCAGTTTGTCCGCGATCTCGACATTGGTTTCGCTCTTGGCGCCTGGACCTTCCAATATGTTTGGCAGAGTTCCCCCCCGCCCAGTGGGACCAACAATATAGTGTTTATTTTTGTATTCGAGCGTGGCTGGGTCGCCGATCTCCTTCCAGTGCTGTCGATCAAATTTGTCGTCCGCGGAGAACTTGAGAAAGTGCTGGTTCCAGATGTACTGGCCGTCCGCGCCCGCCTGCCAATGTTTGGCCGCTACCGCGCGAAATTGTTCTGTGGTGTAATAACTGCCTTCCCCGAACAGCACGGTGGCGGAACGCCCGCGGGCCTCGCGAAACGCACACAGGTTCTGCGCGATGATCTTACAGTCGGTGCCCTTCGTTAGTTCCAAATAACTCTCAATCGGCAGGCGATAGTTCCAACCCGCGGGATCGCCGCCGACGACAATCTGGACGAGCCCTTCCTTGATCCAGTCACGCACATCTATTCCCACTTTCCGGTTGGCCTCTATGTCCGGTGGAACTCTCACCGAGAGACTTAGCTTCCGGCCTGCGGTCTTCCCCTTGGCGTCGAGTTCAGCGCGGATCTCTCGTAAGAGCTGAGTGATTAAAGGTCCGCCATTGGCGGCCTCACCCTTCTTAAAAAGTGAAGGCTGCCGACAGAAGTCTAGATCGAATCCATCCAGGTCGTAGTTGCGAATGGCCTCTGTGACCAGGGCCAGGACGTATTGTCGAACCTCGGGAATGGCGAAGTTGTAGGCAAAGCGGGTCTGTCGCCGGGAACCTTCGTTGGCCCGTTCTTGAAATTCCGGCTCATTCCCGAGCAGCCACTCCGGATGGGCATGACGCTGGGGCGACATGTTCACGTCGTTGATCCCGTCCGGCAATCCGTTGGGTCGGTCGAGACCATTGCTATCGTGCCCATCATTGATGCGGAGTGACAAAAACACATCCAAGCCAGCTTGGTGTCCGGCTTTGATGATTTCCGTCGGCGGGTCCGTTCCTCGCTCCATCAGCGCCTCAGCATTTTTAAAAATTCGCCATTCCCCGGCGGTTTTGAATTGCTCCCGGCCGCGACCCCAGACCGGACCGACTTTAGTATTGTGGGAGTACCAGTCGCTAAGCCGGGCCGTCGCAGTTCCGAAATAGGGATCGGTGCCAAGCTGCCAATAGAGGGTGTTGATCATGGTGTCCCGCAAGGGGTCAATCGTTTCTCGCACGAGGCCATCGATTCCAATCGGGGCCTCCATGTCAGGTGCGCCGAGGGTACCCCCGTCATTGCACAAGATGAATCGTGGATGACCATTTGCTTTTCGTTCGACGGTCGGTGGCACGTTACTGCAATGCCCGGCACAGCTCAGGCACAGAAAAAATAGATAAATCTGGATTTTCAGCGGTATTTTCATAGTTGAGGAAACAAAGCCGTTCAGCGCCAGCAGCGCGCGAAGGAAACGGGCCGGGCGTCCGGCGGTGCCGGAAAGTGAGGGGGTCTGGGGGGAGCAGGGGGTGGAAAAATGGCGAATGACGAATGCGGAAGGACGAATAGGGGTGCTACTGCGGATCCGTAGGGCCGGTTTCCGGGGCTGGAGCTGGCTCGGGGACTCATGCGGTCGTTTCGTTGTTCGCGAGCATGCCTCGTCCACCCGGCGTCGTGGTGATGAGGATCGCCCGCGTGTTTGCATTCGGCTTCCACGAATTCCCCGCCGGGGCCGGGTCGAAGACCTGCCCCGCGAAGTGGCCGCCAAACCACCGAAAGTCGCGCACATTTTCACCCGCAAACAGAACCACCCGCGTCTTGTCGCCGAGCGTCTTGGGCAGATAAAACCGCGCGCCAACAGCCGAGATGACCGTGCGCGACGGAATCGCCAGCGGCTTCCCCCCATCCAACACATCATCGCCGGGCGGGATGACCACGACGCCACCCCGGTCGAACGCCGGAGCGAAAAGCGCAGCCAGCTTCGCCGAATCGTCGGCCCAACCGGGCGCGGCGATCAGCAGCAGGGCGAGGAGCGAGACAAGTCGAAGTTCCAAGGGATTCGGGGTTCCCGAGGGGCTGGAGCACCCGCTCATTTTTCCCGGGCCAGCGCGAGCGGCGGCTCGAAGGCCTCGAAGGCGTCGATCGTCACCGGGCCGTCGCCGCGCGTGGTGAGCGTGATCGTGTGTTCGCCCGCGGGCAGATTGAAGGCCTGCCGCTGGCGCACCGGCCCGGCCTGTTCGGCGCGGAAGCTGACCGGGCTGGTCGTCGTCCGCTTGACTTCGAAGGTGAATTTGTAGCCGACCTTCGTGGACTCGGCGGCGCGCCAATCGCCGAGTTCCAGACGAATCTGGCCGGATGTGCTCTTGAAGGATTCCGTGACCTTTCCTTTGCCATCGGGCCCGGTGACGCTGCCCACGAGTTCAAACTCCAGTTGGGCCTCCTCGTCGGTGCGGGCCGCCCATTGGTCGGTAAAGGTCAGGATCGCTCTCACTTTCTTGCCGGCCGGCGGGGGCGCGGGATCGGTGCCGATGCGCGTGATCGTCCACTGCTGCGGGATGGCATTCGGCTCGATGAAGATGCCGTGCGGCGCCTGCTCGTTGGCCGTCTTGTTCGCGTTGGTCTTCTGCGGCTGGATGTAGGTCCCGACAAACGCCGGATACTTCTCCGCCGGCTGGCCATCGATCAGGACGTCGAAGTTGCCGCCGTCCGCCGTAGCCAGTCCGAGCACGTCGAGGCGTTTGCCTTTGAACTTCACCTCCACCGTCGCACCCTGGGTCGTCGCGGTGATCGCCTGGCCGCCCGCCGCGGGTGCAAAACCCTTCGCGGTCACCGCGTCACTTTTCTCCGCTTCGAGGTGCCGCTCGCGGGTCTCGGGGTCGTAGCCAAATTTGTCCGGGACGTTGAAATGCCGCGCCGTGTTCATCCAGTTGATCTTCCGGGTAAAGGAGTGCTGATGCACGGAGTCAAAGGTCATGTTGGCCGGCGTCAGATTATTCGCCGTCATGAATACGGCCATTTCCGCGGCGTTCTCGACCAGTTCCACCCGTATTTCGCGCAAATCACGCGCATCGCCGGGATGTCGGCATCCGGTGGATAATTTTCGGGCGTCTTGTTCCACAGATTGTCCCGCTGCTTCCGAAAATGGATCGTCGGCACGATGATGTCGGCGGTGGTCGCCGCTTGGATTTCGCGGATCGTTTCCTCCAGCCCCGCCGGTTTGCCGACCGCGTAGAGGATCACCACATCGGGCTGTTCGGTCACGACCGTGTGCCGCACCCAGCCATCGAGAAACTCGTAGGGAATGGCGCTGCCGACCTGCTTTTTGTAAACGAGCTCGGGCGCGCTCGGGTAGCGCTCCTTGATCAGCGCGATCAGGGCGGCGCCGTCGCCTTGGAAATTCGTGTAGCTGGAGCCGAGCGCCCAGATGAGCAGCGGGCGGTGGAGTTTCCGCTGGCCGGTGAGTTTCCCCATGGTCAACGCCATGTTGCGGCCATCGCTCGGGCGAGGGGGTGCATCATACGGCTTGGCTCCCTCAAACTAGGTGGACTGGGGTTTTTGGGGCGCAGGCGGCGCGGTTTCCGCAGCAGTTGCCAGCGTGGACAGGCTGGCCACTACGGCAACGACGACAAGAAATGGGGTGATCGGGGATGGGGACATAGAGTTCATGTTTTGCAGGTAAAATTCGTGATCAAGGACAGCAGCCAAATCGCATGTCGTGCTTAGGACCGGCGGCGGCGGATCAGCAAGGCGATCCCTCCGCAAAGGGCGGCAGCCCCGGCACCCAGCGCCATTCTTTGCAGTGCATGTCTTCGATTAATCATAATGATAGTGAGGCTCTTGCTAAACCTCTGCAGTAACCGGGCGGGACGCCACCTCTCATCTGAACGATGACGCCGCCCGGTCGGTAGCCGTGGAGGTTTTGCAAGAGCCTCTAGGGGCTTCTAATTTTTCAGGCATGGAGGGAGAATACGGTTCAAAAAAACAAGAGCAGGATAACTGCGTTGCCGCGCATGGAGGCCAAAGTGTGGATTCGAATGTGAGTGGCGTGGAGAACGGCCCGGTGGAGTCGGCGACTGCCAAATCGGAGTCTGGCAAATGATACAGAGCGGCAAGCATATTGATAACCCCTCCGCTAATTCGTCAGCGCCAAGAGCCGTGAGGCGATTTTCGTGAGGTCGGGCTCAGCGATTTCGGGATCGGGGGCGAGCGGGTAGAGTTGTGCGCCGGGACGCGAGACAAAGGCCCCGCGCCAGCCGGCCCAAAGCGCGCCCGCGATGTCCCAACCGTGTGCAGCGACGAGAAGACATTCGGCGGGCTGCAATCCCATCTTGCGCGCAGCCCAGCGGTAGGCGTGCCCGTGCGGCTTGAAAATCTGAATTTCGCCGATGCTCACCCGCGCTTCGAAGAGCTCGGTCAGACCAGCGTTTTGAATTTGCGCATCCACCGCAGCTTGGGAGGAATTGGTGAAGGTGACTAGACGGTAACCAGCGACCTTCAGCTTCTGGAGCGCAGCCTTCACTTCCGGATGCGGCGGCAGTGAACGAATGGGGCGCATCGCCTCAAGCGCGGCCTCCTGGGAAAGATTGATGCCGTGATTGCGCGCCACCATTAGCATGGCTGCCGCGCCGATCCTGCCGAAGTCGTCGTAGTGATCCCCGACCGTGGCCACGAGGGAATACTGAAGCATGGTGGTGAACCAGAGAGGGACCAGGTCGGCGCGGCCTTCCAATGGCCTTCCCGACGCTCGTCTTCATCGCAGTGAGATCGAGAAGCGTTTCATTGACATCGAAAAACAACATCTTCGGACGCACCGCGACGGCTATGGCGTCATCCTTTCCACCGGCGGCGGAGTTCGTTACGGTGGTAGCCAGCACTCCGGCGGTCGTCAGCTTAAGAAATTCCAGGCGATTCATAGCGTGTGTTTTGTCATTTCCGAAGTTCTGAGCAAGCGATTAGATGTTGAAGTCATCATCGTGGAATAACCGGAGGCGATCATTTGTGAATACGTCCGCGAAGGGAGCCTAGACTTAATGGCTGCCTCGGAGAGCGCAGCATTTTCTGAAAAAGAGAGTGGAGTGCTTGAAGGAGTGGCGATAGCGCGGATTACGCGGGAGAACCGCACAGAGCCGCAATGGTGGAAGCACCGTCGTGGCGGTGTCACTGCCAGGAATTTGCTTTTCACCGCGCCGCGCCGGAAACGGGCCGGGCGTCGGGCGGTGCCGGGGAGTGAGGGGGTATGATGTCGCCGTTCGCAGCGTCCACGAGGTTCCAGAAATCCTTCTCGAAAGACGGGAGGTAGATTTCCTTTCCGTCGGCAGCCATGGACATGCGATCGCAGCCGCTGTCGGGCGCGATTTGCCAAAGCACTTTTTCCGTGAGGAGGTCCATGCAGGTGAGCGTGTGCGCGATTCCACCATCACGGGATCGCCCGCAGCGTGTAGTATGCCTCCAGCTTCTTCCAGACCGGTGCCTCGCCGAAGAGCGTTTTCGTATCCTCGATCCGGATGTGGTAGATGCGGTTCAGCCACCGGTCGCCGCTGCCGAAATCCTTCACCCCGACAGATGCCGACCTGCGATCGGCGCTCAGCTTCACGCCCGCCACCACATCGTCCCGGCGATCGTTTTCCGGGGATCCATATTTTCCGGTGTCGGCGTAGAAATAGGAACTCTCTTTCAATGCGGCAGCCAGATTCTCATCCGTCACCGTGGAGACGATCGGCTGCGTGAAATGGATCACGAATCCGTCCTTGGCGGCGTTAATCCGCAGGAAGTCGGCGGCGACTGTTTTGCCGTCGTAGAGGATCCGCTGCAACCGGTCCTGGGAGCCGCCCGCTGAAACCCAGCCGCGGCCGGTCTGACCTAGGAGCAGGCTGCCGTCTGGCAGGAAGCACGGCCGCATCACACCCGCTGCAAGCCCCCGCGCGAAGGGAATCACGCAGCCCTGGTCAATGCCATTGGTCTGCTCGGTCACGACCCGCAGAAGGGTCGAGAGCGTCTGGTCGCCGATGAATATCTGCTTCTCGTAAACGCCGAACTTTCCGCCGGTCGTGTCCCACACGGGGTTGCCCGGAGAATTCGCGAGCCGCCCGTGCGGGAGCCACACCGCGCCGATCCGACGCTTGTCCTTCCAAAGGTCGAAGTTCAATTCCTTCGAGTCGGGCTTCATCTTCCCCGGCAGGTCCACGAGGCTCGACAGGTGCCCGTAGAATTTCCCTTTCTCCAGCGGCACGAGCTTCGACGAGCCGACATACTCGCCCTGATTTTCCGCGTACCAGAGCCGCCCGTCGGGATCGAATGCGAGGCCCGCCGGGCTGCGCAGCCCGTAGGCGAACGGCTCCGACTTGCCATCGGGCGTGATGCGGAGCGCCCAGCCGCGGAAGCCGCCCATCGTTCCCATGAAAGGCCCGCCCGCGCGCCACGAGGCGCGCTCGCTCTTGCTGTGAGCGAGGTTCAGCGTGATGTAATAGGCCCCCTCCGCATCGCGCACCGGGCCGTGGATGTATTCGTGATAGTTCGCGTGGCACCCGAAGTCGTCGCACAGCGTCTCGAACTTGTCAGCGCGCCCGTCACCGTTCGTGTCGGTCATGCGCGTCAGCTCCGGCTTCTGCGTCACGACAATCCTGTCACCCTTGTCGTCCTCGATCACCACGCCGAGGCACTCGTAAATTCCCTCTGCAAACAGCGTCCACTTTCCATCGCGAATGCGCCACACTCCCGCGGTGCGCGTGCCCACGACGATCGTGCCGTCCTTTGCCACCGCGATGCCGGTGGGCTCGAACAACTGTTTCCGTCCGTAGAGATCCTTCGGCGATTCCCAGTCCTCCACGGAATAACCTGCCGGCAGTTCCAGCTTTTGCCTTCCCTCTTTGGGCGGACTTGTCACCACGGGCTGCGACGCCCAATCTTCCTCGCGATCGAGGATCGGTCGTGCGACGAGCCCGCCCGCCAGTCGCGCGGTGAGTTTGTGGAGCGGCCCCATCGCGGGATCGAGGGTCCACACGCCGCCGGTGAATGTTTCGCCCCCGGCCTTCACGTCCGAGAGTCCGTTCTCCGCCAGTTTGAATTTCTGCGGCTCCTTCAATTTCCCCTCGATCACAAACTCGATCCGCCCGTCGCCGGTGAGCGTCACCTTTTGGAAAATGTCGTTCTTCCCGATCCGGATGTGGAATGCCGGATCACCGGTGACCGGATCGAGCGTGTGTCCGAGAAATTTTGCGTCCACCGACGTGAGGAGTGTGCGGAAATCGCGATCGTCCCACAGCCATTTCTCGACCGCCTGATCATCAAGAACGTCCGGCTCCTTGAACTCAAAATCCACCGGGACGCCCGCGGATGTCAGCGGCTGCAAAATGGCCCCGCCCTCGATGAAGACCTGCGCTCCCTGCCCCCGGACGGAGCCCGGTGTCCCACGGCCCTCGCGTTCCTTCGAGAGGTTCAGAAATCCGCCGCCCCAGATGTTGCGCACCGAGAGGAACCGGGGGTCGAACGTGTAGTTCATCCCATTTGGCAGTCCCACATGCAGAGCCCGTCCGCTCGATCCGCGGAGCGGTGCGCGGAAGACACGCGTCCGCTTTGACACCGGCTCCTCGTTGGGAATGTCCACGATGTTCTTCGGCGTGGCTTGCTTTGCCAATTTCACTTTCACCACCGCCGGTCCGGCTTGTCCCGCGTCCGCCAACGTGCGCAGGTAATGCCAGATATTTTCCACGGCCTGGCCGGGGAGCACCTCGGTGGTGAACAACGGCATCGCGGCGAGGAAGGCAATCCCCTTGGTCGGTCCGCTCTCCGCGACCGCCAGCACGTCCCACGACTTGCGCGCCGAATCCAGATAGTAGTTCTTGTCCGCCTTCACCTTCTTTTTCTCCCCCGACTTCGGATCGAGCACCTCGCGCTCGCGCGGCTCGTTGAGAAATAGTCCGTGCAGATTCGGCCCGATGCGGACGGTGGCATCGTCCTTTGCCACCGCGTGGCACACCACGCAGCCGTAGAGTTCGAACGCGGTCTTGCCCTCTGCCACGGCATCGACTTCCTGCGCCGGGCCCGGAAGGGCCAGTGCCGCGAAAATGAGAGCAATTTGAATTTTCATCGTCCGAGTCCCGTAGGGAGATCCCGAAAGCCCGGCAAGAGAAGAAGCGGTGCCTCTCGCGCGGGATGAGGCCAAAGAGTGTTGTAATGACTAAGTGCAAGAGGTTCTTGCAAAACCTACACGGTCACCGACGCGCGGCGTCATCGCGCAGAGGAGTGAAGGCATCTCGCCCTCTTACGGCCGGGGTTTTGCAAGAGCCTCGCAAGGAAATCGCTTTTCACCGCGCCGCGCCGGAAACGGGCCGGGCGTCGGGCGGTGCCGGGGAGTGAGGGGGTCCGGCGCAGCGGATTTTCCAGGCCCACAGCCACCAAGGCAGACGCGCCTGGCGTCGGCGCCTCGAAGTAGTCGGATCTGCCGATGACGACGGGAGCGATGCAAGTGCGCGCGACGGCACGCTGGTCGGCAGGGTGCTTTCGGAACCGGAGGTGAAGCACCGCCGCGATGACGATCCACGCGGCGCATTCAAAATAGTTGAACACCTCGTAGGCATGGGAGTAACCGACTCCAAGGAACCATGAGTGGAGGTGCGACGGGCTCATGGAGGCTCCTTTTTACTCGGTGCCGGAATCGATTGCCCCGCTCGCTCGCCGGTTGCGCTGCGGTGGTTACTTCTTTTCCACCAGCCAGATGTTTCGGAACACGACTGGATTGCCGTGATTCTGGAGTTGGATCGGCCCGGGGCCGGGCCCGTCTTTGCGGCCTGAGGCAGTCGTCGAACTGTTGACCTCGGCGTGATCGTGGATCAGCACGCCGTTGTGCTTCACGGTCACGATGGCATTCTTGAGCTTCATTCCGGCGGCGTCCCATTTCGCCGCTTCGAAGTCGATGTCGTAGGTCTGCCAGCTCAGCGGCGGGAAGCACATGTTCACCTTCGGCTTGTGCTTGGTGTAGATGCCGCCGCACTCGTTGTTCTCGCCCTTGAGGCCGAAGGAATCGAGCACCTGCACCTCGTAGCGGTCCTGCAAATAGACGCCGCTGTTGCCGCGGCCCTGGCCGCGGGCAGTGGGCTTGAAGGGCAGGAGGAACTCGGTGTGCATCGAGAAATCGCCGAACTCCTGCCTGCTCACCACGCCGCACTGGAGGTTGCCGTCCTTGTCGAGCTTGCCGTTCTTCCACGCGTCGGCGTTTGTGCCGTCGAAGAGAACGATTGCTCCCGCTGCCGGCGTCGCTCCGAGGGTGGGGGATTTGCGCACGAGCTTTTTCAACGTCTGACTCCTGCCTTCCTTGTTCGTGCCGTGGATTTCGCCGTCCTTCAGCGTCGCGTCCCATTCGTCATTTTTGAAATGGACGGCGCCATTTTCGAGTGTGCCGTCAATCTCCTGTTTCTTTTCGGCATCGGGCGCTTCGCCCGGGAGGCCCTTGCTCCAGCCGACGAGGTGAAACTTCCCACCGCCCGAAGCGATGACCTGCGCACCGCAATTTTCCCCGCTGTATTCCCCCTGAAGCTGGAAGTCCACGCCAGCCGAAGCCGGGTCGGTAAAGGTATCGTCGGCAGAGAAGCCGTCGGTCGAAAGCGTGAATGAGGCGAGGGAGAGGAGGAGGTTGCGGGCGAACATAAGAGGGCGGCCTTGTAAGCTGCGAGTGGAACCAACACAAGCACGGTCGGCCTCGCGCCCTGGCGAAATTGAACAGCGCCACGATGAGGCGGCGATGGTTGTTCTTCGCGACGGGGCCGATTTTCAACGCAGCCATGTACGATTGAAGGTCGTCGGCGATGGCGGTCTTGATCTGGCATTGGAAGGCGTGAGCGAAGCGCCCGAGCAGGCCGCGGATGTCCTTCAGGTAGAGGGCGGACATTCCCCCGGCAACCCTGGCTTGGGAGAACTTCGCCACGGCTTCGGCAACGGTGATGTCAGGGAGTGCCGTTTCGACGGTGCGCTTGTAAAATCGTCTGGCCTCGATGATCGCGTCGTGCCCGAGAATCTCGAACGCCTTTGCAAACTCGCGTGCGGCGATGTCGAGACTGATGCCCGTGGGTCCGAGTGCCTCGGATGCCGCCACGAATATCTGCCGCTCTCTGCCGGTGAGCTTGAGGGCTTCAAGGTCGCCCTGTGCGAGCATCGCGGCGTGGGCGCTTGTTTGCTGCGTGCTGCTTCAAGATCGGTGAAATTCTCGCGAACGCGGCCCGCCGAGCCGACGCAGGCGACGGTGAAGAGTTCCCGCCCGCGGTTCAACTGGCGGTAGATCTTCACCCGGGCACTGCCCTTGGCGATCGTGATCGGGAACTTGGGTGTGCGTGGCTTCTTCATGACGCTTCTTCTCCTTTCAATACGTCTAGCAGCCTGTCGGACTTACGCATGCGTACGACTTACTGGATTGACTGGCTATCATTAGTTATCTATTTGCCAGAAATTCGAACTTAATACGTCTATCTGTCACTGCGAGTGAAGTGGCAATAATTCAAGGGCCGAGGTCCGACACACTCCTAGGCTTCATGCATGCGTCATGCATGCGTCATGCAAGTCGAAAAATGCGCACATTTGCTCTGTTAGAAGCGAGGACTGAAAATCCTCGTGTCGCCGGTTCGATTCCGGCCCCAGCCACCTCTTTCAAAATGAAGGAGTGCGGCGAACGCTGCAGTTTGTGAACGGTGGATTCGGCGAAAAGTGGGTAACCTCAGCGGGAGTGCGGTGTTCGATGGACATGCTCTCCATGAAACACCTCCTCCCTCCGCTGTTCCTCGCACTCCTCGGGTGCGCGTCGCTGTTCGCCGAACCCGCCGCGGGTGACATCGACTTCGACAATGCGCGGCAGCTTTTCGAACGACAGAAAATCCGGCCAGACATTGACCGACGACGAGCGCCCCTACCTCCAGCGGGCGATCGCTCTGAAAAAAGGGAAGGGCGCCGGCCAGCCGTCTGCGGGCAAGACCGCCGCAACCGGCGGCGACATCGATTGGGAAAAGGCGAAGAGCCTCTACCAGCGCGACCAGAAGGGCGAGAAGCTGACACCCGACGAACAGGCTGGCGGCGCGTGACTGGAAAGTAGCGTAGCTCTCCAGAACTGCGCACCACGAGGCTTCATCTCCGGAACCACCCGCGCAGCTCGGGAGAGCTACGCTACGGCACCCCGCCGCGGCCTCCTCCATTCAGGCATTCAGGCCGAATAAATCGTATGGCGCTCAACCAATGGATGAGCGGATTTGCGCGCAGGATCCGCTTCTTGCATCCGTGCAATCCGCGATATCCGCGGTCGATCCGATCGTCGGCTCTGGGCTGGAACGAGCGAAGCGCCCCTGCATTTTTTGCGCGCGCAACTCCACCGCTCAGCCTTCGGTGCGCCGACGTGATGCGCCCTCGGGTCGCGCCGGGTTTTCGCGACGCGGCTCGTTGCCAGCTCCGGGTGCCGGCGCATCATCCTTATGCTCTTCCCTGCGGGCTTTGTCCTCGTGGGGTTTGTCCTCGTGGGGTTTGTCCTCGTGGGGTTTGTCCTCGTGGGGTTTGTCCGCATGCGCCCCGTCTCCGTGAGGCTTGTCGCCACGATGTTCCGAATGCTTTCGCGGCTCCGAGCGGCGGTCGCCACCCCGGCTGCGATCTTCCGGGCGTGCCGATGGCTGTGGTCCGCCGCGCTGGCCCTGCACTATCGCGCGCAATTCCTGCACCTGCTTCGCCAGCGCTCGAATCTCGTCGTGCATCGCTTCCATGGGTGAGCCTCCTCCGGGTGCGGGCTTGCTCATCGGCTGGAACGGGCGGTGCCACGGAGAGCTGCCGGAACCTGCGCCGGGACCGCCACCTGGCTTGAAGGGCGGACGCGGCGTCATCCTCTCCCCGGCCTTGCCCGCCATCCTTTCGAGCTGCTCCGGCGAAACCGGGATGCCCGCTGCGCGCAAATGCTTTGCGGCTTCGGCCAGATGCTCCGCGCGTTCACCGGGATTCACCGGCGGCATTCCGGCAGGCGGTCCCGCGCGGTGCCCGCCCGGTGCATTGCCGCGGCGTCGCTCCCACATCTCGCTGGCCTTGCCTTCCAGACGCTTGGCTTCCTCATGCTTCCCGTCGCGGTGAAGCTCCTCAAGCCGATGCTTCAGGCGCTCCGCCATGGGGCCGCCGGGAAGCGAACCATCGGGACGCGGCTGGCCGGGTGACTCGGAGCGGGCCGTCGCGGTGAAAACCAAGGTGGCAAACAAGGGCAGGAGGGAGCGTGCTTTCATCATCCCTCAAACCACCCATCCCGTCGGAAGTTGCAGCCCTTTGTTCCCGCGTGGATGACCCTGCGTGTCCGGCAACCTGCTGCAACCCATGGATATGTCTCACGCAAAGGACGCGGGGGGCGCAATGCCCCTGTGAAGGAGTTTCCTTTGCGACTTTCGCGTCCTTTGCATGAGGCCCTTTCACCAGACTGCCAGACGCCTTCGCCGGCTGCGATCGCTCATTTCGCAACCGCGGCGACGCCTGCGTACGGATACTTGGAAACGACATCCCACGCGAGTTTCTGGAGGATCGCGTGCTGCTCGTCGGTGACGCTGCGTTCCGGGGCTCTGTGGCCGACGGGACTCATGCGATACATCGCCGCGAAGTTGCAATAGGCTGCCAGCACCATGATCTGGCCCTGCCCGTGGCCGATGGCATCGCGGAAAAGTTTCGACTGCTCGGTGATGCCGGGAAACTGGCCGGCGATGACCATCGCGCGCAACTTCACCACCGCGTCACCGACCGGAACGATGAACACGCTCTGGCTGCCGTGCTGCTTGTTGAGTTCGTCCACCTGCGTCTCGATCCGCTTGCGCCATTCGTCGATGGCACCCTGGAGGTCCTCGCTCTTCATCGTGTCGCGCTGCGCGTTGTCCTTGACCCGTTTGTCGGGCGATCCGTCCGTCGGCGCGGCCACATCGAAAGGATACCAGGATCCCTGGATGAGGAAGCGCATGGTCGGATTTTGCTTCAGCCCGAGGTCCACGAAGTTCGCGATGCCGGGATCGGGAATCATGATGTGAGGGGCCATGGTGAACACATCCACTTTGCCGCTGGTGAGAGCCGGCTTGGCGGTGTTCTTGGCGTCGGCCATTTCCCAGTGCTGGATCACCTTCGAGCCACCGATGCTTTGCTGCCCCACGCGAACGTGTCCCTGGATCCCGGTTGTCTTCACGATCTCGTCAATCATCCCCGGCACGAACATGTGAAAGCTGTGGCCGGTGTAGAAGACCCGCTGCCCGGCCGGCGCTTTCGCTTCGTCTGCCGGGGCGATGCGGCAGAGCGCCAATGCCAGGGGCAGCAAGATGCTTGCGGACTTGAAGGCGCGGATGCTGCCGCGGGTGGGGAAGGTGGACGGTCTCAGGCTTGTATTCATTGGGTGTGGGGATGGTTCGCCGCATCGCGGCATTCAGGGGCTCGGAATGCGGGCGAGAGTGTCCGGCGTGAGAGGACTTCGCAATGCCGGAGTTCCACTGCCAGCGCGTTCGGGCGTGATCCAGTGTGAGTGCAGAGGCTGGTTGCCGGCCAAAGCAGAGTGGCGTGTGAGCGCCGCTAGGCTTTGGACTGCGGAGGCTCGACTCCGCTTTGGCTTTGCGGAGGAGCGATGGGCGAGATCGCGGTATGCGCCGCGCGGACGAGAGGCGCTGGGTTGCTTTGCGGGGCAACGGTGAATTTGCGCGTCGGACCCGAGGCGAGGGAAAAGCGGCGTCGAGCCGCGCGCAGTCCAAAGGCTGGCGCCACTCTCGGACCATCATTCTGTTCATCCACTGGCCTCACTTTCAATCACACCCAGCGCGTGCATGAATTCCCGCATTCGCAGATCCAATTCGCGGGCGCTCCAGACGTCGCCCGCGCTGGCACTCGCGGAGAGTTCGATTCACGACGGGCGGAAATGCCGGGCGAAAAATCCCCCGTCCTGCTGTTCCTGTGGAGGCGCCGCTTTTGCGGAATGCCTGAAATCCCCAACACCCGCACCCCAAACCTCCAATGACAACCACCCCACGCATCCTCTCCCTCGCAATCGCCGCCGGTCTCACCAGCGCCGCCTTTGGCGCGAAGTCGGCTGAACTCCAGCCGCTGCTCGCCAAGGCCGGTGCCGGGACGGTGAACGAATCATTCAACGCCGAGGCGCTCTCGAAGCAGTGGACGGCGGCGAAAGGCGACTGGCAGGTGCGGGATGGCGCGCTCGTGGGCAGGGAGAAGAAGGAAGACGAACACGCGGCAGTGCTCACGCTCGCGCAGCCGAATCACAATTCGATAATCCGGTTTTCCTTCAAGCTTGATGGCACCGACGGGCTCGCGCTGAGTTTCAATCACGCCAAGGGTCATCTTTTCCGCGTGAGCATCGGGGCGGAGGGCGTCACGATCGCCACGGACAAGGACAAGAAGGACGCGGACTCCAAGAGCGAGCAACTCGGGAAGGCGGCGGGGAAATTCGAGCAAGGCCAGTGGTACACCATGCTCGTCGAGGTGCAGGGCACGAAGGTCTCCGTGCAGTCCGACAACGGGGTGAAGGTCGAGGGATCCCATGCGAGCCTCGATGTGGACAAGACGGGATACCGTTTCGTCATGCGCGGCGCGGCGGTCGTGCTCGACGATGTGAAGGCGTGGGAAGTGAATCCCTGATCCTTCTTCAAAGTGGCAGCGAGCTTCCAGCCGCTTCCCACCAGCGCCGCCCAGGCAAGCGCCTGGCAGGGCGCTTCCACCTTCCATGCACCCCTCACCGCCTCTTTGCCGCGCATCCCGCCAGCCGCAATGCCTTTCGGAAATTCCGAACCGAACAGGAGGCGACACACCGACAGTGGGGCGGGCGACTCGCCTGCCGCAGTCTCTTCCGGCGACTCGCCGGAAGCAGCGACGGTGTGTGGTGTGCCATGGATGTGTTTGCCCCAGGGCAGCACGTTCCCTGCGGCTGCCGCTCTCAAGGACCTGCGCCGGGGAAAGTTTGTCCGCAGCGGAACCCCGGGCGTTGCTTTCTTCTGGCGAGTCGCCGGAAGAGACTCAGGCAGGCGAGTCGCCCGCCCCACTGCCCACTTTGCCCCCTGCCGGAGGTTCCCCTCCTTGTGTGGGCTCGAATATTCGAGAGGCATTGAGGCCAGCCATGCAATGAACCGCCGGAATTTTCTCCGTTCATCCCTCGGTGCCGCTGCGGGCGCGTCGCTGCTCCCGCACGCGTCGGTGGCGAAGGATGAACCCCCGCTCGCACGCGAGGTCGGAATCACGACCGGTTCATTCGTCCGCCACCTTACCGTCGAACCGGCGGAAGGAAAATTGCGCCTGCTCGATCTGCCGAAGCGGATGCGCGAGGAACTGGACATTCGCGTCATCGATCTCATGACCGCCACGCTTGCCTCGATGCAGCCGGACTATCTCGACAAACTGCGCGCTGCCGCCGAACGGGCGGGCTGCATCCTCACGAACCTCAAGATGAACCAGCGCGGTCTCGACCTCGCCAGCGAGGACGAGGCATTGCGCCGGCGCTCGCTGGATGAATACAAGCGGACCATCGACGCCGCGGCACGTCTCGGCTGCCGCTGGGTGCGCCCGCTGCCCGGAGCGCAGCGGCCCGACTTCAAAGTGCTCGCCTCGTCATACCGTGAACTGATCGACCACGGCGCGGGCAAGAACATCACCCTGCTCATTGAAAACTACGGCTGGATGCAGGACGACGCCGACGCCATTCCCGCCATCATCAAGGCAGTCGGCCCGGGCCTGCGTTCACAGCCCGACACGCGGAACTGGACCGACCGCGCCCGCTTCGATGGGCTGACGAAGGCATTCCCTTTCGCCGCATCGTGCGACTTCAAGCCCTTTCCGCTGGAAGCCGACGGCTCGCATTTGCGCTATGACCTCAAGCGCGCCTTCCAGATCGGTTGGGATGCCGGCTTCCGCGGTCCCTGGTGTCTGGAGCATTTCCACGATGAACTCGGCCAGCAGTTCAAGGAGATGGCACTGCTCCGCGACCGGCTGCGCGAATGGATGCGCGCTGGCTGAAAATCCCTGCCTGTCATACCGCCTATCCCAACTCAGCGGAGCCGGAACCCAAGGAGGGGCGGTATGATACCGCCCTCTGGCAGCGGTCGCTCCGCGCCGCTGCCAGCCCCGGCGTGCCAACGCAAAAGGATTCTCGAAATCCGCACGCCCCCCCCGCGTTGGCCACGCCTCTGGCTCAAAGCGGCGCTGAGCGTCCGCATCGAGCCGATGACAGTAGCCGACGACGTTAAGTGACGGGTCTGAATGCGCGTGAACATGTCGGGGCAGCTTCCGGATTTCTGCCGCGCGATTCAATCCTTCAGAATCGAAGGTGCCACATACGGCAGATGACAGAATGCGATCCGCTGTATCGTCCGCGGCGACGCGCATCAGGCGACCAGCACACGCAGGCTCGATTCCGCGAAGGCGGCGCGCAGTTCCTTCACGGCTGACGCGGACAGGGCGCTCATGGCGGGTGGGAGTTTCCTGCCGCATTTCATGAAGTGCCTCAGTGCGGCCATGAAAAGTTCCGGCTGCGCTTTGCCTGCGATTTCCAGTGTCTCGGGGAAGGATGCGTCGAGGATCGTGATGCCGTAATCCGACATCTCCGCCAGATCCGCCGCCCAGCGCAGGACGATCTCCACCGGCTCTTCCTCCGGGAACCGCTGCGCCACCAGCGCGAGCAGGTCGGCGCGCGTGGGTGCGTTCATCAGCAGCGCGAGGAAGAACCGGTGCCCGGGCTCCGTGACCATTCCGCGCAGGCCTTTGATGACATCCCGCCGCGCCTCCTCCGCCAGGGTCGCCGCGACTCCTGACGCGAGCGGGCCGTGCCTTTTTACAAACGCCCTGAGCGCGGGCTCCCACTCGCCGAGGGTTTGCAGATGGCGCCGGCAATTTTGCAGCACGTAGAAGCCGCGCTCGAAATCCAGCGTGGCGATCATTTCCATCGCCAAGTCCGCATAGGCGGGGTCTTCGGTTTGCTCCAGCACGTCGAGCAGTTGCCGGCGGCGCATCATGAGCGGGTCGCTGAAGACCGGGTCCAGCGCGATGTGCGGCGGCAGGTAATTGAACTGCGGCCCCGTCCCCGGATCATGCTGCGTGCGCACGACCACCGTGACGGACGGCGTATCGAGATGGAACAGCGAGTGGATGGAGCGCGGGCCCGAGATGATCGGCACGGTGCGGCCCGTCTCCAGCAGCTCGATGTGCTTCATCCGCACGTCACCCATGCGAAAGTAGGGCGTCACCGTCCGCGCATTTTCAAACGCGTAGATCGCGTGAATGCTGGACCCGCTCATGACATGGAATGCCCCGGAGAATTCGTGCTGATGGATGGCCGTGGTCCCATCCATCCAAAACAGGAGCTGGATGTAAAATCGCGCATCGCTGTAGGCCACGAGTTCCGGCTGGCCGAAGCCCGAGTCGGTCTGGAAAGGCTGCGCGTCATCGAGCAGGAATTCGCGCACCAGCGCCGCCAGATCCACGTGCTCCGCCGGAGGCCGCTCCTCCAGCGCCGCGCGCGCGATGCCGGGGAACTTCGTCAGCGAAAAATTTTCGCGCTTCCAGCGTTCCAAAACGGCGTCGCCGAGTCCCTTGAAAAATACATCCATGCGCGGAGGCTACCACGCATCGCAGAGGCACACGAAGCGTTCATCCCCGGCATTTGACGAGCAGCCCGTCGCAGGCATTCCGTGTGGAGGAAGACTCCAACTGCCAACTCCATCGCCGTGCGAAGAAACACGATCCGGAGAGCGTGCCGAATCTGCCGGAGCGGAGCGCGGAACATCGTAAACTGTGACCGGCCTCGCGAACTTCGGACGGCTTGCACTGCAACTTGTCGGCGATGCTGCGCGCAGCAGAGTCAGCAAGTCCCCTCAGCCAAACAACTGCACGAGCGGTCTGCCTTCTTCCAGCAGGTTATAGGGGCGGCCTTGCATGTCGGTCGCTTCCAGATTCCCAATCCCCATGGCGTGATACACCGTCTTCGTCACGTCCTCAGGGCCGATGGGAAAGTCGGCAGGAAACTCGGCGCGCGCGTCGGTCTTGCCGATGACCTGACCGCCTCGCACCCCGCCGCCGGCCATCAGCACACTCATGCACGCCGTCCAATGATCGCGACCGGCTCCGAGTTTTCCGCCCGAACGCGGATCGCCGACCTGCGGTTTGCGGCCCATTTCACTCGTCACCACCACGAGCGTGTCGTCGAGCAGGCTGCGTTGCGTGAGGTCTTCGAGCAGCGCGGAAAAGCCGCGATCGAATTCGGGCAGGAGGTATTCGCGCAGGCAGTGGAAGTTGCTCCCGTGCGTGTCCCACCCGCCCGCGCTCCTGCAGCGGGCGGCAAGCGCTTCGTTCTCTTTCCAAAACACGGTGATGAACGGCACGCCGGCCTCGACCATGCGCCGCGCCATGATGAGACTCGTGCCATTGACCGTCCTGCCGTAGCGCTCTATGACCGATGCCGGCTCGGAGGCGATGTCGAACGCATTCGCCGTCGCGCTCGATGACAGCAGCCCGAACGCCTTTTCCTGCTGCCGCGTGTAGTTGCTGACCGCCGCTTCGTAGTCGAGTTCGCGACGCGCGCGGTTGATGGCGTCGAGCAACTCGCGGCGTTCGTTGGCGCGTCCGCGTGTCATGCCGGCGCTGAGCGTGAGCGAGGGGGCGCTGAATTTCATCGGCTCCTCGATGCTGCCGCTGAGATAGAACGGATCGTATTCCATGCCGAGCCGGCCCGCGAACTGCCCCGGTCGTGTGTAGGGCAGCTTGCTCGGCTTGTGCGGCAACGTAATTACATTCGGCAGATGCGCGTGCGGCGGCCTGCGCATGCCGACCACGCAGCCCATGTGCGGCCAGTCCGTCGCGTATGGCCGGCGATTATTTCCCTGCTGTTTGAAAGTGTCATCCGGCGCGTGGCCGGTGAGGTTGTAGTAATAGCCGGCGTGATGATCGCCGGTCGCGCGACCGCGATCGGTGACGCCGTGGATCATCGCAAAATGATGCGCCTGCTTCGCGAGCAATGGCAGATGCTCGCAGAGCTGGATCTCCGGCGACGTGGTGCGGATGGGTTTGAACTCGCCGCGATACTCGACCGGCGCGTCCGGCTTCATGTCCCACATGTCGATGTGCGACGCTCCGCCGCAGAGAAAAAAGAGGACCGTGGACTTCGCGGGCTTCCGGCGCGCGGGAGCCGTCTCCGCGCCGAGCAGCGAGCGCCCGAATCCCAAGCCGGCCACGCCCATCGTGGATGCGACGAGGAACGCGCGGCGATCGAGGCCGGGAGAGAAAAGGGGCGGGTTCATCGAGATAGGAAACGTGCCGGTGGCTGGCCAATGAACGAGGCCGAACGAGGGAAATTGTTAGATCGAATCCTTCACTTCCTGCGATTCATTGCCTCGGTGCGGACCGGCTCAAGTGCCGCAAAAGGTCTGGTAAGGAGCATCGCCAGCCGGAGCCGGCGAGCGAAACTCGGGCGCGTGCCTTGCGTGATCAAACGGCGAAGTCAGCACGTCCAGCAGCCGTTCCATGACGCCCAGATCCCCCTGCCCTGCCGCAGCGAGCGCGGCCTCCACCAGATGGTTGCGCGGGATGAAGGCGGGGTTGTTCGCACGACGAAGCTCCGCGGACTCAGCGGGCGGCTGTGACTGTCGTCCAAGACGCGCCAGCCAGCGTTCATTCCAGGAGAGGAAATTCGCGTCCATCCGCCATGCTTCATCGGTCCGGTCGGTTTGCGACAGCGAGGCAAACGTGTTGGTAAAATCGGCCTTTGCGCTGTGCATCCATTCCAGCAGCGTCTCGACCAGTGCCGCGTCCTCAGGCTCTGCACCGAACAAGCCGAGCTTTTTACGCATGCCAGCGAGCCAGTGATGCTCGAAGCGATCCTTGAATCCTCGGAGCGCATCCTCGGCCATCGCGACCGCCTGCTGTTCCTCCGGATGCAGCACAGGCAACAGAGTCTCCGCCAGCCGGGTCAGATTCCACTGCGCGATGCCGGGCTGCCTTCCAAATGCATAGCGACCGTGCCGGTCGATGGAACTGAACACGGTCGCGGGATCGTAGGCGTCCATGAAGGCACAAGGACCATAGTCGATGGTCTCGCCGGAGAGCGCCATGTTGTCGGTGTTCATGACGCCATGCACGAAGCCGACGCACATCCACTGCGCCATCAGCGCGGCCTGCCGCTCAATCACCGCTGTGAGCAGCGCGAGCGCCGGATTCTCCTCATCGGCAAGCTCCGGAAAATGACGCCGCGACGTGTAATCCACGAGCGCGCGAATCGCCGCTTCATCCCCCGCCGCCGCAGCCCATTCGAAAGTGCCCACGCGGATGTGGCTGGCCGCGACGCGTGTGAGCACGGCACCCGGCTGCGGGTCCGAACGCCACACTTCCTCACCCGTGGCCACCACCGCGAGACTGCGCGTGGTCGGGATCCCGAGCGCGTGCATGGCCTCGCTGATGATGTATTCGCGCAGCATCGGCCCGAGCGCCGCGCGCCCATCGCCGCG
>Ga0105048_10004766_pt1 | contig 22022 bp, 19 predicted proteins | sample MAT05_FD_78382 | JGI IMG/M metagenome (GOLD analysis project Ga0105048, IMG submission 78382) | Freshwater microbial communities from Lake Fryxell liftoff mats and glacier meltwater in Antarctica - MAT-05 | ecosystem: Environmental > Aquatic > Freshwater > Ice > Liftoff microbial mat | place...
AAGCCGGTGTTTTATTCGCCGGAAGCGTGCGGCCCGCTCGATTTCACCAGTGTGCATTTCTACCCGAAGAAAGGCGATATCGCTGGCTCACTCGCGGCATTGAAAATCTACAACGTGGGTAAACCTCTCGTGATCGAAGAGATTTTCCCGTTGAGTTGCAGCGTGGAAGAGACGGCCGCGTTCATCGATGGCTCGCGTTCGCACGCCGATGGCTGGATCAGTTTCTATTGGGGCAAAACGATCGAAGAGAACGAGCAGAAACGGGATGTGAACGGCATGCTTATCGCGCAATGGCTTCGCTGGTTCCGAGATCACGCCCCCCCGAGTGAATGAGCTTCGGGATTCGAACCCGCTGGGAAACGTCGGCGAAGCGTTGCAACTTGTAACCGTACCCCCGGCAAGAATTGATCTTCGATAACTCGATTAATTCTCATTCTTTATTTTCCACCCGACTTGATCCAATCGTGAATCAACTGCATTTCCGCAGCGGTGAGGCGTTCTTTGCCAGGTGGCGGCATCGAGCCATCCTTAATGCGGTCGAAGAGATCGCTTTCGTCCGGCTTCCCGGCGATTAACACTTTGCTATTCGGGCTTTTCTTGATCGCCGCGAGCGAACGCAGATCTAAATCCCCTTTGATGGATGGATCGCCGTGGCAAATGTTGCACTTCGCTTTGAAGATCGGCATCACTTTGTCGAACGAGACCATCGCCGAGGGCGGTTCCGGTTTGGGCTCCGGCTTCTTTGGCTCGGGCTTCGGTTCCGGTTCGGCGGGTTTCGTAGGCGGGGGTGGGGCCGCTTTCGTCGGCTTCGGTTTGAGCGGCTCCGCTTCGACCGGTTTCACCTCGGGAGCAGTGGTGGGCGTTGGCTTCAACCGATCCCGTTCCAGCTTGGCCAAGAACGTCGATTTGGCTTTCGCCACGACGGATTTATCTTCTCCAGCGCTTCGGCCAACCTCGAAACCGATGATCAAAAGCCCGCCGAACACGGTAGCGGCAGCGAACATGGGCCAACGGGGTTTCTCGTGAAGTTCGGGCATATCGAATTCGCTCCGGGAATCGTTACCATCAGCTTTGCATACGGAACGGGTATTGTCACCCTGAAACGGCCGCGTTTTGATTTCGAGCAGCCTTCGAATTCCCTTAGCGGTTCGCGTGGGCCGGTACATCCGGGAAATCATTTCAAGTCGGAAGCTAACCCGGATGCCACGCAGATGAAACCCGGATCGGAGAAAACATCAACCCGACCGGTTCCTTGGGCGAGTCCAGTGCCCGAGGTCGCACACGATGAGTGCCAACGGCACCGGCTTGGCGTGGTCGGACATTGCGAAGGCTCCGATTATTTTACGATCTTCAACACGCGGTTGTTGTCGCTATCGGCGATGTACAGTTCGCCGGTTTTCGGGTGAACGCTCACCCCGTGCGGCCGCGCCAATTCCACCATTTTCGGATCGCCATCCAATCCGCCCTTTCCCTTCGTGCCCTTGCCGGCAACGAGTTCCATGATTTCCTTGCCGGGGAGGTACCGGCGGATCTGGTGGTTTTCGGTATCGGCGATCAGCACGCTGCCATCGAGATCGATGCTGAGGAACTTCGGGCCGTTCATCGCGGCCGAAAGTGCCGGGCCGCCATCGCCCCCCTTCCCCGCCTTGCCTGTACCCGCGACCGTGCGAATCTTGCCTTCCTTATCCACCACCCGCAGGGCGTGGCCGCCGCGTTCGAGAATGTACAGGTTCCCCTTCGCATCCACGGTCACGGCCCGCGGATCGACGAGCGGTTGATCCTTGGCCGGTTCGCCATCCTTCGGCACGCCGGCTTTGCCGGTGCCAGCGATGGTGGTGACGATTCCGGTTTTCGTTTGAATGGCACGCACTCGCTTGTTTCCGATATCGGCGACGTACAGTGTCGCTCCATCCGGCGTGAGAGCGATACAGATCGGTTGCGAAAACTCCGCTTTCAACGCATCGCCGCCATCGCCGGAGAAAGCCTTCTTGCCGGTACCGGCGAACGCTTCCACTTTCTTCGTGGCAGGATCGTACTTGCGGATGCAGTTGTTGAAGGTGTCGGCGAGATAGATCGTGCCGTCCTTGGCGACCGCGAGATTGTGCATCCCGTTGAACTCGGCTTTCATCGCATCGCCGCCATCGCCGGCCAATCCTTTCTTGCCGGTGCCAGCCAGCACTTCGACTTTCCCATCGGGTAGCAGTTTCTTCAGGCGCTCACCGCCGTTCATTTCCACGAAGAAGATATTCCCCTCTGTATCGAAATCGACGGCGAAGGGTTGAATCGTATCCGCAGTTGCAACTACGATCTTCTCCGCTCGCACGGCGATAGGCAGCGAAAGCAGAACGAGAAAAATAGCGATGCGATTCATGGGTCACCTTTTCGAGAGGGATGGCGGCACAATGCAGTTATAGGCTATTCCTGTGGGCATCGCGCAGATCGCAACGGGAATTTCGTATGACGCAAATCGAGTTGATTATCGCACTGTTCGCCGCAGTGACGGCCTTCGGCGTTCTCGCCACATGGATGAAAATACCCTACCCGATCCTCCTCGTGTTGGGCGGCTTGCTTTTGAGCCTACAACCTTGGGCACCGCGTTACGAACTTCCACCGAATACCGTGTTCCTGTTGTTCCTGCCACCGTTGCTCTATTCGGCGGCATTCAACACCGAGTGGGCATTGTTCCGCCAACAATTGCGGGCGATCTCGCTCCTCGCCATCGGCTTGGTGCTGTTCACCACGGTGCTCGTTGCGGCGGTGTGCCATTACAGCCTCGGCTTGCCGTGGGGGGTGGGGTTCGTGCTCGGCGCCATCGTTTCTCCACCCGATGCCGTCGCGGCCACGGCGATCACACAACGGGTGAAGTTGCCGAGGATCGTCAACACGATCTTGGAAGGGGAGAGTTTGGTGAACGATGCATCCGCGCTCGTCGCCTACCGCGTGGCCATCGCCGCCGTGGTCACCGGATTCTTCGACCTCGGCGATGCGACCAAAGATTTCTTTGTGATGGGCCTCGGCGGTATCGGCATCGGCATCGTCGGGGCGATGATTATGGTGAAGTTGCACCGATTCTTGAATCACCGCAAACTCGTCGATGCGAAGCTCACGATCATGATGACGCTGCTCACGCCCTACGCCGTGTACCTCCCGGCGGAACACCTCCACGTTTCCGGTGTGCTCGCCACGGTGGCCGCAGGGTTGTGGATCGGCACGAGGTGCTCCAGCATCTTCGATCAGGAATGGTATCTCGAAGCCCGCACGGTGTGGGAAATGATGGAATTTGTGCTGAACGGGCTGATATTCATTCTCATCGGCTTCCAACTGCCATTGATCCTCGACGCGGTGGAGTCCAAGCAAGAAATCACGGATCTCGCTTTCGACACCGCGATGATCTGCGGCGTGGTGATCCTTTCCCGCTTGGTGTGGATCTTTCCCGCCGCGTACTTGTCGAGGTGGTTCGATCGCGTCGCGTTCCACAAAATGGACCCGTACCCGCCGGTAAAGCATGTATTTATCGTCGGTTGGACGGGGATGCGCGGCGTGGTCTCGCTCGCCGCCGCGATGGCGATCCCGATGAAAACGCAAAGCGGAGAACTGTTCCCCCACCGCGAGTTGATCCAGTTCCTTACGTTCTGGGTTATCTTCGCAACGCTGGTATTGCAAGGGCTGTCGCTGCCGTTCCTCATCCGCTGGCTCCGCATCACCGATGATGACAAGGAACCGGAACCGGACGTGCCCAACCAGCGCTGCTGACGAACCGACTATTCGAAACGAATGATCAAGTCGCCGCCATCGACTTGGGTGCCCGGCTTCACCAGCAACTCGGCGACGGTGGCGGCATGCTGAGCGTAGATCGTACTTTCCATCTTCATCGCTTCGAGCATGGCCAGCTTCTGCCCGACCGCGACGACTTCACCCACGCCCACCGCGATGGTCACCACGGCCCCCGGCATTGGCGCCCCCACATGTTTGGGGTTCGCCGCATCGGCCTTGGCCCGCGCACTGGATACCACGCCCAGCGAACGATCGGCGATCAGCACTTCCCGAGGCTGGCCGTTGAGTTCGTAGTACACCACACGCTTGCCGTCGGCATTGGGTTCGCCCACCGTTTGCAGTTTGATGATGAGCGTCTTGCCCGGTTCGATCTCGACGCCGACTTCGTCGCCTTTCTCCAAGCCGTAGAAGAACAACGGCGTCGGCAACACGCTCACATCGGAATACTTGGCTTCGTGTTCCGCGAACTCGGCGAATACCTTCGGGTACAACAAATACGAGAGAACATCTTGTTGCGTCGCTTCGCGGTGCAACTTCTCCGTGAGTTGCTTTTGAGCCGCTTCCATATCGGCGGGAGGGAGAGTCGCACCGGGGCGATCCGTTAACGGCACACGGTCGCGGACGATCCGCTTCTGCAACGCCGGGGGGAAGCCGCCGGGGGGCTGGCCCAGCTTGCCTTCGAAGAACTCGACCACCGATTCGGGGAAGGCCAGTTCGCGGGCCGGATTCTCTACGTCCGCCACGCTCAGGTTGTTGGCGATCATGAACAGCGTCATGTCGCCCACGACCTTCGACGTCGGCGTGACCTTCACGATGTCGCCGAACAGCGTGTTCACTTCCGCATACTTCTTGCCGACTTCTGACCAGCGGTCGCCGAGGCCCAAACTCTTCGCCTGCACAAACAGGTTCGCGTATTGCCCGCCCGGCATCTCGTGCAGGTACACCTCGGCAGAACTCGACAATTGCCCGGTTTCGAAGGGGGAATAGTACTTCCGCACTTCCTCCCAGTACCCGGCCGTTTCCTGCAATGGATCGAAGGCCAAGCCCGTATCGCGGTCGCCGAAGCGCATCGTTTCCACAAGGGCATTCAAGTTTGGCTGAGCCGTGATGCCCGAGAGCGGAGCGAACGCGGCATCGACGATATCAACCCCTTCCTCGGCTGCGAGCATGTACGTGGCGAGTTGGCCCCCGGCGGTATCGTGCGTGTGCAGGTGGATCGGCACATAGATCTCGGCACGCAAGGCCTTCACGAGTTTGCGAGCCGCCAGCGGCTTCAGCAGCCCGGCCATGTCCTTAATCGCCAAGAAGTGCGACCCGCGCTTCACCAGTTCCTTCGCTAGATCGACGAAGTATTTCAGCGTGAACTTGTCGCGTCGGTCGTCGAGGATGTCCCCCGTGTAGCAGATCGCCGCTTCGCAAATCGAATCGGTCTTCCGCACCGCTTCGATGGCGAGGTTCAGGTTCGGCAGCCAGTTGTTGGCATCGAAGATCCGGAAGATGTCCATCCCGGCGTTAGAGGCTTCCTTCACGAAGGCGTGCACGATGTTGTCCGGGTAGTTCGTGTAGCCGACCGCACTCGCGGAACGCAGCAACATCTGGAAGAGGATGTTGGGAATGCGTTCCCGCAACTTGGCCAAGCGTTCCCACGGATCCTCCTTGAGGAAGCGCATCGACGTATCGAAGGTGGCCCCGCCCCAGTTTTCCAGGCTGAAGAGGCCGGTGTGTTCCTTGGCGTACCGCCCGGCCACGGCCAGCATGTCGTACGTGCGCATCCGCGTGGCCAACAGCGACTGATGCGCGTCCCGCATCGTCGTATCGGTGATGAGCAATCGCTTTTGTTCCCGCACCCAGCGGGCGAACTTCTCCGCGCCGAGCTTTTTGAAAATGTCCCGCGTGCCTTCGGGCAAGTTGTCGACCTTATTCGTGTGAACGGAACCGGTCGCTGTGGTGTGCCAAGGGACTTCGCCCGTGCCGGGGGTACCGAGTTTCGGGCGTTCTTTGCCTTTCACGTCCGGGTGGCCGTTGACGATCACATCGGCGATGTACGTCAGCAACTTGGTCGCACGATCCTGCCGGGTGCTCAGTTGGAACAACTCGGGCGTCTCATCGAGGAACCGCGTGGTCACGGAGCCATCGAGGAACTGCGGGTGAACCACGAGGTTCAACAGGAAGGGGATGTTCGTCTTCACCCCGCGAACCCGGAACTCCTGCAGGCTGCGTTCCATCCGCCGCGCGGCATCCACGAACCGCAAACCACTCGATGACACTTTCACCAAAAGCGAATCGTAGAACGGCGTGATGACCGCCCCGTTGAAGGCACTCCCGGCATCGAGCCGAATACCGGCACCCCCAGCGGAACGGTAAGCCGTAAGCCGGCCGTAATCGGGCATGAAGCCGTTGGCGGGATCTTCGGTGGTCACACGGGCCTGGATCGCGAAGCCTTGCGCGGTGATCTTCGATTGGTCGCCGAGGCCGATTTCGGGATCGCTCAGCTTCATCCCTTGGGCGATGAGGATTTGCGTACGGACGATGTCGTAACCGGTGATCACTTCCGTGACGGTGTGTTCGACTTGGATCCGCGGGTTCACTTCGATGAAGTAGAACTTCTTCGCCTCGGTGTCGTAAAGGAACTCCACGGTACTGGCGTTATCGATCCCCACGGTGCGACCCACAGCCAACGCCGCATCGAGAATGCCCTGGCGAACGTCTTCGGGCAGGTTCGGCGCCGGGGCGAGTTCGACCACTTTCTGGTGTCGGCGTTGAATGGAACAATCCCGTTCAAACAGGTGGATCAGGCCGCCGTGTTTGTCGCCCAGCAGTTGCACTTCGATATGTTTGGCCCGCTGCACGAACTTTTCGAGGAACGCATCCGAGTTGCCGAAGGCTTGGCCCGCTTCGCGCTGCGCAGCTTCCAACGAATCCTTGAGCTTATCCGCCGAGTGAACGACGCGCATCCCACGACCGCCGCCCCCCATCGACGCTTTGACGATGACCGGGTAGCCGAGTTTCTCGGCAAGCCCGGCCGCTTCCTCGAATGATGCGACCGGCTTATCTGTACCGGAAAGCACGGGAACCTTGGCCAGTTGGGCGATCTTCCGCGCCGCAACTTTGTCCCCGAGCTTCTCGAGAATTTCCTGCCGCGGCCCGACAAAGACGATCCCCGCTTCCGCACAAGCTTGGGCGAACTGAGCGTTCTCGCTGAGGAAGCCATAGCCGGGGTGGATGCCGTCGGCCCCGATCTCCTTGGCGACGTTGATGATGCTGGGAATATCGAGGTAGGCCCGGATCGGTTCGCCCGGTTTGCCTACGCGGTAGGCCTCATCGGCTTTGAAGCGGTGCAAGGCGAAGCGATCTTCGTGCGAGAAGATGGCGACCGTTTTGATGCCGAGTTCGTGGGCGGAACGGAACACGCGGATCGCGATTTCGCTGCGATTCGCAACGAGCAATTTCTTGATGGGCTTGGTCACACTGGCAACGGGCATACCATCGCTCCGGGAGAGGCGGGGCTTTTCCGCGATGATATGGATTACTGCACATCGGGGGAGGCTTCGGGTGTATGCTTGGGGACATGAAAACTCTCCAACCGGCGGTATCTTCGGAAGTGGCGGAGGGTTTACGCACTGCGAAGCCCGTGGTGGCATTGGAATCGACGTTGATCGCCCACGGCTTGCCGTGGCCGGTGAACTTTGAAACGGCATTGGAATGTGAACAGGCGGTGCGTGAGCATGGAGCCATACCCGCGACGATTGCGATCTGGCAAGGCGTGCCCAAGGTGGGATTGAACGAAGAACAACTGCGTGAACTCGCACAATCGAATGACGTTCTGAAAGCGAGCCGGCGCGATCTCGGTTACGCGATGGCGATGAAACGCACCGCCGCGACCACCGTGAGTGCGACGATGGTATTGGCACATGCGGCGGGCATTCGCGTGTTCGCTACTGGAGGCATCGGCGGTGCCCACCGTTCCCCCGCTTGGGACGTCTCCGCCGATCTCATCGAGCTTTCGCGCACGCCGGTGTTGGTGGTGTGCGCCGGGGCCAAGAGCATCCTCGACATCCCCCGCACGCTGGAAATCCTGGAAACCCACGGCGTGCCGGTATGGGGCTACCGCACGGGTACCTTCCCGCTGTTCTACACCTCCGGTGGAACTGCTCCGGTGAATGCCCGCTTCGACGATCCCGCACACGTTGCGGCCGCGTTCGCGGCGCACGTTTCACTCGGGAGCGCCGGCGCAGTGCTTGCCCAAGCTTTGGAGGAAAGCGACGCGATCCCGGAAGCCGAGTTCGAAGAAGCGTTACGGATGGCTGAAGCCGAGGCGGAATTCGCCGGCATCGCCGGGGCGAAGGTGACACCATTCCTACTGAAACGGATTGCAGAATTGACCGATGGGAAGACGTTGGCCGCGAATCGGAAACTCATCGTGGCGAACGCGAAGCTAGCGGCTCTGGTGGCGAAGTTTTTGTAGGGTGGGCACTGCCCACCTCTTCGTAATCCAATGGGCAGAGCCCACCCTCGATCAACCTCACCCCATGAATCCGCACACCATTCCACCGCGCCGCCCGAGGTTATGCCCCTGCGGTGGTGCCGCACCCGGCCCCATATCGCCGGCCAAAGCGCCTCGATACGACGCCTGTTGCGGCCGGTATATTGATGCCGGTTTGACCGCGCAGAACGCTTGGGAACTGATGCGCTCACGCTACAGTGCCTATGTGCTCGGAGTGTCCGATTATCTGCGGGCGACGTGGACGCCTCACAGCTGCCCCGCCGACCTCGAAGTCGACCTGACCGCACACGACGCCCCACGCTGGATGGGCCTGCAGATCCAGCGTTTCGCCGCACTCGACGATACGCATGCCGAGGTTGAATTCGTTGCACGGTTCAAGGTCGATGGTCGCACGCACCGGTTGCACGAAACGAGTCGTTTTCTCCGCGGCGAAGACGGCCGCTGGCGCTATATGGACGGCGACCTGAGTGAGAGTTGATTCGGGGGATTCTTTGGATTTGGGGTCATGTCGCCGGTTGCTTGTCTGGATGCAGATACACGAAGCTCTTGCCCAACCGGCCGCCGTAGTTGCCGGCGCTGATGCGAAGCAACCCCGGCACATCCTTCGCGGCCGCGATCGCGGCTTGGGTCGCTTCGGCAATTGTCTTCAAATCGGGGCCGTTGATGATGATCTCCTGCACGCTCACCACGCCTTCGGGCAAGCGGGTTTCCACGCCCGGCTTACCGCGGAGCGTCGGGCAATACTCGGCGTAGGTGCTGGCGATGCTGAACTTGTACTTGCTCCCCGCCTTGCTGCCGCTGGAAGCAACGCCGCCGGGGAATGGCATGCAGATCGGTAGGTTCGTTTTTCGGCAGGCTTCCGCCGCGAGAACGGCCGCGTCGAGTGCGGCTTCCGGCGTGCCACCGAAGAACCAGAGGTTGCCGCCCATCAGCCCTTCCGCCCAACCGCAACGGCGTTCGATCACGAACTCACCCGAGAGGATCGGGATCACACGGACATTGCGGCCGAAGCGTTCGGTTTTGAATTGATGGCCGTCGCCGAAGTAACTCACCTTGCGGCCCAGTGGAAACCAGCGTTCCTCCGCGGGGAGCACGTTGAAGCAGGCGGTCGTCGGGCAAGTGAGGATGTTCTGGCTGACGCGGACGAGCAACGCCCGTTCGAGCTTCTGTTCGCGTTCCTTCCAGAACCTCGGCACATGGAATTGCAAGATCACGCCGGGGCGGCCGTCCGGCCCGGTGACGTACCGGCTCGCGTCCGCTTCGCAATCGCAGAGGATGCTCGAACTGGCGTTGCCTGTCGCGGCATTCGCCGCGATGTCCAGCCAATGCCGGTCCCGTGCAGTGACCAACACTTCCGCATAGATGCTGCGGAATGCCTCGGCATAGGTGTCTTCAATGATCGCGGGCATGGTCACTTCACTTCGATGGGTGCGGATTCCTTACCGTTCGTGGCGAACACGACTCGCTTGATGCCATCCTTCGGCACGCTCAGGATCAGCGGGGAGGCGAACGTCGCTGTACCGGGTGGATCGATGGTGGCCGTGTAGGTAACGATCAAGGTGCCGTCGGCGACTTTCGTGCTGACGTCCGAATAGGTCGTCACGGCGCTCGCCCGTGTAATCGTGGCCACGACGATGCTTTTCTCGAAGGCATCCATCTTCACCGGATTGGGCTTGTTGTTCCCCTTCCCCATCAGCGGGGGCACGGGGGCGAATACCTTGCCGAAGGCTTCCGCATCGCCGAACACAAGTTGCGAAACGTCCCCCTTCAACCCCGAGTTGTTCTTCTCGAAATGCCCGAGGTGACGAATGAATTCTACGGGCTTGCCTTCCGGCGTTGCCGGAACCGGGGCGGCGAGCATGGCCGAAACGAGAGTGATTACGATCATCGAATTCTCCGGTATTACCGAGGCTGAAGCGTCAGCGAAGCGAAAGGAACGCCTTGCTTCAGCCTCCGAAAACTACTTTGCCACGTCGATCTTCGGCGGGTTGCGGAAGCCTTCCGCAATCGCGGCACATTGTTCGACAGTCATTTCGCCTTCTTGGAGCCAGATGCGGTAGGCCAGTTTCAGGGGGTTCGATGGCGTGAGGTCGTACTCGAAGTAATCGCCGAAGCGGCCGTAATCCCGTTCGCTGTGGCGGGTCTCGCCGGGGTTGGAGGGCGAGCCGATCCGCAGGGCGGTGAATCGCTTGCCAGACACGACGAAGCTACAGGCATCCCACGGTAGGTTCACGGCCTTGGGATCTTTGCCCTTCGCGTCCCAGTTGCGGGTTTCACCCGGCTTGCCGATGCCATCGGGCCGAACGTAATACGTTTGCTTGTTCGTCTTGGAGACTTCGTGATTGGCGCGGAAGTGGAACCCAGCGTGCTGGGGGTCGCCATCAAGGCGAACCTTCGGTAGATCGGTGCTGAGAGTCGTCTTCCAGTCGAGTAGCGTGCCGCCGGGGGCCTTATACACAGTGACGGTACGATCTTCGTGGGCGAAGGCTTTGCCGTCTTCGCCGTACCAAGCGATCTTGGCGGTGTGGCTTGCGGATACCGGTGTGATCTGCGTTTCCATCTTGGGTTCGGCGTTGCTATAGGCGTTCTTGGTACCGTGCCAAACGTCGGCGGTTTGCTTGTCGCCGTAGCTGGTCTTATTGAAGCCGAAGAACAGGCCGCGGTGGTGCGGGAACTGTGCCTCCTTGGCGGATTCGGCGGTGCCACTGTTCACGATGATTTCGCCCTTGGCGGGGTCGAACATTTGGTGGAACGGTTTGAAGGTGGGGTAGTGGGCCTTAGGATCGCGCGGCTTATTCACGAAGCGCACGACCGGCCGGGTGCCGTCGAGAACATCCACGTATTCGCCGGCCACTTCCTTAAAAGAGAACGCGGCCGGGTCAGCCGGTTTTTCCGAGGCGTTGATCTTCACAACTTCCCCGGCCTTCAGCACTGGTAACACTTTGACCGGTTTGCCATCGACGGTCACGACGACGTCGGCCCCATCTTTGGGCCCGCCCGTCACAGTTACAGTTTGTGCAATCGCCGCTAAGGGCGAGAGCAACAACAACAGGCTCAAACGGAACATGGAATCACCTCGGGAGGAAAGCGGCGGGGTATTGCCCGCCGGGGTTAGGATTTGTTGAACACAAACTTCTTGGGGTTGCCCGGGGCCAGCGAAGTGCCCACTGCTGGCCTGTACAGTATGACATCTTCGATCTTGCGGGCCAATTCAAAATCTTTGTCGGTGATGCCCCCGGCATCGTGGGTCTGGAGCTTCACCGTGAACTTGCCCCAAGTGACGGCGAGATCGGCGTGGTGCCAAGCAGCTTCGCAGAGGTAGCCCACCGCATTCACGGCCATGAGCGTTTGCGGCCAGCCGTCGGTGTTGTACTTCCGGCGGATCCAGCCATCTTCGTAATACCATTCCGCGAGGCCGTACTCGGCGAACTTCGCGGGGATTTCAGATTCGGAATAGGTGGGCTTCTTCTCGGCCATGATGAGTTCTCCTTGAAATTATTGAACCGCCAAGGCGAGGGGACGCCAAGGTACAGAGTTGGATTATTCCAAATTTTCTAACAATCCTCGGATTTACTTGGGTTCTCCGCGCCTTGGCAGTTCAATAATCTTTATTTCTCAAGGATGCAATTATGCCGACCGACCGCGACCGGCTCCAACAACTCTTCCGTGAACGCGCTTTGCAATTCGGCGACTTCACCCTCGCATCGGGCCAGAAGAGCAAGTACTACGTGAACTCGAAGAAGGTGCTCTTCCACGCCGAGGCGATTACGCTTCTCGGGGAACAACTCTATGAAGCCACGGCCGACCTGCAGTTCCAAGGCATCGGTGGCTTGGAAGTCGGGGCGATTCCCATGGCGGCCGCGGTGCTCACCGCGTTTCACCGGCACGGTCGAGCGATGGAAGGATTCTTCGTGCGCAAGCAAGCCAAGGGGCACGGCGCGATGGCCAAGATCGAAGGGGAGATCAAACCGGGCGACAGCCTCGTGCTGATCGACGATGTGCTGACCACCGGCGGCAGCGTGAAGCAAGCTATCGACGCCGTGGAGGAACTCGGCTGCAAAGTTCTCCGCGTTGTTTGCATCTGCGACCGCCTACAAGGTGCCAAGGAATTGCTCACGAAGTACGATTACCGGCCGATCTTCACCATCCGCGACTTCGGCATCTGAGGGGTGCGGCAAAAATTTCTGGCGGTTGTCCCCACCACCCGCCGAAACCTTCGGTTTCGATTACCTCCCTGGCGTCATTCCAATGGGAATTTGAACCCATTTGTGCCTCCGCACCCAGAGCACAAACCCCCATCTAAAGATCGAACGCTTCCAACGTATTGGCAATGCTTTACCACAGCAGCATCGCTCAAGCCGACTTTTGTGCCCTCAGTTCCGCCCACCTACCCCTCCCCAGGCACAATCGCACCGACTGTCGAGTAATTCGACGGCAAATCATGAAATATCGACAAATTGCAAGAGCCACTCGCCCCATGAAGGGGAGGTCGTTGGTCCAGACCCGATCCAATTGCAAATCGAATCCGGCTAGACACACTCCGCACCAACCGAGGGGACAACGTGGATCATAGGGGGTGCCGTTCAATCTAAGCATTTGCAAATGGGAAGTGCATTTCTGAAATTGAGGCAGCCGTCGAGGGTGATCTTGGAGCCGTTGATCTTCAACCGCCGCAGGCACTTCATCCCGTGGAGCTTTTCCAACCCGCGGTCGGTGATATCCGTATTCGAGATGTCGAGGTATTCCAACGCGGGGAAATTCTTGATGACGTCCATTCCCGCATCGCCGATCTTGGTGTTGCCGAGATCGATGTGGATGATGCCCTTCAAGGTGGCAAGTTCGGCCAACCCCTTGTTGGTCACACCCGTATTCGAGATGTCGAGGTATTCCAACGCGGGGAAATTCTTGATGACGTCCATTCCCTCATCGCCGATTTTGGTGTTGCCGAGATCGATGTGGATGAAGCCTTTCAACGCCGCGAGTTCGGCCAACCCCTTCTTGGTCACACCCGTGTCGGCGAGTTCGAGCCGGGTCAACCCCTTGATCGAGCTCAGCAAGGCCACGCCGGTATCGCCAGTTTTGGTTTTGGATAGGCCGATGGTTTTCAGCGTCCGGATTTCTGCGATCAACCGCATACCGTCGTCGGTCACGCCCGTCTGGCTCAGATCGATCGATTCGAGGGCTTTGAACCCGGCGAGGTAGTTCAACGCTTCATCGCCCACTTTGGACTGTTTCAGATTCAGATACCTCAACTGTTCGAGGGGTTGCAAAGACTGCAATCCGCTGCCGGTGATCTTGGACGCTGTCAGATCGAGGTAGTGCAGGTTCTTCAGATTCGCGATTCCCTTCAGGCCATCGTCCGAGATCTCGCAATGTTGGAGCGAAAGCCGACGGAGTTTCGCGAGGCCCTCCAGTTCCGCCAGACCTTTACCGGAAAGAGAAGTCCATAAGATGTGCAAATCCGTCAGGTTTTTCATGCCGGCAAACGACTTCAAGTCGTCGTCCCTGATCCCGCCTAACCAGATGACAAAATGCGTGAGACTCTCGAAGCCTTCCAATTCCTTCAATATTGATTTGTTCTCCTTTTTTAACAGGAAGAAGCACAAATACCGGAGGTTCGTTTGTTCCTTGAGTTTGGTCAAATCCCCTTTTTCCGGCTTGCTCTCCGAAAGTTCGAGCCCGAAGGGCACCTTGACCTGCGGCAAATTTGCGATTTTACCCATCTTCAACTTGAAACCCGGGATCGAGCCCGACGGGATTTCAAGGTTCGTTGCACACGAGGAGAAACGCAAGGACATTAAGTTGATGATACCATATTCCGCATCGTGCTTCTTGAACGCAGCGATTGTCTCGTCGTCGATTCTTGCTGGTTTCGGTGGCGCGGGTTCCGACGCACCGACCATCCCGGCAATGATCAGCATGAATAAGATCGTTCGAATTTCCATATGGTAGATCCAAAAGGTGCATGAACGCAATCCAGTCCAAGGATTAGTCTATTCCCAAATCCGAGTAGACACACGCCGCACCAACCGACTACACTCTTCCACTTCACCCAGATTTTCCGCAAGGAGGCGGCCCATGCAATCATGCCTCGTTACCGGCGGAGCCGGTTTTATCGGTTCCCATCTGGTGGATGATCTCGTCGCCGGCGGGTGCCGGGTGCGTATCCTCGACGATTTCAGCACCGGCCTTCGTTCTAACATCGCCCACCACGGTGCCAAAATCGAGATTGTCGAAGGCACTCTCACCGATCCGGCCGTGCTCGCCAATGCCACCGATGGAATGCATGTGATTTATCACTTGGGGGCGCTCGCGTCCGTCGCCCGAAGTGTGGAAAGTCCGGCGGTCACGCACGCCGCGTGTGCGACGGGTACGCTGTTACTTTTGGATGCCGCTCGCAAGGCGGGTGTGAAGCGAGTGGTGTACGCCGGGAGTTCGAGTGCGTACGGTGGCAACACCGGCGAAGCGGGCCAAACCGAAGATATGCTCCCGATGGCGAAATCCCCGTACGCGGCGGCCAAGCTCGCCGGGGAACTGTACATGCAAGCGTTTGCCGCGACGTACGGCATCGAAACTGTCCGCGTGCGTTTCTTCAACATCTTTGGCCCCCGGCAGCGTTCCGATTCCCCCTACTCGGGTGTGATCGCACTTTTCACTGCCGCGATTTCCAAGGGGGACGCCCCGATGATCCAAGGCGATGGCCTGCAATCTCGGGACTTCACCTACGTGGCGAACGCCGTGCAGGCACTACGCAAAGCCGCGGCGGCTCCTGCGGAGCGAGCTTCGGGCAAGGTGTACAACGTCGGCACCGGCCGCAGCGTGACCATTCTCGAATTGGTGAACGAGTTGAACGCGATCCTCGGCGGAAAGCACGCCCCGAAGTTCGGGCCGAGCCGCATTGGCGATGTGCGATTCTCGCTGGCCGATATTTCCCAAACCCGAAGCGACTTGGGTTACGAACCGAAGGTGAGTTTCGAGGACGGGCTGAAGAAAACGGTGGAATGGTACAGGCAGACATCCCGCATGGCGATTTGAACTTCGGTTTATTCCCGCAACTCGATCGGGAACACGTAAACGTTCTCGCCGCCCGGCTTCACTTCTCGCTCGACCCCCGATTGCTCGGGCCGTCGCAACGACGCGGGGAACGCCCGTTCCCAATCGCTGCCGTACCATTCGGGCGGTTCGGCGAAGCCGATGCGATACCAACCGGGTAACAGCGGCTCGGCGAATTGGAACGTTCCATCCGATTCTACAAACGTCGATACGATTTTCCCCGCGCAGCCGCGATCCCGATCCGGGGTGAAGCAAATCAAACCGCCCCCCATGGAACGGCCTTGGAACGTCGCGCTCCCGCGTACCGATACCGCGACCTCGGCGGCGGGTTTTCCGCACCCCGTCGCCCAGACCAAACACCATCCCAGAAAGATACGTTTCATGGCACGGTTCCGATCGCATAGAATCAACCCATAGTATCGGCACGCCGTGCGGCCTTTCTCCACCCCTTTGCTCGGCTCGCCGGCAGTGTGGGTCGAATTTCAACATTCCAACGTGGGCCGTCCCGTGAGCGAACCCGAATTCCGATGTTTGATTTGCGATAAAGCCTTCGCGGAAGGAGCCGATCCGGCATTGCCGAGGGAAACCTGCGGCCAATGCGGCAAAGCGATCCTCTCCCAAACGGCTTCAACTACGCTGCCGGTCGCGGAGATCGTGCCGTTGGTTCGCCCGGCGGAGGTGCCCGTGGTGCAAACGGTGAAACCGCCGCCGATTCCCGAAACCTTCCCGAAAGCGAGGATTGTTTCTCCAACGATCCCCACACGATTCTCGCCGAAGGCTGAAACCGTAGATATCGAACCGCCCCGGCCAAAATTGGCATTCGCATTGTTCGTCGCGTTTCTCACTCTCATTGCCATCATGGCGTCGCTCACGGTGATCGGCTACACGATCGTCACGGGGTTGAAACAAGCGGCCAAACGGGTGGAAGCGGTGCCAACCGTACGGGCCACCGTTCCGACCACCCCCGGGAAGTAGCCATGCGAATCGGATTTCTCGGGGCGTTGGTAGCATGCTCCGCCGGGTTCGCCGCTCCGCTCGATCCGGAGATGCAATCGCCTTTGACTTGGCGGATCGTGTTGAACGCCGAAACGAGCGATGCCATACCCGCCGAGTTCCGCAAACAGTTCTGCCGCGATCTCCGCATGGCACTCGCAACCGGTTTCGAGAAGCAACTCTGCCGGGTGGAGGTGATCGATCTCGCCGAGGTTGCTCCGGACTCTTGGGAACCTCTGTGGAAGGAATTCCAAAAGCGAGGCTGGCCCGCATTAGAAAACGATTCCGCCCGTGTGCTCGATGGTCGAAAAACTCACTTCGTGAAACTCGGCTTCCAGAACGGCACCTACCGTTTGGAGGCCCGCCAATACGATGGCTTCACCGGGTTGATTTCGCCGCACCTCGCCAGCAAGGAAACGGCGTCGCCCGAATTGGTCGCCCGTTTGGCCGGGCTGATGCTCGCCCCCGAATACGGGGCCGTCGGCACGGTGGCACCGAACCCGACCGATTCTAAAAGCATTCGCGTTCGCCTTCGCGGCGGTAAAATTCCCGGCGCGGAAATGCTCGTTCAAGCGAACGACATCTTCGCCTGCAGCACCGTCACCGAAAATGGTTCCACTCGGAAAGGGATTGCGAGGCCGTACACCTATTTGCGGGTACTCGGGCCGGCGGTGGAAGGCGAAGTGCGATGCGAGGTCCTTTCTAGGTACAAGCAGCCGTTGGAAGAACGCAAGGACATCGTGGGCTTCCGCTGCATGAAAATCGCCGCGAGAACCGCACCGATCCGGTTGAAGATACTCGATACCGATGGCAACCCGGCTCCGGCGAATGCCCCTTTCGAGCTTTGGGCGGACGATAGTGCCTTCCTCGCGGATCCCACCCCGCGGAATCGCTTCGACTTCCAGAACAATATCTTCACTTCCATTCGGCCTTTGGAAAAACTCGCCTGCGTGGTGGTGAAACTCGGGGCGACCCGCCGGGAAGCATTCGTATTGCCCGTGGGCGGCCCCAACGATCCCCCGATCGAACTCCGGCTTCACCTCAAGCCCGAAGATATCGCCCGAGCGGAATTCGATCAATCGTGCGAGGATCTTCGCAGAAAGGTCGCGCAGGCTGCACTCGATCAAGTCGAATTGTTCCGCGCACTCGGCCAGCTCATCGGCGATGGCAAGAACGAAGAGGCTTTGGCGAAGGCGACCGCCGGACAGAAATCGGCGGAAGCGAAAGAAGTCGCACTCCGAACCGAACTCGATTTGCTCCGCAAAGATGCCCTCGCCTCCACCGAAGCTGCGGCCCGTTTGCTCGCGGCGTGCGATAAGCAATTGAGCCAACTTCGAACGGATCGCCCCAAACTCGAAACGACGATCGTCGATTTGAAAGGGGCCGTCGCGAAAGCGAACGATCCCGTGCGTTACGAACGGGAATTCCGCGCCAAGGAACTCGCCCGCCAAATCGAATACCACGTCGGCCGGGGGGAAATTCCCACGGCACTCGAACTGTACGACCGATTGATCGAACTGACGCAACAAGCGGATCTGACCGCGAAGAAAACGAAGCTCGAAGCCGAGTGGAAGCCGAAGGACGATGCCCACTCCGCGGCCCGGAAAGTCCTTTTCGACCAATGGCGCAAGGCCATCGCGTACGATGAATTCTCCACCGCCGTGCCGAAGCTAAAATCGATGGTCGAAGAATTTGCCCGGCATTCGGACAAGCACGCTTTGAAGAACTTCCTCGCTTCGCTGCCCACGGCCACGGCCCGGCTCGCCGAGTTGGTGGGTTCCCTCGACGAATCGATCTTTGCGAACCGCGAAATGCTCACCGCGATCAAGCAATGGAACGAAGATATCCGCAAAGCCGATGACGCGGCCACTGCGGCCCTGAAATAGGAACTCGCTATGCCCCGTGCGGTCGTGTTGCTCAGTGGCGGCTTGGATAGTGCCACCACCTTGGCGTGGGCCAAAGCCCACGGCTACGAACCTTTCGCCCTCAGCGTGAACTACGGCCAACGGCACAAGATCGAACTCGAACGCGCCTACCTCGTGGCCAAGCAACTCGGGGCGATCGAACACCGCACCGTGACGATGGATCTCCGGGCCATCGGCGGCTCCGCCCTCACGGCAAACATCGACGTTCCCAAGGATCGCTCGGACGAAGCCATGAGCCACGGCGTGCCGATCACTTATGTGCCCGCCCGCAACACGATTCTCCTCGGCCTCGCCCTCGGCTACGCCGAGACGGTGAAAGCGTTCGACATTTTCCTCGGTGCCAACGTTCTCGATTACTCCGGTTACCCCGATTGTCGGCCGGAGTTCCTCGGAGCGTTCGAGGCCTTGGCGAACCTCGCCACGCAAGCCGCAATCGAAGGGGGCCGGTTCCGCATCCACGCACCGCTGTTGCAAATGACCAAAGCGGAGATCATTCGCCTCGGGGTGCAATTGGGCGTCGATTACGGAATCACCTTGAGTTGTTACGACCCGGACGAACGCGGAGGCGCCTGCGGGCGCTGCGATTCGTGTATTCTTCGTAAGAAGGGGTTCGCCGAAGCGGGCATCCCCGATCCGACCACCTATCAATAAGCCATGGCACAAAAATCTCCTACTCTCAGTGAACCACTCCGCCGCGCCCCGATCCACCGGCTCACCGGCCCGGTGCGGCGCATCCTCGCCATGGAAACCGCCAGCGGTATCGTGTTGTTCGCATGCGCCGTGATTGCGATGGTGTTGGCGAACTCACCATTCGCGGCGGATGTCGAACACTTCTGGGAAACCCCGATCCACTTGGGCCTCGGCGATTGGCGCTTCGATAAACCCCTGCATTTCTGGATCGACGACGGGCTGATGGCGATCTTCTTCTTCGTGGTCGGGTTGGAAATCAAACGGGAACTGCTCGGCGGCGAATTGCGAACTTTCCAGCGGGCCATGCTGCCCGCCTTCGCCGCACTCGGCGGTATGGTTGGCCCAGCCCTCGTTTATTTCGCGTACGGGTTTGATGGACCCGCCGCCCGCGGCTGGGGCATACCGATGGCGACCGACATCGCTTTCGTCGTCGGTGTCATGGCGCTGTTCGGTTCGCGCGTCCCGTTCGGCCTGAAAATCTTCCTGCTCTCGCTGGCCATCGTCGATGACCTTGGGGCGGTCGTCGTGATCGCCGTGTTCTATACGGATCAAATCAATCTGCTGATGCTCGGCTTGTCGTTGGGCGGGTTCGTACTCACCATAACATTGAACTGGCTGGGGGTGCGCCCCGTGCCGGTGTACGTCGCCGTGGGTGCCGCGACGTGGCTGGCGTTGTACAAGTCGGGGATTCACCCGACGATCGCGGGAGTCATACTCGGTTTGCTTACCCCGTACCGAGCCTGGCTGGATCGGGACACATTGCGAATGGTTTTCAACGAAGTCGATGGGAACTTGGCCGACACTCCGGATCACCAGAAAATTGAGCCTACCGATGTTGCCATGTTGCAATACGCCGCACGTGAAGTGGTTTCGCCTCTCGCACGGTTGGAAAGCCGGCTTCATCCGTGGGTCGGCTACGCCATCATGCCTTTGTTCGCGCTAGCCAATGCGGGCGTGCCGGTGAAGACGGAATCCTTAGGCGACCCCGTGGGATTGATGATCGCCATCGCACTCGTAATCGGGAAGACTTTGGGCATCTTCGGGTTTAGCTACATTGCGGTCAAATGCAAACTCGCACGCTTGCCAAACGGAGTCTCCTGGCGAATGATACTGGCCGCGGCGATGCTCGGCGGCATCGGTTTCACAATGGCATTGTTCATCGCCGGGTTGGCATTCCTCGGGCACCCGGCCAACTTGGAAGCCGCGAAGACGGGCATTCTGATCGGCAGTCTTGTCGCAGGTATCGGCGGAGCATTGTTGATGCGGTGGGCGGTGAACAATCCGAGCCGGAAGCGTAAGCGATAACCCTTCATTCAAATCGTCGCTTACGCTTCCGGCTCAGTTAGGATTTGCTCCCTCACTTCTTCAAATCGGCCTTAGCCTTCTTCAACTTCTCGGTGATCTTCTTGCGGCGCTCGGAATCCCGCTTCGAGATGTCTTCGAACTTCAGCGCCTTCATCCACGTTTCGATGGCCAACTTGGTATCGCCTTGGGCGATGTACACATCGGCGAGGTGATCCCAGATTTCCATGTGGGCGCCCTCTTCGTCGTCTTTGATCGATTCCAGCAGGTACTTCTTCGCTTCGTCGTATTTCTTGTTCTTGTACAGCACCCAACCGAGGCTATCGAGGTACGCCGCGTTGGCTTTCTTCGAGGTTTCCTCGTCGATCTTTCCCTCTTCAAAGAGCTTCTTGCGGGCTTTCTCGTCGAGTTCGATCGCCTTGCGAATCAGCTTTTCCGATTCCTCCATCTTCTGGTCGTTGTCGGCCCAGATGAAGCCGAGGTCGTTGTAGTACGTCGCGGCGTCCGGATCTTCCTTGATGAGTTCTTCGAGGATCTTTGCGGCTTCGTCGATCTTTTTGCTGTCGACGTACAAGCTCGTCATCACGTAGCGGGCGTTCCGCACGATGCGTTTCTTCTCGTCGTCCTTCAGGGATTTGTCCTTTTCGATGCGTTTGACCACTTCGAGGTAGGTATCGATGGCGTCGTCGAACTTCCCGGCTTCGCGGAGTACATAGCCTTTGAGTTGGAGAGCGTACCAGCCCTTTTTGTCGAGTTCCACAAAACGGTTGACCATGTTCAACGCTTCGTCGTGTTCGCCGCGGCGGGCCTTCGATTGCACCATCCGTTCGATGGCGAGGCTCTTGGCCGCGTTCATTTCTTTGCCCTTGGCGTCGGATTCGAGCAGTTCCGCGCAGAGATCTTCCACGGCTTGGAACTTCTTCTGATCCCAGTATAAGTCGATGAGGCCGTCGTACGATTGGGCCATTTGCGAACCGCTTTCGAGCTTCTTCGCGGAGGCTTGGCAGAAGAGGTAGAACGCCTCGGCGTTCTTGTAATCCTTCAAATTGTGAGCCATTTTGCCGAGCAGGAACGCCGCGTTGAACTTGAACGGCGATTCCCCCTTCTTCGCTTCGGCCTGCATTCCGGAGGCCACGCCCACCAATCGCTTGGCGATGACTTTGTCTTTCAAGAGTTCCGTCAGCTTCGCTTGCATCGCGTCGGTGGTGGTCAGCGAGTTCAACTTCAAGGCCTGTTCCTTGAGTTGATCGTCGGTAACGGTGGGAACCGGGGCGGCCATCGTCCACGTACAAACGAGTGCCACAGTGATGGCGGCGTGGGTAAATCGGCGGGTGAACATGGGGGAATCCTTCGGCTGCGGGAATGACTTCACAGAATCATCTTACCCAAGTTGCGAATCCGCTGCCAGACGGAACATGTCGCCGGTCACAGTCCCGCGAACTTCGAGAGTAGTGTCGCATTTTGTCGAACTTGTCATTCTCACGGAGATTTGTGCCCTCGGTTTTGCACCCTCCCCTCCCTGGGCACAATCCGGTGGAATATTGTTTTCGGAATGCGGATGCGGAACCGGGTGATAATTTCAAAGCCATATCCGGCAATGGTTTGCACGTTGGGATTGTCGGGCGAACCCCGTTCGGGTAATTGTCGCAGGTCGTTTGTGCCCCGGAGTGTGCCTGACGGTAGCGATCCGGTTCCACTTCGGGCAATTTAGCTCCCGGTGAAAAGGATCACCGAAGGTGAACCGCACCGGGGGGTGTTGCATTGCCCCCCCGGTGTGGTTC
>Ga0105048_10004767_pt1 | contig 22022 bp, 7 predicted proteins | sample MAT05_FD_78382 | JGI IMG/M metagenome (GOLD analysis project Ga0105048, IMG submission 78382) | Freshwater microbial communities from Lake Fryxell liftoff mats and glacier meltwater in Antarctica - MAT-05 | ecosystem: Environmental > Aquatic > Freshwater > Ice > Liftoff microbial mat | place...
TGCGAGCGCAAAAAGTCTGGAACCGGAAACGTTCAGCTCGAATAACAACGACTTACGTGAAGACATCGGGCGGTTACGACGCAAAACAGACTGTTCGGGGACTTTTTGCGCTCACATCTGAGCGCTGAGCACTTGCCATCCACGGAGTGTGAGAAATGCAGGCTAACCCGCATTTCTCACACTCCGCAGGCAAGCCGCGTTTGTAGCGTGGCTCCCCGGAGCTGCGCCGTGCCGACGTTCACTGCGGCGCAGCTCTGGAGAGCTACGCCACGGGAACGCTGGCCGGCTCGCAGGTGTGCAGCAGGCGGCGCAAGACTCTGTAACGTCCCACACCATGAGTGTGAGGAATGCGGGCTAGTTGCCGGTCACTTCCAGACGCAGGAAACGCTCCAGGCCGGAGCCCGCGGGTACCGTGGCTTTGACCTGCTGGGTTACGCCGTCATCGCTCAGGATCATTTCGGTCACCCCGGCGGAACTCCAGACTGGCGGGGTGAGATCGTCATTCCATTTGGCGGCGAAGATTACCCCATCGAGCACGGCTGCTTTCGAGCGGGTGTAGGTGAACTCCAGATCGCCTCCGTTTCGGATCAGGGACTGCCCGGGCTGAGTGGGCTTTATCGGGTCTGTGGCGAGGCAGAACTCGATGAAGTTCTTCATCCCGTCGAACTCGGAGTCGTTCTCATCGGCGCCATCACCGCTGTTGGCAGCGCTGCCGAAATTCCTGAACCGCCAGCCTTCCAATCGCGTCGCCAGACCAGTGCCCGTGAGCGACACGTTGAACGGATTCTCGTCGGGGTCATTGCTCACGATGTGGATTGCCGCACTCCGCGCCCCGACCGCGCCGGGGGCAAAAGTGACGGTGAACGTGGTGCCCGTCCCGGGTGTGAGCGTCGTGATGCCGAGCGAACCCAGAGTGAAGTCCCCGCTATTTGCCCCGTCCTTGCTGAGGCTCAAGCCGAACAGGGTTCCTATGCCAGTGTTTCGCACGGTGAATGTGAGAGCGGCGTTCTCACCGAGTGCAATCGAGCCGAAGTCGCGGCTGCCCGCGCCATCGACCAGGCCGGTGCCGACCGGCTGCTCCAGCGCGATGTCTGGAATCAGGTCGTATGTCCACAGTTCGGTGCCAAGGTCCGGCCCGGTCGCGGTGAAGAATAGCTGGTTGCCGATCGGAGTGAGGCTCGCCGGATTCGAACTGAGAGCGCCGGGCCGGATGTCAGCGGCGAGCACGGTGCCCGCGGCGGTACCGTCGCTCCTCCACAGTTCCCTGCCCTCGGCAGTGGTGGACGCGGAGAAGAACAGCATCCCGTTCACATTCGCAAAGACAGTCGGCGATGAACTCAAGGCGCCGACAACGATGTCTTTCACCAGGACGGTGCCTGCGGCGGTGCCATCGCTCTTCCACAATTCATTGCCGATCCCGGAGCCAGTAGCGGAGAAAAAGAGCGTCGAGCCGACAGCGGTCAGATTGGAAGGAAACGAACCGCCGTTGCCGGGGACGATGTCTGACACGAGCACCGTGCCCGCGGCAGTGCCGTCGGTCTTCCACAGCTCCGTGCTGGTCGCCGAGGTGAACGCGGAGAAATAGAGCGTCGAGCCGATGACGGTCAGATTTGCCGGCGACGAACTCGCCGTCCCGGTCGCGAGATCGGCAACGATGCTCGCAGTCGTGCCGTCGCTCTTCCAGAGTTCGGTGCCATTGGCGGGGGTATTGGCCGTGAAGAACAGCGTGCTGCCGATCACGCGCAGGTTTGCCGGCGATGAACTGGCAGTGCCCGTGCTGATGTCCGCAATAATCGTGGTCGCGCCAGCGGTGCCGGTGCTTTTCCAAAGTTCGATGCCGTTGGTGCCGTTGTTCGCGGTGAAGACCAGCGTCCCGTTGAAGTCGGTGAGATTCGCCGGAGTGGAACTCGCGTTGGCGGTTGGGTTGATATTCGCCACGCGCACCGTGCCGGAGTCCGTGCCGTCGCTCTGCCAGAGCTCCTGGCCGTCGGCTGCCAAGCCTGTGGCGCCAAAGAAAAGTGTGCTGCCGACTTTGGCGAGGTTCGCGGGAGTGGAAGTGAGCGTCCCCGGATTGATGTCCTTCACCCGGACGGTGCCCGCGTTCGTGCCATCAGTCTTCCAGAGTTCAGTGCCGCCCGCGAAATCGCTTGCCGGGAAGTAAAGCGTGGATCCAATCACCACGCCCGCGCCCGGGCCGCTGCCCGATGCACCGACGAAGATGTCCTTCAACAGCGTGGTGCCGCCGGGCAGTCCGTCGCTCCGCCACAGCTCCGCGCCGTTCACTCCGTCAATGGCGTTGAAGAGAAGCGCACTGCCAAGTACGCGGAGATTGATTGGCACCGCGTTGCCATTGCCGGGAACAATGTCCTTGATGAGATTCGTGCCCGCGCCGGTTCCGTCGCTCCACCAGAGCTCAGCACCATTCGCCCCATCGTTCGCCACAAAGGCAAGGAACCCGCCGACATTGAACATGACGCCGGGTGACGAGCTGCCAGTGCCTGGATTGAGGTCCTGAACGAGGACAGTGTTCGCAGCGAGGCCGTTGGTCTTCCAAAGTTCCGCGCCGCCGCTGGCCGTGGCCGCGGAGAAATAGAGCGTGTCGCCGATCAAGGTGAAGTTCGCGGGGAAGGACCACGGTGTACCGGGGTTGATGTCCGCCACCAGAACCGTGCCGGCCAGAGTGCCGTCGCTTTTCCACAGCTCGGTGCCGTTCGCCGCGGTGAACGCGGAGAAATAAATCCCGCCGCCCATGACGATGAGGTTCGAGGGCGTGGAACTTCCCGTGCCGACGAAGATGTCCCTTACCATTCCTGTGCCGACAGCGGTGCCATCGCTCTTCCACAACTCAGACCCGTTCGCCGCCGTCGTCGCGCGGAAGAACAGCGTGCCGCCCGCATTCACCAGCACCGCGGGATTCGAACTGGTGGCTCCCGCATAGATGTCCAGCACCAGCCCGGTGGAAGCGCCATCGCTGGTCCAGAGTTCCACTCCGTTCACGCCGTCTGTCGCAGTGAAAAATAGCGTGCTGCCCACCGCCACGAGGTTCGCCGGGCTGGAGTTCACCGAGCCCGCATTGATGTCGCTCACCAGGACCGTGCCCGCCGCGGTGCCGTCGCTCATCCAGAGTTCCACCCCATTCACGCCGTCATTCGCGCTGAGAAAGAGCGTCGAGCCGACCGCGGTGAGGTTCGTCGGGGAAGAGCCAGCGTTCGCGTTCGCGTTGATGTTCAGCACCAGGACCGTCCCGGCATTCGTGCCGTCGCTCTTCCAAAGTTCGGTGCCATTGGCCGTGGAGTCGCTCGCGGTGAAGAAGAGCGTGCCGGCGACATTCGTGAGGTTCGCCGGGAACGAACTCGGCGTGCCGGAGAAAATATCCTTCACCAGCACCGTGCCCGCAGTCGTGCCGTCGCTCTTCCACAATTCCGTGCCGGTGGTCCCGCCGTTGGCGCTGAAGTAGAGCGTGCTGTCGATCACCCGGAAGTTGGTCGGCACACTGCTGCTGACGCCGACGAAGATGTCCCTCACCAGCATCGTGCCTGCGGCGGTACCATCGCTCTTCCACAGTTCCGTTCCAAAGGCCGCCGTGTTCGCGGCAAAGTAGATCGTGCTCCCGATGACCGCCGTGTTCGCGACGGAGATACCTGGGCCAGCCCCCGTCTGATTGATGTCCCTTGCGAGGCGCAGCAGGCCGGCCGGGGCCGAGCCGATTCCGATGAGCATCACATCGTACTGACTCTCATTGGGATCGTTGGAGGCGACGTGGAGGACCGCGCTCCGCGCCCCTGTCGAACCCGGGGTGAAGGTGACATTGAGTGTGGCTGTCCCCGCCGGCGCGACCATGGAACTGCTCGGTGCTCCCGCGACAAATTCCGCGCCATTGGGCCCATCGACCGTGATCGCACCCAGATTCAGAACGGCACCGCCGGTGTTGCGAATCGTCAGCATTCTCACCACCGGCACGCCCAGGATGGAATCGCCAAAAGCGATCGTGCCCGGGCCATCTGCGCGCACAGTACCGGACGGCTGTTCGATTTGGATCTCGGGAGACACGGCCCCGCTGCCGGTCAGCGCAATGTCGAAGGGATTTTCATCCGCGTCATTGCTGCCAATGTGGATCGCAGCATTCTTCGCCCCGGCGGACGCCGCGGCAAACTGGACGCTGAAGCTGACTGAGCCAGCGGGAGGAACCGTGACGCCAGTCATCGCGGGGAAAGTGAAGCTCGCGATGTCCGGACCGTCCCCGGTGATACCCGTAATCGTCAGCGGCAGGCTGCCGGAATTCCGGATGAAGATTCTCTTCGAGTTCGCTTCACCGCCGATGGCCGCCGGGCCGAAATCGACCGTCGCCGCGCCGTCAGTGAGCACATTCAGCAGCGGCTGCTCGACCGATATCTCCGCGCCTGCAAAACCTGTCACGTCGAACACGTTGCTTTCGCCGGTATGGCTCGCCGCGTCATCAGCCTGAAGCCGCATCTGCGTATCGCCCTGCAGCGCCACGACATTTCCGCTCCACGTGCCATTGGTGAAATTTCCAGTCGCCGTCGGAAAAATCGGACCTCCGCCGGGACTCAGGAGCTGGATGTTCGGCAGCAACGCCGTGGTGAACGGCGTTGGACTGCTAGTGCCCGACCATGTGAGGGGATCGCCAAATCCACTGTCCGTGAAATGGTGAATCGCACGAACCGGGCTCCTGGTCGTACAAGTCACGGCACCCGCGCTGGTCCATGAGGCGTTGTTGAAGCTGAAGTCCACCATCAGATTGCTCGCACCGTCGTACACGAACGGCGTGGTGAAGGTGAACGTCGCCAGGCCCGTCGTGCTGATCGTCTCGTTGGCCTGGTACACCGTCGTCCAGCCGGTGGCCTCCCACGCGGCGGTCGAGTAGCTCGCAAGCGCCGTGTGCTTTATCCGAATCGTCCAGTTGTTCATCGTCTGGCCCGGAATCGTGGTGACGTTCAGCCTGAGCCCGGTGAATGTTCGCGGACCGCCCAATTCGCTTTGCAGATAGATGCACTGGCTCCGCTGATCCTCGTAAAACGTGTAAAGCGGCAGGGTCGCCGTCGTGGCCGAGCCGGTGCCGACGCTGATGGATGGCGGGACCGCGCGCAGACTCACACTGCCGCCAAAGTCGGTGACCGGATTGTTGCCCTGATCCTGCGCGAAAATGCTGGTGGGAAAGGGCACGCCCGCCGTTTGCGGGCTGGGCACGGTGCTCCAGGTGAAACGATCCACCGGACCGGTGCCGACGGTGAACGGATTGCTCGCCCCCGTGCGACCGGCGGCGGTCGCGGTGAGCACGACATTGGTGTCGAAGGTATTCATCGTCACATTGCCCGTCCACACGCCCGCGGTAAACGTTCCACCCGTCGCGGGCGCAACTGACACAGCCCCGCCCGCGCCGGCGGCGGAAAGCGTTACTGGCGCAGTATAGGTCGTGATAGTGATGTCGTTCACATCCTTGGCAGTGACCGTGACGCTGAAGGGCACGCCGCGAATTTTTGGAGAGGCGATTGTGCTGATGTTGAAATGATGCACGTCATTGTCGCGCACCGTGGTCGTCGCGCTGGCGGCGGTGAAGCCGCTGGCGGTTCCGGTGACGGTGACTGTTGCACTGCCGTCGGTGAGCGTGTTGTTCACCGTGGACAGCGGGAACGACGCAGACGTCGAGCCCGTGGCGATCGTGGCGGTGGCCGGGACAGTCAGGCGCGAAGTGGTGTTCGACGACAGCGAGACGACGAGCGGCGCCGGGAGTGTGCCGGAAATCGCGACGGACCCCGTCCCGGCTGCACCCTCGGCGATGGTTGCCGGCAATGTTATCGCGAGGTTCGTGGTCTCGCTATCGAGCACGGAGATCGTCGCCACGCCGTCCGTCCAGCCCGCGATGTTCGCGGTGATGGTGGCGGTTTGCGTTCCATCGATCTGCGTGTCGTTGGCAACGGTAATCGGGAATGTAATCGAGGTCTGCCCGGCCGGAATCACCACCGTCGCGGGCACCTGAATCTCCGTCGTATCGCTCGAAGTCAGCGTCACTGTCAGCGGCCCACCGGGAGCCACGCTCGAGGTCAATGTCCCCAGTACAGTGCCAGCGCCTTCGCTCACCGATGCCGGCGCGGTCAGCGAGAGGATCCCGGCTCCATCATTATCGTTCACCGTGATGACCCCCGCCGCGTTCGGAAACCCGGAGGCGGACCCGGTGACAATGACCGGTTGCGGCCCGTCGATCACGCCGTCGTTGCCGACCGTCACGTCGAAAGGCGCGCTGAGATTCCCGGCGAAGATGGTCGCCGTCGCCGGGACCGACGCTTTCGCCGGGTTCGTGGAAGTGAGCGAGACCACCACGTTCGTGGGCTGCGCGGTGCCGAGGCTGACGGTCCCAGCGCCAGCGAGCAGACCGGCGCCTTCGGTGCTGGAAGCGGGCACGCTGATGGTCAGTGGCGCAGGCGACCCCACGCCGGTCGTCAGGGTTACGCCTCGCTTGAGGACCGTCGAGCTGCTCACATTGGTGAAATTCACCGTGGCGCTGTAGGTGCCCGTCGCGAGTGCGCTGGCGGCGGAGTTGAATGCCATCGTCACCGTCGTCGAAGAGCCCGCGGCAAGGACGCCGCCCGCCGGAGACGCACTCAACCACGGTTGGGAGGGCGAGGCCGTCCACGTCAGCGCTGATGCGGTGCCCACGCTCGTGAGCGTGTAAACCTGTGAAGACGGCGAGAACGCCCCGCCCACTGGACCGGTGGCGGCAACAGGCGAATCTGGGGAAACCGAGAGGTCATCGAGCGACCGAAGCGCATTGTAGATGTTGAGCCGGCCGCCCGACACGGTGACGCCGGCCATCGCCGGGATCACATCCACCGACGAAAGGATGGCGGCCTTGATCTCCACGTGCGTCAGGGAGGGCCTGAACGCCTTTAGCAGAGCGCAGGCGCCAGCCACATGCGGCGTCGCCATCGAGGTGCCACTCAGATTCTGGTAAAGACCGCCGGGCCGCGCGCTGAAGATCTCGCTGCCTGGTGCGCCCAGGTCCACGGTCGTCAGCCCGTAGCTTGAAAACGAGGATCTCGCGTCCGTCCGCGTGGTTGCGGCAACCGCGATGATATTGGGCGACACGTAGTTCGAGGGATAATTTGCCACCACGTCGTTGTTGGAATTGCTGTTCCCTGCCGCCGCCACAAACAGGATTCCGGCGGTGTCTGCCGCAGCAATTGCGTCGGCAAGCGCCTGGCTGAATCCGCCGCCACCCCAGGAGTTCGACGTGAGATGCAGGCCGATGGACGTGCCATAGGCGACCGCCTCCACCGCATCCGAGATCGAACCGCTTCCGCTTGCGCTGAGGAATTTCAGCGGGATCAGCGAAACATTCCAGCACACGCCCGCCACCCCCTGGCCGTTGTTACCCGACCCGCCGATCGTTCCCGCGCAGTGGGTGCCGTGACCGTTGTCGTCCATCCCGTTGTTGTCATTGTTCACGAAGTCCCAGCCGCGCGTGTCATCGATGTAGCCGTTCCCGTCGTCGTCGATCCCATTGCCGGCGATCTCATTTGGGTTCGCCCAGATGTTCGCAGCGAGGTCCGGGTGCGTGTGGTCGATTCCCGTATCAATCACGCCGACCCTCACAGCCGCGCTGCCGGTGAAAATGTCCCAAGCCTCCGGCGCATCGATGTCCGCGTCCGGCGTTCCACCGCTCTGGCCCGTATTGTTCATGCCCCAGAGATTGCCGAAGCTCGTGTCGTTCGGGATCGCCACAGCATGGACGACGTAGTCCAGATCGACGTACTTGACCAACCCCTCGAAGCCGCCCAGTTCTTTGCGTGCCCGCATCACCGTATCCAAGTCCGCGACCGGATAAGCCACCAGCCAGACGCCGGAGGCAGGCATCTTGCGCCGGACGCTGGCACCCACGGCCTTGATTCGCGCCTCGAGCGCAGCCCCGTTTGTCTTCGCGTCGTTCACCGAAATCATTACGTGGTCCGCCACCATTGCCGTCTGCCGGACAAGCACCCGGCTGCCCGATTCCACACTGAATTCATCCTCCACCCGGAGCAGCGGATACTTGAAGGAATCATCCCGCACGAGGCGCAGCCTCTTTGTCACCGGCCTGCCCGCAAGTTCGCCAGCCTCCTCCCGCTCCGCCAAAACCGCGTTTCTCGCAAACCGGTCCGAAACCGACGCCGCGACCGCAGAATTGGCGGCCGTCTTGCCGTCAGCCTTCGCTGTCGGTTCAGGGGCGCCTGCATCCGGAGGCCGCGAATCTGCCTCAACCCGCGGTTGCGCGGCATTCCCACTGCTATCGATCGCGGAGACCGCCTCGGAGGAGGCGGGTTGCGGGAACTGAGGGGCCTGATTCGATGCATGTTTTTCCCAGGCCACGACGGCCAGAAGAACGACCACGAGGGCCGCCACGAAGATGACTGACGAAGAACGGATTTTCATAGGGGAGGGGTGAAGTTAGGGCTTGAAGTTACGGCTTTGACAAAAGGGGCCTGGCTGTCGCATTCAACACGCGGTCTCGGCGCTCCCACAGTGCTGCGCGGTGCGACGCATCCGGTTTGGTCTCGCGAAGCCGCGGCGGGCAGCCGATTCGCTCCAACAGGCAAAACCATCCGACGAGCAAGGAAGCGATGACGGCGAAATCGACGGCGAACGGGAGTTCACTGCCTTGTGAAGGGGGCCACAAGCTTGCACGGCTCCTTGTCACCAACTTGGACGCATCAAGTCAATGCCTTTTTGTCAACGTGCCTTTTATTATGCAAAAGCGCAGCTACGAGGCGTGGCTCTCGGCGCAGCCCGATCCGTAGAAGGCCGCGGAAACGAATCACGCCGCCGAATCGCAGACATCTCCAAGGAGCGGCGGTTTGCCACCATGCTTATCCGGTTGCGTGACAAAGCATCACGGAAGGGGGCATGGAAAGTGGAAGCGCCCTTCCAGGCGCTTGCCCAAGCGGCTGGAAGCACGCTTCCACTTTGCCCGCACCACCGCTTTGGCACGCAACCGGATACGCATGGTTTGCAACCGCCGAGGGGCAATTTCAAAGGGGCGATGAATCGCACGCACTCCAGAGCGGAAAAGCGCCTTCGCCGAGACGCCCCGCACGCAGCCTACGCGATTCGCGAGGTGAGGCCGCCGTCGATGGTCACCGTATCGCCGGTGATGTAGTCGTTTTGCACGAGCAGGAGGATCACTTCCGCGACCTGCTCGGCAGTTCCCTCGCGGCGGAGCGGGATGCGGTGTTCGAGGTTCAGCTTCTTCTGCTCGGCGCTCATCTTTTCGTGGAACTTTGTGCGGATGACTCCGGGCGCGACGCAGTTTACGCGGATGTTGTCGGCGGAAAGTTCGCGGGCGAGCGCACGCGTGAGTTGGGGCAGCGCGCCTTTCACTGCCTGGTATGCGACGCTGCCGATGACGCCGAGTTTTCCGGCCGTGGAGGAGATGAGGACGATCGCGCCTTCCTTGTTCTGCCGGATGTGCGGAACTGCGGCGCGGGAGAGGTGATAGACGGCATGCACGTGGACATCGAATGCGCCCTGCCATGCCTCGGGCGTGACTTCCAGCAAGCCGCCCGTGACGGCTCCACCGGCGGCGTGGACAAGAACGTCCAACCGGCCGAACAGCCGCACCGTTTCTCCGACGAGCCGCGTGCAATCCGCGGGTTTCGCGCAATCGGCGAGGACCACCTCGCAACGACGACCGAGGGCCTCGACTGCGCGCTTCGTCGCGCGCGCATCAACATCCTCGTGCCGTCCGGAGATGACGACATCCGCGCCGGCCTTTGCGAGTGCGATGGCTGTGGCGGCGCCGATGCCGCGGGTGCCGCCTGTGATGAGTGCTGCCTTGCCGGAGAGATTCATTGCGTGGGTGGGATTCAGGGTTGTTGGCGGAGTGAATCCAGATCCGCTGGGAGGGTGTCAATGCGGAAGGAGGAAGCCGATCCTTCATTGAACATGCGGCTGGTGTTTCAATCGAAGGAGGAGTCCAATGTCTTCGCATCGCATGATGAAGCCCAACCTCGTTCTTCCACTCGCGCTCGCAGCGGCCATGGCTGGCTGCGACAAAAAGCAGGCGGATACTCCGGACCTCGGCCCCCGGAATTCCGAGGTGGAGGGGCGCACCGCGGGCACGCCTGACGCTGCGGATCCCGGCCCGGAAAAGACCGCCATCAACGCGACGACACCTCCCGCAGCGAAGCAGTCGGCGACTGAAGAGGAACTCGTCCGCAGGGAAGAAGCCCTCAAGGTCGCCGAACGCCAGCTCGCTGAGGAGGAGAAAAGGATCGAAGCGATGCACCGGGCGGCCGGCGCACCACCACCACCGCCGTTCAATGCCCCACCGGGGCCGCGACCTGTCGTGCATCCGCCCGGCCAGCCCATGGATCCGCGTCCGCCTCTCCCAAGTGGCCGTCCCGGCACGGTGCCACCAGGGCCACGGCCCATCCCGCGGCCCATCCCGCGGCCGACTCCGCCGGCCGCACCACCGCTCGCTGCCCCCGCTCCGCCGATTCCTCCGCGGTTCGCGCCGCCCGGGTCGCCGCCATCAGTGGACACACCGCCTGTTCCCGTTCCTCCAATGCCTCGTCGGCCTCCCGATGAAATCGCACCTCCGCGGCCAGGCCGGCCTCCCCTTCCTCCGGATCACGGCGACCCGCTTGCTCCCAAGCGTCCCGGCGAACGCTAGTCGCCCTCCGCACGGCTGTCAGCGTTCAGGCAGCGCAAGTTCGTTCGGATCGGCCAGCCGCGCGGGAAACTCGGGAGGCCTGGCGGGAACCTCGGGCGCCTTGGCGGGAACTCCCAGTCGAAACCCGCCCTGCTGGCCATCCCCCGCGCCCGACGCTTCCCAAAGCGACTGCGGCTGCCGGGCGATCCCGCCGCCATCCGCCGACCTGCGCACTTGCGCGACCGCACTCCCATCCAACGCCTGCGGGGTGGAATCGCGCCTCTCGATCAAGCTGAGCTGGAATGCCACGATCGGTGCCTGCGGCGTCCCATTCAGGCGCCCGGATGCCTCGAGTTTCCGGAAGCGCTTCGCCGCCGCCTCCCACTTTTCGAGGCGGCGCTCGATCTCGCCGCACAGCAGCGCGAGTTCGGCCACCTGCCTGTCACGTTCGTCCGCGGCGCGCAGTGCGATTTCGAAATGTTCCCGCGCCTTTTCCAGCAGCCGCAGGTTCAGCGCCGCGCGCTCCTCCACCTGCCATGATGCGCGGAGATAGCTGAGTGCGACGTTGCGCTCCGGTGCCACCAGATATTCCTGCACCTGCGCGAGGGCAAAATAGGACGGATGCTTCCGCGCCAGGAATTGGAAATCCTGACCCATCACGAATGGCTTCAGATGCGCGACGAGCGCCTCCGGCAGGTGATCGCTGAACATTGGAAAACTGCAATTCGGACACTGCGGCAGCGTGGGCGGATCGACCACGTCCCCGAGCTGCCGCAAATCCAGCCGCAGCCCGCGCGCTTTCGCAGATGTCTCGATGCGCTGCTTCCACACGTGCCCATCGATCGGACAGGTGAACTCCTGCTCGACCGAATTCACGCCAATCGCCCCGCCCGCGAGGAGCACGATCGACAGCAGGGCGAAAAGGAACCGCATCAGAAAATGGTGCCGCTCAATCCATCCGTCGTAAAGAACGGATACAGCCGGTGTCCCTCAGGGGGCGTGATTGAAAGTGAGTCCAGTGAATGAGCGAAATGGGGTGCCGAGCGTGGCGCCAGCCTTTGGACTGCGCGCGGCTCGACGCCGCTTTTCCCTCGCCGCGGGATCGACGCGTAAAGTCACCGTTGCCCCGCAAAGCAACGCAGCGCCTTTGGTCCGCCCGGCGCATTCCGCGATTCCGCCCATCGCTCGTCCGCAAAGCCGAAGCGGGGCCAAGCCCCAGCAGTCCAAAGCCTCGCGGCACCCACGCGCCACTCGGCTTTGGCCGCCAACCAGCCTTTGGACTCACCTTCAGTCACGCCCATCAAGGCCCCTCAGGCCAGGCTGCTATCGGCCCGCCTCATCCCGTCGGCGTTTCAAGAATGGTTCGCTGCTCACGATCGCGGTGACGAGCGTGGACATCCTGTAGCCACCGGCGGCCATCTTGCGGACCACCTCATCCAGTGCGTGCTTGTCCGTCCGTTCGAGGCCGCGGCAGAGCGCGTAAATCATCATCTTCTGCGCGAACGCGCGGGAGAACTTGTCGCCTTTCAGATACTTCTTCAGCCCGGGAAGGCCGTCCACTTTCGATCCGTCCGTGAACATCCCGGAGGAGTCGATCCGGTTATTGCCCTCCTGCACACGCCATGCGCCGATGGCGTCGTAATTCTCCAGCGTAAAGCCGACCGGATCGATCTTGTCGTGGCAGGCGGCGCAATCGGGATTCGCCCGGTGCTGCTCCAGCCGGGCCCGCAGCGGCGCATCCTTGTCCACCTTCGTCTCCTCGAGCGGAGGCACGTTCGCCGGCGGCGGGGGCGGAGGCGTGCCGAGCAATTGCTCCAGCACCCACTTCCCGCGGACGACCGGCGAAGTGCGTGTCGGCATCGATGTCGCCAGCAGCACGCTCCCCTGCCCCAGCACGCCGCCGCGCGGAACGCCCGGCGGAATCTGCACGCGGCGGAAAGTGTCGCCCTTCACATCCGCCAGCCCGTAATGCTCCGCGAGACGCTGGTTCACGAAGGTGAAATCCGCGTCGATCAGATCGAAGATGCTCCGGTCCTCGCGCACGATCGCCTCGAAGAACAGCCGCGTCTCTTCCTTCATCGCATCGCGGAGCTTCGGGCTGAACTTCGGGAATTTCGCCGCATCGATCTCCACCTCGTCCATCGCGCGAATCTGCAACCACTGGCTGGAAAAGTTCGCGATGAATGCCTGCGCACGCGCATCCGCCAGCAGCCGCGCGGCTTCCCGGCGCAGCATGTCGCCCTTCAGCAATGCCCCCATTGCCGCGAGGCCGGAGAGCCGCTCGTCCGGCATCGAGGACCACAGGAAATACGACAGCCGCGATGCGACTTCATATTCATTCAGATTCCGCACCGCCGCAGGCTTCACCGCATCCGGATCGAGTTCCCAGCGGAACAAAAAATTCGGCGAGCAGAGAATCGCCTGCACCGCCACGCCCATCGCCTCGATGAATGGAGCCTTCTCCGCCATCGCGCCATCCACGAGTCCGCCGAGCCGCTCCACCTCCGCGGAATCCACCGGCCTGCGATACGCGCGCGATGCGAACGACGAGAGCAATTCGCGCGCGACCTTCGCCTCAGTGCCCGGCTCCGGCAGCCTCGCAAAGACGCGCCGGAATCCCTCGCTCGACTCCCGTTTCACGTTCACCGGCCCCACCACCTCGAACCCAGCCACGTAAAGATTCCGGTCACCGCGCATCTTCGGGTCGGGATGGTTCCCCTCGTTATAATTGTTCACGTAAGCCGCCCGCACCTGATGACTGCCGCCCTTCACCGTCGTCTTCAATTCGTGCGCCACCGCTTTTCCGCTGTTCTTCACATCGATGGCTCCGACTTCCCCACCATCGATCGACACCACGAGCCGCGGAGCATCCGGCCCCGCCTGATCGCCATAGGCACGGAAGCGCAGCACGTATTCGCCATCCGCGCGAAACTCGACGGCGAGGCTCGCATCCGCCTCGCGATAAAATCCCAGCACTCCGTTTCCGACCGTGTGAATCCCCTCATTGTTCGTGTGCTTCATCTGCTCCCCGCGGAACGTCTCCTTCGGCGGCGCCTGCTTCTGACCCGCGAGCACCTGCGTCACGATCTCATCCGCCGCGGCGAGGTAGCGCTCCATCAGCAGCGGCTGGATCGTCAGAACGTCCGCAATTGTATCGAAGCCAAATGCCGTCTCATCCTGCGGAAAATCCACCGGATCGAATTTCACCGCCAGCAGATCGCGAATCGTATTCCGGTATTCCTCGCGGTTCAGCCGTCGCAGCGTCACGCGTCCGGGATTCATCTGCCCTGCATCGCTGCCGGCCAGTTGCCCGTCGATCCAGTCCACCAGCGCCTGGCGCTGTCCGGCAGGCGGCTGCGACTTCCCCTTTGGCGGCATCTCGTGCGAATCGAGCAGTTCCGCCACCTTCTCCCACACCTTGCGATCCGTGGCGACGCCAGCCTTCGCCGCGTAGGGCCGGAAATCGAAATCCCCTTTCTGCTTCTCCGCCCCATGACACGAGAAACAGTATTTCTCGCCGAAACTCTTCAACTGCTGCGCCGCCATCGGTGCCGCAGCCCGCGCATGCGGCAGACCAGCGAGCGCGAGCGCCGCTGCAATCCGTTGGAAAATCTTGAACCAGGCTCCGGACATGACGCGTGTATTGATGCCGCAACGATGCGCCAATTAGGCGATTTCACCAGCAGCATCACCGCACCAGCCGCCCGGGCAAAGCCGCCGCTGCGTAGCTGCGCAAGAAGGCGGGCGCTGCGGGTGGGAGTTCATCGGCTCTTGCCCTCTTTTCAGCGGCAAACCGGTCGGGAGCACGAGCAAGACAAAGAGCAAGCGCGGCACTCTTTCTCAACAGGCTGCCAGGGCGTCGTCGCTCCCTGCGCATGAATCCTCTCGCCGCCCGTGCTGTTGATGATGTGCCGGATGCCGCTGCTGCGGCGGGATCGCGTTTTGCATCACCGTGCCGGCTGCCTACTTCGCCGCTCCGCTCGCGATGCTGTGCGGCGGGACGGTGAGCTGGCCGATGGGCTTTGCGCCTTCGAGGAATTGCACAGTCTGCGGCTTCGACGTGGGATTCCAGGCGACGAGCGTGCGCGTCCTTTTCGTGGCGTTTGCATACACCATCGAGGTCGGGCTGTTGCCGTGCGCGGTCCAGTCTGCGCGGCCGAGTTCGGTGAGCGCGCTGGCCTGCCAGTAGATGCTCGTCATCCATTCGTTGTGCGCGACCTTGTCGCCTGGCTCGGCCCAGAGCTTGTCGATTTCCGCCACGACGCGCGCGGCGTCGGCGTGCAGGAGGAAGCCGAGGTGGTAGCTGCCGAGTTCGCCGCCGAGGGTCTTGATTTCGACGGGCTTTGGCGCGGTGCCGGGTTTCTTTGCGGCTTCCTTTTCCTCGAAGGTCTTCAGCTCGCGCTCCACATCGGCATAGGTCTTTTTGATGAAGTCCGGCTGCTTGTCATAGAATGCGGCGTGCGGGGCGGAGGGAATCCACTGGATGCCGTAAATCCACGCGGGGCTGGCGGTGAACCATGTGCCCCACACGATGCTGCCGCACCAAATCATGCCGCAGGCTTTGTGCGCATAGCTCTCCGGGAACACGTCGCCGTGCGGGTCGAACCAGTATTCGACGTTTGCACGCGTCTCGAATGAATAGCCCATCACGCCCGCGGCGGTGAGGTCGGCATCGCCGAGCGCCTCGCCGAGGAGGATCATCCCGGCCCACGAGTTCACGGCCTCGCCGGTGGATTCCTGGTTGTTGCCATCGGGGAAGCCGTTGCCATCCGCGAAGCTGTGGCCGCGCCAGAGGTCGAACGTGCGGAAGCGCGGGAAGCGCGTGTCCTTGCGGTCGTAGTTCGCATAGTTCTTCGCGATGAGCCGCGCGAAGTCGCCGTAGTCCGCCGCGAAATCCGGCTGAAGCTGGCTCAGCAATCCCGCCGCATACACGAAGTAGCCCTGGTGAAAATGCGTATCGGTGAAATGCTCGGAACCGTAAGCGGCAGGGAAACCGACGAGGCCCTCGCGATGCGGGTAGTAGGCGAAGAACTGCTCCTTCTCACCCGGCGTGTAGGTGAACCAATTCTCCATCGCGGTGCGCAGCTTGCCGGCAATGGCATCGTAGGAAGGATCCTTCGTCTGCGCCGCGATGAACGCCGCCTGCGCGTAACGCTCCACTTCCTTGCCGCCCCAATACGTGTCGCCGCGCAGTTGCTTTTTCGGGTCGGTGAAATGCTGCGCGAGCAGTTCCTTCACGCGCGCGCCGTCGAAGCCCTTCGCCGTCGGCGCTGGAAGATTTGGCAGGATGCCGCCGTAGGAATGCGTGAGCGTGAACATGTCGCCCGCCGCGCATTTCAGAGCGCCACGAATCGTCGTGTAACTCGGCCCATCGAGCTTCAGCGTGCTCGTGTTATCGCGCCAGTGATGCGGCAGGAAACCTTGGATGACGCCCTTGCCCGCGCCGGGCTTGAGCGCCTCGGTGATGACCTTCCATGTCGTCGTGACACTGCCCGCACTGCGGTCGTAGTTCCACGAAAGCAGCGTGTCGCGCGGCACCGCGAACGCGTGCTGATGAAACAGCGCGATGCCCTTCTCGCCCGGCATCGGGCACACGACGAGGAACGCACTCTTGCCCGCGAACTTCACCTCGATGCCGGCATCCGTCTGCGCAAACTTCGTCCCGTCCGGCGCGAAGACGCCGAACGCACGACCTTCGTAGCTGATGCCCAGCGCATCGCCCGTCACCGGCAGCGTCGCCGTCTTTCCATCCGGTCCGAAAAACTTCGCCGCATTCTTCCCGCGCGCACCTTTGCCCTGCTGCCCTCCGAGCGCGATGACCGGCTGCACGCCCGCAAACTCACACCACACCGCCGGCATCCCCTCGCCTAGCGTCACGTCCATGTAGCGCGAATCACTCTCGAAGGAACGGAACGAAACCGTCCAGTCCGCCCAGTCCTTCGCGCGCGAATCCACCGGCGTGAAATCCTTCCCCGTGATGACGAGCGGCCACTCCGCAATCGTCCGCACGCCATCGCCGCTGAACGTCGTCGCGTGGAAAATCTCGATGCCTTCCTTCGTCGCATCCACCTTGTGCGGCATCGCCCAAAGACCAGTTCCGTATTGTTGGAAGATGAGATTTTGAAACCACTTGTTGCTCGGAATCGGCCGCCCGTCGTCCTTCACGAGATAGAGCTGCCGCTTCTCGGTTTCATCGACTTTGTCGATGCCGGTCTTCTTGTCGATCATCTGCCCCGGCGGCGGAGTCGCGGCATAGGAAGCCTTGCCGACGGTGACGGGCGTTTGTGCGAGGGCAACGGAGGCGAACGCGACTGAGAGCGCGAGGCCGTGAGTGAGGTTCTGGAGAGCAGTCATCGGAGGGATATGTTCGCAACTTCGGGAACTTACCGGGAATTTCGCGAGGTGCACACGCCCCTTCCGCGCAGGGCTGACGCATCAAAATGACGCATCACTCCAAGGAGGAAAACTTATGTGGAAATCCGAAGGCGCCTGCGGCGGGCTCAACGCCCAGCTTCGAAAGCAAGCAACGCTTCGCGCTCGGATTCTACCCTTGGGCGTTGGGCGTTGGGCCTTGGCCGTTGGGCGTTGAAGCGCTTCCCCAAAATTCTGATGCGTCACCCCTGCCGTTCGACGCATGTTCACTCTCCGCACGGGATCGCCGATGGCCGCAGTGTCTTGCGCATCAGTAATGCCAGTGCCGTCGGCACCGACCCCGCCGCAGTCCTCGGCGTGGCGTTTGCGTCTTGTGGAGCGGCCAAAAGCGGCCAAGGGTGCGCGTCCGAAAATTCTCCTGCCGTGACCGATTTATCCGAAGAACAAAGCAACGCCCTCCTGCAGTATCTCGACACGATACCTCTGAAAACGAGGAAGCGCGGGCTGCGCTATTTTGAAGAGGGCAGGGTCACTCAGTTGGAGAACACAGAGTCTGACGTGGCTGTTCGCGCGGAGGTCGCGGGGACGCAACGGTATCGCGTGACGCTGCATTTCGTGGAGGGTGAGTGGGACGGTGAGTGCTCGTGTCCGCTGGGCGTCGATTGCAAGCACTGCGTCGCCGTGGCGTTGCAGGCGCTGGCGGTTGACGAGGATTATGAGGTAATGGACGAGCCGGAACCGCCGCGAGTGGCGCAGCTTGAGCGGCCACAGCGAACTGCGGATGCCAAGGTGACAGCGATCATGGCCGACCGGCTGGGGCGAAAACTGAGCCTGGATGAAAAGCGCGCGGCGGAAGCAGTGGATCAACTTTTCCAGTGGCACCGCCATGCGGGCTACGTCACGGAGACGATGCTGGAGCCGATCACCCGCATGCGGACGGGCTGGGGCTGGAACTCGGTGCAGATCTGGCCGCAGGAGCCGCGCACGCCGTGGGACACGTGGCTGTATGTGGCGGCATATCTGCGGCAGCGGAAACACGCGTGCCCGCCCGCGTTGCTGGAGGTCACGGACTGGGCGGAGGTGGCAGCGCTCACGGCGGAATGGGAGCGCCAGCAGAGCGTGGAGCGATGGAGCGCCTATCTGCAGGATCTCGCCGTGCGCGCCGAGAGTGCGGCGCCGGAGATGACCTCGCTGCGCCTCCGGTTGGACACAAAGGGCGTGCAGCTCGAATGGCAGAAGGCCGGCGCGGCGCAGTTCGTTCCCATCAAGGTGAACGCATTTGCCCGGCTGGCGTCGTCCGCGCATCAGGGCCAGCTTCCGCTCGATGAACCGTCGCTGGCGGTGTGGCGCGTCTTTTTCACGGGATACGACTGCCGTCCCTTTCGCGAATACTTGGAGCCCGACACCGCGCGTGTGCTGAATCAATTTTTCCGGCTGCCGGGTTTCGAGGATCGCGTGGTGGGGCCGCCCGGTACGCCGTTCGTCCGCGCCACGGACCGCCTGCAATGGCACCTCGATTCCACCGGCGACAAGAAGATCGACTACCGCATCGCGCTCGTGCTCCCGGATGGCAGCGCGCCGCCGCCGGCGCTGACGGTGATTGATGGGACGCCGTCGCTCTACATCACGGCCGACACCATTTATGAAGGTCCGCCGCTGGGCCGTCTCTCGCCTGCGGAGGGAGCGATCACAGTGCCTGCCGAGGCCCTGGAGACGAGCGACGGCCTGACGCTGCTCGAACGCATCGGCGTGGAACCGCCGCCGCGAATCGCCGCGCGTGTGCGCACGGTGCGGTGGCGCGCGGTCTTTCGCTGCGCGGTAAAGAAGGACCGCTTTGGCAGCTCCGAGCGGATGATTTTGAATGTGACCGCGGAGGACACCGCCGGCAAAGTGCTCGCGAAATATCTGCGCGAAAACTGGAGCGCGCCCGCGGTCAAGGCGGACGCGCCCGGCACGCTCACGCGCCACGACCGGAGCGCGCTGTCCCTCGTGCCCGGGCTGGTGGAAGCCCTGCGCGTGACCTGGGATCCCTACGATTCGCAATGGCACCGGCAGATGGGGAAAAATTTCGCCGCGCAATTCACCGAGTGGCTCGCCACCGTGCCGGACGGCGTGACGCTGGAACTCGATCCGCTGCTCGATTCGCTGCGCGGCGCGCCCATCTCGGCGCAGGTGAAGCTCGAAGTCGAGGAGGCCGGCGTGGACTGGTTCGACCTGCGCGTGGCGCTCGGCGTCGAGGACACCACGCTCACTCCCGAGGAGATCCGCATGCTGCTCGATGCGCGCGGCGGCTTCGTGCGGCTGGGCGAAAAAGGCTGGCGCCGCCTGCAATTCCAGCTCAGCGAGGACGACGAAAAACAGCTCGCCGATCTCGGCCTGAATGCGCGCGATTTTTCCAGCGAACCGCAGCGCCTGCACGCGCTCCAGCTCGCGGGAAAAAAGGCCGCGCGCCGGATGCTGCCCGAGCCGCAGGCGCTGGCCATCGAGCGCCGCGCCAGCGAAATCCAGACGCGCGTCATGCCGGAACTGCCCGCCGGCCTGCGCGCCGAACTGCGCCCGTATCAGCTCGAAGGTTTTCATTTTCTCGCCTATCTCTCGACGAACCATTTCGGCGGCATTCTCGCCGACGACATGGGCCTCGGCAAAACCGTGCAGGCGCTCGCATGGCTGCTGTGGCTGCGCTCGCTGCCGGACTTCGCGGGCCGCGCCACGCTCGTCGTCTGCCCGAAGAGCGTGACGGACAACTGGCTCTCGGAGGGCGCAAAGTTCGCGCCCGGTCTGCGCGTGAAAGTGCTCGCGAAAGGACCGGCGGCGGAGGCGGATTTAAAAGCCGCGCGCACCGGGGCCGACCTCGTGGTCCTGAACTATGCGCAGCTTCGCAGCATGGAAAAAGCGCTCACCGCGGCACCGTGGCACGCCGTCATTCTCGACGAGGCGCAATACATCAAAAACCCCGACTCGCAGAGCGCGAAGGCGGCGTGGGCGCTGCGGGCCGATCACCGGCTGGCGCTCAGCGGCACGCCGATCGAGAACCGCCTGCTCGATCTCTGGAGCATCATGGGTTTCGCCATGCCCGGCGTGCTCGGCAAGCGCAACGCATTTGCCAAGTCCTTCGACCAGCGCAGCGATCCTTTCGCGCGCACGCGGCTCGCCGCGCGGGTGCGGCCCTTCGTGCTGCGGCGGACAAAAGGCGAAGTCGCCAAGGACCTGCCCGAGCGCACCGAGGAGGATCTCCTCTGCGAACTCGAAGGCGAGCAGGCCACGCTCTACCGCGCCGAACTGAAACGCGCGCGCGCCGCATTGCTCAATATCAAGACGAGCAAGGAGCTGGACAAAAAGCGCTTCAACATCCTCACCTCGCTGCTCCGGCTGCGGCAGATCTGCTGCCACCCCGCGCTCGTCAGCGACAAGGCCGCCAACGCCGAGAGCGCCAAGCTTACCGCGCTCTTCGACATCCTCGAACCGATCATTGCCGAAGGCCACAAGGTGCTCGTCTTCTCGCAATTCATCCAGATGCTCGAAATCATCCGCGCCGAGATCGTGCGGCGCGAGTGGCCGCATTTCCTCCTCACCGGCGACACCGAGGATCGCGGCGCACTCGTGCAAAATTTCCAAAAGGCCGAAGGCGCGGCGGTGTTCCTCATTTCGCTGCGCGCGGGCGGATTCGGCCTGAACCTCACGGCGGCGAGCTACGTCGTGCTCTGCGATCCGTGGTGGAATCCCGCGGTGGAAAACCAGGCCATCGATCGCACGCACCGCATCGGCCAGACCAGCCACGTCATCGCCTACCGGCTGCTGGTGAAGGAGAGCATCGAGGAAAAAATCCGCACCCTCCAGCGCAGCAAAAGCGCCCTCGCCGCCGACATTCTCGGCGAGGAAAGCTTCACCCGCGCGCTCACTCTGGATGACTTCCAGTTCCTGCTCGGGGAGTAGCGCGGGGAGCAATGGCAACGTCGGCGAACATTGCCGGCCGTGAGGGGCGGTCGTTTTTCCTGTGGTTGGAGAATGGAAGCGATCTCGCCGCCCCCGCGTTCCGAAAATATCGGGGTCGCGCCGCCCCGTTGAACCTCCCCGGCCCGAAATCTGTTTCCAGGCACACGCATTGTGCCTTCGGTCCACCACACCCGCCGTCCCCGCGCCTCACCCCTCTGGCAGATCCTCCACCACGCCTGGGATGCCTTCCTCGCCGGTTACGAAAAGCACCATCGCCGCACCATGGGGCCGCTGCGCCCGGAAGCCACCGCCGCCGTCCGCGCCTTCCTCCGCTGCGGCGATCTCGCCGCCGGCTTCACCCGCTTCCACTGCCCCGATTGCGGGCATGAGAAGCTCCTCGCCTTCACCTGCAAGGCCCGCCACTTCTGCCCCGCCTGCCACCAGCGCCGCGTCCGCCACACCGGCGCATGGATCGCCGCCTCCGTCTGCTACGACGTCCCGCACCGCCAGTTCGTGTTCACCTTCCCGAAAATGCTCCGCGGCATCTTCCGCAAACGCCGCCATCTCCTCCACCTCCTTTTCCAGACCGCCACCGCCTGCCTGCGCGACGCCTTCCGCACCCGGCTCGGCCTGCCCGAGGGACGCATCGCCGCTGCCGCCGCCGTCCACACCTTTGGCGACTACCTTGTCTTCCATCCGCACCTGCACCTTTTCGCCGCCGACGGCCTGTTCGACGCCGAAGGCCGCTTCCACTCCATGCCCGAGGACAGCCTCGCCCCCATCACCGAACTCTTCCGCCACCGTTTCCTCCAGATCCTCCGCGACGGCAAACATCTCAGCGCCGACAAAATCGCCGAACTCCTCGCATGGAAACACAGCGGCTTCCACATCGACGGCGGCGAAAAGCCCGTCGGTCCCGGCGACACCAAAGGCCGTCAGCGCCTCGCGGAGTATCTGCTTCGTGCGCCCTTCTCCCTCCAGAAAATCCACTGGAATCCGAAGACCAGCACCGTCATCTATCGCTCCCGCCGCAGTTGGCGCACCAAGAGAAATTTCGAAGTCTTCACCGCCA